>JGI24891J29808_1000147_pt1 | contig 86264 bp, 90 predicted proteins | sample FreactcultuFSWF8_FD_29808 | JGI IMG/M metagenome (IMG submission 29808)
AAAAAAAAAAAAAAAAAGTTTTTCCAACCCACGACAGAGTGATGAGGAGAGGTAGGAAAAGAGCAAAAGAAGTAAATTCCGACACGGGGAATTGAACCCCGGCCTCCTCGGACCTGGTTGTGCTGTTTGAAGGCACGGTTTGAGAGCGAGAAATCCTAGCCACTAGACCATATCGGATTGATGAAGAAACAGCGGGATTGTGAGTTTATGATCTACGGCTATGTGGCTCAGCTGGAGTCGGTCGTCTTGTGCTTGTAGAGGGCATCTAGGGGAGAAGGTGGAACAGAGCGTGCAGGGATTGTTCTCTTGTATGATTGAGGGAGGGTTCATTTGTTTCTACATAGCTAACAGATCTCTCTTGGCCCCTGTCTTCGGACCTATCATTGTTTCTGTCCGCTTTCATACCAGCTGATGAAGAGCCAATGAGCTGCAAAAGAAGTTTCGTTATTAACTTTCTTCAACATGTAGCTATGAAAATTCACATTGCTCTACGGAGATGCACACACCACTGCTTGCTTAGCAAATACCATTGCATATTATTCCCACACAAGGACTGCTGATCTACACAAAAAGAGTCCACAAGGCACTGAATCTAAAGAGGAAGGATCGTAAAACACTACGCAGTAGTAGGCATTTGCACGATTGGGGAGATGTAAAGAAAAAAGCCAACCCCCCAAATCTCAAATTTCCCAACCCCTGTTTCAGACGTCCTACCTCCAAGATTTTCCCCTAGTACAACCAATGTCCCCATCACCACAAGGACTCCTTGGATCTGTCCACACCCCATTGCAAACCATGAATGATTATACACTGCCCCACCGAAAAAGGCAATCATAAACCAATACCAGCAAAGCTGGCTCATCTTCATTGGTCTAGTGGTCATGATTTCCGCTTGTCAAGAGTTAAACATTCTCGTCAAGCGCGGGAGACCGGGGTTCGATTCCCCGATGGAGAGCTTCCTCTTTTGTCATTCTCTTTTGCTGCCTGCCTCTTCTTTAGCTACGATCATGTCGCGGCAGCTTTTCCTTTTGAACAGTCGTGGCATGGCGCAATTTTCCGAGCTTGTGATACACATCACGACCCTCTTGTTATAAGCTCCACATACTTATGTGATGAGCGTGCCAGCGTCTGAGCATGACCATCCTGAGGGTCAGGTGTTTTTGATACTAGTGGCCCTGTCCACAGAGTGTCACTCCTTCTCGTTCTTGTTAGAGAAATGCATTGTGTGGTCCGCCGGACACATCGAACGTGTCGCTCTGTCAGAATTGTATAGGTCTGGTCATAGGTATTTCAGGATAATCAATTTCATCGTGTATCTAGGGAGGGAACCCTGATCATCACTATCTTGTAGAAACTCCATCACCCCACATACCGCTTCTTGTCGTCTGCGGATAAGTTGTTCAACTTGCGAATCTCGGTCCACCTGCTGAATGATCCCATCTCGAGAAAGTTCATACGTCTCATCTTTCCCGAAGGGTTGCCAATCACCACAGGCTTCCAGTCCTGGTCTGCTCTTGTGTCAAAGCTTCCTCCTCCACGAGACCCAAAGGCACCATTCGGGATCACTTGGATAGATCTGAAGCGCCACATGACGAGTGACAACAGCATTGTCAAGCCGAGCAAGATGCCGACTGTGACTCCAGTGGCCGCTTGCGCTCCAAGAGCTCGGGTCATGTTGCCACTCACTGCGGTTGCGGCGGCTGCGAAGAAGAATCCAAGACCTTGAGCAGCGAAGATACCAGCGCACACACGTGGGTAGGACGAATAGTTCGTGCGTCTTCTTCGAGTGGCGCTTTCCATACTTTGCAAACGGTGCTTGCTGTTCACTCCGGGTTGAAGGTCGCTAGTGTCGAAAGCCTCCATTGCCAAACCAATGCATTCAGCAACGGCGAGGCATGCAAGGAAGCCAATGATAGCAGCAAGAACAGTGGGACCAGCTGCTTTCACACTGGGTCCAGGAGAGGCTAGTACGTACGCAAGACCAGCGATCGGCAGAGCGAAAGTGAACAGACATCTTCTGAGCAGATGTGACGACCATGTAACACGTGCTTCGAAGGTGCCACTGTCGGTTCGTGTTGGTTGAACTCTGTCGCGAGAGAAAACATTGGCCTTTGTCAGTGGGACAGCGAGCGCTGCGCCCACTGCGACAGCAAAGACTGCGAGTCCGATGTACTGAGGCTGCCACCTGTAGTTACGAGAAAGCAATGCACCCAGGAGCTAGGTCTAGTCAGCAGATGCGAATGATGTCAGGGCCAGCAAGACTTACCAATGTGATGAGCACAACCAAGGCATAGATCCAGGCCAAGTACACAGCGAGTACAAAAAAGCCGAATTGGCAAAACATATGGCCCATGAGCCGCATGCCAGCCCAGACTTCCTCCCACCAGTACTTGGGACCGTCTTGGTCAAGATGAAGCTTGATCTCGCCACGTGCAACACGTTTCTTGAGCTTCTCGTCCTCGTCCATATACCTCAAGACCGATCGTCGATAAGGAGCGCGGCGTGTCTCGGGTGCAATGACGTTGATCAAGATGAAGAAGGAGAGTAATATGACCACGACGTAGAAGCCCCATGCCGGAGCAAGGTGTTGCGTAATTGAAGCACCGATGAGGAAACCAAGAGAAAGGGATCCAACGAAGCACCATGACCAGAGGCCTAGCCAGATCCCCATACCTCCGCCTTGACGACGGACATCATCGTACACGACAATCTCTTGATGAGGGTTTCGGGATTGCAGTGATGCACCGAATAGATCGAGCAGAGTTGACAGAAAATTGATGTGCGCGAAGCCAAGAACAAATCCGAGAAAGAAGCGAGGAACAAGCAGACCAACAAGAGCCTTGGTCAGATGAGGACCTCTCGCAAAAGCTGTTGCAATTGACTGTGGAAACTGGAGCGGGATCGCGACCGCAAGTGCTGCCAGAGTGTAAGGTCTGCGTCCGTGCAGAAGCGGTAATGGCCAGAAAATAAGTGTAGTGATTCCCATGCCAACGTAAAGCCTTCAAGTATGTCAGCATCAAAGCAAACGATGTGATCCAAACATTCATTGACTCACAGCACGTTTCCCAATATCACATGGTGATGCTCATCTCCTAGCTTGTACTGAATCTTGGGTACTTCGCCGGCCTGAGAAGATTAGCCTGGATGCACTGTCAGACGCTGCAATCAGTACTCACATAGACACCTGCAATTAATCCGACAAGCATGGTATTCAGACAGGCAACAACGGCGGTGATGCGCTTGCGGCCGATCTTCCATTCTCTGGCGATGGGTGAACGACGATATCTGTGGAAGCGGAAACCTTGCTCGTCTCTCAAGCTGATGTGGTTCTTGCGTGGATGTTTCAAGCTCAAGTCTGGAGATGGGACGTTTGCTGGAGGAGGTTGGCCAGGCCCAGATGCAAGCTGGGCGGGTTGGATCGGCTGGGTAGATGTAGGCAAAGGTGCAACTACATCCCTTCGTTCTGGAACGTGATAATATGGCGACTCGAAAATGCGACTCGCACCAGCCTTTGGTTTCTAACGTTTGGCAGGAGCTGGAGGTAGTCCTGAAGCCTCCGGCTGACTCGTGGCTGGATAATTGGTGCTTGGGTAGTCCGGAGTGACATAGTGCTTTGGATCATAGACGGCATACGTTGCCGGCTGAGGCGGTGGCGAAGGTGTACTTGACAGCTGAGGGTCAGAACGAACAGGTCGAAGAGATCGACGAAGTGGCACATTGGGCATCGAGATACGAAGAGGTTGGTATGGCATCTGCTCTGGAGTTCTCACGGATGCGTCTTGCGAGATGAGGGGTGGCAGCATGACAAAGGCTCTTTCTCCGGTAGAGGCCGGCAGAACCGTTTCATCTTGGCTAGCCATGCCAGGCTCCGAACCGCCTCGAAGATCGCGACGGGTTGAAGGGCGCTTGACATAAGCCCAGTCATGTGTGTCAGGCTCTGCAGCAGCTTTGGAGTACATCTGAGGTGGAGTTTGAGTCATTGAGAAGTCCTCTGACGATGACACCAGGACCGCCCCTTGGTGTGAAGCTGGTCGTCTACCGTCTTGCTCAAAGGGTGGACTGACAATGGGGTGCACGACAGAATGTTGCCTGATCGAGTATCGAGGGGCGGCGCTGGCAACTGGAGTGGTCGAAACCGGCTTCAAAGAAAGGCCGCTCTTACTCTTGGTGTAGGCTGTCGGGATGGTATCATTCGAGACGGCCTCTTTCGGCGGCAGAGATGACACGTTGGACTCGATATCGGCATCAGAATCGGAACCTTGATCGTAGTCGTCAGAGGAGAAGTACTCATCACTCTCGGCGTCGTCAATGGGAAGCGGAGAGGTCATGTAGCCATGCACGGTGCTTGACTTGCGAAGGGCAATCTTGGCTTCATCCAGGATCTGGGCCACATCTTCAGTCCTGTTGTTGTGAGCGGCATCATGAGCAACAGTCAAAGCTTCTTCCATCAGGTTGTGGAGACCAGTGACGGCACGCTCAAGGTTCTTTCTGTCCTTGTCCGTTGACGAAGATGAGGGCGGTGATAGAGTCTTGGGGGAGACGTCTGGAGAACGGAACGTCACAGCATTGCGGACGGTTGGCTTGCGAGAAAGAGTGCCGTCGTTGTAGACTCCCAAGTTGGATGGGTCGGGCGATGAGACGCGTGCTTCAGATGGCGTCGAGGCCAGACTGGATGACCGGACTGGAATCTGGATATCCAGCTCAGAGAGGGGGACCATCGGCCAGGTGGGCGATTTGGCTGACGATGCCGGCGAGTCGCTGATAACAGGTGCCTTGACGAGTCTCTCATAGGAGGCAGGATCTTTGCGAGGTAGAGTGGCAGGCATGTTCCGCTCGCTGGGAGGAGTCGAATCGTAGGTGGATGGCGTGGATGCGCCTGGAGATGGCTCAGCGACCAACCAAGGTAGTCGTATACGAGTAGTCACCATATTGATACAATAAAGAATGACAAGACGTGAAGATGCATAAGAAGGTAAGAGTTGGAGTTGCGTTTGGTCGGATGCCGTATAGGAAGCGCCGAGGCGTATCGTTCCTGCTATCGCGTCGTTGCTCCCTACCATTTGCAAATATGCACCATCATATGCACATTTGAGGAAGCTGCCACCGAGATTGCGTCGATCGCCCCATCTCTGCGGACTCCTCAACACATCTCAAGAACATGGTGCATTTCCATAGCCTTTTACCTCTGGATCTGAGCCCCTGGGTTTGGTTCTACAAGTGTGCATTTATTGATCATTATTCTTCGTACTTAACGTCGCCCTTGCTGACGTCGGGGTAAACGTCAAATCTTCTCTGGGTGTAGATCGGAATGCCCTTCCTTGTCTGCTCAATTGTTTCTCCGTCCAGATCGGCATAGACGATGTCTTCCTTCTCATCAAGTTCACTGAGAACCTGAGCATTCGGGTTGACAATCATGCTGTGACCCCAAGCATTGTAATCGGCAGTCATATCTCTAGCAGGGGAGCAGAGACCCACATAAACTTGGTTATCCATAGCTCTGGCACGAGCTTGAAGCTTCCAATGCAGTTCACCGGTAGTAAGGTTGAATGCACCAGGATAGACCAGCAGGAAAGCGCCTTGTCTTGCAGCAACCATGGCCAGCTCGGGGAAGCGGATATCATAGCAGATGGCAACAGCGATCTTTCCGTACTCTGGCAGATCGACCAAGGTGACCTTGTTTCCAGGACTCAAGATCTCGCTCTCTTGAAATCTGATCTTTCCCGGAATGTCGATGTCGAACAGGTGAACCTTTCTGTGTGTTGCCAGCAGGCTTCCGTCGGGACCAAAAACCAAACTTGTGTTGTAGTGCTTGTCTGATTCGGCAAGGTACTCGGGGATGCTGCCTCCAATCAGGTAGGCCTTTGACTCCTTAGCGAGAGCGGAAAGGGCGTGGAAGGTAGGCGATTGAGACTCAGTTGGTGGTGACGGTTGCAGCGTTTCAGCATATTTGGGGAAGTACTTGGTGCCGTAAGGAGAGTTGAAGCATTCGGGCAGGACGACAAGATTGGCACCCTTGGAGGTTGCTTCGAGCACCTTTGATCTTGCTCGTGCGAGGTTGGCCGCCTTGTCGGCGCCTGCTTAACATTAGCCATGTCTGTCAGAGCCATGTATCGCGTGCCTACCAGTTGATAGCTGCACGCAAGCAAGCTTCAAAGGCTTCTTCAGTAATTTGGCCATGATTTATCTGAGGTCTGCAGGAGGACAAGTCGTGTTGGAAAGTGTCGATTCAATGCTTGCGCCGGCCAGATATCGCCGGCCTCGGCCATTCATGACGTGCCGGGGCCCCATTCCTTATCGATAGGCCACCGAAACCCCGGCCTCATGTGCTGAAGTTTGTCACATCGACTCTCCAATCTAACGATGCGCACTGATTACCTTATCAAAGCACGATGCTATCAAGCAAGAGCGCATTCTCTACAGGGAGTGGTGACTACAAGCCCACTCTTCGGACTAGCTTGAGTTCCAGGATCTTTCTGCTTTTTACAGCGGTGTTGGTCACAATGACAAATTCAGCACACAGGAGTGGATGAAACTAGCATCTTCCATGACAGTGAATAAGTTGATTCCAGGTGTAGCCTATGTGTATTTTAAAGACTTGTTCTTCATCCCACGTCTACTCTGTGTGTAATCATGTGTTGAGGTAAATCACATGCCATGGCCCTCCTTGGTATTCCTCCAGTCCTTGGAGAACTTGTCCCATCCGCCAGGTGGAGCGTCCCACATGGCCAGGTCTCTAATCACGAATTCATAGGTACCGTCTTGAGGCATGGTTCCTTGACAGACATTGCCGCCGACAGCGATGTTGATCAAGATTCTGAAGTCCTTCATGGGTCGCGTGCCAGGGGGCTTGCTGGCCTTCATAACCGGCTTGCCATCAATGTACCATACCATTCTGCCATTTCCGTTACCTTCGTCCTCATCCCAGGCAAAGTCGAAGCGGATGCCATGTGGGCTATCGATATGCGGGATCGGTGTCTCGACGACACGGTGCTTGTCATGATCCTCGCCGTTGAAGTGGCCCCAGTGCATACAAGTATGATTTGTCTTGTCTCCGTTCCAGGCCTCGAAGATGTCCATCTCGCCGTCGTTAGGCCATTGGAAAGGGTCGGCAGGCAACAGCCAGAACGCAGGCCAGATACCAGCAGCCACAGGAGCCGTTACCCGAGCAGACAAGCTACCTCTGCAGCGAGCGAGTGTCTGATGCGAAGACAGACGCGCAGAGGTGAATTTGCGGTCATCTTGGGGGTGGCCATGCTGAATAATGGCGTGCACGATAAGCGCGCCGTCGGGTGTGTGGAAAGAGTTCGCCTGGTCGTCGACGTAGTTTTGGGCCTCATTGTTGCCCCAACCCCAGTTTCCTTGCTCATGCTTGAAGTGCTCTGAGACCGGAACATGTGGTGCGCACTGGGGCTGCCAGTAGGGTGTTGCTTGTGCTGCTCCGGCGACATTGCTGCCAGGCTTGCTGCCCCAAGGAATCGGCGGTGCGTTGCCCCCATTCATGGCTTGTTGAGCCTTGTTTTGTAACTCTTTGAACGAATCTCGGAAGCCCATGTTGTGTTGTCCTTGCTCTTTCAGGTTCGGCGTGCTACGTGTATGTGTGCTGTGATTGTATCTCGAGGTGATGAAGGACGAGTGGTGATTCGATTTGCGTTTAAAGGGAGATTGCCTGTCTTAATGTCTTTCAACCTACCTAATTGCCAAGGTCTGTTTATTATATTCTTAGATCGGTCATTACGTCGGGCTGCTTGGCCTCGAAGTTGGCCTTGCCATGCTTCACCCGCTCAGCCCATGGGCCGCGTCATTCTCGAGAAGCTCGCAGTGATTGTGGAACATGTACGCGCGATCTGGACCATTCTTCCATCAATCTCTTCTTAGCTCAGTTGGTTTAGAGCGTCTGACTGTAATTGTTCGATTGTCATCAGAAGGTCCTTTGTTCGACTCAGAGAGAGGAGATTTCCTTTTTGCTCATTCCCAAGCCTGTATGTTTTGCACTATCAACGTACTTATGGCCCTAAGCTGTTCTCTTGATCATTTTTGCTTTCTACCTGCAGGACTTCATAACCCGATGCCTTTGCCGTATAAGGATCCATGCCAGCGCAATCTAATCACACAGCGCAGGGCTTGCTGCAAGCGCAAGCGACGGTATGATGCTGAATGAAGATCCACCGATCCTCCATCACGACCAGTGAGATGAAAACCAGCTTGATACATACAGATCTGTGAAAACTCAAAGAGCCTTTTAACTTTCATCTGCAATGGCTCAGACCCTCGGATCAAAGTGATCGTGTCGAAGCTGATGATGCGGCTCAAGATGCCAAGGCGGCAAGTGGTCAGCCTTTTGAAGTCACCAACTTTTTGTCCTTCAAATGCACAGCATCTTCTGGACGTCAATCCCTGCAAACATGGCTCTCTTCACTCGCATATCCATCCGAACATGCCGCGTACGATTTGCGTCAACCGGCAAACCCGCACTCACATACAAGGGCCGCATCCCAAAGCCAGCTCCCCCACCACCAGGACCTGGCGAGGTCGTCACGCCAGACAAGGAAGAGGAGACTCAACAGGCGCGTAAGGCCATCATGGATGCTATAAAGGAAGACCAGGACAAGGACTACAAGAAACGCTACAATTCAAAGCTCTGGAAATGGACTAGACTCATTTGCTGCATGCCAATTGCTCTCGTCTTGACGCCATACTTGTTCAGCAGAGGTACGATCGATCTTATGTGTTCAATAAGCTAGAACAACGCTAACGCGACTATGCAGTATTCCTGGGCGAAGAGCGCAAAAGACTCACCGAAGACGACGATGATGACGACCTTGACTAGGCTCTGATCCAATCACCAAGCACAATGTCCACCATCAATACGCATGTCACTACCCGTCATGAAAGAGCTGGCGTCGCTGATGAGGAACACGGCTGCTCCACGGTACTCCTCTGGCTTGCTCAGCCTGCCCAGCATGTTTTGTGTTGGCCACTCGCGACGTCTTTCGGGGTACTTGACAAACAAGGCTTCCACCATGGCTGTGACAATATATCCGGGCGAGATGGTGTTGACACGAATACCGTGCTGGCCCCACTCGCTCGCCAGATTCCGCGATAGTTGCATTACTGCTGCTTTGCTGGAGTTGTACGCCGCGCAAATCAAGCCCTGGAGAGAAAGTCATGTTAGCAACCGCTCACGTCAGAAGGGAGAAGGATACACACTCTGTTTGCGACTGTACCGCTCATGGATGCAATGAAGGCCATGGATCCGCCGTTACCGTGCTTGATCATCTGCTTGGCCACTGCCTGTGCCGTCATGAAGACACCGGTCACGTTGACCTCGAACATGGTGTTTGCGTCCTTGGCTGTGTACTCGAGTGCTGTTGTCTCCTGCTGGATACCTGCCGCTGCCACAAGGCCGTCCATGCGTCCCTCCTTGTTCGAAATTTCCTCGATGATCTCGTTCAACTGCGGCACGTCACGGACATCGATCTGGCGGTAGTGGAATGTTGTTCCCAGCTCCTCGGCAGCGCGTCTCTGGATGCGGTAGAAATCCTCGCTCGGCTCTGGCAGACGGTCCAAAGCGTACACTCCATTCTGGTCAGCTTGGTTTCTTCTAAATGAGCACATCAAGACTCACCAGTAGCTCCCGCCTCGAGCAAAGCCTCTGCCTGCACCAAACCCAATCCACGCGCTGCGCCCGTCACCAATACTACTTTGTCGTTGAGTGCGAACTCAGGCAAACGCTTTGTTGTACCGAGATATGTGGCAGGATTGTAGTTGTCCTTGAGGTTTGCGGCTTCCTCTGCTGGAGGCTCTGGTGCACCGCGACCGGACACAACAGGGTTGCCCTTGGGAGGATTTTTAAGTTGGTCAAGGTCTGATTTTGTGGCTTTCTGCTGACGTGCGGAAATCGCAAACGTGCGAATGGAGGTTGGCTTTGCTGCGCCGAGTGCTGCACGGGCAAGACGCGAATATACCCTGAGGGAAGCCATTGTGTGTTCTGTTGTACGATTGCGAGAGAACTTTTGAGCTTGGAGGTTTGGACGGAGAGGTCAAGAAGAGGAGCAACGGGGTGAATGCGATGTACATAGCAACGAAGGACCCCGCTACCCTTTTATTCCAGCCCCTCCGTCGGCCTACCTTCACCCTTGGCTAGACTCTTCCCTTCTTGGTCGTCCGAGACGCTGCTCCTCGTTCCGGAACATGCAGCTCTGTGAACAACAAGCACGCGCCATAAGCAACGGCAACTGATATACCACAACTCCCCAGAAGTGCCTTTCCCTCAAGATACCTCGTATCCAAGCACGTATCCCTGTATCTGACCCATCTCCCTGCTTTATAGCTGATGTTGAAAGCTTTACATCCAGCCAGAAGCAGATCTACATTTTGACTTTTGGAGATGCTTTTTGACATCAAGCCGTTGCGGAGGTGAGATGCAGCTGCTGCTTGGTGTGGGGTCCGGAGCAGACAAAGATGCGGGGACGCTCGGATTACTCTTTTGGGAAGCCATCTGGGCAAGGTTTCGGAAACGATTGTTTCGTTGGCGCCGAGATTTACCATTTTGTTGATGTGCTTGTGGTCTCATTCTTGCTCATGCCTTTGTCTTTTCTTTGTTATTATTCATGGATTGCAGCTGGTGAGAGCGGGTGTGAAGGCAGGATTGTCTTTGTACAGAAAGAGTGGTAGGTGGGTGCTAGGGATGATTGACATCCTCGGACTGTTCGACAGATCTCAAAATCACTGTGTAACTTTACAGGCATGTTTCTGGAAGCGTGTTGCTCGGGAGAGCATACTGGCATACCTATCTGCTGTGTACATACAGCGCCCTTTGTCGCATCCCGACCTCAGTGCTTGACGTATAATCAGTCGCAAAAATGCACAATGCTTCCCCGGACATACGCTGTGTCCAGTGAGGGTTAGAAAGAGCCATGACGAGACGCTAAGATGAGGATGGAACAAAGCCCTTTGTTGGTATCTCAAGCCCAGTGAGTGCCACTCATAAACCTCCTGCAAGAATGCACAATGCTTTCTAGAAGCATGCCTGTGTACAGGCCATAAACATAGTATGGTATGGCTAGAACAAAGCCCCTTTATTCGTATCTCTGGGCCTGATGCTTACTACCAGACCCTCTGTAATAGCTACATGTCCAGTGAGAGGCCGAAATAGCAGCTCTCTCTGGACGCCTCTCTGATCTGCATTCATAATCTGCACGTGAAAGCGCGGAGGTGGCCAGTGCGCAGTCGACCGAGGACGGGCGTGAGGCATCATCCGACGAGAATTAACTTGAGAATTCCCTTAGGAAAGAGCGTATCTCCCCAATCGCGCCAGCGCAGCCATAAAGCGCTGTGCATTGCATCATGTCGTTTCTGTCGTCTAATGCCGACATGGAGGATCTCGAAGACGAGCTGATATTCCAGCAAACGATACTAGAAACGCTCGATCCCAGCGATAGCAATAGCGGAGAGCGCAGGCAAGAGGTAGAATTGGCCATTTTAGACCTGGAGCGACGCATGGCGCAGTTCAACAACGCAGCTTCCCAACCTATTGCCGCGACTGACACGTCGACTCCATACAACGCGCCCGGCGCATATCCACAAGACGAAGACGATGACGACATGGATGACTTGCCTCAGTTCGATGGCTCCGCACCTGCGCCTAACAGGAATGCGCAACTTAAGAGGACTCGCGACCAAATGTCGCCGCTGGCCGGCTTCGACAGCAACAAAAGGCCGGCTTCATCGCCTATGGGGCCGCCCGGCCCTGTCAACCAGGACCGTCGTGCCGCCTATCTAGAGAGGCAACGAGAGCTCGAACACGCCGCCCGCCAGCGAAGAGAATCGGTCGCTGCTGACGCCGCCTTCGCCTCGTCACTCAGCCAGCAACCAGCTTCATTACCCGTTGCCGGCCCTTCGCGCAATCAGATGTCGCCCAGTCAGATGGCCCCAGTCTTCAGGCTCACTCCACAATCGTCCGCACCTGCTCCGTATCCGGCCCCGTATGCGGTTCCGCATCCTACACCAAGCCATCCACGCGTCAAGGCCGAAGCCCACTCGAGTCCAAGCCATGCGTATGCCCCGAGACCTGTCAAGCCTGAGTCTCCTCAGCATCCTGCTCCACTCTCAAGCCGGTTTGGCACTCCCATGGTCATAGATTTGACCGGCGACGACGAACCAGAGTCCCAGCAAGCTCGCATGCAACGCATGATAAACCCGGAAGATGCACTACGCCGCCGCCACCTCTGGGAGCAGAACAATGCCAGCACTCCCCAGCACAAGATCGAAATCATGATGAGACAGCGCCGCGAGATGGATTTCCGTCATCAGCAAGAGTCTCAACGTCAGGCAGAGATTGCTCTGCGGAACTCGGCGGGTCAGCAAGACCGCGCCGCTCATGATCATGCTAACTTCATACGTCTTCAACAATGGCGACAGCAGGTTCAAGCTATCCAAGCTCACAATCTCCAATACCCGCATCAGCCTCGGCCTTTCCCAAACCATGTACCATACCAGCAGCAGCCGTCTCCTTCCATCATTCGTTCGTCACAGCAACCTGTTCCCCGTGCTGCTCACGACGATTTCTCTCAGTTGAGCGGCCTCATCAATGGACGCGGCAGACAACCGAGCTTCGACTCCGGCGAGGACGAACTGCAGTTTCTACGTTCGACAGCCATTGAAAGACCTCCCTGGGACATTTACGATGTGGATAACATGGATACCAAGGAAGAGCTTCGCAAACTCATGGAGAACATCCAGCCCGACGACGTCTCCAAGATTGCCAGCGAAGAAGATGTGCCAGTCGAGGGTCTGACCATCAAGCTGAAGCCGTATCAGTTTGCTGGTCTCGAATGGCTCCAGAAGATGGAGAATGGTTCTAACAAAGGTGGCATTCTCGCCGACGACATGGGTCTGGGCAAGACTGTACAAGCCATCGCGCTCATGGTCACCAATCGATCCGAGGATCCCGTCAACAAGACAACTCTCATTTTGGCACCCGTCGCCCTTCTCCGTCAGTGGGAGCAGGAGATAATGACCAAGGTGAAACCTGGTAGACACAGACTTCATACCTTCGTTCATCATGCAGGCACCAAGAAGAAGCAGCACAAAGATCTTCGCGAGTTCGATGTTGTCCTAACAACTTTCGGTACGATTGCTGCCGAGCTGAAGAAAATGGAGAAGTACGAGCTTCGCAAGAAGTCTGATCCTATGGCTCAGCCTAGAGACGACGAGAAATGTGTCTTCATTGGACCCGACTGCAGGTGGTACCGAATCATCATTGATGAGGCCCAGTGTATCAAGAACAAGACCACCAAAACCGCTCGTGCCGCTTTCTATCTTCAAGCTCGCTCCCGGTTCTGCATGACAGGAACACCAATGATGAACAGTGTTGAGGAACTCTACTCACTCATTCATTTCCTGCGCATCAGACCGTACAACAGTTGGCAGAACTTCAGAACCGACTTCAATCAGCCCCTCAAGGGAAGTAGTGAGCGTGCCCGTCAGTTGGCTATGCAGAAGCTTCAGGCTTTGCTTAAGGCTATCCTTCTTCGCCGCAACAAGAAGACAGAGATTAATGGCCGCCCTATTCTGAACCTTCCAGAAAGACGCGTTGAAGAGACTAATCCAGACTTCAGTGAAGACGAACGCAACCTGTATGTTGCTCTCGAGACAAGCTCCGCGGTCAAGTTCAACAAGTACCTCAAAGCTGGCACTGTCAGCAACTCATACATGCAAATTCTCGTTTTGTTGCTTCGTCTTCGTCAAGCTTGTTGCCATCCGAACTTGATCAAGGACCTTGGTATCGTTGCGGCCACCGCTGAGATCACGCAAGACACGATGGACGACATCTGTAGAAACCTCGACCCCAACGTTGTCGCACGAATCAAGGAGGCCAACGGCACGTTTGAGTGTCCTGTTTGCTACGATGCTGTCGAAAACCCAGCTATCTTCACCCCTTGCGGTCACGACACATGTCCAGATTGCTTCAGCAGAATCGCCGATCCTTCCAACGCACTCGCTGAAGGTGATGAGGGACGCGTCGCCAAGTGTCCCGAGTGCCGTGGCCCTATCAACACGAAGAAGGTTATTGATTACGAGTGCTTCAAGCGTATCCACATGCCAGAAGAAATCGTTTCTGTCAAGGCTGAGGGAGCCGGAGATGATGCTGATGGCGAAGACATGGCTGCTGTGGACACTGACGACGATGATTCCGACGTCGATGAAGACGAAGAAGATGATGATGATGATACTGATTCTCTCGACGGCTTCATTGTTGAAGATGGCGCTGAAGAGGAAAATGACGAAGAGGCAGCAGAGCGCCGTCAGAAGGCAGCCTTGAAGAAGTCGATCAAAAATAAGGGCAAGTCCAAGATGAGCAAGAAGGCCAAGGGGAAGCTGAAGGAATCCAGCACGTCTGACAAGAAGAAGAAGGCAGCCACCATGACAATTCCGGAGTTGAAAAAGATGGCCATCAGAAAACCTTCCTGGCGCAAGATTTACCTTCGCATGTTGAAGAAAGACTTCCAACCTTCTTCCAAAATCGAGCGTACTATGGAAATTCTGGATGGCATCATGACTGCGCCCGAGAATGAAAAGATCATCATCTTCTCACAGTGGACATCCTTACTCGACCTGCTCGAAGTTCCTGTATCAGAGAAGAGCTGGGGATACCGTCGCTACGATGGCAGCATGAATGCCAAGCTCCGTGCTGATGCTGTCGACGACTTCAAGAACAAACCCACTGTTCGCATGATGCTCGTCTCACTCAAAGCCGGCAATGCAGGCCTGAACCTCAACTGCGCTTCGCAGGTTGTCATCATGGACCCCTTCTGGAATCCATACATCGAGGAACAAGCCATCGATCGTGCCCACCGTCTTGGACAGACGAGACCAGTCATGGTACACCGTGTCCTCATCAAGGAGACGGTCGAAGATCGCATCATCGCCCTGCAAGAGAAGAAGCGTGCTCTCATCTCTGAGGCGCTTGACGAAAAGGCTTCACAGAGTCTGGGTAGACTGAGTGTCCAGGAGCTGGCCTTCCTGTTCGGCATCAGCAGAAACGTTAATGACGCTCTGCCCAACGCTGGTCCGAGGGCTAGAGTCCGTCAGGGCGGCGCTGGTGGTATGGGTGCTTAATACACCGACCGGTACAAGTGGAGTTTTATGGGGGGATACCTTGCTGTTTGCTTCTTTCTCTTTTTTTTCCCCTTGGTCCTTGTCGACACGATGTTTTTCTTTCCATGTTTATGATGCCCGATACGATTCACTGTTATTATGGGAGGGGTTTCAACGGTACATGGCTTCTACTATACATGAATTGCTACAATGCAGATAATTACATGCTTTTATGACTACAAAGATGCCTCTCATCTCATTTCTCTTTCCGCAATTTCATCGACCATCATCTGACGTGGACAGCAACTATGCTGCTCTGCTGACGATATCAGTGATCTTAAGAACTGTGCATTGTTACAAGTCGAATGACCCGGATGTCGTCGAGGGAAATAATGACACTACCTAATCACCTCAGAGATCAGGGTGTCAGACTGAGATGGCCAGGTCAACTCGCTTCTGACACAGACCTCGATACGTAGTGTCTGTAAACCATTTACCGCCACCAAAATTCAGACATAGTGTTCAGCAGATACCATCCAATGGCAACAACATAAATGCAGAAGCCTACTGCCAGAGAGAAGGTGCTGAGGGGTCGCTGTCGTGAAGAACAGGGTCACAAGGCTGACGAGAGTGTGGTGACGTCAACGCGTCTGGCTTCTTTCCTCTTGGTGTTTAGATTTTGTTTGACGCGTCTTGTGAAAATGAACACAGTCTACCTGGCAATTTAACAACTTGTGTCTACTGACGGATATACTGATCGGCGGAAATAGAAGACTTCGACACTTCTACAGAATCCGTTAGTACACAAATGCGACCCTAGATGCACTGGGATGTTATCGCGTTCCAAATGGGGAGCTCACGAACCACTGAATTCTCCTGATATTGGTCGAATCATTGTCCGCTCTTTTTACATTACTCCGAAAACAGTAGGTACTCCAAAATCCCGCGACGACGTCTTGCATCTTCAGCCGAAGCCACTCAGCACAAGAACGTCATGTCCGACCATTCACCCCACTCCAGTCTACCCTCGCGATCCTCGAACGACCGGCTTCATGAAGTCGGGTTCTCGCAGACATTCTCGTCACCGGGCGTCGCTTGAAACTCCTCGACCACGGCAGCAAAGTCTATCGTCTTTGATGCATGGGTGGGCGTTGCCATCTTTATGAGCTCTTCAATCCCGAAGCCTTCGAGATCCTCTACTGCACCGGCGTCCCTCAACAATTGTACAATCTCTTCGTCTCTGTTTGTCAATGCAATTGACAGCGCTTCATTCAGTCCTGCTTTGGCTCCCGCACCCAACAGGGCTTTCACAATATCCTGATTACTCTTCTGGGCTGCAATGAGTAAAGGTGTTCTGCCTCGATTGTCTGGCGTGTCCACTTCGACATCATGCGCCAAAAGTGTTTCGACAGACTTCACATACCCCTTTCTTACAGCGTCGCACAATGGGGTATATCCGTTTATCGAAGCTGCGTTCTTGTCGACTCCTGGCTGCGATAGCAGAAGCTCGATCACTTCTACATCGTCGGAATCCGCGGCATAATGCAACGGGTGGAAGCCGCCATTTTTGGATGGAATTGTGCAGTCTGACACGCCCTTTTCGATCAGAGTACGGCAAAGACTCGCTAGTCCCATGAACGCCGCCCTTTTGAAGAGTGTCATACCGCCCGTGGAACCATGTGCTAGATCGGTCCCTTCAACATTCATGAGAACCTCTATCAAGTCTTTCTTGCCTGTGTAGACTGCCAGAAGTAGTGGAGTGTCGTCGCGGGCAGATCGGTGATGCGGGTCTACATCGTCTCGAGCCAGCATGAAAGCAACGATATCAGTGTGGCCACCTTTGGCAGCCTCGTCGAAGGCGGTATAGCTTCGGCTGTTCACCGCACTGATGTTGGAAGCATCAGTATCTAACAACAGCTTCAAAACGTCAAGACGTCCCTCTCGGCATGCGAAGTGTAGGGCAGTGTTCTTCCGTTTGTCAGCAACTGCAATGATACCAGGATTGTGTTCGAGCAAGAGTTTGACCACCTCGACATGGCCGTCCATCACGCCATAAAGGAACGCGTTAATACCTCCAGCTTTGGTCACGCAAGTGTCAACACTGCCGGCTTTTAGCAATTCTTTCACAGCACCAGGATGTCCGTTCCAAGAGGCCCACATCAGAGGAGTACTCTCAAATTTGTCGCGAACGTCTATGTCGAAACACTTGGAGCTGGCAATCACAACTGGTGCGAAATCGTCAGAGAAGCAGCTGTAATGGAGTCCTGTAGCTCCGATTGTCTTGTCTTTGATCATCGGATCTGCGTCTGCATCGACGAGAATTTCAACGACTTGAGCACTGGCCACGGTCTCGCATGCGCACATTAACGGAGTTTTGTTTTCAGAGTCCCGGGCATCAACACGTGCTCCCATCTTCAACAGTAGCTGTACGACTGCAGCACTGTCTACAGCGTTGTGCAGTGGTGTGGTTTTCGAGACCGTCGTAGCGATATTCACATCTGCTCCGTTGGCAATTAGCAGCTCCGCAAATGCAGAATCTGGATCAACACGTTTACACGCAGCATGGAGTGCCGTCCAGCCAGGGTTCTCCGGATCCTCACTTCTGGCATCCGCTCCCCCGTCAAGCAGAAGTCTCAGTACCTGGAGGTTGGCCTCAGAAGATGCGTACACGATAGGACTCGGCCAATCGGATCCAGTGACGTTGACATCTGCTTCAAAGTCAAGCAAAGCGCGTACCGTTGCTTCGTTAGTCTTTGCAGCATACTGAATTGGTTGTCGATTGTGCTTGTCCCTGGCCATTGGATTCGCGCCAGCTTCGAGAATTATGCGTACATGAGATGCCAGTCCACTTCTTGCCAGATTGTGCAAGGGCGTCATGCCTTCGTAGTTACACAGGTTTACATCTGCTCCATTCTTAAGGAGTAGTCGTAGAATCGGCTCCGATGGCTGTTGGTATTCTGCGAGGCAGTTCAGAACTGTATCACCATCGTTGTCCTGGACATCAATGTCTGCTCCCCGAGAGAAGAACAGTCGCACGATGTTCTCCTTCCCTTCCTTTAAACCCAGGTATGCATGCAGCGGGGTACAACCGTGATCGTCTCTGGCGTTCACGTCGCAACCTTCATCCAGAAGTCGCTCGACAATCGCGTACACTTTGTCTTGTTTCTCGGCCATTACTGCAAGATGAAGAGGCGTCTGCTTACTCGCAGCTTCCAGTTGGGTGCCAGCACCATGCTCAAGCAGGCTACGGACGAGCTCGTAGTCCCCAGACTGGGCAGCAAGGTCGAGGAAGCTTAGATCGGAATTGGTACGTGCTGTCATGTCGACATTGCCGGTCTCCAGAAGCATCATGGCAGCCGATCTTCGCATGTTTCCTGCAAGTCTGTGCAATGGTGTATAGCCCCATTTATCGGCAACCACTACCTTAGCGCCAGCGTCCAGGAAAACCCGTACGACGTCATCAGAGCCTTCAGGCTCACAACAAGCCACGGCTAGTGGTGTTTGTTCATCTTTGTTTCTTGCCTCAATATCCACACCGTATGTCAGAAAGCGCCGCACTACGTCAGCCGAGCCCCCTCTAGCCGCCTCGTGAAGAAGTGTTTGATCAGAGCTGCTTTTGATATTCATATCAGCTTCAGCATCGATGAGCACTTGCACAATGGCATGTTCGCCACGCCTAGCAGCAAGATGGAGTGCGCCTTCTGATGTCAGTAATGGTGATGAGGCGATCAGGAGATCGAGAAACTTACTGATTCCATCGTTGTCTTTGGCGTTGACGTCGACCCCCTTTGAGACAAACAGCTTGAGAATGTCCACATCGCACCCTCCATCGATGCCTTCGTGAAGCTCAGTCCTGCCCGAGGTGTCCGGCTCACACGTAGCTCCACTCTTAAGAAGGTACTCGATGATCTTTGTCTGATTCCCTGCGCAAGCAAAGTCCAATGCAGTCTTTCCTGCAATATTTTGGATGCTGACCTTTGCCTTCTTCATCACGAGGAATCGGACCATGTCGAGTTCTCCAGCTTGCGCAGCCATATGCAAAGCAGTGTCTTTGACGGTATCTTGGGTATCCAGATTTGCTTCCGCTCGAGCGAGAAGTTTGATAATCTCCGCCCATTGGCCCTCTCGACACATGGCTGCTGCAAGCAAAGCGTTACCTCCCAGGCGACCGACGATTTCCATATCAGCACCATGCTTCAGCAGAGTCTGTACAACTGAGAGCATACCGCACTCGGAAGCGGCGGTCAGTGCAGTGTCATCATTATTGGCCTGTAAGTTAATGATGGCCCCCTTGTCCAACAGAAGTCGGCAGATATTTTCATCACCTGCTCTCGATGCTGCAATCAACGGCGTTTTCCCAAAATGGCTACGCCGGTTGACTTCGACACCCTCTAGAGAGAGCAGATACTCTACGATACTTCTGTGTCTGCCAACACATGCTGCCAAAAGAGGACTGTAATCCTTATCTCCACGGTGATTGACATCCATACCTCTCTCAATGAGTCTCTGCACAATCTCAAGATGACCAGCAAAAGCCGCCACATGGATCGGCGCTTGTCCCTTGATGTTGTTGTAATTCCAATCCAGGTGATCTTCCTGTTCGTCAAAAGCACTGATAAGACCCAATTTGGCTATGGCAAAAGTTGGTGTTGCTTTGTGCCCACTCAAGCACGGAGTCTCGAAGTCAGTGTCCATCAGGAAATAACTTTGCCTTTCAAAGCTCTCCAGGCTGTCGTGGTTCCAATCGGAGAAAGCCTCTTCATCTCTCAAGAAGGACTCCAGCTTTTCGACAAGATCTTCTCTCCGCTCTCCCTCCACCATCAGAGAATGGTAAATCCAGTTTACGACGGCGTACGCATAGAATGATGTTGAGTTAGGATCAGGGCGAGCGTTGTCGTCTTCGTATTTGCTTCTTCGAGTGGACTCAAACTCTTCAAGGCACCTCAAAGCTGCGAAAGTGTGCAGTGCATCTTCGTCGAATCCTTCTTTCTTTTGAAGGAACTCCTGCACCGACAAGTGAGCGAAGCGGAAAGTATCTGTTTCATCATCAGCGACAACAAGGTTGCGACAAACATCTAAGACTTCATCCTTCTCCAGATCAGAATCCCCTGCTTCGGACACTGCTTCAAGTATTGTAGTCGTTGTGAGCGGGCGTCTGGATACCAAAAGCCATCTTAACACAGACTCTGCTATTTCCCGGCTGCTCGGACCCGAGCGTGTTATGCGATCAAAGATACTTTCGTACAGCTGTCCAATCTCGGTCGGATTTCTCTCAAGCTCGATCAAAACATCCTTCTCTCGCTTGATGCCGTCGTCGCAAAGCGTTTGAAGTTGAAGTTTGACCCACAGGAACCTGCGAGGGTCAGCAATATTCCTGCAAAATACCATCGGAAAATGACTTCAAGCGCATAGAGAAATTCCAATCAGCGCATGGAGTCCAATCTCGTGGTAATGCCAATGAAGGTCTAGCTTCCAAAATGCACGAATATATTGAGATCTTTCAGAGCGTCCACCGAAAGCTCAAGTTTATCGTGCTTTCGATGGACAGGTTCTGATATTTCAACACGTTTGTGCCTTCTGGCCTTTAGCGCCCTATCAGAATTGTTGCTGGAGCATGCGCTGGTCAAGAGAAACTCATGTACTTGATATCAGCTCCCGTACCACTGAGTGTACATACATCCCTTGCGCAGAATCGTTGAGCTTCCGAACTATTGTCTCCTTCAGCTGATCTCCGACTTTGCCTCTAAGCAATCTTTTGTCGAGTATTGCACGGTCGACCTCGGTTGTGACGTATTTGAGGATATCATCTCTGTTGGCGCCATGTCCAATCAAGATATGTATAGGGAACTCGTCTTTCGGCATGTCCTGGCACACCTCGCTACGACCAGAGATGATGATCTTTACGTCCACCTTGTCCATGATGGTCTTGATAGACCTAAGGAGCTCCAGTCTCTCAGTGCATTCGTCCAGAGCATCGATCAAAATGACAGCCGCACCTTCGCCTACAATTCTGGGAATCAGTTCGGTCAAAGCCTTGACGCCGAGATGGTCAATTTGATCAGCATTCTTCTCATCAGCCTCCTTTCTCTGAACGCTGTAAGCATCAAGAAATGCTTGCTCCGGTGGTTGGTCAATTCCATTCCAGGACAACTGTCTTGCGATGGCTCCAAGTATTTCCTGGACTTTCGTACGCTGCTGTTCGGACCCGTTGCAGTAAAAGTATGAGACCTTTGGTGCTTCTGGATTCGCTTTTTGCTCATCGAGAAGCTGCTGGACTACGACGGACCTATTGCAAGTCAGTCGAATAACTATCCAATCGATAGAAAATGCTAACATGAGCTTGGTCTTGCCACAGCCAAGAGAGCCATGTAATAATATGGCACACGACTTGGACGATTGTTTCCAGTCGATGAAATGATGGCGTTCCATCAACCACGAACCCGTGTCCGGCACCAAGTCTTCGTGAGCCTTGGCATGATGGCTCTGGACAGGGACTGTGGACAACCATCGAAACTTCTGCTTCATCTCTTCGCCTGTGACTGGTCAGTGTCATCCAAAAGACTCTTCGAAAAACACCCACGCATTCTTTCTGTTCGCATCTCGTTGATCTCCGCCGTCAATTCGTCAATGGGTTCAAGTTTCTTCAGCATCTCTCGTGACAGTTGGCGCAGTCGCTCGAGCTCTGGAATGATTCAGCTGTGTTTCATGGACGCTGAACGCCTGCTCTGACCTACCATCTCTTGTCGAATCAGCACTTTCTTGGATATTGCTCAGCTTTCGATCAGAGTCTTTCTTCTCTAGGCTCTGTCAGGAAACGACTCAATGTGTGGTGGGCGGGAGATCATACTCTCTGCATCGATCACTTTCAATATCTCATCAATTTCGCCGTGACCTGCTCTTACGTCTGCAATGGGTACCTCCACCAAGGTGCGAGAAGACCTGAACGCGCTCTCCCCGATTCGTCCTGCAAAACGATCAACACTGGTTATTGTAAAATGGGCTGTCGAAGCTACTGACTAGTTGTGCTTTTATTGTAGTAGGTCTTTGCAATACCCAAGTATTTCAGAATGGCGACGTACAGCTTGGTGATGCCATCGGTAAGCTGATTCTGGAGCGTTGAGTCTTCGAGCAGGTACAAGCTTTCGACTACAGCGTATCTGGTGATCATGGCGGAGACCAATTCGATGCCCTCCGCCATATCTTGGAAGCTTGTGGTATCGTTGACAGCAATCTAGAATTTTCGCTCAGCAAGAGATGCCAGAAAGGTAAAAGGAAACGTACGTTCAACAACAATCTCACTCCCGCCCAAGGTAATGCTGCGTGGCCTGGATCATACTGTACCAGAGTATCTCCGATTTCCCTGAATTGCACCAAAACTTTGCTCAACTTGTCGACATAATGTCGTAGAGGCACCTCTCCCCTCTTGGTCTTCACTCTGATCAGATTTCGATTGACCTTGTCTTCTGAACCTTTGACCCCAGCTAGAGCATCGTCAATCAGAGATGTAGTTGCGGTGCCACTTTTGGGCTGTTCAAGAGCCTTTTGGTCCTTCTCCGGTAGTTTGGCTACTGCTGCTGTCCACAAATTTTGCGTGATACGGTGACGACTATCCTTATTGAGTGCTGAGATACCAGGGGTGATCGGACGAGGAAGAAGCGGTGAGGATGATTTGTTGTACGCATCGCTTGCTCTTTGCGGAATTGGAATATGTAAGGTATCGCGTTCGGCACCTGCGACTGCTTGATAAGGTGGTGGTGGATCCATGCTTCACAAATATTGTAACACAAGAGGCTTGAAAGATGTTAAATTCTGACGGAGAGAGAATATCAGTTCTTCCCCTCTTTCTCATGATTACGGAGGATGAGATATCACACGTGCCGAGTTGCAGGATGAGGCTTGACCGGTTGGGAGGCCTGATTTGATGGGTAGCTGTATCATGCCATTCATTATTCTATGTATCATTTCACACACATTCAGACAATCCTTTTATCGTGCATAAACGACTTGAGATAATGTCCAATCATCACTAATGCTCGTCTCGAGCACTGCACCAAATACCGTTTCTTTGTCGCGAGGACACGCTGCTGGAGTGGCAAGGGAGTCGATGAATTCGTGCGACGTGCATGAAAATATATATTGTGGCTTGAGGGGCACTTTTCACAAGCACATTCTTCAACGCATTTTATCAAGGTCCCAATCACTCGAGAAATATTCAAAAAAGACAAATGATTCATAGAGGGTAGTTGCGATGGATGTTCGGTGTTCCTGAAATCGAGACATTTGGCAAGTGCGAAAGGCGTGGAAGCACTTTCTTTCATCGCATGGTTTTGGTGACTTCCAGCCATTGCGCCTTCTGTCAGCTTATTCTGCAATCGAATCGAATGGGAAAAACGATCACATGCAAAGGTGTCGAAAATGGATAGAGAAAAATGTGATAAAGTTTGTGTCTCAAAAACGCCTATAATCCAGGACAAGTATAACAATCTACTTCTTTGTCGACGACGTCGATGTCTTGCTCTTGCCACCCTTATCATCGCTCTTGGTAGAACTGCTCGTCGTCTTTGTCGTGCTGGTAGAGCTAGCTTTGCTCGCCGAGGTGACAAGAGTGCTGCTGGGAGTGACACTAGATCCCGAGGAAACAGAAGCAGAACTCGACACCACAGTCGCAGAAGCAGAAACTGACCCCGAACCAGAAGAAGAAGAGGAACTTCCACCACCACCACTGCTGCTGACCTTGGTCACAAGCGTACTCTTGGTCTTCCAATACTCGACCAGTTTCTCCTCAACCTCATTGGCCTTCTTGTACGCATCCAAATCCTGGAACATTCTGCACTTTTCCTCAATCTTGCTATCTTCGAAATCGCCATCGCGGTTTGTAAGGTCTTCTAATTTGAAGGACTTGGCACGGTATTTTGTGTCCATGGGGTCGATGAAGGATGTTTTTTCGTCGTAACCGAGGTCGGTGAGGTGAGTTACATTGAGGGCGGCCATCATATCGTGGTCTTCATGGATCAGGTTGTGGCAGTGGAACATGTAGAGACCATCCCAGCTGATATGTGTTAGTGGGGGTTCAAAGGTAGGATGAGGAGATGACTTACGGGCCGTAGCGGGCGAGGACTTGGACGCGTTCGTTCTTGTTGAGCCAGACTACGTCTTTGAGGGCGGTCTTCTCGTAGGGAAGGACGCCACGGTCACCATCTGTGCGGCTGATGATTTGGAAGTCCTGCGGAGGAATTCTCATTAGCTCTTGTGGTGAGAAGAACGAAAGGAGTAGAAAACAAAGGAGGAAAACGAAGATCTTCAAGAAGGCCTCCCAGAAAGAAACTCGGAGCAGAGGGTTGACTTACGATGAGATGGATGTGGATTGGGTGAGTCCAGCCTCCTGCACCATTCTTCAACTCCCAGAGCTCTACGGCACCACGTTGAGGTTTGGCGATAACTCTATCTTCGACGTCCGCCCATGTCACGCCGTTGACTTGCCATTCTCCGTTGCTACGCATGAACTCGTAAGAGCGATCAATGCCTGTCTTTGGTGGTGGCATGGGTACTGTGCGAAGAGTTGATGGTAGAGCTCCGTTGCCCTTAGTATCGGACACAGAGTTGCCGACCATGAAGCGCATGACTCTGTCTGTGCCGTCAAAGTCATCATCTGCACCGACCTTACCGGTGTTCTTGAGTGTGACATTCTGACCAGCATAGGCAGAGAAGTCGAAGACAACTTCCCATCTCTCAGCCATAGAGATGTCCAATTGAGTTGTGTCAACAGGGCTGGCGAGAAGACCCGCATCTGAACCGATGACGGTGAAAGGGATCCTGGTGCCAACCTTCTTGTCTGCTTCAGCGTAGAGCTGGAAGGAACGACTGATAGAGGTGTCGAGGAAACGGAAGAGGTACTTGCGAGGTTCAACCGCAAGGTATGGCCATGGCTGACCATTGACTTGAATCACATCACCAAAGACACTTGTAGTTTCACCGTTGGCTTCGGGATCCCAGAGTGTGCCATCTGCGTTGTATCGCTTGGCGGCAAGTGCAAGAGGGATGTCATAGTTGCCCGAGGGGAGGTTGAGAGCGTTCTTCTGAGCGTCCTCGAGAATGTAGAAGCCTGCTTGTCCGTAGTAGGCATTCTCAGCAGTATGACCAACAGCGTGGTCGTGGTACCACAAAGTCCTCGCAGCTTGTGCATTGGGATAGTAGTAATCCTTGTACTGTCCAGGCTCTGTAGTGTCCTCAGCCCAGCCGTCAAAAGGAGCGCGACCTAAAAAGATGCGTTAGTGGAAGCCGCAAGCATGGAAGCATGTAGAGGACGTACTGTATGATCCGTGAAGGTGGACTGAGTTGGCACGGTCGGCATGGTTGATGAATCGAACAACAGCTTCACGACCTTGCTGCATCCTGAAGGTAGGACCGGGCACAATTCCGTCATATCCAACATGGCGTGCTTTCTTGCCAGGATAGATCTCGATATCGACTGGCTTGATATCTATCTCGTAGTAATCGATGTTGTCGTACGACCTGGGTATAGTTAGACAAGGGGCCTCTACCTGAAACTCGGGCTTCCATACTTTACAGGCTTGGCGGTAGGAGGGACTGGCAGAGGAAACTCAAAGAAGTTTTGATAGACTGGAGACAACCAGCCCTTGGCATCAGCCAACGCGAATAGACTGAGCAGCAGAAGTGAATGCATAGTACTTCTGAGGCTTGTGATGAGGTGGAATGAGATGAAGAGAAAGGGAGAAGTGATCGTTGCTGTTTCTGAATGACAATTGTGGAGTACAAGCACCTCATATATATATGTCCGTACTTACTATGAACAGACTCTCTTATGGTTTTCTACTGCTCTTGCCCCATTCTCTTGCGACGTCTACTTCCAGAATGGATTGTACAGTGTAGACAGCGAACGGAGTCGCCGCTCACACCCCTGCTCCACTCCTACAGCTGAACCATAATACCTCGAGATATGGACTGCACGTGGCCAGACAGCGGGTCGTGGCTGACCTTTCCACCTGATAAAGGTTCTAGAGTTGGAAGTAGGGTCGAGAATGGAGCAGTCAACTACGGTCCAGTCTGAAGATAGCTGTGCACAAGGGTAAGTAAGCTTGCCACAGCTGACATCAAAGGCAAGGCGAGTGGAGCAAGGCTTGCCATTACTGGGCGCGGGCACGCTGGAACGATCCGAATGGTCAAGACGACATCCAAAGGCAGAAGACTATTGAAGCATAAGGCTGGCAGCTTGTACAACCTGGCAAAGACCTGTTTGGGACCAGATCGCGAACAATTGTCAGGTACCGGTCTTGGAGATGTGCTGTTCAAGGACATTCAGAGGTACTGTCTATTCTTGTCCGATTTTGGTAGTAAGTCACCAAGCAATCGAGCCGTATTCGATGTAGATACTGCTGTAGTGGCCAGATGTGGGGAATTATGCAAGATTTCTTTGGTAGCTTCAGGGCTGAAGGCGGGATCGGAATATACAGATGTACGGAACATGGGGGTTTCTGATTTGTTCCGCCCGTGGCTGCGCTCGCCAAGTGCTGTTCCGAAGGCCAGAAGATGTGTTAATAGATTATCTGTCTCTTAATAACTACAAGATCAAGATGTGGTTTACAACAATAATTCGAAGGACGGACGTTGGACAAGGTGACGAGCAGGATGTGGTCGGTCGCAATGTTTGGAAGAAGCAAGAAGAGGTCTGCAGCTGCGAGCTGGAGTCTGGAGAAGTGCGGACATGCTTCTTGGCATCTGCAGAGTTTCTCGGCGCTGACCTTGGCAAAGAATCCTCCATCCGCTTTCATACTCACATGAGCATTTCTCCGAACTTCCCTCTGCCATGTCATGCTTTCTGGTACCGATAGTGCGGTCTTCTTGCCGCCCGGAACTAAGCTTGCAGGCTCGGCAGCTGAGCGATGATGCTTGTCGTCGGATGCCTCGTGTACAAGAGTATCGGTATCTTGATCTCGACCGCTGCCGACCTTCGGAACGATAGAGGACTCGGAAACAGATGCATGGGTGTTCCTGTACAGTGCCTACCAAGAGCATACTCTTTCTGCAATATCAGTACGCCATCTCTATGTATGGCCATAGAATCGCACGAGAATGATGTTCTTGAAGGCAGTACATTGAGAGCAGTCTTGAACGAAGCCTTTAACAGACATGTCTTTCGACCCCTTTGTGCCGCAATCCACTCAGGAATATCAATCACAAGGGTATACATCTTAGTGGATAGAACTGGTCGCATCCTGTGCCTAGTTCCGATGACAGCTGCCAGCTGACTGTCGCTTGGACGACTGGCTCGCATAAAGAAAGACTTACTCACGAAAATTGCAAAGACAATACGACACGGCAGTGATATTTCCTGCGGCACAGCTTACAGCATGCCTTTCAGCTACAAGGTCAGCACTACGAGACTGTTGCCACAAAGTCAAAATTGTGGCTTATACTGTCTATCTCGCTTGCCACACATGACATGCCATGGCATGCCATGCAATTAAACCCTTGTTGACTACATTGACAGCAAAGCCTCAATGAGTGCTCTACCAGCTTCTGCGGCACACGCGCTCTTCGTTCCCGTCTGGTCCTGCCAAAGCCCTAGTCCTCGAGACATGGTTGTTGCGGCTTGGAGCATTATCGTGACCTGACCTGACCTGAATCTTTTCTTGGATATCAAGTCACAGTACTTCACGAAAGACCACACACAGCTTGGACGATCTGTTCGAGATTGTCCTGTACTTCGTGACCATGTAACACGTGAGTGTTCTATGATTCTGTCACTTCCTCACGCACACCCTCCGACTGGGCTCGAGATATAAGAAGGGGGCTTTCGCTTGTGAGTATCTGATTCATCATCTCACTCTCGGCCTTTCCTCAACATGCTTTCCTCTGCTCTTACGCTCTTATCCCTCTCTTTGCTGGGCTCTCGCGCAGCCGCTCAGACAGTTGAGCCATTCGTTCTCGATGGCAGACTTGACAGGCACGTTGCAAGTTTCCTTTTGGCAAAACACTCAGACTAACGAATGTCAGCGCGACTGCCAGCGATAGCACCTACAACTCTGGTGGCACCATTTCAGTGAACGGTTATCCCGTCACAATCCCACAAAATCTTCAAATACAATTTCCTGCTGCCTTTGCTCCTTTTGGGAAGTTTGCCAGCACAGGTGGCTTTGTGGGCCATGAGGTGTCGGTACGTAGACTACCTACAGCACTTCCATTGCCGAGCCTCCTCTCTATGTCACAACGTCTCTCACGATGTGTCGAAAAGCATGATCTGCATTTCGACAGCTGGTTATCAGGCGTTGCAGAAAGATGCGAGATCCGCTCGATCTCAGATTTTGCTGCTCGAACTACAATATAGCGTACATCATACTGATGAGAATTTAGGTGACTGGAAACGTTGTCAACGGCAAGGCGATCGCTGGCCTCGTACAAATATCTGAATATCTTCTGCAAGCTAGTTCAGGCACTGTAGAGAGCATCGACTTTGCCACTGGAACAATGAAGATCAAGGGCGGACCGACCATCAGAATTAACGATCCCAACGCCGTATACTCTGTGGGATACACCAAGTCTGGATTCTACACCGCTGATGACGAGAATCCGTCCATCACTGCCTTCAGCGGATTCCCTATGTGCATTCCGAGATCATCCTCAGACCCCCTTTGTCCCTCGAGCAACAGACCAGCAGGTCGAAGCACCTTGTAAGCAAAGCCTCAACCCATGTGTTTAGTCGTACTGACAATTTTAAAGTGCAGCACCCGACCCATTGAAGATGGCGCCCTTCCAAGTCGGAGACTATCTCGAGTACTCTGGCATCAACGACGGTGGCACTATTGTTTGCTACGCCATCGTCGCACCTAATGTACAGATCACCACATCTGGTGCACCAACATACATCCGTATTGAGGATGCTATCATTGGCATCTACGATGGAGGTGCCACATCCGAGTTCGGCGATTCCAGAGTGAGTATTCAAAGCCAGTACCAAATCTCAATGACTGACTCGGTATAGTTCATCGGTTATACTTCTGATCCGAACGCGGGCATCTCTGTCTCCGCTATTGATGTTGACCCTTGCACGGGAGAGGAGACTGAAAGAAGCATTGGTGCAGCGTCCTACAAGGCTGGTGATGCTCGTAACAAATTCACATGGAGAGCTGGCACTACCACATCCTCCAAATACACCCGCGAATATGTCATTCGTGCATCGACTGGCGAGAAACTCACCGACAACAAGATCAATGCTGGTCGCTACGTTCAACCTGTCCTGGAGTTTTTGTTTCCCGAGCCAAACGTCCCTGGAATAGTTCCACCGGTAAACGATTTCAGCAACATGCCGTTCCTCGCTCAAGGCCTTGGAAGGGATGAAGCTGGAAACCTCTGGGGACAACTCAACCCTTGGCCTGGTGCAGGTGCGCCTGCTACAACAAGCTGTGGACCCTACACGCCCCCAACTCCTACTTCCTCTGCTGTCTCCAGCACTGCAACTAATGCTGATCCCCCTGGTACTGCTACAAGTGTACCCACCATAGCAGTTGGAGGCACCCAGACGACTCGTCCTGGAGTTCAAGTCAAGCTTGGCTTCAATGTCACCAACAAAGCCGACTTTACAGCCAACGACCTTACATATAGCTGGACTCAGGTCAGCGGACCCAGTGTTACTCTTTCAAGCGATAGTGCTGCCACCCCATCATTTACCGCGCCCGCTGGCACAGCTAAAGCAACTTACATCTTCAACATCAAAGCCAGCAGCGCATCAGCAGGTACAAGCGGAAATGCAAACGTCACAGTCGTTAGCGATCCTGCTGTTGCAGATGTTGTTACCATCGACAGCTACACATACAACTCTTCAGGAGGCGGTTCTGTTTCGGTCACCGCGAGTACAAACATCGTGGGCTACAATGCGAACCTTAAGTTGTATCTGACAAACACCGCCACTGGCACAGCCACCGCGATGACTTACAATGGAGGAGGAAAGTACAGTGTAAATTTGCCGAAGACCAAGAAGCCAGCCAATGGTATTACTGTAGTGAGTGATGGCAAAGGCAGCAAGAGCTTGACTGCCACAACGGCATAATGATATTTCCGAGACTTGAGGCGGTGTTTTGGTATAGGTTATGATTAAGCTATACATATGTACATACTCCGTACAATTTGGTGTTATGCTAAAGAATCCCAAGTCGTTGTGCTTGTGATGCGTCAAGTTCTCAGCCTCGGGCAGTGCTGGCCAGACTCAAACCATGAGTCCATGACCACAAGCGTGTTTCAAGTTCGCGACTGCCCCGCCATCCTAAAATAGCAGCTTTCTGATTGACACAAGCTTGATGCGACCAAGCTCTCTTGGCCCAAACCCCTGTTTTGAGACGTCATTGTGTTGATGGTGATACACTGAGCACCTGCTTGATGCGAAAGATAGGCGTATAAAAGGCAAGTGGGCTCGCATCTAGCACGATCCCAGATTCCCATTCATCCCCATATCGTCTTTCAAACCACACAACAATACCCAACCAAATCATGTCTGACTACAACAACCGTGACTATGATGAGAACGCTGCTCGCTTCGCTGGTGAGGCTGTAGGCAGAGCTGGTAAGCTGCTCCAACCTCTCGAACATAGACACGTTGCTGATGTCTTTCACAGAGGGCTCCTACGACCGTGCAGACCAAGCCTTCGACCGCCAGGAACAAAGGATCGGCGACTCCTTCCGCCGTGACGAACAAGCAGTCGAGAACGCACCAGAGAACATGGCCCGCTATGCCGAACAAGGCTTCAACAACACAGTCCAAGGCGTTGAGAACATTCCCTCAGATATCGGTGCAGGCCTTCGCGGTGCCGCAAACTGGATTGGCGAGAAAATTGGCGGTGTGGAGAATGAGGGGAGACGTGCCGAGCAGAACGTTGAGAACAGATACGATCAAGCCGAGCAAGGGGTTGAGAACCGCTACAACGACGCCGAGCAGGATGTTGACCGCTTCGGTCAGAATGCGAAGAACAGATACAATGATGCTGAGCAGGATGTTGATCGCTTCAACCAGGGCATTGAGAACTCATACGATCAGGGCGAGCAGCAGGGAAGACAGCAGGGCTGGTAAACGTCCGCAACAATCAGGGCGTCATTGACTGTTGTGAGGCGTGATAGCCCCGGAACTTATCACTACAAGTGTATCGTTCATAATCCAACAACTGCATTGTAGCAGCTGTTCTCAAGCATTCGGATCGATGCGTACAATGGTCGGTGTTTTGTCGCAAGAACAAAGAGAAGCGTCATGTGAAGCGTGTACCTTCCGAGTGCGTCTGTGGTCCAAGCTCCTTCCTGCTTTGTTCTTCTTCGCAGCACTCCGATCACTTTGCCGAATCTACCCGTCTCTCACGACAGATCTCAGTGAAAGATGTAGGACACAGGACTTGTAGCAGCCGATATTTGTGTCCTGCGAGGATACACGTGTAGCCCAGCTCTACGGTGGTCGTACCGATCTGATGAGCATCATGCATCCTCGCAATCGATATTCGATTCAGGACTTAGTGACCTCGGAAAGCACTCAATGGGTATTACTTGGAGCTTCTCAGTTGGCCAAAGCCAACATGAGAAGGGAGGCTGCTTTGTTCGTTAACGCTTTGTTCGAGGCCTTTTGTTCTTGTGAATCCGGATCCGGTCTGGTGTGATCAACGACCTGCGAATCGTCTCCACTGTCAGCTTGTAAGAGTCGAGTCGATCAGAACTATTCGAATCCAGTACGCAATTCATCATGCCAGATAGAATTGTCGTTTCCGGGGACACATCTTATATAGTGACCAGCGATGAAGCAGACCGATGGGACGATTCTCCAACATCGCTGATACTTGACGATGACTCTCTTCCATTACCGCACGATCCGCACGACTTTCGCCGGCTCTATCTTGATCAAAATGGTCAGCGACGGACCAGGGTTTCACCAGCTGTCTTCGCAATGGGCAAGCTTCCATACCCACAACTAAGGAATCTCAAGCATTTTGAAAATGGAAAAACGGTACCTTCGTGCAATCCGAAGCTCCCGTGGATGGGCTATGGTAAGATACTTCGTTACTTCACTCCAGAGGCACTGATACAGTTCGGAATTATCAACCTCTCCCCATCGTTCCGAATCTCGAGCAACTTCGAAGTCGACCCTCGAGCAATCAAAGCAATCAGGAGTAAAGAGCGGTTTGCTCCGGATAATAGCGGGATTCATCCGATATTCAAGAACACGCCAGATCACTGGGACCACACAAGCGATTTGATGTATGAGTATCTCAAACCTTCTCTTCGTATCGCAAGCAAGATACTGGATATGGAAGTAGTTCTAGATTTCTTGACCGCAGTTGGCAAGCCGTGGGTTGAGGAGGAACCAACACTTCTACATGAGGCAAAATCAGGCCAAAAACAATATTACTTCTACCCCAAGCCACTAACATCAGCCGAGAGAGCAGTGACTGCAGAAGCATTGATTCATATGCAAGATTTTGTCGACTTTGATTGGGACTTCAGCTCGCCTCTCAGTGTTGCCGCATACACTATCACGAGAAAAGTCTGGGATAAGTCTCATAAGAGAATGGTGTTGGATAGAGGCATGTGTGATTACGCAGGATCGTGAGTCTGACGGCCAAGTTTTGCTTCTGGTCCGAGTGCTAATGATGAACGCTAGATACTCCTCAACGATCAAATTCAATGGCGAGTGGAAGAAGTTTCTCAACCTGGACAATCTGCCCGGTAACGATTTCGTTCCGAACACGGACAGCACGTCAAGACTTCTGCGAACCCAATTCACTCTCGCTTTTACCATGGTTCATGAACTGGTCCATGCTTGGGTCAGGAACATGCGTCGAGACGCACTCAGAATCAATGAAGTTGAGCCATACTGTAACGATGACCGCATTGCTGAGCCCGGTTGGGCCCTGATGAGTGCTATCTTTGGGTCCATAGGATGGCCAATCGCCAACAATCCTGTAATGTATGATGCGCCCTTTGGAATGAGCACCATCCGATTCCCTGGCACTCGCGACCTCAGGAAAACTTTCGCGGCCGAATCGTACAAAGGTACTCCAGCAAAATGGGGCGTCGATATATCCACCGAGTATGCTCTCCCAATGGATTTCATAGGACAATTCTTCACCAACGACTTTTGGGACACCAGAGTCGAGAGATTTGGATCTGGGATGTTGAGGAGTCCAAAGCCGCTTGGAGTGCGAGAAGTCCATGAATATACAGAGAATTCATTCGAAGCTCCCGAATCGCCACGGGTGAAGAGAAGACTAGTGGACGGCGTAGAAGTAGACGATCCGGAAGCTCGGTCGCCAGAACACGACACACTGCATCCTGGTGTGAGGAAGGGGATTCTCTTACCAGATTCGGCATTTGATGGTGTTGGTAATAGATTGGACTTGCGTAGTGGTAAGATTCAGAAGACGAAGAGGAAGAAGACAGCAAGGTACGTCTCGTTCAGAGGGTAGGGAAAGCATAGACACAGGTCCGGAAACTAATGATCACAAATGACAGGCAACTAGGCATTCTATCTCCTATACCAGAGGCTCCTTCGCCCGTGTCGCCAATGTATCCAACGTCGCTAGTGTCGCGAAATTCACCAGTGTCGTCAATTTCATCGGAGGATACCTCAATGCCAGACGCACCGGATTTTGATCAAGGATACGTCTATCCGCCTTCGCATGCCCCTACTTTCGGCCAAGGATACGATGTTCTTCCATCGGCCCTCACTATCGGCCAAGGATACAACCCACTTCCACCAGCCCTTACGATCGGCCAAGGAAATAATCCTCTTCCACCAGCCCTCACGATCGGTCAAGGATACAACCCTCTTCCACCCTCCCTCGCTATCGGCCAAGGATTCAATACTCCTCCACCAGCCCCTACTGTCGGCCCAGGATATAATCCTCTTCCGCCAGCCCTCGCGATCGGCCTAGGACCCCCTACACTCCCACCATTCCCTACCATGGGCAAACTTTTCGGCGCTGAGATCAAAGACAACGGCGAACTAGGCCTGCCAATCTTGTACCAAAAGGCTGGAGAAGGATACGACTACCAACAGCAACCGCGCCGCAACACTCCAGACTTGAACAAACCCCTACCGCAGATTCGGCGATTGGAGAACATCGTTCGCTCACCAAGGGAGATTATGCAGGGTGAGCAGGACCCCGCGTACTACGATTCAAGCCCCGAGTATCCAGAAGAAGGCGCAGACGGTCTCACATCCTTTGAACTTCGTCGCCTTAGAGACTCAGAATATCGCGCACCTCCCGTCACCACACGTCCCGTCACCTACGAAGAGCGCCGTGCCCACAAAAAAGCAGCCTCAAAAGCCGCCAGACAAGAAGGGTTCGAGAAATGGATGAAGCAAAAACAGGAAAAAGCCGATTACAAAATTGCCAAAAAGGAGGCTAAAAAGGAAGCCAAGGCTGATCACAAGATTGCAAAAGAACAGGTCAGGACTAAAGGTAGTCTTGGGCGGGCCGGGTTTAGGGATCTGTTTGCGCACAAGGGGGATCCGAATGAGGAGGAGTATAAGCGCCTTCTTGATCCTGACAGTCCTGAGCATCCATATGGACATCCATCGGGATATCGGTAGAGGGTTTATGTTTATGGTTGAGGTCGTTGTGTTTTGAGAGGGGAGGTTTTGTTGCGCATCTTTCTTGTGTTTGACTGTTTTTCGACGAGTTGCTTTCTTGTGTAGTGTTACTTGGTTTCTGTTTTTCATTTCTGTTTTGCTTGGTCCAGTTGAGTAGAGGAGTATGTTTTTGCCCGGACGCACTGGCATTCAGAATATCTCTATTGACGCGGCTCAATTCTTCAAATACCCAGCATTATCCTCAAAGCCTGTCGCCCATTACGGGCCCTATCGTGCTAGTTCATTCCTCATCCACAACACACAGTAGCCTCGTCGTGGCTCTTGTCCCTGTAATGTCGTCAGAAATGCACGTCCAGAGACAACACCGTAGATGGTACTTACGAATCACCACCAAGCTTCTCCCATCCGAACACGAAGAAACCGAGATAAGCACCGATAAAGATGCAAATGATGAGATAACCGTTATAGTACATGGCCAGCAGCATGATGAAGTAGGCGACTGCGAATTGCAAGCAATGAAGTAGTGCTCTAACCATCTGCTGGGGCAGAGTAGGCTTGAAAGCTCTGGTCTTGATGCCGGTGGCAAGGGCCGAGGCGGTAGCTGTAGAGGCAGCTTTACTAGTCGATACAGTAGTCGGACAAGCGCATTCGTTGGCAGGATTTTCGTTGGTGGTAGAGGCGACGAGACGGCGATGATGGGCGAGGATCATACGGTCGTGTTCTCTAGCGAGACGGCGAAGAAGCTCGAGCGCCATCACGAGGAGGATGACTCCGATGCAGGAACCGGCGAACATGCCATTGGAAGTGATATGCCAGCTTTCGGAGATGAAACCTATATCCAGTCAGACAAACCTCCCTGTGCGTCAAAATCTGTCACGTCTAGCCATCTCACGGCTACGCCTAGGGCTATTTCGACTGCAGAAATGCACAATGTTTTCAACATCGGTCCGTCGTCCGCAGAGAGTTCCTGATTGTCACACTCTCAGTGGAGGGCTGCACTAATCTCAAAAACATTGTGCATTTCTACAGCATGCGCGTGACAAAGTTCTGCACACGGGGAGAAGGGAATCGACGTGTATGCTGAATCAAGAAATCGTACAGGCGTCAATTGTGTTCCAGTTCCACATCATCTAGAAACATGGTTAGCATTGAGAAAGGTCATGACAAATTCAACCAATGCTTACAGAGATCTTGCAACTACCCATGCCCATATCCATGTCCATGGCTCCGCCCATGTCCATCGATGCCGTTGATGACGCGGTGGGAGCCGATGATACCATGCCGGCCATATCCATCGAAGTTGTAGTGGCCATAGCCATCGAGCTACTCATGCTCATACCTGACATATCCATGTTGGAGAAATAGTGTTGTTATGGTGCGAAGAAGAAAGAGGAAGAGGACTGGCGAACAAGAGTCTGTGTGAATATAGCAAAACAACAATGACCCTGCCAAGACATAGATGTGATAGTCAAGAGTGCCTAGTTGCCCGAGTGAGTGAATTTGCGTGACTTCCGTTTGGCAAAGAGAAACATCGCAGCAGCCCTCCCCCCGCCCAACATTATTGGCCGCATCTCGGCAAATCACCTGGTATTTCAGCCTTCCACCTGCCCCACGAGTTACGTTCGTGTGAGTGGGTCCGAAGCGTGTTTTTGGGCTAGGCATGTGGTTCAAGCTGATCATACATACGCTTGCGTGAGTTCTGACAGGAGTGATGATCCTCCGGCATGTATTCCCACCGCAACTTCCAAAGGAGGCCCCCTGGTCTGTTTTCTCGCCTGTGTTCGTGCCGGGAGTGTTCGGTACATGATCGGAGAGATGATATCGTTTAAGGGTCTCTCCAAGACTAGGGCAGCCAATGTCACTGTCCCTCAGAATGCACGATATTTTTGAGCTTCCTAGAGGCTACATTAATAGCTCAAAGTTCCTGTTTCCTTGTCGGAGAGGCTCTCAGTTGGAAACACTGCCGGGGAGATTTAGGATAGGTCCACTGGTGAGAGCATTCTTATCTACAGGCTGACTCAGTGATCGTCTACCAGGCAAAAGCCTCTTCGATGATATCAACCGGCATACCATCTCTCAAACATCCGACCGCAGCTTCCCTGACCTCGTCAGACATGCCTCCTGGTGCACACACGATCACGACAACTCTTCGTCCCTTTTCTGCTACAGACCTTACAACATGCTCGATGTTCATCCTGCCTCGCTGCAAGTTGCTACCTTGCTCGAGGCCTTTGTCTTGGCTGCCGTTCTCCCCAGTGCACCAGAAACGATACTCTAGATGTCTGTTCTGTGCAAGAGCTGTAGTGGCATCCGGCAAAAGTGAGCTCGAGACATGATGAAGTAGAGCTTCCTCTCGCGCTGACCAGGCCAGAACAAAATTGGTGGCACAACCCATCAAAGTTCCCGAAGCAGGGAGTGATCGAGATTCATTGACGTATTGTTGCAGGAAGCTCATCGAGCTAGTGATACCAATGCCACCAGCAATACACATGATGGTATCGGCAGTCTTCAGCGGTGATAGCGCCGTGCGATGTCCACCATAAAGCCCCTCTGTCATGATGGAGATAGGTAATGAGCTTGCTCTTGACTTCTTCAGCTTTTCCAGGAGAGCAGCAGTCATGCCCTTCTTGGCACGCATGAGACACACCATTTGGTCAGGATGCCGTGCCTCGTGGCTGATTTGCGAAGCAGAAGAGCTGTCAATCTCAGTGTCGTGAACTTGTGCTTCTTTGTGGTCGGATGCGGGCGAAGTCGTTTGTGTATTGCGGCTTGACTCCGGAGTGCCCCAAGTCGCAATGGTGAAAGGGTGGTTCTCCCATGGCTTTCCAAGCATGGGTATGTAAACAAACGAATGTTGACCGGGTCGCACGTTCCAGGCTTTCTTTGGAAAGATGATCATTTCCAGTATGTCGGTGTGCGGAACTCGCTTCACCACAGCAATGGGGCTACCGAAATAGTTGTAGAACATTAGACGGAAGAAGCGCATCAGTCGATCGAAGCCCCAGAAAGCAAATGCGACATAAAGCCAGACTTTGTAGCCCCACTTGCTACCAAATCGCAGATGAACGTGATACCAGCAACCCATCAGCGCGAGTATAGCGAAGGCTATGTGTGTGATAAGGAAGATTTCGTAGGAACGCATGCGTATAGGTAGCACAGCAAAGGCTACTGCGAGACATAGCACGACGGTGGCAATGATACCCCACCAGTAGTAAGGCTTCGCCGCTTCAGCTGCATACGCAGTGGATCCGCCAGTCCAGAAGTATGTAACAGTGTAGATGATCGAGTGGACCACAGCCTGAATGGTAGCAACTCGGGATGCCCAGCGATGAATAGCCAGCATTGTGCTTTGGTTCCAACCAGTAATGGCCATCAACAAATTGTTACGTCCGGAGAAAAGAATGGCGAGTGCGAGATTTGCGAAGCTCAGAACACCGGTACGGTTCGATACGTATGCAGCAATCTCGTGGCGGCGGTTTGCGTACCAAGCATTGGGAGAGACGTGATGGAACGAGACTGCAGAGAAAATGATATTGAGGCTGACGTATGCAGTAATGAACAGCGACAGGGCACGCTTGGGCAGATAGCCAAGTCGGTATGGCAGTGGTGATAAGTGACGGCCGTTGAAGGTCGCGGGTACGAGTAGATGCTGGTTGAGCTTGAGCGACAAGCTATTGAGTGCGATTTTGTGACCAAAGTGCGACTTCCATGTCCCAGCGATGAGACAAATGCCTATGACAAAGAGCATAGTGATGAGTCTAAGAATAACAGTCAGTGTGTTGCCAGTGGCGTTCAAGTGTTTGCCTGGCTTACGAGTAACGAGTGTGCCGATATTCGGACGACACGAACTCTTTCATCGTGACATAATTAGCCAAGTAGGTCTCTTCATTGACCAGGCTCGTGGAGTTAAGCCAGGTTGAGTCGGTTCCTAGCTCGACTGGAGGGGCAGTAAAAGGCAAGGAGCTCTGCAAGTTTGACACGGCTTCGCCATTGGCAGCCAGCTTAGCAAAGCATTGGTCCTGTTTGCTCTCCGTGACACCATGCTGAGAGCATTTGTCACGGACACAATATGAGAAGGTCTCAAGCCAAGTTCGGTCGCTGGCATAGCAGGCATCGCTTGTCGTTGCCATTGACTCGCCCCCCCATGTCCATACGTTTGACCAGCTTCATGTCCATACCGCCGTGATGCATATCCATATCCTCCGAGAATGTGGTGCAGTTCAGATATAGCGCGGACAATGAGTCATGGCAAGAGTAGCAGCACAATGGCTGATACATCTGTATGCCAAATCCAAGGACCCCATAGTGAATATCTGCAGCAGCAGCTTTTGAGACCAGGACAGACAGACTAAGCGCGAAGGCGTGGAAGCTCTTCATGTTGACGAGTAGAGATAGCGATTGGAATGGCACCGTGGAATTGCGCCGACATACAGAAGTGATGCTCTTGTTTATCATCAACCACGAGGAGACTCAATTCGGCATCTTATCAAACGTCCGATACGGACATGCAAGTCGAATGGGTGCCACGAGGACATTTGAGCAAGTCGTTCAGGTGGCTGTTGTCACCATTGCCGTATTGAAACATCTAGACGGTGTTCGATATGAGCCAAATGGCATGCATGTGTGGGGCCGTAAATCCTCGTGGGAACGAAATGCACGTTCGGAGAGATATTGAGCAAGTTTCTGGCCATGGCGTCCGCGTGGGTGAAACGATTCGGCGGATGGCTGAGGCCAAGCTTCGAGCGACCGAAGCAGCACCCCGGTAAGGTAACGGCACCCATACCTAGTCAAATCTAACAGCAAGAAGGGACGCTGCTTGGATGTAAGCCAGGATACATTGAGCTCGTGTCGTCCTCTAGCCGTAGAACGGCATCCTGGCATCGTTGTCCTTTTGTCAGGCACAAATCGAAGCCATCCCTTCTGGCCCACGGACTAGGACGGATTATCTCTCCATTCTATTGAACATCGGAGTCTGGTCATTCTGAAGTTCTCCATGAGCTCAGGTTGACTCGATCGTGAGCAGTGCAGAGTGCGTTCCGTCGCGTAGGCAAGAGTCGCAGTTTTGGGTAGCTACTCTTACTGAGTGCAAGTCGCCTTTTACATCACCTCTGCAGGTTCGTCCGTAACGTTCTGACTCGACTCGAGCAACATCTCTTGATTCTCGAAAGGTCACAAGAAGCCGATTCTGTGAGATGTTATTATTTGGCACTTGAGCATTCATGAAAGCTCGACAACTCGATCAGCTGGAGATTCGACGCGTCGGCGGCTACTGCGGCAAGTACGGTTATAGCGGTAATAGCGGGGTACTTTTCACAAGTCGACCACAACCTTCTGCGGAATTCAAGCAACAACGATGGGCACAACGAGGTAGGTGACTCGACTCAGAATTATCTGAAGGCCTTGGCTTTACTTCCAGAGATTCTTACAACTTCTTACTCCATGGATCCAGAACCTCTACAAATCCGACATGTCGTCTTCAACACCGCAGCATAACAGATTGCGCTCACGCGTAGCTTGTGAGCCATGCAGAGAGCGTAAAAGGAAGTGCGATGGCGCTTCGCCATGCAATACCTGTGTTCGATATGCCTATGATTGCCACTACCCGCAATCTAGTAGGAAAAGGAAAGCAGCCGCATTATCCGCCGACCGAACTTCCCCAGCAGCAGAACACAGTCCTTCTACACCAACAGACCAGGAGGCCCAAAACAGGATACAGTCTTTGGAGGCCAACTCTGGATCTGCCTTCGTCAGGAAGATGGCCCTCGGAATCGATCCAGCGAATGCACCCAGGCTCCGATTGTTCGCTTGGAATGTCTTTCTTGGATCACGAAAATCAAACCACACCCCAATGTCGCGTTCTATAATTCAGATCATATCTTGGCCTGAGATGGAAGAGCTTGCTAGCATATACTTTGCCAAAGTTGATCCTTGCTATGGATTTGTTGACCGTCAATCGCTCGAGCGACGTATGCGGACCCATTGGTCGAACAGCAACACAGAAACTGGCGCATTTGAGGCTGTGATTTGTGGCGTTGCAGCTCTTGGACTTCTTTTCTCGCGCCGAAATGTGATTGATGCAGAATTAGATCTTGTCGAGACGGCCAAGCGGATTCTAGAACAGTCAATGTCTGTGCATCCTTCTCTGGATATTGTCACTGCGTGGGTGCTACGAGTAGCTTACATGCGTATGACTGCTCCTGCACATGCCTCTTGGATGGCCAGTTGCATGCTAATGCACACTCTTGAGGCAGCTGGCATTCATTCAACGCACGTTTTGGACTGGAGCAGCGCAGGGGAATTAGGCCAGGCATTGACGCCAGAGATACGCAAACGGATTCTCGGTGTAGCCCAGCATCTCAATATCTGGATGTCTTTTGACATTGGACGCTCAAGGGTCCATCTGCAAACTCTCGATTTTGACCTACCGGCCCCTCGTGAAGGCAGCTACACCACCGAGCTCCTAGAGCTGTTGCCTCATTCGGAAAATCTCAACCCGGACAAAAGTGTGGACGTATTGGATCTCAAAAACTCACTAGCCACGATCGTTGAGAGGCACCATTCTGCACCACCATCTGTCCTTGCGCAGTGCAATCTCACTCTGCTGTTGTGTCGTCGCCTACGGACCCTAAACTTCCATTTCCAAGGGAGTCTTCTCAACCAGGTGCTTTCAGTCACCGCTAGAGGTATCCAGGCTGCTCAGGATCTATTGGACGATTGCGCACCGTGGCATCATGTGGTCAATGTTCCTTTCCAGATTATCTGCATCCTGCTCGCTCTTGATACTCCAGCGGCCATTGCGCAACTGAATGATGGCATCAAGACTTTGAGCAACATACAGCTCGTCTACCCGACTGATGCTGCCAAAGAAGCACTAAGTACAGCCTGCCTACTCATCCACCTGCACAGGAAACGCAAAGAAGCCGATCTCAAGACGCTTTCGGAAATCGTATCGACATATTCGCCGTCTGTCTTGTTCGACCAGCAATTTGCGACACAGCCTCAAAATATCAACGATTGGAGCAGTCATACTTGGCTTGAAAGTCTTCCTGAAATGCCAGATCTGCAAACATTTGATATAGATCGTTTCCTCAATGGCAGTAGTGAATGGAGTCTTCCGGGCGACTGGACACAAGGTTTGTGATTTCTTTGGTGTTGCGCAACCAATCGGGAATGGCGGGTGTTGCGGGCCGTTGGCACAAGCATTGTTATAAGATCGGGTTCAACTCGCGCTCCAAAGATACAGCTCATTCTGTTCTATACCAGGCTTCAAGTCCCTGTTATACTAAGAGATGGCCGGACTACTAAAGAATGCATATCCTTGGATCAAACTTCCGTTGATCGTATCGGCACCAATGCTGAACGCTGCCACTCCGGCCCTTGCGGCTTCCGTGAGCCAGGCAGGCGGTATTGGATTCCTAGCTGGTGGGACCAAACCTGCTGAGCTCGATGATCTTCTGGCTAGGACGACGGCCTTGTTCGATTCAGCCTCACCACTTCGAAGAGGTCCTAACGACACACTACCTTTTGGTGTCGGCTTCCAGAACTGGGGATGCAAACTCGATGCCATGATACCGATGTTCCGCAAGCATCGCGTCGCTGCGATCTGGCTCTTTGCTCCGAAACATTTATCTGACTTCGCTTCGTGGGCTCGGGAGATCCGGGCTGTGAGCGATGGATATACACAAGTCTGGATTCAGGTTGGGACGGTAATGGAAGCCTTGGAAGTAATGAGGTTGGCTCGTCCTGACGTCCTGGTCGTACAAGGAACGGATGCTGGAGGACACGGTCTACGCCAGTCTGCCAGCATCATCTCGTTACTACCGGAAACTAAGGATGCGCTAGAAGCTATTGGTTTCCACAATGTGCCAGTATTGGCTGCCGGCGGTATCGTCGAGGCAAGAGGGGTCGCGGCTGCGCTCTCTCTGGGTGCTGATGGCGTGGTTATGGGCACGAGGTTCCTTGCCGCCGAGGAAGCTGGGATCGCAAAGGGCTGGCAAAATGAGATTATCAGAGTTGGTGACGGTGGTGCCACTACCAAAAGATCAACTCTCTGCGACCGTTTGAAGGAGACTGTTGGGTGGCCAGAACACTACGACGGAAGGGCTGTGACCAACAAAGGACATTTGGACGAAGAGGGAGGACTGTCAGATGCTGAGAATGTACGTATGTACAAGGAAGAACTCAAGCAAGGTGACGAGGCTTGGGGTGATCACGGCAGAATGGTGACCTACGCGGGCACCGGTGTCGGGCTCATCAAACAACGCAGACCCGCCGCTGATATCGTGGAGGAAACGTCTACGTGTGCTCTGAACATATTACAGCGATATGCACGCATGGCGAACTCCAAACTCTGATATCGTCAGCGGTATCTCTATCAAGTTTCCAGTCGTCGTGGGACAGACTCTGTTCGGAATCTACGGTTTTGTCACCATCCTCTGCGACACGCGTATAGCTGTGGAATTGCACAATTGTAACGTCTTCAGAGATAGGTTTCGTCGAGAGCATGATAGTTAGCGCCTCTCTAAGGACTACCAGGACGATCTTAAAAACATTATGCATTTCCACAAACACAACAACCCTAGGCATGGCCGTAGGAGATAGCTAAAAGTGACAGAATTAGGTGCAAGCAAGTCCGAGCTGGTGTTGCGGGGAAGCTGACATGAAGCCTGGTACAAGATGCGATGGCAAACTCTACCATCTTCGGTGTCTGTCAAGCCTTCAGTCGCCGCACCGCACACCGATTTTTCTACACGACTCAAGATGAACGTGATCTGGTTGACCGAGTCAGCCCTGTTATGAGTGGGCCGGACTGGAGCCAAGAACAGTTCAAGGCCGGCGGGGCCCCGCAACGGCTGCCAATGGGTGGTCGAAAGTGACGTGCATGGCGCTCCGAACCCTGTTAGACAGGCTCACGTGTCGATCTGCCCTTGTCTCCCGACCACGGCGGTGCATACGAAGGATGCAAGGCTGCTGCAAGTCTCGACATGTATACAATTTCTCCTTCCTCCCTTTCACTTGCTTACTGCCCCTTCTCGACCCTTCCGCGACAGGTCCATTATCTTTGGACTGTGACGCGATTATGTCTTGAAACTTCGACTGCGATATCACAATTGGACAACATCGACCAGAAAGAGATAGACTCGAGGGATTGAGCCGAGATGCCCGACGGAATCACCGACGCAAAAAATGGCATTACTGGCGGCTACAAAGGCGAAAATGCCATAATTATTCGAGCCATGCTGGCCTTCACTGCCATAGCCTGGTACAACTCGGCCGAACTGATCATACTGGTCCTTGTCGTCTTCAAACGCTACTCTGGGTTATACTTCTGGTCGTTACTCATCACATCGGCCTCGATCATACCGTACTCGGTCGGCGCTTGGTTGAAACAAGTTGGAGAAAGCGATGCCATGGGCATGATCATACTGTCGAGCATTGGCTGGGTTGTCATGGTACCAGGACAGAGTCTAGTGTTGTACTCTCGACTTCACTGCATCACACAAAACCAGAAATTGCTGAAGGGGATACTGTACATGATCATCATCAACGCCATCATCCTTACCGTCCCGACAAATGTTCTGTCTCTCGGCTCAAACTCCAGCAAGTACTATCTCTTCACTACTGGATACTCGGTCATGGAAAAGATACAGATGACGGCCTTCACCGCCCAGGAACTGATCATCTCTTCCATCTACCTGATTGAAGTACGTCGAGTGCTCAAAGTCGTTGATGACGGTCGCTTCCGAAAAATCATGTGGGAACTCGGCGCCATCAACGTCGCAATTATCGTCCTAGATGTTGCGCTTCTCGCTGTCGAATATCTGGGCCTATACCAGATCGAAGTCACACTGAAAGGAATGTGCTATAGTATCAAGCTGAAGCTGGAGTTCGGTGTTCTGTCAAAGCTGGTCAAAATAGCCACTGCTCGGCAAGGCGTCTACGACCTCAACACTGGCTCCGACAGCAACGGCACGAAAAACACAATGACCTACCAAGGTCATGGAACTTGGCTGACCGATCTTTCTGCTTCACCTGCGACACTGACGACGTTACCGTCGAACACCACATACAGTACTGCCAAGCGAAACAGTACCTGGGGAAGCTTGTTTCAATCCAACAACCCATTCTCATCTGCTCATGCGGAGGTGCAGAAGAAACATCACGACTTTGATGCCAACGTCACCTTCTCGCAAACAGATCCGCTGCCCAAACCGAGTCCGGTTGCCGAATATATATCCCACCCTCCTCCGATTGTGACTTCAAGAAGATCTTCAACCGAAGAGATGTACCCTGGACGACTCGGCTGAACTAGGATTGAGCTCATACATGCAAGACATTTGTATGCACGAACAACATCACCGAGACCAAGCCCCCTGATTCCTGCATAGTCATGAACCGTAATCAGACACATCTCCGTGGTGTAAAGCCACAGGTCCCTGCATTCGCTCGCCCCTTGTTCAGGGGCCAAAGTTACGGGCTCCAAACCCCCAAAGCCGCCTCCTCACTTACAGTCACCCCCTGCGCTGACCGAGTGTCTTCTCTCACCTACATATACGCAGCCATGGACCTGAGCCCCTTCTTCCGCTCACAAACACGGATTCACGGACCTGAGAGTCTCCTTTACCTTGTAAGCTGGCCCGCGCTCCCAGTGGCCTCTTCGCACTTCTTGCGCCATCCCAGGTGCTTCAGGATGTGCAGGACCCAGTCGTATCGTGAAGAAGGTCTCCAGGGTCAGAGTGCAGGTTATATACTACCGTTGGTGGGAGCGGAAGCACGGATGTCACATGCTCAGCTGAGCATTGTCATTGTGCAGGCGGCATTGCTTGATTTTTAGCTTGTGCGTACGTGGTGTTTGAAAAGTGTTTAGGCAGGAGCGATTCTCTCTTTTGAGATAGCACCTGCATCACTTCAAGCTGGAGCAGAAGACTCAAGCCGAAATAGAGCGTGCTCTCCGGCGCTAGAGCCGACTCTTAGCACACCTGTCACAATGCACAGTTGAATTCACGATCTAACAACCATCCAGAGAGATCCCTCAATTACTCCTCTCTCGATGGCCAAAGCGATCGTCTCGAACACCATCGTGCATTTCTACCACTACATCTCGCGCGGTCGACGGGTTGAAGAGATGGAAATATAAAGATGGTGACGATAGTATGTGAGGGCGAAAGCATGATTTATATCAAGGATGATCGAAAACATGACTTTGCGATTGGATACTTGATGTTACCCATGGTTTCCTCCGGGCACTTTTATCACAAGAGCAGTTGCAGGAATGCATGAAGTTTTTCCACGACGATGGCTTGTCCCAGGAGAGTGCTAACAGATGGCATGTTGGTTGTAGAAGAAGAGGCATGTGAACAAGATGAAGCATGCTCATGCGTCCAAGAATTTGAATGAGAGAGAGAGGGAGAGAGTGGTGTGACGGCGAAAGAATGTAAGGGAAGAGATGAAACCATCGATTTCTAACCATATCGTACAGAAAAGCAAAATGTAGAAACTCCTGTATCCGTATGCCCATGTCTCCCGTCCAGTCCTTTGTCGTCAGTACCTTGTGTTGCGCCTGTAGAAACCAAAGACCATGTGTAATCATCTAGAATCCTTCTTGACGATGTAAAACAACACCTTGACCATATCAATTTCTTTCCAACTCCTCATCGTCCGCGACTTCTCGGGTCATCGAACATTAAATAACACGTCTCGGACTAGCAGTCTCCTCAACATGCTTGTTTCTCCCAGCAAGCAGCGGCGTCCTCTCATTCCCACCATCCTCAGCATTAGCAGCGGCAAAGCTGTTCCATCTGTCCAGTTGAGGACGGAGAGCTCTGGTCGAAGGCGACTCTGAAACATCGCGTCTGGAAGAATTGCTAGCGGTAGCAGAAGTGGCGTCAGCGCGACGGGCTTTGCGGTTGTCGCGGATCATGTAGATGATGGCGGTGACGATGAGGGTGAGCTGCATTATGCCGACCAGGACGTAGACGATCCAGACTGACCAGCCAGAGAGGCCGAGACGGAGGATCATGTTGATGCCGAAGATCCAGGTGTACTGTTCACGTCGAGTCAGCTTCTGAAGAACTAGAGACCCGAGACATGAGGATAGAAACTTACAGGTGCACCCATACAGATACTTGTCAGACTCAGACTTCCCAGATGGCCAAGATGGATGGTAGTCCAGACCTGAGGAACCCATTGCACGCAAGCAAAGCAAGCGACACAAACACCCAAGACATTGGCCCACTCCTGCGAGTACCAAGGGAAGCGGTTCAAGATGACAGCCGAGATGAGCATAATGGCGAAAGCGAACGCAACCACAATGATAAGAAGACGAATAGCGCGGCGAGCGCGGCGGAAAGTGCGATCAGGCGATGACAGAGAACGGCGACGACCATGAAGTTCAGCATCTGCTTCTTCTTCTGAGAAGTAGACATAGAGGAACATTCTGCAACACCATCAGCTTTCAATACCTTGTTTTTCCACAATCCAGCTGTTCAGAAAGATCAAACACTGGAAGAAGCAAAAAGGTACTCACATGCACCAGAACAAAGAAACTCCACTGACGACCTGGAAGATACCGAGCAGACGCGAAATACATCCAAAGCGCGTGTAATGTCTGCAACAAGCAATATCCGTCTGACTTGTTGGCAAAACCATGATATTCGCCACAGCACAAGTTCCAGAGATAGAGCCTAGGAGAATATACAGAGTAGATAGACCTTCTGCGGACTTGCGGCCAATGATGCGCGCAAATTGAGGGATATAAGAGACCAGGAGCCATGCTAGAAGTGCACTATTTTCGATTTGGTCAGCAAAACAACGATCCGAAAGATTGCAAGGAAGCAGAGATCTCGAGAGGTGAAGATGAAAAGAACATACCATGATATGGCAAACTGTCCAGTCGAAGGCTCGGACATCTTCTTGCAGTCATCCTGCGTGATCTTTGAAAAGATATCCATCGCAGAAGCCGTTTCCTGCGCCTGCGTTTCTGGTCGGCAGGTCGTGTATGCAGGGAAAAAGAAAAGATAAGAAAGTGACAAAGTGCCGAGAAGAGGGATTATAAAAGGGATCCCCAATCACGCAATGATCAAATCCAAGCCGGCAGACTGGTGGAAGGGAACAAACAGAATAATGGGAAACGTTTAAAGGGGTGGCCGCGAGGGGATGAATCGTAAAAAAGATTCTTTAAACAAAAGTTTCAAGAGTCAGGCAAATGGTAAAAACACCGAGTTCTCGACCATTAAACGCAGAGCCATCGAGAAAAAAGTGACCGTGACTAGACGAGTCATTTCAACGTCATGTACGACCTGAAACTACAGATATGTTGGCCTGACGATTCTGATTTGATCGCTTGCCTGTGATTCATGCAAAACAAACCCCAATGAGGCGGTGTATGATGGCTTTCAAGAAGAAAATCCCGCCATCGATCAAGCACGTTTGTGCATGTGGCTCGTAAGTGGTTTGTTTTGTTAGCAGAAGATGATGTGAGAGATTCAACTAAAGGGGCAATGATGTGCCCTTCTCCATGTTTGGCTCTTTCGGAAGATCGTCCCGAAAGCCGTGTGACCAAGATTCCAGACCCGAAAGACCCTTGTTTCTTCAGCAATCATCTCGGGTTTTAAACAGCCGCCGCGGACGTGTTCTTCGTTTCAGGTTTATTTCCCTTTCTGTTTTGTTTTGCAGAAGTGATTGATCTCATTATTCGTATTCTTGTTTACATGGGCTGCTCTATGGAAGTTGGCCGTGGACGGCCGTGCCCTGTTGATGATGCATCTAGAGCTTGCTCTGCTTGCTCTTGTAAAGATGGATCACATGAGGATTGCAGTAAGACAGCAGACCCTGGGTGCCCCATTCACCACCACCGATACCACTCTCCTTGTGACCACCGAACAATGCCTGAGGAGTGGGCTTCTCGAATGAGTTGATGAAGACACTTCCGGCTTGCAGACGAAGGGCAATGCGCTCAGCAGCCTTCTCGTCCTTGCTCCAGACACAGGCACCAAGACCAGCGTTGGTGTCGTTGGCACGGTTGATTACCTCCTCCTCATCAGAGTATGGCTGAACGGGCAAGATCAGACCGAATTGCTCCTCTTGGATGATCTTGCTGTCGTTGGGAGGGTTGTCGATGATGGCGGGCTGAAGCCAGAATCCATTCTTCTTCTCGACATCTGCGCTGCCAGCGACGAAGTTATAGCCCTTGTCTTTACTGTCCTGGAAGAAAGTCTTGACCTTCTCGTACTGCATCTCGTTCTGGATGGGGCCGAGCATGGCACCTTCGTCGTCAGGGTTGCCAACCTTGAGGCTAGCAGCGACCTTGACCATTGCGTCGACCATGGGTCTGTAAATCTTCTCGTGGATGTAGATACGCTTGGTGGCAACGCAGACCTGGTTGGGGGGTTAGCCAAAAATCGAGACATTGGAGGATGGATTAACTCACTTGACCACTGTTTTGGAAGGCACCCATGACAAGCTCAGGGGCGGTAGCTTCAATATCGACATCTTCTCTGACGATACTGGCGTCGTTGCCGCCAAGCTCGAGGTTTACACGCTTGAGGGTCTTGCTGCAAGCAGCCATGATCTTCTTACCGGTAGCAATGCTTCCGGTGAAACTGATCTTGGCAATACCGGGGTGCTCGGTGAACATGGGACCAAGCTTGTCATCGCCGCCGAGAACCTGGACGACACCGGGAGGGAAGACGGCCTGGCACAACTCGACGGCCTTGAGGGATGTGTAAGGGGTGAAAGGTGAGGGCTTGACGATGATGGTGCATCCGGTAAGAAGAGCGGGGATGATCTTGCCGAAAGACAGGACCAAAGGGAAGTTCCAGGGGCAGATGGCGCCAACAACACCCAGGGGCATGTATCTTGTTGTCATGACCTTCTCGTCGTCTTCGATTCTTTCTTCAGGGACATCGAGGGTCAAGTGGTGACCGAACCAAGCACCAACGCCACCAACTTCCATGGCGGCGAACTGTCTGGGCTTACCAGTCTCCTTGCAGAGAAGAGTGGTAAATTCTTCTTGGTAGCCGCCCCACAGCTCCTGGAAGTTCTTCAACAGCTCCTTGCGCTCCTCAATGGTCTTGACGCTCCATGACTGGAAGGCCTTCTGTGCCGAGGCAACTGCATCGTCGACGTCTTGCTGAGTAGCGATTGGGACGTCCCAGAGCTTTTCGCCGGTAGTGGGGTTTACACCCTGGTGGTAGTTGTCTGACTTGGTGCGTGACTTGCCATCGACGATGTTGCCGAAGTCGCTGTCGAATGAGATGTTGGTGGTCTTTCCGGGAGACATGATGTGTGAGGATGTACTGTGTCGAGAGTTGAGATGGGAGGACAAGGCTCTGCTTTAGTAGGTCGAGCAATGACCAGAGGCAATTGAGACAAGTCAAGTCGCTTACGTGAAACGAGTGAGCCGAGGAACACGTTCTTGATGCTCGGTGAAGATCAACGTTTCCCTCACCCCGCACCCCACACACCTTGCCCTGCCCCGCTTTCCCTGGTTCTGTAAACTTTGTCACCTCTTCAGACCATTTCTCCTCTCTCTGTTCACTTGCAAAGTCATCTGTATCCATCAGAAAGCACAATGCTTACTGATTACAGTCAGCTCGTCTTTGGAGGGCTGATTCATGTTCTGCACTGAGTTAATATCTGACTGTAATGCCAAGGGCTGTGCCTCTTACCGCGTGACATACTTAACGAAGCGAAGGAGCTAGCCCCGCCCTAAAACATCTGCCACCATCTCAACCACCATCTGCCGTGCATGGCAAGACTCAGATGTGTGGGTCTGTTGCCTTTTGTGGCTGCAAACTCACAAAGGGTCTCGCCGGATCGGAAGTGTTCTCTGCCTTGGACCTGCATCAAGACTGCATCAGTCCTGCCCACGTGCTTCAACTTTGAGATAATAATAGTGAATCATTGTAGAAATCACCACATACGTTCTTATCTGCAGGACCGAGGGTTTCCGTGCACTACAGGCTTCTCTCACATCTATACCCTAACCCCGGCTTCTCTCAAAGCCGAGGTCAGTGATTCTTCCAAGTACCAAATTGTACCGAAGCAAGATGAATCAGCGTAGCCCCTCGTCAGACCGAGTTGAATTATGAGAGGCGGGAAATCATTCGTAAACTAGTAAAGAAACTTGACATGAACATCAATATACATCGAATCGTAAAGCTGATATGGACAACGCTGGGAAGGGAAAACAACACATGTGCTCGAAGTAGACCAGTCAGGCAGATCCGAGGATCAGAAATAGTTCCTGTACTCGCATTGACATAGATCTTCAGCTGGTTGGGCAGTAAAGACATCTGTGATCTGCTGTCCAACAACACCGTTGTTCGTGTAGTAGCATGCTGGGGTATCAGTGCCACCCGGGCTCACGAGCTCGACATGGACAGCGTATGGCCAGAGGGCGTAGCTTGCGTTGTTACCAGTATAGGTGTAATGCTGAGCAAAGGTATCATCAAGGTGCAAGGTTCCGATGACTTGAGTCTGATTGAAGAAGCAAACAGTGGCTCTGTTGTCGGCAGTGATGTTGGCAGCTGGGATGATCTTCTGGGAAATGTTGGCTGCAAAGGTGTATCGTGGAGAGGTGTCATTGATGAAGGTCAGAGGGGTGGAGTCAAAGACGATGCTGAAAGGGTTGTCTGAAGCGGAGATGGACAAATTCGCAGCAACACCCAGGCCAGAGGTGGACAAGTCGCTGACGTTGGTGGCATACTCAGTAGATGTGTTGGAGAGGATCCAATTAAAGGTAGCCAAAGAAGCAGCGGGCGACTGATCAAAAGTGGGACCAGGGAAGCATCGCCACGTGTTGGCATTCGATGTGCAGTTCGTCTCGACCATGCGCAAAGCAGTGACAAGACTGTACTCGCCCACCGGGTATGCCAACTGCACGCTGCCCCCTGAGCCAGACGGAGGTCCTCCAGGTTGATCATGTTTTCCTCCTCCACCTCCTCGTGTCAAGCCTACTCCAAGACCTATCCCAAGGCCAATGATCAACAGCGCTGCGAGCACCAGGAAGCCAATTCTCTTGCATCCTCCTCTTTTGCGAACAACAGGACCGATGGCGACAAGTTTGTCTCCTTCGAGGGCATCGGCGTGAAGCGCATAGGCTGGTGGCATGGAATCATGGCTGGTGCGTGGTATCGTCCTGGCGAGATGAGTGCTGTCGCTCCATCGGCTCGTGAGGTTCGGCGATTGCGACGACATTGAATGCGACGAGGTCGCTCTGTCCGATACGACAGCCGAGAGTCGTTGGCCTGCGACTGTTGAAATCCGGCGGGGTGGAGGCGCTTGAAGTGCCGACGTGGGATTAGGAGCCCAAGGGCCGCGAAGGACGTCCATATCGTCTTGTGCTAACAATCCACAGGCATGACTTTGCTGAGTGAAATCGCACCTACAAGAGTCCGCTGCCACCCGGGCATACTAATGGTTATAAAGGAGAGGCTCATCCAGATTTGTTATGGGCCGACCAGAGTTCAACGGCTCCTCTCTCGCCAACTTACCGCCATTCCCGCAATCCCTTCGACACTATTGAAATGCAAACTTCCAAGCTGGACATGACCTGTCCAATCGCATCTTCTCTTGCACCTCCAGGCGCGAATTTTGTCGACATGTATCGCGACTTGTCGTCTTGCATTCCGGTACTCGAAAGCCCAAAGTGAGCTGGCTGCTCCTTTCACCACCTCTCAAATTCTCGAGCTTGGCCTGCGCTTTCTCCTTCCAACTCTGACTTCAATGTTCAGATTTGCAGACATGCCACTCGGGGCCGCCCTCACTATCGCTAAGCCTCCTTCCACTATTGACTGGCTCTAGATGGTTCCCAGGGAAGATGCCATTATCCAGAGCCGTGTTCCAGTGCCTGGCCGACAAGCGGAACAGCAAAGGCTTCTTCCTGCTATCATGTTTGCACGTGATATCATTCTCCACATGTCAAAACAGAACGTCAACCATCTCCAACGCTCTTGACTTCCTATCCCTCAATTTTAGATCGAGAAATTCCATGCACAAAAGATAGGTAGATCTTCCACTTATGTCTCAAATTCCCATCAACCACAGTCCAAAGAAAAACATCAGAGCATCTGCCACCTCCCCATGTGCTAAAGTATGTAACTTTGACTCTCATGCCGCGGCGATGCGTATTGTTCCACCCATCAAAATGCACGATAATATTGAGAAAGAGCACCTCGGCCACAGAGAGCGACTATTTGACACCCTCTCCTTGGACCTAGCTCTACTTTCAAAAATCATCCTGCATTTTGACAGCAGTTTTAGTGACAAACTTTGGCACACGGAGAGGCACCGCCTCCCTATGTGCTAAAGTATTCATCTCGACTCTCATGCTTCGGCGATGCGCATCGTTCCACACATCAAAATGCACGATGGTATTGAGAAAGAGCACGTCGACCACAGAGAGCGATTATTTGACACCCTCTCCTTGGACCTAGCTCTACTTTCGAAAATCATCATGCATTTTGACAGCAGTTTTAGAGACAAACTTTGGCACACGGAGACGGAGAAGTCTGTCACAAAGCCATCGGTTTGGGTGGGTTTGGCCGTGAAAGTCTTCACTGTGTTCAGTTGCCAGTGAAGCCGAAATCCTTTATTGATGCCAAGGCTGACAGGTCTTGGCGAAGCACGGCCCATCCCGCTCCCGTTCCCGAAATTCAGCCGAAAGCTCCGATCCTAATCCTTAACACCGACGCCAAAATGGTCCATATCATCAACTGGTCCAACTTCCGCAGCGACGGCGATCCAGCAGAGTACACTACCAAGCAACGCTCTGAGGAAATCGCTCTCCTTCTTGCCAATACAGTACGCGCGGTCAACTCAGACCCTTACATCAAGCAGACCTACGGTTCGTCTGATACCTTACTTCGATCTTATGTTAGATCTTCTGCTGACTCTCGTTAGGATCAGTATCATTCACCAGCTTCCCTCCAGGCTACGCTGTTTGTAGGAAGCCTAGGTCAAACCAGCCGAGCAAGAAAGATCCTACCATCTTTGGCAATCCCAAAGGTTCTTATACTTCAGCTGTCACCTTTGCGCCGCACGTCGTCTCGATCATCAGAGGCAACGGTTCCTGCTCTTGCACAAACTGCGGCCCTAACGGATCTACCTCCAACATCGAATCCACTCCCAACGCTATCCACGACGACATGGAACCCGCCTTCCCACCTACCCCCATGGACGTCGACGACGACGAATTTCCTGTCAACACCAACATCGACGAGGACGGCACCCCCAATGTCTTGACTCAGCTCCTAGACCGAGCCTGGGCAGGAGAGCATTTCGGTCAGGCTATAGCAGAGACTGGCTCCATGCACTGGCTTCTTGAGAATGAAGCCGCCGAGTTTCCCGACTATCTCAAGAGAGTGAAGCGCACTCCTCGCTGGCAGTTCCGTCTCGGCGAGGTTGTCCTTGTCACGCGCAACCTCAAGCCCGGCGACAAGCTCAGAATGGATGATGCGACTGGTATCCTCAAGATCTTCAGCCGTGCCTACGGCCCTATTGGCCTGCCCATATGGGAAGCCGCAGTTGTCACCCAGCTGTACCCCAAATCCTTTGGCATCGGCATCCTGGATCAGCACGGTGATTCCCAGGGTACAGCCTTTGACGGATATCGTGTCGAACCCGTGTCGGAGATCGGCACCAACAACAAGCCATGGTCAACACGCTACCAGGTCGTCGACCCGCTCAACATGCGCCCCTTTTCCCATTGGCGCGAGCTCATTGACAACGCCGATTTGAACGACCCTCATGCATGCCATCCCACCGTCCGCCACGCCATGCTTGCCATGTCCTCCGTATCTGGGGTCGGTCGTTACCACTTCACTGCCAACGGACAGGAAGCCCGCCTCTATTTCAAGGGCGTGTACATCGGCGCCGAGTTTCTCACTCAAGGTGACGTTGTCCGTTTCTCGTCGCCCCAGCATTTGAACAGCTTCGGAAACGACGTCTTGCACATCAAGCACATGTACCTGTACGCTGGTCTCGACCGCGACACCGAACCGAAGGGTTTCCATCTGCAAGGTATTGGCTACACTGTCGACCGCGCCCACGCTCACGGCAACTTCCAGCGTCCTGTTCCCGTTGAAGAACTTCCCTTCCGTTCCATGCGCGGATACGGCCTATGGTACAAGATGTCGGCTGATGACACAATCGTGCGCGTTAACTACGCCCGAGTTCTGACCCGTCTTGGAGAAGACAACTACATGAAGATCATGGTCAAGCACAGTCACACAAAGGTCGCGTCTGGCGGTGGCGCTACCCACATGGGCATGCCCGATCATGTCATCGACCTCACTTATGGTCTTGAGGGAGTTGTCGCTGCCCGTGAGCATTCCTCCAAATTCGATCCTCGTATCGACCGCAGCATCGGAGAGACTTTTTACCTTGCCGACGACCGTGTGGAACAGCTAGACCTCCAACTCATCAACGGTCATGATGTTGGCCAAAAGGCTCGATTCGGCTTTGATTCTGCTCCACAGCCTCTACAGGAAGCTCACCTTAAGAGCATGTTCCGCGCGCGTGCCGCTCGTCCCAAGGCACCCGCACCCGCACCCAAGAAGTCCGCCGAGTACGAATTCACCGAAAAGGAGATGGAATTTGCCGAGGCTTTCATGGACAAGTATGAAGCAGGTTACACACAACGCCAGACCGAGGGCGATTTCGATGAATTCATCTCGTAGGCCGAGGATGATGCCAACAAATCAACCCCCTTCTTGGAACGAATGGCCAGGGAGGCCGCCGAAGAAGACAAGAAGTTCAAGGAACACATGGCCGAGAACATGGCCAAGGCCGACGACATTCTTTCGAGGCTTTGAGCTGAGAAACCCTCGCTTCAACCGCGCTTGAATTACCACGGAAATTCAGGACGCTTGCAAACAGATTTTGGACATTGTGCCAAAAAAGGAGATGCCACGATAGGATTGAGGAAGAAGGAAAGAAGTTCAATGGGAACGAAATAATGCGGAGGATATTCAAAAAGGGTAACAAAGGGCAATGATATCATGAAGTAAGGGAGCCCGCGAAGACGCCAAAGCATCATACAGAGGACGCGAGCGGTCTCCCTAACACGAGCCTTTTTCTAGCAGAGAATAAAAGAAAATCAGTAGTAGAGAAAAGGAAATCAACACCAGTTGTGCTCCACCAATCCCTCGTCTTGTTCCGATCGATCGTGATTTGGAAACCGCAAACCTCCCCCAAAACGTAAACATGGATGAATAACCACCAAGCGACACATTTACTTATACGTCACTCCAGTCATGCTTGGCCTCCGGTCTCCTCAAGCATTCCCGTCCGAACATCATCATTGCGTCAACAGCGCACCATTCCCGGTTCAGAGACATGCACTCGCAATGACAGTTGCGGAAGCCGCGAACCATGCTCGATTGACATGTCCAGCAAATACGTTCTTCCAACCACTTTGACAATTCCCATTTGCAGGTCACGGCTCAACTGCTTGATTCTGGCACTACTCGAGAGTCCACATACACGCCTATTGTACGAGACCCATGGTACTCTGGCAACAAGAAGCGCGACGGCGCCTTGCCTGGGTCAAAAGATGTCAAAAGATCACTCAATTTCCGCTCCCACGATCGATCGAGAACCTCTGGCTGTCTTGATGCATTCCGCACCGTACAAACGTGCATGACGAGAGCGCAGGCCTGATTTTCGAAGCTGCTCTGCGCTGGTATGGAACAGGCAACATCGACATGAGCATCATGATGAGCACCACCATCAACCAACCATCTCACCGCTTCTGGAACCTCGCAACAGTGTAGATAAAAGGCAAGAAAGAGTTGCCGGGAAATATTGCTTTCAATACCGTACCCACACTATACCCTCTTGACGACAGTTGAGTTGGTGCAAGACGCCGATTCAAATTCATAAGTTGTTCAGCCTCCCACATGCAAAACTTTGTCACGCGCATGCTGTAGAAATGCACAACGGTTTTGAGATCGGCGCAGCCCTCCACCGAGAGTGTGAGAGTTAGCGGCTCTCTGCGGACGACTAGAGCGATTTTGAAAACATTGTGCATTCCTACATACCAAACGACACCAGGCATGGCCGTGGGAGATGGCGAGGAGTGACTGAATTTATGTCAGATATGTAATAAGAATGGAAAGTTGTCATTTCAGGGGCATAATGCAGGGTATCTATAGAGTTGCGTCAGGTAAAGAAGGAAAGAACCAGTCCAAGAAAGCCCAGCCGATTAAGATGATGATAGCATAGTTCACGGTTCCCACCAACAGCTGCAACACGGTGTCTTGGCCATACATTTCATGCTATAACTCGGGGTTGTCGACGCGTGTTGGTGCGATACGCCTTCTCTTAAAGGGGTATTCGGCAGCAGCAGTCAAGCTAGGAACACTGCTCATCTCAGGGGTATCGGTTGCACCCCTGACAGGGCTGCCTGGCATCGCAAAAGGAGACGGCGATGGTGCGCTGCTTGGACCTTGTGACGATGAGCTGCGTTTAAGTGGTGTAGGCAGTGATGCTGCAACAGGAGGCTGTGGGCAGGGGACACCAAGCTCTCCAGGTTGAAAGTTTAGGCTGGAGCAGAAGCCGTCAGATGAGGTCATGAGCAAGGTGTTGCCATCGTTCGACCAGGTCAGGTCTGTGAAGGTCGCGTAATGTAGGTTGCTGACGACACATAGCGGCTTTGCTTGTTGAGTGTCATAGACATGCACAGAGTCTTGTGTCGCCACAGCATACACTATACGGTAGGGGAGATCAAAGACGGAAGGAGGGCCTGGTAGAGGTGTGGGAGCTGCAGATCCGTCTTCTGTGCTTCTCGGAGAGGGTATGGCAGCTGAATGGGCGTGACTTGGAGCAGGGGAGGGCACGATTGGAGGAGGCTCCATCGAGGAGGTCGCCTTGGCAGGCAGAACAGACTCCGGCAGGAACGGGATTTCTTCAGGGATCTGAGTATCAATCGTTATATCCTTGGTTGGGACGGGCGAAGCGCGCAGGGTGTAGAAGATGGGCGAACACTTGACAGCCAACGAGGGCTTCTTGTGGCCAGGCAGCTTGGCAACAGGCGGCTTGTTGAGCCCAGCTCTTGTGTAGATGTAGGTCATGTTGACAACGTCGTCAATCTTGTTTGGCTCGGCGGCAGAAGGGTGAACCTCTTTGTGCTGGCCTGCTGGCGTAAACAGCAGACTGCCGTCAGGTGCGAAGGTCAGGCGGCGGAAGAAGGAGGTGAATGTTTCGTTCGCATACATTGGTGTGCTGCGAGTGGGCATGTTCAAGCCACCACCAATGCTGGGTGATGGTGAGGGCATGACAGCGGGTAAGGGCATGGATGGACTGGGCGAGACGGAGCGGCGCATCGACTGGCCTGAGACTGATACGGAACCGAATGAAGAGCGACGACTGTGGGTAGTTTGTGGAGGAGGGTTCATAGGAAGGGCGAGCGACAGAGGAGTACCGGGCGCACTAGGAGCGGGAGACTCGTTGCCGACGAAGGATGCGCGACCGCGGAAGTCAGGCGGGGCGGGACTGCTTTGCGAGATGCGACGTGTGGGCATGTCCATCTTGCTGATCTTGTTGTGGTTTGTGAGAATGCATTGGCCGTCCTTTGTCTTGAGCGTGTAGATGTGGACGGAGCGGTCGCTTGACTGGGTTGCGATGTATTCGTTCAACGGGTCCCAAGCGACACCTTGGACGTAGTGGTGGTGCTCTGCCACTTGGCGGACGACGGATCCTGTGAATCGTCAGTTGTCTGTCGCCTTTCGGAAGGCTCTGGGTAGGTCATACCCGTCTGGGCGTTGTAGATACGAGCGACATTGTCCATGCTGCCGGTGATGAAGAAGACGCCGTCCGGGGACCAGGCAAGATCATATATTTCGGATCCCGTCGACCGACACATGGCCTTTACGCGCCATGTCTCCTTATCTTCTAGACCATCTTCTCCGAAGGCTGTAGCGTGCAGGTGTGAGTCCCCGCCGGGCACCCAGAGGAGGATGTTTCCATCGTCTCCGGCCGATGCGAGCAATTCACCTGGCCAATTGTCAGTCCGTCTGCAGATAGAGTCGAGGATTGAAGACTACCTCTCGGGCACCATCGTACGACGTTGACAGCTTGTGTGTGCTTCGCAAGCGTTGATAGGTACGTGACGCTTCTGTCTTCTCCGCTGCCGTCGATCTTCCAGAGCTGTCGACTGTGAGTTAGTGACGATTCATCGAGTGCGTTCAATGTAGAAGTAGCGGCATGAGGCTCTCACTGGCATCGCAAGACTCTGTGTAGCCATGATCAAGGTGGATTGGACTTGACTTACTCTGACGTTGTTGTCACCTCCTGCTGTCGCAAGTCTTCCCTTGCCGTGGGGTTCGAAGTGTGCTGAATAGATGGGGTTATTATCATTGTGCCATGACACCAGGAGCGGGGCGGCCTTCATGGTGCCGTCGGTTGTGTTGGATAAGCTGTGGTGGTAATGTAGCTGGATGGGATGTAGCTGGATGGAGTGACCAAGTCTGAAGGTCAAGTTCAAAGTACACAAAGGTCAGACTCCAATCAACTCCCAATGGGGAAAGGGCCATCACGGCCGTGCCAAGCCTCGTCCAGCTTTGTCGTTCTCCAGCTCGAGCGAGGGGAGCTCCGACCATCACAAACCTGACACCTTCCTTCTCTCTGCCTCTGCATTGTCATATAACGTTCCCGTCAACTTCTACTAGACCAGTCACTGCTCGTGCAGATGTTTGTTATATCTCCAAGTCACGCTCTTGATGGATTCAATCTCTTTGAGTCTGGCTTACCAGTCGCATCAGAACGGCTGATCGATACAATTCTTCACCGACCTTGCATTAACGGCGAAGATGCTGAAGCTGTGCATAGCTTGTTGGACCATGTAGTGACTATACATGATTTGCAGGACGCTATTAATTGTGGATATTTTTTGATCTACACATCAAAATGCACGATGATATTAGTGTAGGTTGTCCACAAAGAGCGACAAATTCGAAGCCCTCTCTTCAGACCCAGCTCTACTCCCGAAAACCATCGTGCATTCTTACAACAGTGTCAAATACAATATTTAGCACACGGGGAGGAGTAAAGCCATCTCACTGTCATCAGGTGGCAGCAGCTTTTGCGTCCAACCTCACGACATACGTCTCATCGGCCTCTTCGACAATCAAATTGCCATCCGGGTCAAATCCACGCTCTCGAAATAGGGTACAGGTGCTCATGGAGCTGGGATGTTTGATGAATTTCGTCACAAACTCGCGAATGTTTGAACGGTCGAAATTCATGACGAGACTCAGGCCTAGGTGTTGTAGGTCGACAAACTGAGGCGAGGGTAAGTCGTTCCAATCTCCTAGCTCTTGCGTCCACAAGAGCTTGCATTGGCGAAGACGAGGATGCGACTTCGACAGTGCGACGACTGAGGCGAATGTGAGCGGACACGCCCACTCCAAACAGATATTCAAGAGGTCTGGAAAATTAGTCACCCATTGGATGAAATAATCGTCTGTAAGCCATGGTATCGCAAGATTGATATTAGATGGACCTATGCTGAGGGTTTGTAGGTTCTTCAGGGCTGACAAGGCATTCAGGTCTTCTCGAGTGCCTTCCCAGTCATTGGGCCCAGGCCTAAATTTCTCGTTGTACCTGGGACTGTGACGATCAACACCGATTTTCAGGTGGATATCTGTAAGGCAATGTATCTGGGCGATACACGGGCAAATATGGTGGAATGGGTCGCCCACAACCAGATCGAGCCGTGTAAGTGATTGCATAGGGAGCGAGAGGAAATAAGACAACGTCGCTGTCTCCCCCTTGATTGCCAGATGTCGAAGTCTGCGGAATGAAGCATCACCTCCCTTCAAGCACTCTTCAACAATGTCCCCTGTCAGATCGTGGTCCAGACGGAAGTATTCGAGATAAGTGAGGGCTGAGAGAGACTTCAGCACAGCCGGAATGTTGACTTCCTGCCCTAGCGGCTTCGGTCCATACTCTCTGTAGTGCATCTCGAGGATGCGCAAAGAAGTGCATGCTCTCAGGAAATGGTCCAGCTCGTGAGGTAGGGTAAGGGTTTCGAGGCCCCGAAGGACCAGCTTCTGGAGCTGTGTCGGTGAATTGGTCCCATCAACGGACAAAGCAGCTGACAAAAGAGGTGTGGGTACCATATACCCAACGGAGAGTACCCGGAGGCTTCGAATACTCAAGAAGCGCCCAAATGTCTGTGAGTCTACAAGGTCAGGATGCTGATTTAGCTGTTGTCGAGACACAGGAAGGATGTGAAGTTTCGTATATCAGGACAGAGTACGATCATTTGATTTACTTCATGCGAGCTCAGACGGAAGTTGCATCGAAATTCGAATATTTCCAAATTTGGCTGCAGGAATGGCAATATGCCTTGATGATATCCTCTCAAAGCAAGACGCTTGAAACTCAGGAAGTTGAGATCTTGGTATCGATCGAGGTGAATTCTTGAAGTGTGAAGCTTGAGATAGCGGATCTTGCTGACGTACAGTTGGCGCCTGTATACAGTATCAAGGGCAGTAAAAGTAGATTCCAGCTTTGATATATTGTTCCAAAGTATATCTGCTGTGTGGTTGAACCAAAAGGTGTTCACTCTCATAGGTGAGAGAAGGCATCTCCGATCTGTCGTTGTTAAAGACGTCTTATCCACGACAAGACAATCAAGTATATCGGCTTGAATCTCGCGTGGTAGATCCGAGAAACGAGGCATGATAGCTACTTTGATCTCTGTTTGGTAAGCAAGAGAAGAGGCAGACTCCAGAGGATGCCTGGAAGGATGAGCACGTGTGAGCTAAGGTTGGACATAAGGCGGACATAAAAGGAACATGACTCGCATCCTCCGAACAGTTTATGCTCCCCTTTCAGCTTCTGAAGATGCGCGAAATTATTCAGTTGCAACGAACTTCAGTAGGAAAAACACGTGTTGCAACACCCTTCCAATTCAATTTATCGGGCCTCTTGACGACTTTGATCATGAAAAGACATAGGGTTGTGGAAGAGCAGTGTCTTGGCAGTCAAGCTCAGGCGGCCGGTGCACGGCCATCGCGGTGCCGACGGGAATTGTTTGTGTACAAAAGTAAACACTCGACTCAGAGACGTTTTGAATAACCTCGACCATTTCGCGCTTTACTAACCTAACTCATAGCATTGTTGCAGTACACCAAGCATGGTCGCAACTCGAGCCATGGCAGCCAAAAAGGCGCCCGAAAGCGACGACAATCAACTAGCACTCCGCAAGAAGCCTGTCCGCCGCGCCACAGCGAAGAAATCAGCTCCGTCCTCTCCTAAAAAGGATGCCCAAATCACTGCGGTACCTGTCAAACCAACAGCAGCACGCCCGAAGCGGCAGATACGTACAGCCACAGCTCCTCCAGCAGCAGAGCCGATACCCAAGAGAACTCCTACAACTCGACGAAAGGCTGCTCTTCCTGAGGCTGCCAGAGCAAAGGTCACCAGATCTAAGAAGACTCAACCTGATCCGGAGCCCGAACACGAACCAGAACACGACTTTGAAGCACAACTGGAGCCCGAGGTCGAATCACAACCGACACCCGAGCTCGAAGCACAACCAGAACCGGAGCCTGAAGCACAACTAGAGGCCGAGCCTGAAGCAAAACTAGAGGCCGAAGTTGGATCACAGCCAGAACCTGAAGTCGAGACACAATCCGAGGCTGGAACGAAGTCAGAAGGGAATAAGGAGCAAGATTCCGAAGAGACACACGAGCCAATTTCACCTCTGCCAATGCCTAGCATCAGAGTCACACGCTCACACGATGTTCAAACACCAGCTGAAGAGCCAAGTGAGGAGGCCAAAGACAACGAGGATAGTTCATCCGAGGACGAGATTTGTGGACCCAAGACACCCATGCGACGAACTGCCACTGCTACGAGAAGCCAGACAACGTCGCGGAAGAATGCCTCCACGACAAGCACTCGCAAATTACACACCCCAGCACGCGACTTGCTCGTCCATAGAGCCAACCAAGGCACTCCTCAGACACAACGTATGCCTTTGAGATCAACCCGCAACTCGTCCCCTGCTCGACCTATGACTGTAGCTAGAGGCCTGAGCAAGCCCATGGTCTTCCGTCAGCTGAAGCAACAGTCTCCACATCAGACGCCAGAGCCTGGAATTATCGATAACCTCAGGGATCCCGAGACAGTCCAAGAAAGGGCACAAGACGAATCATCATCCGAGTCGGAACTGGAGGAGTCAAGCGCTGACGAACTCGACGACCAACTCGACAACATCCACCACGGTGACATCTGTATAATGCCCACACCCGCTCGCACCATCCATTTCGAAAGCGTCGCATCTGACTCTGAGGATGAGCTTGCCGCCAATGCTCAAGTCTCCGAAGATGATTACGACCTTGACGAAGAAACTGTTGTGGAAGAGGACAACAAGAAAGAGTCCGACTATATCAACGTGGAACCAGATGAGGCTGACGATGCCTCGGATGACTCGTGTGATATCGACGACAGTATCTTGCCTGAACCTCATTTCTCAGCAAATTTCACCCCATCCATGCCATCATCTCCAGCGTCCATCACTGCAGAACTTCCACATATCGATGTCCAGGATTCCGAGATGCTTTCGTCTCCTACTCCCTCTACCCCATCGTCCATTGCTCAGCATGATCTTGAAGAAGACGTCTCACCTACCAAGCAGATCACTCCAGTGGCAAGACTCTCTCTCGACGATCGTGAGCTTCTCTCACTGATTGAGGATGAAGGGACGGCCACTCCTGACGTTAAGCCGCGCGTGTCGTTCTCAACAACCACGGCCAAGATGCTGCAGACTCCCCGCATGCAATTTGCTCTGGGAGGGGCTGACACATCGGAAGTCGAGGATAGCCCATCTGTTACTGTGACTGAACCAGCAGAAACTGACGAGACCATGACTATCAATCCTTCGCTTCTAGAGGTCGATGAAAATGGTGTCAAACTAGCATCGAACCTGGAAAATGCGGCCGCCATCCCCACTCCATACTTTGCAACGCCTGCAGCTCGTGAGCGCATGAGCATGGGTTTCCCTAAAGAGCGCATGAGTCTCCTCCAGGACGACATCTTCAACTTTGTTGATTTCGACCACGTTTCTCCCGTCAAAGATAACGTCCAGACCCCCACGTTTGAAGATGCGAGTTATGATGCCGAGCCTATGGAAATGTCAACGCCCGGATACAACTCCCGTCACCAGTCTCACTGTTCGAGAGGTGTCTCGATGCCGAGTGATCAGGCAAAAGAGAGACGCAATTCATCTGGACTACCATTGATATCGCCAAACTATGCAAGATCTACCTTTGCATTCGATTCTCGTCGCAAGTCTCTCCCCACTGCTGGGCTACAAACACCACTGCACAGCGATCTTCGACCTCGTACTGCTGAGACTGTTATCAAACCATCTACAAGTGACTCTTTTGCCAAGTTGTGGGCTAGCAAGCAACGCAGGTCATCTGTGAGGAGGTCGATTCTCGATCATGCGGTTCCAGAACTGGCTGAGATCCACTCAATGGTTCCCGAAGAAGAGCAACGAAGCACTGGAAAGCGTAATTCTACGCCATCACAACGTTCGACAAGCACTAACCAGCTGCAAACACAAGCAGCGTCTCCTTACATGCCCTTTCCTGGGGCAAAGCCTAGAAGACACACACCAAGTTCTTCCTTCAAGATCCGAACTAGTGGTCGAAGCCCTCTGAAGATCCGCAGCACCAGTCGAAGTCCCATCAAGATTCGTAGCAGCAGTCGCAGCCCAATGAAATTGCGTAACGCTAGCCGTAGTCCGGTGAAGCGTTTACTCGAGGCACCGCGTACACCCATGAAGACACCACTTAAGGGTCCCTGCCTCGCAACACCAGCTGCCTTTCCTATGACGCCTCACCCCTTGCAGCCACTGAAATCTGTTACAGCACTGGTTGAGGTCTTCACACTCGACGGCTCCTCCGCATCCGGACCCTTCATAGCACTTCTTCAAGGTCTCGGTGCTCGCACAACAAAAACCTGGTCTGACCGTGTTACTCATGTGATCTTCAAAGATGGCTCACCAACCACACTTCAGAGGGTTCGCGTCAACAACAAAGACCCTACCGGCAAGAAGATCTTCTGCGTCAACTCACGCTGGGTGACCGACTGCGAACGCAATGGCACACGTATGGATGAACAAACAGACATTTACACAGTAGATCTCGACGAAGTTCCCCGTGGCGGCCGCAGAAGAAGAAAGTCCATGGAGCCCGCCGCATTGAGAAATGTAGACGGGAACATCGTGCACAGCAACAACAGCAGTGCCAATAGCAGTGCCAACAGGAAGAGCATCAGTTCTCGCCAAAGCATTGTTGGAGGCCGTCAAAGTATCAATCTTGCACGGGCAAACAAGAGTCTGGCGAGAGTCTCTTTGGCGTCGAGCTTTTGGGGCGAAGATTCACCTGTGAAGAAAACGCCTGGTCGTAAGCAAGCTAGGGATTCATGGGATGATGATGAGGAGATGGCGGATGCGTTTTTTGACGAGCCTACTGGTAAGTTCGAGGTACCTGCTTCCTTGGGAGTCAAAGGTGCCAGTCTTGAGGCAGGACAGATGACTGCGCCTGTGGACAGAGTGAGGAAGTTGAGGATTAGAGATGAGGACAACAGGCGTTTGACTTTTATGGGTGGCAGAGAATGAGGAAGTGGGATATCATGAAGTTATGAGGTTACTGGTTTGAGAGTAATGGTGTTTTGGGTCTTCTACTTTTTGCATTTCTCAGAGGGAATACCACTTGTTTCATCATGCGCATGTTCACTTCGATCTTGGTGTGATGCCCTTCCTCGGTGTGAATATGCTTCTCATGCAGACATCCAAGCTCGCATCGCTTTGACAGGGTCTGCATCATTCGCCTTGAGCAGCTCAGTGGCTCTAGCCCTCGAGACGTCAAGATTATCAGCCTGAGAGCGTTATTAGCATCTTCACATTGCACCACGAAAGCATGATCGCATGAGTGATCCCCAAAGCTATACATGAGTGTATAGCAGCTCCAGACTTACCAACAATACGACATCCGCCAATTCAACCTTTACGTTCTTGAGCTCCGAATGACCCACTCCAGAGAGATTTAAGCCCTTCATTGCATCGCCTAATGCTGCAGCTGATTTGGAGTTCGTGGTCTTGGTTTCTGTTACTTGTCTGTCCAGTGAGTTGAGAGCTGCGGCTTCAGATTTATCGCTGGCTGGAACAGCAGAAGGTGCTTGATCGCCTTCTTGGATCTGGGACGGTTGAGGCTCGGCCATTGTAGTTCTTCTTTTGATGGTTTATGTGCTGTTGTGATACAGTAAGAGGTTGTACACTCGGGTGTTTTGTAGATGGCTGCATGACGTAGATAGCCTTGGCGGAGCACCGGAGAAACGGAGTTTACGGAGCTTCAATGATTTCGAAACCACGCCCATGCACGCCCTGCGAACAGCGCGCCTTTGACTCACAAAGGTATACGTGCCGATCACGACTTCTTCTTGAGTCCGCACTCAGTGCTGTTTCCAGAACATATTCGAGAGTCTAGAGGTAGGTCCAAGATGTTTCTTCCATGTCCATGCAATCTCCAAGACGCATCTTGTTGTAAATTCTTTTTTCACGAAATTATTGTCACGCGTTTTCGTCAATGCCAAACAAAGGGCATATTCCTGCATCCTCATGCTGTGCAAGAGTTGGAAAGACAGGAAGAACACATCTCTCAACCTCAGCTCGTATCCGAGAGCGTCATACATATACTGATCCCGTCATAGCAACATCTCAGGAAAAATGGCAGCCACCAACGACTGGACACCGACGTGTTAGTCGATCGTGCTTCTTTGGGCACTTTGCAAGCTGACAGTTTTCCCAGCGTGGCGTTCAAAGCCCATCAAGCAAGAAGTTGTCTATGAAAATCAACTCGCGGTCAACAAGGCTGTCACCAAACTTACCAACCTGCCACCGCTCGTCACTGCACACGAGATCTGGAAATTACGAGCATCTCTACGTGATGTAGCACTCGGCAAGGCCTTTCTTCTCCAAGGCGGTGATTGTGCCGAGCTCTTCTCTTACTGCAATGCCAGCTCTATCGACAGCAAGACCAAGCTACTCCTGCAAATGTCCTTGGTGTTGATTTACGGCTCGAACAAGCCAGTAGTCCGTATTGCACGTATGGCAGGCCAGTACGCGAAGCCCAGATCTTCGCCCATGGAAAGTCAACCCGATGGTACCAAGATTCCTTCTTTCCGCGGCGACATTTTGAATGGCTATCCTGCTGAGGAGAGAGCAATTGACCCTGGACGTCTCGTTGAAGCCTACTTCCACTCTGCCGCAACCTTGAACTACCTTCGCGCTCAATTGGCGTCTGGTGTCGCTGATCTGCACAACCCCTTGGACTGGAACTTGGGTCACGTAGCAGACCCTGATCTGGCCGAACGTTACCACAAGATCGTCGACTCAATCGCCGAGTCCCTTCGTTTCATGCGCACTATTGGCGCCGACACAGCTGGTCAACTTCAAACCGTTGACCTGTACACTTCTCACGAAGGTCTGCTACTCGAATACGAGAGCGCCATGACTAGAGAGCTCCGCCATCCTCCCAACAAATTCTCCGCTTGTGCTGGCACCCCTGTCGAGGCACGCAGCACCCTCAGCGACTCGGAAGACGACGAGGACGAATCTGGCCACTACAACACCTCTGCTCACTTCCTCTGGGTCGGTGATCGCACACGCCAGCCCGATCACGCACACATCGAATACTTCCGCGGCATCATCAACCCCATCGGCATCAAGGTCGGTCCCACAACCTCCGTCACCGACCTCTGCGAACTACTGGATATCGTAAACCCAGACAAGGAGATTGGAAAGGTCACTCTGATCACTCGTTACGGCGAGGGCAAGGTTGCAGACTTGCTGCCCACACACATCAAGGCAGTGAGGGAGAGCGGACATATCGTAGTCTGGCAGTGCGACCCCATGCACGGCAATACTAGATCTACTGCCACAGGCATCAAGACGAGATCGTTCGGCGCTGTCTTCAACGAGCTGGAAGCTTCGCTGCGCATCCACCGCGCTCTGGGTAGTGTCCTTGGCGGTGTACATCTAGAGTTGACAGGCGATGCCGTCACCGAATGCACAGGTGGAAGCGTTGGCTTGGAAGACGAGGACCTGGGTAGCCGTTACGAGACTTTCTGCGACCCCAGACTGAATGAAAAGCAAGCCCTGGAGCTGGCTTTCTTGATCGCTGGCTTCCAGAGGAAGGGCCGAGCCAGCGTTGCTGTCTGAGAGCATCTCCGAGGGTCAGCAAGGACGCCGTAGCTAGGTAGCCACAAAAGTACACGAATTCTCCAGTACAATTCTTCTCTTCAAGTGGTCCTTCGTGATTCAAGTGATTTTGTGCCTATCTATGCTCAGTGTCTTGATCTACGGTAGCTGTCATCATGGTACCTGTCTCCACCGCGCCGTCTGTCGTCACGATCACGATCGCGGCGGTCATCTCGCCTGTCTCTATCCCGCCTGGGGCTCCTCTCTCGCTCACGGCGTGGCGGACTCCTGTCACGGCGAGGTGGACTTCGCACAGGACTCCTTTCTCGGTCGTCCCTGCCGCCTTCTCTGCGCTTGCCGTCTTTGTCGAAGACATAGTCGTAGCGCTCACCGCGGCTGTTACGACCACCATATCTCTCGCCTTCCCTATAGTGTCTCTTTGCTTCTAATCCAGCAATACCACCGAATCCGCCCTTCTTCCTGGCAGTCTTTGAATTTGTAGTATCGCGCCATGCGTCAGCCAGCCTGCTGACACTCTGGGAGAAGTCGACATGGATACGGTGGTCGTCGATCAATACACCCTGCATCTTGAAGTAGGCGCGCTCGCAATCTTCTTTACTAGCGAATTCGATGAAGGCGTATTGTAAACTATCTCCAGTCTTCTTATCGCGAATGACTTCGCAGGACAGGATCTTGCCGAAGCGACTGAAGATGAGCTCGAGGTCTTCGTCGCGAGTGACGGGGTTCAATTTGCAGACGAATAGCACTTGCTCGGGCGGTGTGACGTCGGCGAATGGAAGGTCACCTATCAACTCGAGGGTCAAGGCTTGGGCGCGTGCTTCACGCTCGCGACGCAGCTTTTCGAGTTGTTCGGGGTCTGTGTTCTCGGCGATCTCCTCGTCGTGTGCGATGCGCACCGTGGCGAGTTGGCCTGCGGTGGGCACAGGACTTTTCGGTGGCTCGATCAGGCCTTCTGGGTCATCGTACGGGTCGTCTAGAACGGCGGTGTGTAGGATGCGGATATCCTTGAGTGGACGGCCCTTGTCGTCGACGAAAGCGGTATTGATCTTCTCAAGCGCGTCAAAGCCTTCTACGACCTCGCCGAAGATGGCAGCTTTACCATCCAGCAAGTCCAGGTTTTCGCCGAGAGTGATGATAAACTGACTGGCGGCGAAGCGATCGTCCGGGTTGATGGGTGAAGGTGTTGTTGCCATGCTGACAGTGCCTCTCTCTGTATGCTTCCTCTTGCGAACAAATTCGGGCTTGAAAGTCATGGATTCCGGCTTTGCGGGCTTCTTGGTGACACCGTCAGGGAGACCCCAAATGGACGAGCCTCCATCGCTTTCGGCGGCATCGGGACCAATGGGATCACCGGTTTGGAACGAGAAGTTGGGTTGGACGTTGTATATAGGCGAGTAGTTGTAGTACTTGATCTTGCATAGTTTCAGGAAGCTGCGACGCGACTTAGCAAATTGATCAGCTTGTGGGTAATGCGGTGACGTGTTCGGCGAGACTTACTTTTCACATGCCTTTGGAGCTTCGTCGACATAGAGGTCGATGGTTATGTCGCCAGCAGACGTTTCTAGCAAGACCGACATGGTTGTGTTTTGGTGATTGAAAGCGCGAAAGTTGAGACGAAGCTCTTCGAGGGTCCGAGTGACGCAGCGAATTCGTCGGCCCGGATGTTACTTGCCTATCGAGCAGTCTTCGATATTTACAGAACACAGGCTTTCTGATCAGCACATGTTCAACCGGAAGAGCTTGTACTCGAGTATGAATGCACAATTCAATTCCAGCCTCAGACCTGATCAGAGTCGACCTCCACTGACCTCTCAGTAGGTGGCCTCTGCTACAACTAGCTATTCCCCCTTGACAGGTGCAGGAGAGCAGCCTTCACTACAACTGCCCTCTATTCGCTCGGTGTCGGTCGGAAAGGAAGTACCCAACTCCGGTTGCACTACATGATCTTTACCTGCCGAATTGCATCTGCACCCTTCTCGGTGCTCTCATGCTCATCACTGCATGCTTGGACCTGCACAAGCGCCTCCGTCTCATCCAGATACGAAGACGGCCCGTACCTTTGACAGACGGCTGGACGTGCCTGCAATGTCGTTCCTGTGCTACTGCAGTGCAGCTCTGTTGAAATTCCTTTGACATCAAAACATGCTTCTCTTCTACCAATCGTTTTTCTTGCTTCGCATCACCTGCCTCACTGCTGATTAACATGTTCGTTGACTGCACGAGCGCTTGAGCCCGTTCAACAACCTGGCGCTTCAGTTCACCTGCTCCACGCCTGATTCGATGCCACTAACACGTACCGCCTCCATGGTTCCATGACTTTATACCTATCAAGCAGATTCAGATCCACACCGACCCTTGCCTATAGTACCCATTTCCCGGATCTTTTGAAGATTTGGTCGTCCCACACTCCAGTCTCCAGAACAGACATCTGGACGCCTATCTTGCGCAGCCTCAGCAGAACTCAAGCAATGCCGTTACTCAGGTCGATCCTTGCCTTCGCCACATGAGCCTCAATCTGCAATCACCCGTTCGTGTATCGCTTGTCAACCTGCGTAGCCAACATTCGGTCCGCTCATGCGTCTTGATTGGTGCTGCCAACCGGCGTCTTGCTGCTGCGCAACTTGTCGTCCCTCCATCATCAGCCTATCACCCATTTATCCCCTGTTTCAGAAACAGTACAACACATAACCTCCCGCCGAAGCCATCGACTGAGTGCTTTGTACCATCTCCTCTGGAACCACTCTTCTTCATGCCTCTAGAGTCATGCTTCTACCCGCATGTCCTTTACCTCACCGTCAAACTGACATCGTTGGCATTTCTCGTTGCTTGACATCTGACAGTCTTCCGTTGGAGCCATTCCATCAGCGCATGGCCTGTTTACGACCATCTCAAGGCTGAGGACGTGTCATTCTGCACATGCATGCACTTTTTTACGAGGCAATACTGGACCACATACTCTGCGCATCCGACTCTCGCTCTTGTGTCTGACTGCTGCATCATAAGTAATCTGGACTTGTTTACGTTTCACCAATACGTCCTGTCGTTGCTCACTTTGCAGCATCTTGTCTTGTCACCCCGCTTGACCTTGCAGGAGTGGCAACTCAACAGGTCTTACTTTGCTTTCGTTTGATCAACTCAAACGAACACAGCGCACGTTCTGCCAACTCCTATCCGATTCCCCGCGTGTGGAGAGTGTGAGAAGCCGGGGACGCGCTTCCTTATGCCTTTTCTCCAGTCATTTACGGGTAATCGCGTCTCGCTGCAGCCAAGCAGGTGCCACCTTCGAAGACGAGATGTATTCATGCGATACCAGATTCAACGACATCCAAAGCTTTGATGGAGCTGTCGTTGGACACCCAGATTCCTGGTCCAAGACGGACTTCATTACCAAGGGTCACGCTCCCCTCACCTGCGAGTAATTGGGCTAGATTTATGAGTGATCACTTTTCTCCGTATGGAGCCCTAAGATCGCAATTCTGAGTTGCTTCATAAAAGATTGTTGCCTTGCTGTCAAAGAGTATTCCGGTCCTGGTGCTCCATTTTCTGGTTTTGCTGTGTTCCCTTACAACTGTTTGTATCTGACAAATCTTTGACCATCAATCGCCATTTTACCTTCTCACAGCGGAGTACACGATCATGGCTCAAACTTATCAGAAAAGTCATTACGACTATGACGGCATTCAACGGTCAGAGCGACGACCTTCACGTGGACCTTTACACACCGTAGACCGATACATTGCTTATTCGACCAGACCGGACCCTCGTCACGAAGCAAGAACCTATGTTCTCCAGACTCCCATACATGACATTGGTGAGGACAGTGATCAAGGCTCTGCCAGGAAACGAACATCGATGGCTGTAAGTTTGATATGCAGTCCATGACCAGCAACAATAGCTGATATGTTCCAAGTGTTCCCGCTGCAGACGACGCAAGATCAAGTGCAGTGGCGGATATCCTTGCCAAGCCTGTCGAAGTGCTGGAGTTGATGCCAGTGCATGTTTGTATCATAGAGTACGCTTGCTTCATCGCTCTTCCACAAAATACCTTGTTGACCATCCCTTCGCAGGTAGGCACAAGTCAAACTTTCGATCTCGACACCTCTGTTGGCGGACCTTCGCCCATGGCTCCCATCTCTCCATACAGCCCCGTTTCACCCACTGGGACTGGTTACCCTGCGTATCCTACAGATGATAGGTCGTCTTCAGTACCAGCATACGGCAGAACTGGATATCCACAGACCTCCCTTCCGGCTTATAGCTATGATATTGACACACCTACATACGCGATTAGCGACGACTCTCGAGCGTGGACAACCGGACATCGCCCCAGTCCTGCAATGAGCTATTACCAACAAGAAAGCCCGGCATCTTACGACTACCCAACTCCTGTGTCCAGAATCTCGAGTGACTCCAATGAACCTCTTTCTCCCCTCAACATGAGCACCCTCCAATCTTCGCTACCCCTTCCGCTTGAGCGCCGGTTACCAGCTCCCAATTTTGTTGGCACTCCAATCACTCCTGACAACGATATCCGCAGTCCTATCAGTGCACGACTCTCGAGCCTAAGCATCAGTGGTCCTTACGGTAGAAGTAACAGTGCATCTTGGGGTGTGGAAGGCGTCGAACGCCGCCAGCCTTCCATCCATGATCTTGCCGAGGCCAGTATGATGCTGCCCCCTGTCACGCGCGGCCTGACTGGTTCCACTGCTACACTTCCTGCTCTTGGACAAGACACCACTCCTATGTCTACTGCAATGTTCGTGTCTTCCCATGGAAGTGATAACATGGCTTCCCTTCAAGCCTCGACAGGTGCCCCACAACCCAACTACTACAGTGCCGGTACATCCGCGCTCCCCTCGTTGACCACTGGTATGCTCCCACCTTCAAGCTATACACGCTATACGGCCATCAACAACAGCAACTCGTCCCTGCCAGTCATCAACACAAACGATCGCACAGATGCCACTTCCTATTACGGTTGGACTCCGACAAACGCAAACAGCACAGAAGCCTTACCTACCATTAACAATGTCGAGGCTACTGCTCAGTCTACTGCCGGCGTCGACAGAAAATACACGCCTACACAGCTTTCAGCAAGATATCCACCACTGCATCATCCGAGACCAAAGGTTGTGCCCTCTACTCCCCACGCTACTACACTCGAGAAACACGACCGCGTGCAACAGAAGGATGAGAAGCATCAGAGACCTTCCTCCGGATCGAGTCAGCACAAGCCCTCCTCGGGATCTTCAAGCTCGACACACGGCAAGAAAGGGCACAAGCCTAGCAAGGGCAGTCTGTGATGCCTGATCAATTTGGTCGTGAACCTCATATCCCACATACCTTCTTCTATCCACTCTTTCCTTTCTCTGGGTCATCGGCGTTCCACAAAGCGAGGCGTAATCTGCTGTGTCCCTTCCCGACACAATTTTTCCTTATCGATGCTCATTTTTGTCTACCTATCATTGATTTTTGAAAGGTTGTTTTGCCTATATGTTGGCATTTGGAAGGGGTGTTCACGGTTGGCCAGAACGATAACATGACATGAGAACGACTAAACCGCCAGATTTACGATGGATACCAAAAGTGAGCTCGATGATATTGAGTAAAGAATTTAGCAATAGGTAATTAGCAAATCGAAGAAGTAATTTAGATAGACAAAAATCAGCAATGACGTTTTGCTTCATTGTCTTCTCTCCCGCTGCTCGGGATGCCTGTAGGAGGTAAGTATTCACGCCGACTTTGAATTTACATCGCCCTCCTGATCGGCTCTGTCTGATGCGTCACTGGGATAAGCGACGAAGATATCAATTTCTACTCTTGAGTCTTCGACGTGATGACTATAAACACAATTCAGACGTCACCAGCAACACCCTGATGTCAAGCCAATCGTTGCGCTTTGCCCTGATACAAATCCAGCAGCGGAACAAGGAGGTAAAATTCTCAATTTTCACTGCGGAAAGATGTCCAGAGTCCATGACTTTTTAAGAACTCGTGATTATTTATTGTGGAATCCAATTATCAACACTTTTTACAAGCACTCGATAAGTGCAGTCAGCATTTCGCCGACATTACCCTCCTCTTCGGCATCGATACCTGCCATTTGCTCTTGTAAGCTTTTCTTCAACGTATCCACTCCTTCATCTCTGTCGGCTAGTCCTTTGATGATTTTGGCTCTCGCGCCTGCGTCTTCGGCTACCAACCAACTGAGGATAACGTCGAGAGTGTTTAGGCAATATGTCGCAGCTCCGGCGTCAATGTCTTCTGTGTTTCGTGCTTTTGTGGAGTATTCGTGGCGTAATTTGACCAGTTTGTCCAGCTTTTCGTACTCTTTTTCGACGAACTTTGCTAGTAGACGTATACGGTGTGCTGATTCGCCAGGAAGTAGGCGTAGTAGGGCGGAGAATATACCGAGTATGTGTTCAATCGTTGCGGCTTCCAGGTTTTTCTTCATGAATGTCGAGAATAACGGTTTCAAGCCAGCGGCGTCCACAAACTTTTCTGCAACGGGCTGCCCTGATGGCCCAGATAAAGCATGATCTAGTACTTTGAGAGCGCGAGTTTTTGAGAATTTTGCTTCTTTCAGCATGAGTAGCATGAGCTCCACACCTTCTGCGAGTAAGAAGGCGGACTTGCCGGCGGATGGTTGTGAGAGGCAGGTGAGGGTATCAAAGAGGTCTTCTGCGTATTCTTCTTCTGTGGAGTCGCGTTCGGGGTCGCGTTTGCGGTAGGCGGCTAGTAGTTGTAGGATCTTGTCGACGGCGTCGAGGGGTATCAAGCGATCGCGTACGGCTGGGGAGGCTTGTGATAGTACCTGTAGGACCTCGGCGGCGTATTGTTTGTTTTGTGATACGGATTTTTCGGTGGTGGAGATGCGGTTGAGGAGGTATTTGAGGATGGGGTCTTGAGCGATGGTCGCGGCGGTGGTGGGATTGGAGGATAGGGCTTCGAGGACTGAGAGAGAGTGATAGACACCGCTGCGATCGGCTTCAACAGACTCGTCGAGACGGTCGAGGTTGGCGAGGAGAAGATCGATGAGGTCGGCTTCCAGCATGGCTTCGACCAGGGCATCCCATTGGTCTTGTTGTGCTTCAACATCGTCGTCCAGTAGTTCGGAGATGATCTCAATGGCGTCAATGGCGATGTCTGTATTCTCATGCGATAACAAAGAAACCAGACTTGCTGAACAACCAATCTTTGCAAACTCCTTGTATAGTTCTGGGTGTTCTGATAGAATGCTCAAGCTCTTGATCTCGGCGTCCAGGTCGGCCTCGCTGGCCACGAATTTGGAAGGATCCGTCTCGTACTTTGCGCGTAGTTCGCTGTTCTTGTTGATCTTGCGTTCGAAGCTCAGTCCCAAACGACGGACCCATGCCGCATCAATCTTCTCTGCCTTTATGTCTGCTCCGTCATCTGCTCGGTCGACAAAGTCCAGGGCGGCGGTGGTATGCTGATTTGTACCACTGCCAAAGAAGCGGCCCTCCTCGTCTTCGTCCTCTTCTGGCGGTAGTTCCGGACCGGCTTCCATATCCTCATCTTCATCTTCCGGCGCATCGTCGACAGTCGGGTCTAGCTTTGCTGATTTGTATGCGGCTTCTGCATCTTGGTCCTCGAATTTGCGCTTGGTGCTGCCATTGGTCGACGGCAGGAATGGCTTCTTGAACAAATCGTCGATGCTCGTCATGGTGTGAGTCGTATAATTAGCTGAAATGACTTGGTCGCATTTGTTGATCGCATCCGTGTTGCGACAAGAGAGCTTGACAAGTTTGAATTGTTTGCATGTCACCATGACCGAGGCCGCTTGCTTCGGGGAACTTGCTTCAGAGCGCACGGCATTCTTTTATCCATCGTACACCAACCTCCTGCCTCCATAGACCTCGAGACGTCACTGGGCATCCAGAGAAGCTCCATTGAGAGCTCGACTCTCTTGGGTCTCTCACTTGGCCATATCGGCATGTTGCCAAGTTCGTGTGATGTGACAGCTACTGTAGAAACATGTCAGCATTGACGGCCCGAGCATTGCTATCTAAGCATACTCTGTGCGCTTGATACCAACTCTCCCTCTCACCACCACCACCACCACCTTGGAGCTTCCACCTCATTCGCGACACTGCCCGGCCCCATCAATCAAGCAACGGAATACGGAGCTGCTTTTCTACCGGGCAAACACATCAAATTCATCTGACTGGATTATAAGACTGTTGTATCAAGCGCCCTCGACCAATCTCTGCACATAAATTCTGTGCTAATCCACCTTGCTCTCTGTCGCGACTTCCAATAATCGCAAACACTCTCTGTGTGACTTGCCTGGATTCTGTGCCAACACACGAGTTCGCATAGTCGACGATTCGAACATGCCAAGTGTCGTAGGCTGATCATCTTGTTCCGGCGCCTGTTCAGTCCATCATTGCTCTTTCTTTCAAATACTGCTTCACTTGCTTTCCTCTCTCCTTTCGCTTTTGTCCATCCGTCACCTTGTATCCCGACAGACACAACCATACACCACAAAGCAATGGCCGATGAACTCCTCATCAATGGTACTCCCTGGTGGCGAAATGTGAACATGGCAGTCATTGAGGATGCCAGGTCGCGCTCCCAAGTCAATGCGTCCAGACCAACTACGCCTCCGCCGGCACCCGTAACACCAGCAGCGCACACTGTATCCGCCTCTCCTCCCTCGGCTCCGCCTGTGGCTGATCTGTCATACATCCCGGGACCCAGAGCTACCTTGGCGCCCGAAGATACTGTAAAAGGTGCTGACTATCCCAATGTCGAGCAACCCGAACCTCCAAAATGGTACAACGATATTCCTCACACTACCCTCCAGAAGACTCCTCGTCCCCTCCCTGAGGTTGACGAGCATCTCAACAAGATCACTTCTGGTATCAAAAACTGCATCAATGCCATAGGAAGGAAGACCGCCCCGAGTCCGGCCGACTTTGAGAAGATCAATGACGGCATCCACCGTGCCTTCTTTCTGGACCTTACCGCCACGACAATTCGCAAGAGACGTCTGTTGCACAACGACACTGGACTTCCAAGGATATTCTGCTCGACTCTGTCTGGTGGTGTCGAGTATCCTTGGTACTTGAAGGAAGACGCCGCTGAGCTTTACATCAAGTGGTGGTCCAGAGACACCGATCCAGGCTTGTTTCGTGGTATCAGGCTGGGCCGCCAGAAAAACGTTAGGCTAGGCAGAGAAGGTACCGTTGATAAGTTTCTCCCAAATTACACTGGCAGAAGACACGGCGATTTCCACGGCAACGGTCCCCTCCGAAATGGCCAGTGGTGGCCCTCGCAACTTTGTGCGATGAGAGATGGCGCTCATAATGCAACTGTGGCAGGCATATGCGGCGACTCCATTGGCGCATTTTCCTGCGTTATGTCTGGCGGCAGCTACCCCAACATCGACAGGGGTGAGGAAGTCTGGTACTATGGCACCGAATCTGAAGATCCCACTCGTCCCACCGATTCAACTCAGTACATGATTAACAGCTCCCGCTCTCATGAACCTGTACGTCTGCTTCGCGCTTCAAAGATGACAACCGAGGGATCCAACGACTTCAGACCTGCGGAGGGTTTGCGCTATGATGGTGTCTACGAGGTCGTCGGTTACGAAATCAAGAATGTGGCCAAGCAGGTCCATCTCTTTCATCTCGTTCGACTGCCCGGACAGACGCCCATTAGAAGCTCCGGACCTGGAGTACGACCTACCCCTGAGGAGTTGGAAGCTTTGGCCAAAATCAAGATTGAGAAGAAGTATCTGGCTTGAGCTCGATTGAGGTGGAGATATGGCAGTCGTTGTTCTGAGGCACATCATGTTTAATTACTCTTTGCATGGGTCGAAGCATGGGTGAAGATGGAAAGAGAGCAAGGTGTTTATTCATGTACAGGAATATTGTCAATAAGCAGTAGTCTAATCAGCATTATCCGGGAGCTGTGAGATCAAGGTCAGATTGTATTCTCATCCTCACCAATTGCACTGCACTTTAGCCGTGAGAAGGCATGTTCGTGCAGACGTTCAGTTTAGCCTCCTACGGTAAAGATCCCGCATTCTAACTCTTCTAGGACTGACCCTAGCCCCTTCGAGACTGGTCTGACACTTGGCGGACGCTGCCGCATCTCGACACGGACGTGGAAGAAGGAGCCGACACCAACATGCAAAGTCGAAAGGATTGCATGTACGAGTAGTCATGTAGGATTGCTATCAAATTACATGAGCAATACGGATCTTGTCGTCATGCGGAGCGACAACAAAAGGCAATCCTGACCAAGACCACGTTGCGCAAGCGAGAGATCGCTAAGCCGACTGAAGGATCCGTTGGGCGCCAACAGCTAATGGATGATTGTTTTCTTATGACCAGTACTCCGTACGCTCAGGAATGTTGGCTCCATTCTGTGTCTTGGTGTAGATGCACATCTACTCTTGAAAAAGTCGAGCTCTCCATCCCGTCAGGACAACTGCCACTTCCAGGAGTCCGACCAGCTTGGCGACCTTCAAGCCTAAATGTCTGCCGAAGCAGATCTATCCTCCGCCTTCCTTAATGGCCAAACCAAACCCCCTGCTGGAGCTTGCAATTCTTGCCGTCGTCGGAAGCTCAAATGCGACAAGAAACTTGATGGATGCGCAAACTGTGCAAAGGGCCAGATCCCTTGCATCTATCCCTCTGCCTCGCCGGAGCAGGTGAGGCGGAAGCGAGGGCCGTACCAAAAGACCAAGACCCAGCGTGAGAAACAACTCGAACATACAGTCAGGGACATGGCCTCCAAATATGCCGAGTTGGAGAATCGCATCCTTCCTCGTCGAGATAGCAGCGTCAACCACGACTTCACCCCGCCATCGGAGGAGTATAGCAGTGAAGGAGTATACGCTTCTACTCTCCCGACTGTCAGCTCCAGCACGTCCTCGAGACAAGGTGTGTCGTCGATTGTCTCGAGCAGCATTGATGGTGACTTGGCTCTTCCACAATTCCTGCAACCATCGCTTGGCTGTAATCCGAGTGGAAAAGACACGCCTTTAAGCAATAGATTCTGGACCCCTTTCTCCAAAGACGTGAGTAAAACCCCGTTACTCTTACATTCCAACATGATTCGGCTGATCCTTTGACCAGTTTGTTCAAGTAACACAGGCAGTTGATGAATCATCGTCCGCTTTGCACAACTCCAATGTTGCAACACCTGAACAAGTGACCTCTGGCCCAAGCTCAGGTACTGCATCGGCCTCTCCAGTCTCTGATCTGCGCAGTCTGCATCCTTCCGTCACCGACATTCTGGAATGTTGGCGCATTTACACCTTGAAGGTCGAACCGATGATTCGCCTGTTGCATCCTCCCTCTTTCGAAAGACGGCTTTTGGCTGCCATTTCAGACCTGGACCATGTTACAGGCGGCATGGAACTGTTGATGTTCAGCATCTGCTTTGCGGCGGTCACCTGTATCTCACCCGAGGATGTCCAGCTCCAATTCTATGAAAGCAAGGAAAATCTGTTGAAGAAATCCAAGTATGCGATTCGAAAGGCCATGGTGGATGTCAATTTCATGGCCTCCAGGGACATTCAAACACTCCAAGGGCTGGTCATATATCTGGTACGTCACTCCTTCATCGCCTGTTTACAAGAATGCACTAACAGTCGTCACCCGTAGCTGTTGCTTCGACATCAAGACGATGAGGATGTGCTGTGGACTCTGACTGGAACAGCGGTACGTATGGCACAACTCATGGATCTGAGCAACGATTCCCCTCGCCTCAAACTGTCCCCCTTCGAAGTGCAGATGCGTAGGAGACTCTGGTGGACCATATGCAGGCTGGATTTACGTACCGCCGAAGCATACGGCTTACAGCCATCGCTCTTGGAGACAAGATCTAGGGATACGCTGCCGCTGAACGTGAATGACCTTGATCTCTATCCAGAGGCAATCGAGGCACTAGCGCCTCGAACAGGCATTACTGACATGACCCTTCCCTTGGTAGGCTACGAGATCACGCGTCTGGTGAGCACAATCAACATCCCCGACTCATTCGACTTCGATGCCGACGGCGCTGATGCTCGGATGAATCAAGCAATTGCGCGGAAGATGAGGATGGTAGGAGAGTGTCAATCTCGGCTTCAGTCCGACTATCTCCAGTATGCCAATCCTTCAGGGCCTTTCGATTGGATGACAACCACCTTTACTCGATTGATGCTGGTAAGTCATTCATCTTGTCGAAGACCGATCTTCTGGACTGATATCTGTAGACGAAATGCACCCTCTTGATATATCATCCGCTCAACGGTGCAGCAACGCGTCCTTTGACGCCGGAAGTCAAAGACCAGCTCTTCTCGGCTTCTATTGACACGGTACAGTATTCTCACGCGCTCAAGTTCGAGCCTCGGATTGAGAAATGGGCCTGGTTCTTTCGGGGTTTCGTCCAATGGCACGCACTGGCCTATGTCGCGGCCGAACTCGGCCATCGTACAGGCACGTCCGAGGTAGACCGTGCATGGAAAGTGCTGGACGAAGTCCTCGAGAACAAGCACGCGACAAGTAAAGGAAGCGACAAGAGCGCCTTGTGGAAACCCATGCACTGGCTGATACAGCGAGCAAGGGAAGTGCGGGTTGCGGATCTCAAGTCCCGCACGGATCCATCGTCAGTAACAATGTTTGATGCGTGTGGAGGTGAGACTCGAAGCGATTTGACCAATGTTGGTCTTGCCGAGGCGAACTTTGGTGACATCGCGGAGGTCGGCGTCAGTGAACCACAGACATCTTCATTGACCGCGTCGACGGCGTCCCGAGACACTATCAATGATGGACCCAACTCATTCATGGACTTTGTACAAACATCTGATTCCAATGCGGCCCCGGCTTTCCTTTCCGAACAGGCTCCGAACAAGTCGTACGCGGCTAATGATCCATTCGGATCATCAACAGCTCCTGTGATATTTGACGGCTCGGGCTCTAACCTAGCCAATGCCGATGTCACTGGGGTGTTGAATGATTTCTCGCTGTCGACTTTCCAAGGCCTGATGAGTGACAATCAACAACCTGAGCTTGACTTGTTCGAGCAATTGAGTTCGGAGAATTGGATGGACCTCGCTAGGGGTTGGGATATGGAGTTTTGAATATTGATTTGAATAATGCTAGGGCCAACTTCTAAGGCATAAAGATCGTGCGGTCTCCCTTCTCTGACCACGTCTTTTCAACCTCACTCAATGGGACAATCTTCAGAGCAGAGGATTTGATCCCCTTGAAAGCCTCCAACAGACGCGGCACTTCAGCATTTAGTGCTTCATATGAAAATGCTCCTGGTCCAGATCCCCTGATGGTCAGGTCGGTCGATCTCAAGATGGATCCGGGTAAGCTGATCTCAGGTCCAGCCAGTGATCCGATGTGGACGTACTGTAGAGGCTTGGACACCTTGAGGGACTTGAAAAGGTGTTCTGTGGGAGGACCGTAGAGGTAGTCAAGGATAAGATCCACGTCTGCTGCCTTCGAAAAGTCGGTCTCCGAGATTGTGCTCTGGAGCTGGATCGTTTCGTCGAGACCCAGGGTCGACATAGCTTCGACGTTACGGGCGCATCCAATAACCTTGGCCGCACCCAAAGAGCGGGCAAGAGAAATGGCGATGGCACCAGAAGCCGAAGTGGCGCCCATGATGAATACAGAGAAGTTGTCGGGCAGGTTCTGTGTTCGCGCCTTCATTGCCATCCACGAGGAAAGACCAGGATTCACCAAAGCAGCCGCTTGCTGAGGATCAACGCCGCTTGGAAGCAATGTGACTGCCGCTTCGGGCACATCGACAACTTCACTGAACGATCCACCGGTCGCAAAAGTTGTAAAATAGACTGATCGACCATCTACGGTGATGCCGACGCCGTCTGTGCCGGGAACATGTGGGAGTGATTTGCTGGAAAAATGTGTGCCTGCTGCACGCGCACGCACGACAGAATGCAATCCCGCGGCTTGGACCTTGATTCTGACCAGACCAGATCCTGCGGGCAGTGGTTCGAGATCAGGCACATTGACATGCTTGGGCGGCTGGCCCCATTCTGAAACTTGTGCAGTATGCATATGATGTCTTGTACAGGCGATTTGCCTATGGTGTGTGCGGATGAGTTTGGTGAACGAAGAGAGTAATGGACGCATTGTCGATTTGGAGAGCCCGCGACGGCCTTTTTGTGTTGTTGGTGCGGGTAGTGAGCGGGTGTTTACAACATCTGCCTCAATGGGCAGTCCACTTTCGGCGTCGAAGTTTCGGGCGCGAAATTTCGGGTCCGAAATCTCATGCAATTGTCTCCGACAGCAGAACAGTTTGTCAGTAGCCTGCATTCAATTACCGATCACTGATGATACTACGAGCAGAAACAGAGCACGTATATAATCAAAGCAAGTCATGTCTCCTTGACTGTGACATTGATTTTGAAAGATTCACACCGTGCCAACCTTCCAGAACTTCTACCGCTCTTCGACCAACTCGACTATGGCGGACCTTTTCCTCGACACGTTAGCTGGTCAGGTCATTCGCGGCGTCTCAGGCGGTCGTTTGTGCTCATTACAAGATCCCACGGTGATTAATAGACCAACACACAAGCACAACGATGACTCGCTTGCATCTTTCGACGGCCAAACAGTGAGCACAATATCCGTGAAAGAGAAGGGGGCCGACTTTGAATTGGTATCATGGTATGGAGACGACGATCCGGCAGTAGGTGACACAAGTTCTTGTTCTGTTGGTTATATTTTGCTGACCGCGTGTCCCAGAACCCCCAAAACTGGTCATCGGTGAAAAAGGTCTTTGTCACATTCTTGATATGTTTCTTGACAGTCAGCATATACATCGGTTCCGCTATCTATACCGGTGGCGAACAAGGCGTCATGGAAAAGTTCCATGTCAGTCAGACGGTAGCCACTCTCGGCCTCACACTATTTGTGCTCGGTTATGCAATTGGTAAGGCAAGCTTTTCTTCGTCCCATAGGCCGTCAACTAAGGAAAGCAGGTCCAATGTTTCTCGCACCTCTCGCCGAAGCCCCTCCCATAGGCCGTAAGCCGGTCTATCTTGTGACATTGTTCATCTTCGTCGTCCTGAATTTCCCGGTCATTTACGCTCCCAATATCGCGACCCTTCTGGTGTTTCGCTTCTTGACGGTATGTGTACATCCCAAAAGTGCAACGCACCATTGACTAATAACTTGATAGGGCTTCATCGGATCTCCTGTACTCGCCACGGGTGGCGCCTCATTGGCAGACCTCTGGTCCAGAAAGAAGGTCGCATACGCAATCGGTATCTGGGGCGTCGCCGCCGTCTGTGGACCCGTCCTTGGACCTCTGGCAGGAGGCTTTGCAGCACAACATGAGACCTGGAGATGGACAATTTGGGAGCTCGTCTGGCTTTCCGGGTTCTGCCTGATCTTGCTCATCTTCACGCTCCCAGAAACAAGCGCCAACACCATCCTCTACAAGCGAGCAAAGCGACTCCGAAAGTTGACGGGCAACCCTAACCTCAAGAGCCAGGCTGATCTGGCAACTGAGAATATGCAACTCAAGGACGTGGTGTCTGCCAGTTTCTACAGGCCTTTCCAGCTCTGTTTCAGCCAGCCTATTCTTCTTGTCACGAACGCCTACCTGGCTCTTGTCTACGCCCTGCTTTTTACATGGTTCGAAGCATTCCCGATCGTGTTCACCGAGATTTACCACTTCAATCTTGGAGAAAATGGACTCGCATTCTTGTGCATCATGGTGGGCGCCATTATCGTCATGATACCATACTGCGTATGGCTGTACATGGTCCAAGAAAAGCAGTTTGACGAACAAGGAAATATCGCTCCGGAAAATCGCCTCCCACCCGCTATAGTCGGCTCATTCTTCATCCCCATCTGCATGTTTGTGTTTGGCTGGTCAAGCAGGGAGTCCGTCCACTGGATCGTTCCAATGATTGGAGCCGCCTTCTTCCCCATGGGTGCGGTTCTGCTCTTCAACGCCATCCTCAACTACCAGGCAGACGCCTATCCCGAGTATGTCGGTTCCGTTCTGGCTGGAAACGACCTGATACGCTGCAGCGTTGGATCGGTCTTTCCGCTTTTTGCGCCTCACATGTTCCACCAATTGGGTGTTGACTGGGCCAGCTCCCTCTTGGGGTTTCTGGCGATCGCCTTTGTTCCGATTCCATATCTACTGTACAGGTATGGAAAGAAGATTCGCATGTCAAGTAATTACTCGAGGCATGATATCTAGTTGGCAGCGCAGGTTCATCGTGCTGTAGTTCGGTTTCATAAAAGCAAGCGGCTTGTCCTGTTCATACTCCATTAATGCAATAAAGCTTTTCATCCGACCACTATGGGCCAACCGCCACAGCGACGAGTCGACCTGGAGAGTGATTCCTGAAAGAGCAGCAGAATCTTTACATGCAGAAGAGCAGGCATCTTCACCTCTGGGTGAAAATCTAGACGCTCTCTCGCTTTCACATGAAAAGACACCATCTATGACAGGCCAGGCCCCAAGCTCGAAGTCAACAGCATCACCGAAGCAGTGCTCTTTGCCCTCATCGCCCATCAAACGTCCCGAATCTGTTGGTCCAGCCGATGCACCCAGTCTCGAGGATGCTCCAGTTCTCAATCCAAGAGCGCCTTCGCAATCGCCGTCGAAACCCTCATCCGAGTCCTCGCCTACAAGACTCCCAGAGCAATGAGTGTCACTTCACAAAAACGATATGCCTCTCAACAGATGGCTGGTTGTTTAGCATACAGCGTTGAAGAGACAATGGAATAACAGATTGCAGATGGAAGAATACGGAGTTGACACATGCAAGGGCAGGATACTCGACAGATTCAAGATGGAAGGATACTGAGCAGATTCAAGTTGGAAGAATACTGAGTCAACAGATTCAAGATGGAAGGACAATGCATTTCAAGATGGGATAAGATATTTCGTCGAAAAGCAAAGCTGTGATTTGAATATCATGCGTAACGAAAAAGCAAAAGGGCCCATGCAAAGCCATGTAAAGTCATGCGAAGTCTGTCGTGTCCATCATCACCATCATCTCCATCGTCTCCATCATCTCCATCATCACCATCATCTTCATCGTATAATCGTAGCTCATTCTCTCCATCATGTAATCATGTCCCCCTTGAAACTCCATTCGCAATGCAGAAAACAACCGTCGTAAAAAACTCCATACCTCCAATTGAGAGAGAGAGAGAGAGCAAAACGCGAATCCCCCGATTTCACTTCCAAGCCTGTTCCTTTTCATCCCACCCAATAACTTCAAACGGAATATTCAACACTTGCAACATACTCCCCATCCCCAACTCCTGCTCCTCTTGCTCCTCCTCTTCTTCCTCTTGCTTCTTCACTTTATCTTCATTCTCCCTTCTCCTCTGTTTTTTTCCTCTGGCGGTCAATACATCGCCCATTTCATCTCTCCAATCTTCTTCATCGCCTTGTGTGTTTTGGTTGTCCGAGTTGTTGTTATTGTTGTTGTCGTTGGATTGATCGGAGTAGAAGGGTTGGTATGTGCTTTGTTGGCGGAGGAAGGCTGTGTAGCCGCCGTTGTCGCGGATGCGGGTGCTGAAGTCGTGGAAGACGGTGTCGGCGGCTGCTTGGCTGGCTCTGCGCCATTTTGTTTCTAATCTGCTTGGTTGTTGTGTGGTGCGTGTGGCAGAGGTCGTGCTTGTGCTTGTGCTTGTAGCAACCGCTTGCTGGAGGATGGCATTTTGGGCGCGCAGCTCACGGATACGTGATTCGAGATGACGGATGGCCAGAGATTCTGGAATGGTTTCATTGCGCAGGTTGCTGATGCGGGTGGGTGTGTTTTCTGCTGTTGCGATGCTGCTGTCTGCACGCTTCAAAGGTGATATGAAGGGTTTGTGTATGCCTATGCGACGTCTCTTTGGCTGAGGGGGCGACGACATGGTTGGTTTGTGTCTTTGCATCAAGGTTGTTTTGTGTCTGCCTTGGTTGGAGGAAGTGGGATGGAAAAGTTTTGGCGGGGTAAAGTGACGTAGTTGCTGAGCTTGTCACCCTGTCATGTTTTCCTTCCTCTCTCCTGTACGCTATTCTTGTGGTTTTTGCAGGCATAAAGTAGCCATGCTCGAGGCAGGAGATGACGCTGTGCGACAAGTGTTGGCTGGCCCGAATACGTGGTATCGAGTTAGAGCAGAAATTTCTTGAAATTATAAGATCGGTTCAGTGTTGCAAATCACAAAAGGAAGAGACATGAAAGCCAAACACCAACGTCTGTACTTCTCGAGAACTAAAGGTGGGCAAAAAGAATAAGCACCATGGGCAGGAATCGAACCCGCGACCTCCTCGGATCTAGACTGACACGGCGTTGAGTAACAACGAATGACTGCGCACGTGTTAAGA
>JGI24891J29808_1000148_pt1 | contig 85868 bp, 79 predicted proteins | sample FreactcultuFSWF8_FD_29808 | JGI IMG/M metagenome (IMG submission 29808)
CAATCCTGGATGGATGCTAAGAAATCTGCTCGTCCTGGTTCGTCAACGATGGAGGCTCGACAAGCTTCAGATTATGTGCTATCGCGACACCCATGTTCGTCGGGAGGACCCACACAGCATCATCTTCAAAGTTGAGTCTGTCAAACCCACCGAAGGCGACCACTCTGCAACATTCCCATCATTGTCAGAGGGCCGTGACTCACCGTCATCTTCTCCAACACCTAGATCGATCCCGCCATCAGAGCGTGGCTCCATGCCAAAAATTACAGGGTGGGAGCGCGACACAAGATCTAGAAACTCTTCTCGTATCGTCGACATGGGCGCGTACATGGATCCCACTCGCCTTGCTGATGCAGCCGTCGACTTGAACTTGAAGCTCATCAAGTGGCGTATTGCTCCCTCAATCGATCTCGACATCATCAAGGAGACCAAATGTCTTCTGCTAGGTGCAGGCACTCTCGGCTCGTACGTCTCACGCTGCCTCATCGGCTGGGGCGTGAGGAAAATCACTTTTGTCGACAACGCCAAAGTCAGTTACAGCAACCCCGTGCGTCAGCCACTCTTCACCTTTGACGACTGTTTGAATGGAGGATCTCCGAAGGCCGAAACAGCTGCTCAGGCGCTCAAGAAGATTTACCCTAGTCTCGATGCCACAGGCCATCAAATCTCGGTACCAATGGCCGGTCACCTCATCATGGATGAGAAGAAAGTCAGAGCCGACTTCGACAAGCTACAACAACTCATTGCAGATCATGATGCCATCTTTCTGCTTATGGATTCACGCGAGTCACGCTGGCTACCGACAGTCATGGCTAAATCAGCAGGCAAGATTGTCATCAATGCTGCTCTGGGTTTCGACTCATACATGGTGATGCGACATGGTGTACCCTCACAGCCTGAACAAGAGAGGCTAGGCTGCTACTTCTGTAACGATGTAGTCGCTCCCGCCGACTCCCAAAAATCAGCTACGCTCGATCAACAATGCACAGTCACCCGTGCCGGCGCCGCACCCATGGCTTCGGCCCAGGCCGTCGAACTCTTGGTCTCCATACTCCAACATCCTGACAAAGCAGCCGCACCTGCCCCTCCGGTGAACGACCCAGAGGCTCAGCACCCGAATCACCCCCTTGGCAGTGTACCACACACCCTACGCGGCTACCTCTCGAGCTGGCGCATCCTCAAAATCAGAGGCCAAGCTTACAACTGCTGTTCAGCCTGTTCGCCTACCATCGTCAAGCTTTACAATGACGCCGGCTGGGACTTTGTGAAGCGTGCCATTAACGAGAATGGATACGTTGAGGAAGTATCTGGGTTGGCAGCCGTCCAGAAGGGAGTCGATGATCTAGAGGACGATCTGGCTTGGAGTGAAGGCGAAGAGGACAATGAAGAAGCTGAGCTCATTTAGGTGAGTAGGGACTACCCCTGTCACCTTTATTATACTCCGCCGGTCGATCATCGTGATATTTTAAAGCTGTAGAAATGCACAATGTTTTTCGTTTACCAGGCTCGTCCACAGAGATGAGGCTTTCGATACGCTCTCACTGGACACAACTCCAGATTGAAAAGTATCGTGCATTTCTACAACTATCTGAGTCACAGGAGAGGCCCAATGAGAGCTTCCAGTCGAGAAGCATGCTAACGTCTTCACAGTACCATGTCACGACAGCTTCAGCGTGTATGGGCATGAGCAAGAACAAAGCCAAAGGCAGAGGCAACCGCAACTGCAAAGGCAATGGCAGAGGTCAGGGCAAAGGCCAGGGCAGTGGCCAGGGCAGTGGCAATGGCAGTGGCAATGGCAGTGGCAATGGCAGTGGCAATGGCAGTGGAAAATACCAGGGCAAAGGCAAAGAGAAGACTGTCGACGACAGTACCGACGATGAGAGTGTCGAGGAGGACAGCTCGAACCCACGCCCGCGATTGTCTCGCAAAAGGAAACAGGCAAAGCCAGAACAGAGGCCAAACCGCTGAAGGCCCTCGCAAAAGCACTCAGACAACAAGCAGTGCTGGATAGGCAAACCAGTCACCGACGAACAATACGCATCAAACAATTAGTCCAGGGCCTCGCTCAGGGCCTCGGGTTTCTCACAATATTCTGGATATGGGTTGCTTAAAGTTTGTTCCTGATATGTGCAACTGCTATGCTGCGCCATTTGCATGGTGGACCCTTGGACAGTGCGTCGCGCGTGGAATTCCTCACGTTCTACATGGGTATTTTCCTCATAATTCTATTCTTCGCGTCTAGCTATGCTTGCATGTGGCTGGACGGTACGCTAAAGCGCGACGAGGAGTGGTTTGAAGCTCAGGAGGACACTAGCGAGGAAGACAGCGATTGAGAAGGGAGAGGCTTAGGGGTCTGCTTGGCGTTATTCCATCACTTTAATTAATCAGTCATTTGCTCGAGAAAAGTGCTCTCAGTGGAGGCTACTTGTGATCTGAAAAACATTGTGCATTTCTGCACGTATCTTTGTGACTGTGTTCGGCACTTGGAGCAGCCCTGTTGACATGCGGTATAAGTTGTAAGCAGGCTTGGTAATTGATGAAATAGATGAATAGAGTGGGAATGAGGACACAGTAAGGATGATTCTGAGTTGAAGGTGAAGTGTGTTGTCGAGTGGGTGGAGTTGAAAGTGATTTTAAGCGCCTGCTGTTATGAAAATGTATGTGCGTTGATGCCGACTACATCAACGGTAACGAACTCGGAAGCTGTCCACCATTCATTCAGCTTCTCACATATCTGCGAAATGTCGAGAATACCGTACTATAACAGTCTGATCACACAGCGCTCCTCGCTGGCATGTTCTCTGTCTACTCGAACACTGAGAAGACCCCTTGGCGTTCGGATTGTTGATCAGACAAGTAGAATATCTTTTCGAACCAGCAAACCACAAATGAGCAAGATTCCGCAGCTCCCACATGATCAGAAGTTCGAGGAAGAGCGATATCCCAACTACAAAGCTCACCAGTACTATCCCGTCCAGCTGGAACAGACATTCGCTTCGAGATATCGAGTGATAGCAAAATTGGGTTACGGTACGGCATCCACAGTTTGGCTATCTCGTGATCTCAAGTTGAGTTGCATCTTTTCCAGAGTAGATCCAAAATTGTTACGGCAAGTTCTGACAACAGCATTAGACAAAATACCCTGGTAACGCTCAAAGTGTGCATTCTTGGAGAAGATGAGTCTAACGAATTGGCAATTTCTCGCCACATAAAGTCGTTCGATGATGGTATTCATCCCGGCAAGCATAGATCGCGCGTCACGTTAGACGACTTCCATGTCCGTGGACCCCATGGCACACATTGTTGTCTGGTGTTTCCAGCTCTGGGTCGGACTCTCGCTCAAGTGCGAGATGTGTTTGAAGACCGAAGACTTGACAAGCTCTTATTACAAAGGTTTCTATACCCAATTTTACAAGGCCTGGATTTTCTTCATCAGACGGGAGTCGTGCATACTGGTCTGTTGAATTTGTTAAACACCGCGAATGCAAGCTTGAATCGAAATTCACTGACTGTGGACTCTTCTAGATATCTCGCCCAACAATATCCTCGTAGAAGCTGATGATGACATGCTAGCCAATCTGGAAGAAACAGAGAGGCTGAATCCATCACCGAGAAAGGTGCTGGATGATCGTGTCATTCACCTTTCCTATACCATGCCAACGTCATACAAAGACCCTGTCATTACAGATTTCGGTGCTGCATATCTAGGCAAACCGGGTCAAAAATACCGCGATGACGTTATGCCTGGTGTTTATCGTGCGCCAGAAGTCCTCGCAGGAATGGAGTGGGGTTCGAAGATAGACATCTGGTCAATCGGTGTCATGGTACGTTTTGTGTCTCTATCGCGTATCTCATCCCGACTTTTTCTTTGGCTTAACTGATGGGAAACATCAGATCTGGGATCTTTTTGAAGACGGCAACTTGTTTCCTGCATACAGAAATGGTCATCTAGATGATGAACTGCACTTTGCCCAGATGATTGCCTTGATGGGACCTCCCCCTAAGGAGTTCCTAGACAGAATGAGTGAGACGCAGCGTGTTCGATACTGGGATTCTTCAGGTCAGTACACTCTCCTTCACGTAAAAATACCAATACTTTACACAGAATTAACCAGAAGAAAAAAAGGCACTTGGATAGCAGAAACTCCGATTCCATCTCAAACACTCGAGTCACGCGAGATTCGTCTCCAGGGCAGAGATCAAGAATTGCTTCTTGCGTTGATACGCAAGATACTCTGCTGGTTGCCAGAAGACAGACCATCGGCTGAAGATCTCTATAACGATGGCTTTATATATCAATTTGTGGAGTACGTGATGGAGCTTGAGGTATCGTCGCAGGGAAAGCAAGGCTAGAGTATGGAAAATTGAAGCTAAACAAATATGTCTGTGATCGCAAGTTGAGAAGTGGTTTGCGGACCGCGGATGTGTCCAACTCGAGAAATGGTTAGTAAAGATCTCGTCTGGTTGCCCGAACTTTTCACTAGATGCTGTCGAGATCAATACAACTATTGTTAGCCAATCTGTACCGGCGAGTGAAGACGATTGAGTGTTCATCATCCGGCATTTGCGAATCACCTGCTAATGACCGGTCGAAATATCGGCACAGTGATAATTTTGGCAGTAGTGAGGCAGTTCGTTCTGACATTCTGATGAATATTGTCATTACGAGTGAAGGACCTCGTGTACAATGTATTGACTAGGAGCGGTGCTCGGAATATAACCATCCTGAGGGTTCGCCTGTGTTGTTGGCTGCTTGACAAAATGGCTTTCCCGAATGGTCAAAAGCCGTGACTGAAAATTGGAGCTGATATAATCGCAGTAGAAGGTCGTGGATGGAAGCAGCACACGTACGAATAAAGAGAAGGGACGTGCTTTGCGCTCTCCGGAAGGGTTTATGTAGCAAACCTGAAAAATTGCGATGTACAAAGACCTGAGCTCGTACCCTAAAGTCCAGAGATGCTGGAAGGAGCGAACACCACTTACGTTGACTTCGGTTTACATCCTGTACCAATACGATAACATCAACTTCCGAATCCTTGAATCTTCTCACGTCATGAGGTTTCAAGAATCCAAAACACACCGAAAGTATCTCCAAGAGTCAATTGCGCGAACAAGTTCAGACTGATTCATGGCGCAGCAGTCGAGTAGTGGAAAGAGCGAATAGATATGAAGGTGAAAAGCCCCATTGCGTTAATATCTGGGCGTATGTGCTAGGGCTCGGTCCGCTTGAAAGAGACTGCACCTTATACCACGTGTGAGGAAGCCTCATCCGATGGACGGAAACCGCCTAAATTGCATACTAACCCTACAGAACGATATCATTACTATCTGGAGGCTCCACAGAGATCAATGGGACGAAAGGCCTTATGACCTCTTGGTATGAGGCGAGTTTGTTGTTAGTGGAAAATCGAGAGCCAGTCGAACTTGCTCAGACTGAGACCACAGTCATCAGAGAATTTCAGGAGCGACATATCAAATTTTTCCAACAGAGATATAAAAGTAGCAGATGGCTGAAGAACACATCTTTGTCCTTTAACCGATAGGTTTCAAAAATCGTCCTTTACTTCGCCTTTTCGGACCTCAAACGTCAATGTACCTAATCCCCTTTGGACACGATCCGATCGTATTGGTTGCTCAGCGGTTCCAGTACTCCAGAGAACGCAACAGGGACGATCTTCAAAGATTTGGCGCTAACTTGTTCCCGTACTCGCACTGTTTTGACCACTGGTCGAGGGCCAGACAACAGATGGAAGAACGTCTATACAAACAGAGGCGGCTTAATCTCATGGACCAACCATCTGAAATTTGGACGAGGGACCCACAACCTTCGAGGCTCTCACGTGAAGTCTCCGAGAGATGCCCCTGGATGTTCTTTGAGGGACTTGGCCAAATTGTCACCGAAGAGCCAGGGACCCTAAAGAAGAGTATTGAGAAGCGTGATTCTTTCCTCGAAGACAAAACCGGAGAAAACCGAGCACCAAGCGAGTCTTCAGCTCCCGGGACCGATAACACTTCCCTTGAGATCAAGATGCAGAACCTAGATCCCTACTCCCACTCGCAGCCCGAGCTGACTGATCGCGGTTCGATGCCCCGTCCCGGAATCTGTCCATACCGAACGCGACAGGACAATGGCCAAGCTTCAACGAGCCAGATCATCCCTTCACAAAACATTACGCAGGAGGCAGACTTGCAACCTGCTCGATCTGAACCGACTGCTCAAGGCTTGAGTTCCAATGCCGGGAGATGGAAGGGCAAAGGAAGACAGATCGGACGGTATGCGAACGGTTTCGTTCCATCCGGGCTCCCAATACAGGAGGAAGAATCGGAACCTGATCAATCTGGACCGTCCGGCCACGCTTCAAGCTCCCATACTGGCAGGTCAAAGGGCAAGCAACGACAGATTGAGTGGAATGACCAGCACAATGCGAACGAAGACGCTACGTCCGAGTGCGTGATGCGGGAAGCAGATTTCCAAGTTGCTCAACCTGGGTCGTCTGCATACGCTTCGAGCTCCCGTCCCAGTGAATTAAGAGGCACGCAACGGCAAATTGATTCACGGCCCCCTACGACCGGATGGACTCAATTTGAGTATCTCATGCGGGCAACAGGATCGACTACTTTTCCAGGACTGTGTGAACCGGCGGAGAACCAAAGCGCGGAATTTAAGGAAGCAGTGAAAACGGTTTCATCTCTGCGACCAGCGCCTGAGGATCTGCCGAGATACGTCACCCTGGATAGCTTGAACCTTGATCCGAGACTCCGAGTCGGGTGTATCGAGCACTCGATGGCTATGAGTGTGCGAATTGAGAACCATGTGTGCCCAGAATTGGAACCTTGTTGGTCACCAGCCTGTTCAAAGTCAGTCCCGCCCTGCCGATTTGCTGATTCTTGCTTCGAGTATGGCAAGATGCCTTGTCATTGGGGTATGGGAAAGATACTGCGTGATCATGCGGAAACATTTGGAAAGGAGACCGCGATGGAGCAAGACCCGGCTAATATCATGAGAGCGTACCGTTGGCGTCACCAGAAAGACCAGAGACACCAAGGTGATGAATCATGGTACGACCCATCCCAACAGTTCTGGGTTAACGCGAAGTTCGCAACGCCAGAGTGTGTGCAAGCGCAATTGCAGGAGCTTCCGCAATACCTTTATGAACAGCAACAACAGCAGTGTCAACCACAGCAAAGGCTAGAGCTACTGCCTCCGCCTCCGCCTTCGCCCACGCCTCCGCCGCAACGTCAGTATCGGCCTCCACCTCAGCGTCAATCTCAGGAGCAATTTCGGCAACAGGTTGAGCAGCAAAAACAGAAAGATGATCAACGTCAGCAGGAGCTGTTTCAGAAACGGGAACAACAGCAGCAGCAGCAGCAGCAGCAGCAGCAGCAACAGCAGAATAGTCCACACCCGCATCAGCAAAACGATCAGCAACAGCGACAGCCTCAGCTTCAGCAACAACAACACCAACAACATTACCAGCAGCAAAACTGCCCACACCCCAACCAGCAAAATCGCCGACAATGGCCAAATTTTCAACAACAACAGCAAAATCGCCGACAATGGCCAAGTTATCAACAACAGCAAAACCGCGGACAACAACAGCAGCAGAGTCAGCAGCAGAGTCAGCAACAGAGTCAGCAGCAAAGTCGGCAGCAGAATCAGCAGCAGAATCAGTAGCGTAGGACAGATTAGAGTGGAGAATGTGGTCCAAATTAGCGAACATACCAAGACTTACAGTACAGCGTAGAATCTGATTGATGTGTATAACGATCAATCCATGATAGATCACGCGAAGATAGAATCAGAATCGATTTTTTGACGTTTGCTCGAACGTGCTCAAAGTCTTAGCCATGACTGCGGAGTGGGAGTCACAGCCCAACCCAAAGGCAGTATACCAGTCATCTATGCAGACTTCAAATAAGAAAATGGAAAATGATTCCTCATCTTTTGTATCCATAGCTCGAAGATATTTTCTGCGATTTATCAGGTCCACAACCAGTAAGCTCACGATGAACAATGATGCCGAGACCGAGACACAATCCACCGAGTTCCAGGGCCCCGAGCTTAGGGATCTTCTTCTTGAGTCTTATTCAGAGGAGAGGACACTTGCGCATCCAAGGCAAGAGGCACATCGGCGTAACCATTACGAATCGAGTGCTCGAAGGATTCCCTTGCCCTTCGGAGTCTCTTTCTGTCCAGCCGGGTTTGGAAGCCCCCAAGACCAGCAGAACGCCATCGACGCTGCGAAGAAAGCAAAGAAAGACCACGATGATGCTCAGAAGACCGGATACGCGCCATGGACTCCGACAATCTGGTATTCGTCAGGACTCCGTCACCCAACGACAGAGGACCCAAGTCAAGCAGTGTACGAGTAGCCGCCGATGGATCCGAAGATATTTGAGTTCAAGTTGAAGCATGAAAGTATGATGGCACTTTGCGCTCGGTCGAGTGATGTGCCCCGATATGGACATCCGTATCAAACGGCTCATCCTGATCAACCAGGAAGCAGATGTCCAGGTCATATCGCATGGCGAAATCGGGTCATCCAGGTATGGAAGGAGTCCAGGTCTTCCGAGATCCGCCAATGCACCAACGCCGACACCTTCCACTCTGAAGGGACCAAACCCTGCAAATGGGGTTGGGGAAGGATATTTCATGAGTATGCGTTGGCGCACGATCGCTCAAAGATGGAGAACGATGACTTGAATTCCGTATTGGAATGGTTCCGCCAACAGCATGTCGGAGAACCAAGGTTCCAAGGCCTTGAGCTGGGTCTACAGTTCCCTATCACCGACGCTCATGCGAACAGATACTGGGTGCCAGTCCAATCATCAGAGGCTCCATAGATCCATTCAATAGCCACAAGAGCGAGGCATAGAGGCGTGGCTTGATCCGAGACCAGCCATGTGGACAAGATGATGGGAAGAGGACGACCTGTGGGCTTCTGGTGGAACTGCTTTTCAGACCGTGCTTGCCGATATTACACAGATAGCCTGTCCGGATTGTTTCCTGCGAGAATTTTAATAACAGTTATCCATGCCTGAATATAGTTGATCAACAAGAGTGCCTCTTCATCGCGATTTATCGAGCCTCAAGGTACGACTGAGGCTGCTATAGCGACGAAGAAAAAAAGCCAGCGAAAGTTTATATTAGAGACATCCACTGCGAGGTCTCAGCGATACCCAGGGAAGCCGCTATGATGAGCATCGTACGTTGCGATAGTGTTAGATGACATGTCCTGGCCTCGGAGTAGTGGTTTGTCCATGATCCGTCGAGTTGGAGACTTTGCACAATTGCGTAGGATAAATATTCTTGATTGTAGACAAACATGGTACAGTCAGTACTCACAGCAGAAAAACAGCAAAGCAGGAGATGGAGTTGACGAAAAGCCAGAGCTGAGAAGCCAAAGCCGCACGCTTGGCCGTTTCTCCCGTTTCGGCCAGAAGGCGTCTATTCTTGGGCTCCGGTTCACTCAACCAACTCTACTCCTACGCGCCGAGCTGGCCCTGCATGCAGCTTGTACAAGTCGAGTACGGACAAACGGCCTCTCCGAGCAGAGCCGCCGCCTAGTTTGCGATAAGTTTTAGAGTTTCCTTGATATCTGTGAGACAAGCAGGTCAAGGAGAAGGAAAAAGTCAAGTCGCTCTTTCCCTTTTGCATCCACCATCCCCCTGTTCGTGCCTTCCTCCTGTCTCTTCAACTTCTGTGTCTGCCAGGCTTCAGCTCAGCTCTCGTATCTGGAACCGTCGATCTTCGAATCATTCGCTATTCACGATGCTCGCCTCAACAATCATCTCCGCTCTGTCGCTGTTTGCGGTCGCATCTGCTCAGTCTTCCACCGCTTCCGCTTCCTCGGCCTCCGCTTCTGCCACTTCCGCTGTCGCCGCATCAATCGCCGCCGGCTCGAATGGATACTCATACGTCGGGTGCTGGAATGAGACAACCGGCATAGAAGGCACATCTGGTGCTCGCGCTCTCTCGGGCGGAAAGATGGAATCGGTCGACACTGCTACTGTTGAGGCATGTTTGGAATACTGCGGTGCTTCCAACTACCAGTACGCTGGTCTGGAGTACGCTCAAGAGTATGTGTGAATAACACGATAACAGCTAGGAGAAATGCTGACTGTATAACAGGTGCTGGTGCAGCAACTACATCTCTTCCTTGTCGACACAATTAGAAGAATCCAACTGCTCGCTTGCCTGCAAGGGCAACGACACCGAGCTTTGCGGCGGTTACCTCACCATCACTCTCTACAACCTCACCAGCAAGAAGTCCGGATCTTCAGGCTCGTCCTCGAAGACCGGTGCTGCCTCTACCGCCGCCTCTAGCTGGACCTATGTGCTGGGCGCAGGTGTCATGGCCTTGACACTCGGTACTGCTTTGTAAGAGATGTATGGAATGAGAATATACCCAGGAAACATGACGGAAGGTCATCGGAATAGACGGACACGGAGTTTGGGCTTGTTTATCAACACTAGGAGTATCACGGGATCAATGGAAATGAGAGGTTGTATTTCTTGAACCTTACAACTCAAAAATCGAGCTGGATCAAACATGAATGTGAGATCATGGACTGGAGCTATATGTACAATGAACAAGCTTCAAAGACGCAGCAGCGCCTTTCGCGTCTGTGAGCGCTCAATCAGGCATGTACCTTGAACCACAGACCTCCTTCCTCAGATGTCAGTTTTTTCTTTTTTGAATATCTAAGAGTGTCACTTACCTGTCGTCTTTGCATGAAGTCGAGGTAAATCTCGTTCCAGACATCGCGAGTACTGCAGTCCTCGTCACTCTGAAAGTTTTCCTGACAAGGAGGCTGACGCTTTGCATGTGTCACATCCGAGTACTCAGACCATGGCTTCGGATAAGGCCAATCGGAGAAGTGCAAATAGCTTACTTCCTCGAGGACCTCACGTGCGTCCCAGATCTCGCTCGATGACCCCAAGTATCTGTCATGCTCTTTGCTGCGAAACTCGCCGGTGACTAAGTCATAGCGTCTGTGCGGTAGGATCAAGCAATCTTGACCGTAAAGCTTGTTCATGATTTCCATGTCGAATTCGATCATGGTTCGATGTTCGAAAGCGTGTTGTATTCGCTCGAACTCCAATGCTGAAGGTTCTATCACGACTATCTGGGTCGAGAAGACATCGTCTATCCAGTAGGCTCGAGGCATAGCAACAGGGGCTCGTGGTAAGAAAAATAGTTCGTCCATAAACTGGTAGAAATCAGTATCTTTGTGTCATCGAGCTGCCAAGAGAGGATATCGGCGTACCTGCAGGACAGTGGCATCGGAATCCAAGCTTATGACACGCTGGTACTGTATTTGATTGAATGCAAAGAGCTTCGTGAAGCTTTCGGCCCATGTGCTGCCATCGTTCTCAAAGCGCTTGACTTGAACAGGTTGCAACTTGACATTGTATTCATGTCTTGCTTTCCGTAGGAGCCCTGCTTCCGATGTGTTCGACTCAGCGGACCACTGCTCAGGGTACATCATCAAGCGACCCGCTTCACTTCCCAGCCGGTGAAGTGATTCGAAGATCATCAGCGAGTTGCATAGGTATGTTGGATCCGTGACATATTGGGTATATGCGTAGTTGGACCAGTCTATATCTACTTGTGCTTTTGCTTGGGCATCAATATATGATTTCGATAAAACGCGGTTTGCCTGTGGAGATTGACGCCAACGATCTGCTGTCAGATACAAGCCTGAATGTATGAGTATACCGGAAACCAGCAAGACCAGCAGCAGACGTGTGGTACGATGTAACGTGCGTGGGGATGGTCGCATCATCCCGGAGTATTCAATGATGTCGAGTTTGTTGCTCTCCTCGTCGAACGATTGTACTACTCTGTGTTTCCAATGATCTAGCCATGGTATCCGACACTTCGAGGCTGGCATTCTCAAAGCAATGATCTGAGTTCGTTCCGGAAGATAGAGGCTGGTACCAGCACCACCGAATAAAGACGACCAAGTCCAGTAGTCTTGCGAGAAGAAAAGGAAGCAACGATAGGCATGAAAAATGCCCGACGCATCTGAAGACCTACCGAGCCTATCGTGCTTGAGTGACACTCAAGAGCCGAGTGCAATGATAAGAATAAACACTAGACACGCCGGTTGATGCGTTGATCGCGGCTGTCGCTTATACACGTGCAGCTGAAACACTCTGGTGACCAATACATCGACCAGAACAAGCGCTGTGTCCGTCAATGCAAGTGGTCAAGATGTTGTTGGCGAACGATCGGGTTGAGCCGTTCGGGGCGTCCAAATTGGCGCGCGCTTTCGCAGGGCTGCAGACACTCAACTTCACTTCACGTTTCACCAACATCCGCATGCCAGGACATGTGTTTGGCTGAGCCACCTCAAAACTGCGAGTCTGCGTTGCAACGCTAGATTGAGTCCGCCATATCTGTTTACCTGAATCTGAGGCTGCATGCTTCTCTTGGTGAACTGCCACCGACACTTTCATTGACCAATGATGCAACCTCCACGTGTGCTAAAGGTTATCACATCGACCCTCAAGCCGCAGCGATGTGCGTTGATTAACGCATCAAAATGCAGCTTGGTACTGATCAATAGCACGTTGCCCACGGAGAGCAACACTTGAAGATCTTCTCTTCGGATCTAACCCACTCCCGAGACCCAATCGTGCAGTTCTACAGCAGCGACAGTGACAAACTTAAGCACACAGGGAGGGGGCACCACCGAAGAGAACGAAATGCTTCAGCTGCCTGCGTAGAACGCTTCTGGAGAGCACGAGTCGAAATCCTTGACGGAAGTAATAAGCGTTAGCTTCTACCTCTATTCAGGCCACCTATCGTGAGACAAAGACTCATCTGAAGCGTAATCGCCAGAAAGAGGCAACTGTGATGCAAGGACAAGTCTCCCAGTACACTGGGTCGCCACGATACTTCTTTGCATACTCAAGGCTTCCACCCGAGCCAACATGAAGGATTGATGCTCGTTAGCCGCTCGGGTGTCCCGTCTTGGTTTTGATGCACCACGTAGGCAACTCCCCATCACGATTCTGAAGGTATTTATTGGCAGATCTATCAGTTTAGGATTATCTGGTTACCCTGAAATGCCGAGTATCCCTCTATCTACATCGCTCTGTCTCTGAATCAATTTGCAAGCCATGTCGAAGACTCGGAGATATCGAGGCATTGCCACTCTGCCATATTTATCGGTACTCGTTCAGTATGCTACGGCTCAGCAACATCTTGCTGTTGATTGGAGCAAGGAGATCTATGGACCAGACGGACCTTGGAACGCGGTATCAGTTCAGGTCGGTGGCGTAGAGAACGAAACACCTATCGCACTGCAACAAGTCACCGTCGACCTCTACCCCGGCAGTACTTGGACCTCCTTCATACCGACCAATGTGTCCTGTAATACGTATGGATCTATCTGTGGCAAAGGCTCCTCCTGGATATCAGACACGGCCGCGAACGGCGGAGAGAAATTCTTCTCATCATACGAGCCGGGGTTCGATGACACAAATTCAGGAGCCGAGTTCGAAGGCAGCATTGCTCCTCAGGCCATAACACTGGGCGGGCAGACAGTTTACCAGGCTGACATGGTCAACTTTGGTCGAGACTCGGGCGACAAGACCTATATCACCTACCCGAACGGGGTGAAAGCCTTTCCACACCTCGGGGTGCTGGCACTCAATGCTGGACCGAACCAGAAAGCGATGGCACAGGACTTCCCACTAAGCACCACAAATAGTACACCCAAATATTTCAGTGCCTGGATTCCAGCAGGATCTCTCTATAGTCAGAGCGTCATTCCATCTTATTCTTACGGCCTGCATTATGGTTCAGCCGCCTTGAACTACTCCGGTTCACTCTATCTAGGGGGCTACGACAAAGGGAGAGTGATTGGTCCGTACACTATCTACAGCTCTAGAAACCCTGTGTTGATGGATATCACAATCGGAGTGGAGACAGGAGACAGCCCTCTTCCCTTTCACAACAAGACCGGATTGCTAGAAGTCGGTGATGCCAAACAGATAGAGGTGGAGATTGTGCCTCACTCACCATCTCTCTATCTTCCGCCACAAACTTGTGAAGGATTGGCCAAAGTGCTTCCAATCTACTACGATCGAATCACCAGATACTATCTTTGGGACACGTCCGATCCTCTATACGAACAGCTCATCACTTCACCAGCATATCTAGGGTTCGTCTTCCCTCCAGCGCCTGGTTCTTCCGACAACGTCAACATCAAGATACCTTTTCGGTTGCTCAATCTTACACTCACATCTCCAATTGTCTCTTCGCCGATTCAGTACTTTCCATGCCAAGCCACAACACCCAGTGCCGACACTGGCTTCAAATATGCCCTTGGTCGTGCCTTCCTTCAGGGTGCCTTTGTTGGATGGAACACCAAGACCAACCTTGGATGGCTAGCTCAAGCCCCGGGCCCAGGCGTGGCAGGTTTGGGACTCGGCATCGAAGGCAAGGATGTTGAGGATGATGCCACTGAGCTTGACGTCTATGACGGGACGAAAAAAGACTACTTTGCACAATCATGGGCCAATCACTGGACCCCGATCAATGCTAAGAAGACCTCTGACTTGGCCAATGATACTACATCTGATGCCTCCTCAACCGGCAACGCTTCTAACGTTGACGAGAATAAACCATCTGGCAGGCACGGCATCAGTCTTTCCGTAGGTGCTATAGTTGGAATTGCTGCTGGAGGCGCTGTACTGGCTGTTGTCATTGCATCCGCACTGGTATTCTGCATACTGAGGCGACGGAGACAACGCAAGACAGTCAAAGTCGTCCAGTTCGACCGTCGCAGCCTGTGGCCAAAGACGCCTGATGACATAGCAATGGAGCCTCCACGACGAACACGTACGCCACCGCCTCCATTCAGTCAATACCCAAGCGACCCGCATCGAGAGCCCTACCACCACTTTGCCGAGATGCCAGGTCAGCGTGAGATTCAAGAGTTGTATTCGTCACACCGGTTCGAATTGGAGCAGCCTGAGGTTCAGGAACTGTATCCACAACCTCGGTTCGAGATGGGCCGCCACAGTAGATACGAGCTGGGACTTCCCCCGACTCCGCATCCACGACAATGGACTATAGTGCAGGGAACAGGAGATGGTCAATAATGGCTAATCATCATTAAGAGTGGCGTTGAGTGCTTATCTGAGCGAGCAGCGTAATGAAGTGTTTACCCCATTTTCTTGGATATTTGCAGTCATGTTCCATAAAGATATTTCGGTTTAGCAAAAGCCTGAGAAGATGCAACATGGAATCCAAGAAATGTTGAAAGGTGAAACAGAAGGAGCAGGCCATAAGTCGTGACTTCCTCGAGGAGCGGGCCAAGCAAACTGACCATCCCTCTCCGCAATAAGGCTTGGCGGCCTCCGCGACGTCCATACAACCTACGTAACTTTGCGATCCACGATTCTGCTATTGTCGCGTGCATTTTCCATCTTCAACGACGACACCCGCCGCCTTTGCCATTTGCGCGCGCACCGGACGGTCTCAATTCAGCAACGTCCTTTTCTTCTATCACGGTCATTCTCGCAGGGAAAGAGCAAGGAACTTTTGGGGAGCGCGCGCGTCTATTCGGATCTACCTTCCTCAGTAAAAGCGCCATTAGCTTGGTCGGCTTTCACATCTTGTCGCCAGTCTTCACCTCATCTCGACGACCATATCTTTCGATCACGAGTGATTCGCATCTTCACTTCGATACGCAACGACCTCTCCACTTCTTCTCCGCGCAACATCGCAACCCCTCCATCGCTCTACGCGCATACACACCTCTCAACCCACCACCCACCATGTTCTTCCTCCACGAAATGGAACGAGTGGTAAACCTCCACCCCTCCTACTTCGACAAAGACACACACAAATACATCACCGACACACTCTACCAAGACGTCGAAGGCACAAACACCGGAAACTTCTACATCGTCTGTGTGGTGTCCGTGTTGGATATCTCCGAACCTCGCGTTCTGCCGGGCTCTGGATTTGCGGAGTTCACCATCATGTTCCAAGCGGTGGTTTGGAGACCTTTCAAGGGTGAGGTCTGTGATGGTATGGTGAGCAGTGTGGTTAGCAATGGCTTCTTTGTTGATGTGGGGCCGTTGAATGTTTTTGTTTCGAAAGCTGTGAGTTTTCTTTTTGCTATGATATCTTGGGAGTGGTGGGGACACAGGGGTGCTGATGAAGGTCACAGATGATTCCCAGCGACATCAAGTTCGACGGTAATGCGACGCCGCCACAATTCACCGATAACGCAGATCAAGTCATTGAGAGAGGCACTCACATTCGCGTCAAGATCAAGGGTATCAGAGGTGAGGTTGGCCAGATGTACGCCATTGCTACCATCAAGGAGGATTACCTCGGGTGAGTTCTACTGTTCTCTGCTAGGTCTCTTGTAACATCCGCTGACTATGTCCATAGCCCCCTCCTCGAGACTTGAGAGTCGTCTCACCAGAGTACACCGGCTACGAAACATCACGAATCGCGGGAGAAAAACGAACAAGATGCCATGCAATGCAAGGGAGGTGCTATAGAAGAAGGTCAAAATGTGTTACACTTCAGGAATAGGAAAGCGGAAAGGCAGCACTGAAGGTGGTTGTCCAAGATTTCTCGTCCCATCAGGTCTTCGAGCAGCGAGCGAGCAAGAAAGAGCAAAAGCAAGAGACAAGTGGAAGAAGCACAAAAAGACAACGCCTTTGATATCCCTTGATATAGTAGTAGAAAACACCCCCTCCCATAATTTCCGCCTTCGAAAGCAGCAGTACCCAAAACAAGAAAAAAGGAAGCCATATGCACATCAAAAGATCCCGTGCCTGTCTCAAGCAATACCAGTGACCCTTCTGACAGACCTCCTCTGACCCTCGCCAGAAATCAACAACTTGCCTTCACCCTCAAGCGATCGCAGAGCCTCCGCCAGTTCGGCAGATTCCACAGTAACAGTGGCATCCTCGCCTACTCTTCGCAACACCTCATTGACCCTGACACTCGACTGACCACCCCTGAGCATATCGTCAACAGCACTGAGTACAGCATCCTTGAGATCTGCCTTCCTCTTTCTCTCACTCGCACTAGTACCTTCAGTCAACAATCCCATATCGATAAGTCCGGTCCTCGAATCCGTCGCCGATTGCTTGAGTGCCGATTGAATCAAGCGTACAGCTTCTCCCACATCGTCGGCGGTGACTTCGCTGCGAAGATGCAATTTCGCATGCGCTTCTGCGAGACGGATCATAGATTCTAATTGACGGGTTGTGGCTGTGATGCGGCGATCTGCGGCGCGGACGTCGGCGCCCAGGGCACGCATGGAGACGTAGGCGTCGACGAGGGCTTGGGAAGCCTCTTCGGTGATTTTTGGTTGAATGTTGTTGCGGGCGTAGGAGATGTAGGAGGTCAGGAACTCAATGGGCTGTTGTGTTCGTTAGTACAAGAGGCACGGTTATAGAAGGGATGGTCATCAAGACTTACGAGAATCTCGTTTGCGCTGGCATTCTCAGGGGCGTCGTCGAGGTACATGCCGACCAAATGCTTTGCCATGCGACGATCGTTCATCTCGTCAATGCGGTCGAGTACGAGGTAGACCAGATCGAAACGGGACAGCAGTGTAGGTGGCAGGTCGATGTTTTGAGGTACAGGCAGGTTAGGGTTATATTTACTGCCGATGGGGTTGGCGGATGCCAGGATACTGGTTCTTGCGTTCAATGTCGTGATGATACCGGCCTTTGCGATAGAGACAGTTTGCTGTTCCATGACTTCGTGCAAGACTGAGCGGGTCGAGTCATTCATCTTGTCGAACTCGTCAATACAGCAGACACCACCGTCTGACAGGACGAGAGCACCAGATTCCAGAACAAGCGTTCTTGTCTCGGGGTCACGAGTGACATAGGCAGTCAGACCAACGGCCGAAGAACCCTTACCACTGGTGTATACACCACGAGGGGCAATTCTGTGGACGTAAGAGAGAATCTGCGACTTGGCTGTTGAGGGGTCACCACAGAGCAAGACGTTGATGTCGCCACGGTACTTGGGGCTACCACCTTTGTCGAATGACTTGTTGGTACCTCCGAAGAGTTGGAGAAGAATACCCTTCTTCACGTCGTCCATCTCGTAGATACTGGGAGCCAGCGAGCGAGACAGCAGATCGTACACGTCCGGTCGAGAACCAGTCTCAAGAACTCTGGCCTCTTCTTCTGCGCTGACCTTTCGCACTTCTTCCTTGCCACCGGAAGCTTGCTCTGACAACTCTTCCTCTAGAGTCGAGATGTCAATGCCCATACGACGCTTGTCGACCTTCTTGATGAACACACAATCGATGTAAGTCTTGAAGATGTTCTTGACTGATCGTTGACGAGGGTTGATGCGGACTTGGTTGCACTTGAAGACACCAGTAATCTCGACTCTGTCACCAGCTTTACACACATCTACCAGATCATCGTAGACACAGAGCGAAACCGAGTGAGGGGTTTGTCCATCGGGTACACGATCGGGAGTCTCCTGCAACTTGATGACTTGCTTGTTGGAGAAGGTACAGCGATTGTGTACGATCTGCATAGAGTTGGGAGAAGCGCATTGATCACGAGGACAGACGGTTGGCTCTGCGATCTTGCCACGATCGATGTCGACTCTGACGGTATGATGACAGACAGAGCATCGGAAGAAAGCCTCTCTCATATCGGGGATGATTGGTGTGGTTCTGATGACCAAACCCTTGACGCTGACCATCTTGTCCATGTCTCCCGGGTTAAGGTCGCGCAAGTTGATGGTCTTGCCCATGTTGAAAGGTCTGATTCTGAAAATACGGGCCTCGACTTCTCGAACAAGGTCAGGCTCGTTCGGGTCCTCAGGGCCTTGTGCAGGCCGCGGTGTAGTAGCATCGATATCTGAAGAAGGAATGGCGGGCACAGAGTCACCTCTAGCCGTCTGCTCACGATGTTGGGCTTGCATTCGCGTCTCGGCCATGCGCTTCTCAGCCAGCTCAATCATAGTGTCTTTCAAGGCCTGGTCGAAGATGGGAAGAATTTCGGCAGGGAAGTTCTGCATCTGGTACCAAAGCTTTTGTGTAGAGGGATAAGCCTTGAGGTTTTCCATATCCAGGTTGAGCTGGGTTGTTCCCAGATCCAACATCAGCTCCAGAGTGTCCAAGTAGATCTTCTCGTTTCCAGGATGATTTGGGGGCAGGTTTTGGGTATCTGTGAGATCTCCATCGTGGCGCATACGGTACTTCTTCTGGAAGTCACGGAAGAAAGTCTGACAGGTGCTCAAGGTGTCGGAAACACTGATGTTGGTACCCCAGACGGTTCTTGTCGAATGGCCTCCAAGAATGTTAGCTTCAGAAGTGTGTGGGTCAACATTGGAAAATGTGGCAGTGTCCGAGTGTGATGTTTCGTCACGTGTAGGTCTGCCGTTCTCGTCGACGAACAACCTTCTTCTTCGGCCGCTCCCAGAGAGAATATCCGAATCGATATCGTGGCGTCTATTGACCGCACCGACTGGGGCTCCAGAGTAAGGTGAGCGCACGAATAGACCACTGCTGTCGCTTCTGAGCTGGTTGGCTCGGTTGCCGGCTGTCAAAGGTGCGCCGCTGGAACTGGAAGCGTAACGAATAGGAGAAGAGTCTGAGACGGATAGTCAGTGGTGTGTTAGACTTGTGGTCGCTATGCAAATGCGCACCTCCTATGGTCTGTCCAGATGCTCTAGGCGTGGGACCTCCATCGCTAGGCAGAGTCGAACCTGCTCTGATAGGCGAGCTCATACCATCAGCGCCGCCATTAGCCGCAGGAGATGAGCGGAAGAATAGCGGTGACGATGCAGGCGGGACCTGTGACGAGTTCTGTGTGGTTCCATCGGTAGGGGGTTGCAATGAGCCCTGCGAGGCTGCTGCTTCGTTGCGCAATTGTTCGTCGGGGCCATAGTTATCCTGAGGTGGACTGCTCGGTGCAGCTGGCGGTGAAGACATTGTGATTGTGTTATACACCGAACATGGATTGTTCGCGCTGTCTTCGAGGAGAAACAAACAGTGACCGAGCTTGGACAATTTCTGGAGGCGCGACGTGCTGTTTCGTGGAGTCTTCCAATTTCGTCCCCTTTCGGAATAGCTTCTCTACCGCATCTTCGACATCAACAATTAACATCTCCATTCACAGCACGGTCAACTACACATTATCAAAATGGCCCCTCCTTCGCAGCTCGCCATCGCTACCTCGGCTGTTAATCGCCTTGTCAAGGAAGAGGCAAGCTACCACAAGGAGCTCGAACATCAGCAAGTCCGCATCGAAAAGCTCAAGCAGGCTAGCAGTGACGAAGAAAATGCCGAATGGAACCTGAAGCAGGAGGTTTGTGCTTCTACTATTCTGAAAACACCACAATACTGAGAACAAACAGAACAGAGCCCTTGAGGAGACCAAGGCCATGTTCCCCCAACTTCGCAAGCGCATCCAGGAATCGTTGGCCAAGCTTGAGCAGCAACTCGTAAGTCTGACTTGATCGAATAACATTCAACCGTGACTAAAATCTCGAACAGGAACAGGGTGAACAGAACAACCCCGAAGAGATCACAAAGGCAAAGGAGGCTGTGGCATCTGCCTTGACTGCTATCAGAGAGACCTCGTAAGAGGATCGCTCCTTCAAAACTAATGTAAATACTCAAAAGCATAAACGAGATTCATGATGACCACAGTTTTATCCCATGGAACTTTTTTTTCACGAGTAATTATTTCGGCCTTCATGTCTAGGTGACATCCATGTGTTCGCCTTCTTCGGCCGAATCTTCTGCTGCTTCTCCTTCTTCAAGTTCCGTGACTGGTGCTGGTTGAGGCGTTTCGCCGGCCTCCATCATGTCCGTATCCAGTGGCTTCTCTCCTGGAGCGGGAACTGTATCTCCGAGATCGGGTGTTTGTGAGGTGGCTCCTGCGGCGGGTGTGTTTGCTCCAGTAGCCTGCGATGCTCCCCTGCTGCGCTTGGGATTTGATGGATCATCGTCTTCGCCGCCCATTTCAGGTCCAGGAGTACCCATACGGCTGTTCTCTTTGGTGGCCTCGCCATCTTCGCGCTCCTCGCCATCTTCCATGGTTTCGTCCTTCTCCGGTTCGTCCTTTTCACCCCTAATGACTCTGAGCATCTGCTTTCCAGCGGCCATGATGTTGTCAAACTGTTCCTTGCGCTCTATCCATGTTTGCTCGTATTCTTGGCCTTCGTGTTCCAGGTCTGAGATCTCGGCGTTGAGCTTCTCCAAACTTGCGCGCTGCTCTTCCCTCGGCTTGAGCATGCGGTTTCCGGTAATCTTCTCAGCAAGCACATCATATTCCTTGCGCAAGGTCAAAGTCTTCTGAGCCTCCTCCAACTGTATGCGCAGCTCTGCAGTGTTATCGCGCACGGCTTGGGCAGTGTCCAGGATCTTGGTCTTCTCATCTGCATATCTTTGACGCTCTTTCTCGTTGCTGTCCTTGAGGAATTGGATGCGAATAAAAGTGCTTTCCAGAAGGGCAAAATCGACCATGACATCTTCGCGCCATTGTCTTCTCTCCTGCTCTTGCTTTTGACGTTCTGCATCCTGGTCTGCTCCCGAGTCGTCAGGCGGTGGGGTCGGTAGTTGAGCTGGAGATCTGAGGAGCGAGTCTTTGCCTAGTAATCGCTTGGTAACACGTGCGAATGGACGTTCCTCGACATTGAGCAAGCGCGCCGTGTGCAATGCATCTGCGTTCATGTGTTAGCACTCTGCTCATAATGCTTGAGCTTTCACACGCTCACCTTCGTCTGCTTGCTCGAGCAGTCCAAATGGGTGACCAGACATTGCGTAAGTCCAGCAGTACGTCGGTCCTGAGTCTCGAAAAAGTGAGTAGGTATTGCTGGGTTGGTACGAAGATTGTTGCATTCGCGCCAGTGACAAGCAAACGCCAGATTCGCGCCGATCAGCCAAGCAAGGACTACCCCAGACCCATGCAGCGGGCCGAGATCCGACGCACTTGCCCTAGCGCCCACATGGGTCTAGGCAGTCGAGGTCATCGGCGGGCTGACTCCATTTCATTGTCCCGCCAGTCATTGTCTGTCCAAACTTCAAACAACCAATCCACTTCACTTCCTCTTTCCGGATTTTGTCTTCTGTACCACGAACGCTCCCTGAGTTTCTATACGCTTTCGACATATCCTGTATCTTGCTCTATAGTTACCCCTGTGACATAGAGTACTTGATAATAGAGTTGGGGCCATTGTTGATCTGACCTTTGCTGCACATACTTATCTCGACATGGCAGCCCCTCTACTTGACATGGCGCAACGCGCTTGTATCAGACATGTTATGGATCTGCAAGATGTCGGTGAATTAAGCTACAAAGTCATCCGCCCTGTTCTCAAGAGCGTCACAAACCCAGCACAACTCGTAAGTAGTATACCATGCCCTTGGAGGTCTACCGCCTTGCTAACATCCCTACAGCGCCAAATCGAAGAAGCCTCTCCTCACATCGCCGAAGATGATGCCGAACTCTGGGAAGCCTTTATCAGGAGAGATATATCAAAAGCCGAAAGCAGATTAAAAACCACACGACCAAGAAATCCCTCCTCCTGGTGGAAGGTATATCGCAAACTAAAGAGAGAGGACGAGACCGAAACAAAAGCAGCAGAAGAAAAACTCAAGGCTGCTTTGAACAGACACAAAGTCGACAAGGGGTCCAAGCAGACCAACATCGTACGTGCCGTCATCCCTTCGGGAGAGAAGCGAACAGGATGGAGTGCCGGTCCGAAAGAAAAGCCTTTCGGCGCTCAAGCTCTGAAGAATGCAAAAACGGCAGCGGATACCATCACCATCCTCAAACGACAGACAGCACAGAGACAAGCAGGTCGCAGCGTCGCTCAGTCCACCCCGATGCATCAACTCCAGCAGATGAGAGGCAAGGTCGCCCAGGCGCCCGCTCATATGATTCGACAATACGCTCAGAAACCTGGACCATCAAGGCCGGCCCCTACAGCGCCACAGCCTCAAGCCTACAGACCCGTCTTTGCTTCGAAACCACAAACACAAGCCGACCGGGCCCTAGTAACGGCACTCAACCAGAACAAGCAAGAGCAAGAAGCAAGAGAGAGGAGATTACTGGCCCTGACGAGTGGACCCTCGACGAACAAGCCCAGACCTACGGCAGCGGCAGCGGCAGCACCGGCACGTCCACCTCCAGCAACAACACCCGCGGCAATTGCAGCACCAAGAAGATCATCACCCATACCAGTGCGGAAACCATCGCCAGTCCACCATACATCTGGTTCCAATCTGGTGAGGAAGAGACCAGCCTACGATCCGTTCTTGCCGGCCAAGAAAAGAAGACCTTGAAAGTATACCATTTCTCTGAAGAAGAATACGGCACATTTGGTTCATAATACCACATCCAGTACCAAGTCCAACGGCTATTCCGTCATATTGCATAGTGTATCAAACATCACATGTGGATTCGCAGCGAGGAAAGATGAATTGTGAGGATCGCATCATGTCCAAAGAGGAGCTGAGTTGACTAGATGCGGGATGTGTACACGAGCGAAGGGCAAAGGGCGTGGAACGTGTATTGAACAGGCCTTGAGGGCTGAGTAGGACGTTCTTATGAGAGACGACCATCTCAACTACTTTGAAAAATGAAGGATATCATCCGTCCATAGCATGATCCTTGAAAGACGAACGACCGCTCCATCTTGCTTCTCTTCATTCTCTCTTTCCAGTGCGGCTCTTCGTTGTGATGGAATCGTGCAGTATGAGCGCTGTGTGTCCGTCGTCTCGTCGGCGTGTAGAGGTCTTCATGTTGTGATTTCGGGTATCATTCATCGTCCACCACGAAGGGCAAGAACCAGATGCAGAGTGGCGCCACCTTCGAGCTGGTACTCGCTGGCGGTCTTATCATCGTTCCTGCACGTCCATAACGTCAGCCACGCACTCGCCATCTCTTGTATCCATATCCTTTCTTCATCTTGTACGTACATTTGCTTGCCGCCGAAAATGAGGCGCTGTTGTGCTGGGGGAATGCCTTCCTTCTCCTCGACACGCTCCTTGATGCGTGAAACCTGTGGGTGGCGCTTTGTCAGCCGGATCGTTCTGGTATTGGTATATGATTGGGGTCGTGATAGCGACGGCGACACAGAGAACATATGTCTTCCAGATGCTGGTGTCGTACCTTGTAGTCAGGCTCAATGTCGAGCTCGATCTCCTTGCCGGTGAGGGTGCGCACTCTGCGGGATCGTGTGATTAGCTACTGCTTGTGGTAGAGGACGAGGCTCTTGTGGGCTTACTTGATCTGCATGGTGAATTGTTCTTGTCAAGATATGATGTGTGCGGGTTCTGTGACTTGAATATTTGAGTTGGGCGAAGAATAGACTTGACTTGTTTGTGTAGAATGCTTTCTTGAGATGTCGGCGATGACGGAGCGAGAGTTGTCGGTCGCGTTTGGCGGGGCAATCGTTCACCGCCTTCGGACCAAGTTGCTGCCTTCCACGAACTCAATCCCTCCTTCTTGGTCTCGCACGTGTTTGGACTTGTCTCGTACTTTTCGATCGTTCCCAACTCGATCTTTCACGATGATTCCCATGTCTTGAAGCCTGTAGGTCTGGGCGAGCGCTGCAGTTGTTTGCGTTACTTTCGTCTTCAAGGTGTACAGAGGTACCTGTCACATTCAACTAGTGTGTCGTATCACACGTCTCGTGGTAGATCCTGGGCGTCCTGCATACCGCTTGTCTCGGCCTCCTTGATAATACCGCACTCTCTGTTTCTTCCCTTGTCTTCAATTCTCCCTTTATCGTGCCATGGACCTCTCACGTCTGGAAGCCTGGCCCTCGCTAGAGGACGTCTTCAACCTCATGGTTTCTATCTGTCTGGAGGCTTTGAACGCAATCAATCACGCGGCACGTGCGGTCGGTCCATCAATCTGGGTTGGCCTCAACTGGATCGGACATGGGCTCTCAGTGGCAGGTAATGCTCTGCTTGCAGCTGTCTTGATACTTCTTCTATGGATCTCTATCATTTACCTTTGCTGTTTTACAATCTTTATGTTCTGTAAACTGGTACGCAGACATCAGAAGCAGCGACACCGTGGCGAACGTGAGCCTCTCCTCCCATCGCCCCAGAGGCGCAGGCGCCTGCCATCCTGGACCCCATCAAACTCTAGTAGCGAGAGACGTCGAAATCACGATCACCAAGCACATAGGGACTTGTTCCGAGTCGAAATCAGCAGAAGACGTCAAGACATGCTCAGAAGAGAGCAGCATAGAGCAGTTGAGACTCGTTGCCGAGAATACCGCGAGCGCAGACTTAGAGAGGCTATCCTGCATTCTACAAGCACGCCTTTGTATGCACAACATCAGACAATTATCACTTGGCTACATGCCTCGACTGGCTCAACAACCGTCACCCACCACCACAACTATGGCACTCTTCCGACGAGAGATGTTCAATCGCGCACAGAGAGACGTGCTGGTCCGCCGCCGCCATACTCACAGAATATGAGAGAGCAACCACCACCATACTCCAATGGCCGCAACGATTTGCCGCCTGCTTACGTTTAACGATTCTGACGGAAAGAGTCTAAATGGATTGGGTAACGGCAAGATCAGACTGTTCTGCTCCGTATCGTTTCCCTGCTGTGATAAAGATGTACATACACGATTCATGAGCTGCAATGACATTGGATTTGCATCATTGTTAACTAAGGGTATCATAACTTCACCAGATTCACATCATAGTAAGACCTTGAACCTTCCTTCGAACGCCAAAACTGTGCCCAAGCCCATCCCCTCCAATCTAGTACCAGTCCCTCGTCAATCATCATTCGTTACATTGGTGCAACGACCAGCATATCTCTGCTCTTTGAGAGTCAGCTGCTCTGCTTGGGAAAAGCCTTCTTTGCACGTCTTCTGGATGCAATTTGGGGGTTCCAAATTCCCATGAATAGCTCCTCGCACTCGTCCTCATCCTGGCTATCGAACTCGACATCGTCCAGTCCTCCAGACTTGTTTCTCTCAGGAATACCTCCGGCTTCAACAACAGCATCTGACTGACCCTCCCAACAACTGTTGCGACAAGTCCTTCTGGTTTCCAAGATGAATTTGCCGACCTTGTATTGTTGAGATTCTTCTTCGGCAGCGACGTATTTCCATCCTAGCACACTGCCACACTGTGCACAGCTAATGTCACTAACGGTGTGGGCGCCAGTAACCAGCTGCCGCGGCACCGGCTTATGGGTGAATGTGTTAGGAAGGTTGGGATGTGTGTCTTTCTTGCTTGAAGACGAAGTAGCTTGGACCCAGCTCTCCGTAGCAGATACCAGATATGCGCGTCCGTGGCGACCTGTGAAGCCCTTGGAGATAATTTGACTCGACAGAGCTAGGTCGGCTAGACAGCGGGAGCATTGGAGATGCGATTTATTACCGTCTAAGAAAGTGTCGTGGTTCGAGCTGTCATTCGAACCAGTGCTCGAGGTCGAGATATTGGAATCAGTACTCGACTTGCGACGTCTGAAAGGCAGAGAAGGCACGAGGAAGGACGGAAATATGGATGGAGACATGACGAGTCTTGCGATTCAACAATTGCTTTGCCTGTCGCGTGTTTCGCGTGTTTCGCGTGAGAAAAGAATGATTTGTCTATGGCTTCCACTGAGCAGCTGAGCCTTGAGGGAGCCGCCAGACTGACAGAGCAAAGAGCTTTAAGTAACAACAGATTCAACATCACACAACTCGACGGATTTTACTCTTCTTATCCATTTCTTATCTGTTGTCCTCGCTGCCTCGGACAATGGGAGCGCGTGATCGTTGACAGGTCGTGACGTGCGCCAGTCCGGAGATCAAACTCCCAGCCCCGCGCGATGCCGTTGGTTGGAAAGCGGTGTGGGTGGGGAAAAGGAGCTTCTTTCATGTGACACGACATGATTTTTCTGTTACCCAACATGCGAACACGATTTTCTTGCGAAATGATGGTGAGACGTGATGTCTTGTCAATTGCCTTTGTGTTTCGCGCTACGTCTTGAGCGGCAATGTGGGTTGTACTTGACTCGATGTGCCATGGCATGCTCTTCGGTGTTGTCGCTCGCAAAGTCTCAAACACACTGAGAGCAGGAGCAAGCAAGACGCTGCTTCCTCGAAAGTGTCTGGTTGAGTAATGAACTCCTTAGTATGGCAAGTTGAGCTTCGCATTCTTCATTCTGTCTTCATCGTGCACTTTGTTGTCACGCAAGTATTTTGCTCGGTGCTATCTTTACACTGCATTCTTTTCGACCAGCATCTTCACCATGCCCGTGACTCCCAATATCCAGGCTCTCCGTTTCTTCGACAAAAGGCCTTTTTCAACTCGCAGCCGAAATGAGCGACGTTCTCGTGCTCAGCCGAGTCCACCTCAACTCTCAACACCCCCGCCTCCGCCGACAGCAGTCCAGCCCGAGCAGACCGTCCATGTTGTCGATTGCGGCAGCAATGATTTCAACATGCAATGTCAGGGATCTCTTTCCGAACCTCCTCAGTCCCGTCTGAACAGGCTTCGTCGCAAAACAAGCAAGTGGTTCACCAACAGGCGTCCTGCCAAAGGTATGTCTATTGTCCTTGCCTTGCTCCTTGTCTTTGTATCGTCAAGTCTGAACCTTGAACGTTAATGAGGTTCAGACATCTCATCTCTTGATTCTTCTCCAACCTTGGACTCACCTTTCTCAAGGGAAGCGAACATCACGGCAAATCTCCGCCCAGCACTCAAACCCCAAGTCGAAAGCGAAGAAGACGTCCAAAGACTCCCCAGGGCAGTTCACTTCGACGGCACACTCGAATGCGTTGAGGACAAATTCAACATCGTTCCTCCTTGGGGGACATGTCCCCAATGGGTAGGAATCCGAAGCTCTTTGCACTACAGCCCATCGGACCACGCTGAGACTCTCAGTGATGTATACCAGACCGACACCATTATCCGACGTGCTCGTCGACATCCAAGAAGATCTGCCCTGCCTGCTGAGTATCACAACAACAGTACGACCGGCTCCTCTGTAGGTTCCGCCGATGTATCAAGCGCAAGTCCAGTGAGCCAGATTTCGACAAGACGGACCTCGCTGCAGACCAGCGGCCCCGAATCAACAAAGAACTCTGCCATTCCCGAGCACACCTCATCGAGCTCCGATGCTTCTTCTGCTTCGACTACGGTTATTCGTCATGATGCGAAGCCTAAGCTTCCTAGCGTTCCAGAGAGCTTTGCCGATGCGCTCAAAAGGTTTCCAGTCGACGAGAAGTCCCCAAAAGTCCGTCCATGGAAGATCGAGACCATCGAAGACATCTCCTGTCTCAAAATCTACCTCGAGACGTTCTTCAACGAACGCTACACAGAGCCTAGATCTGAGCGCTCCATCAGAAGACAGCGCCTGTATGATCACCTCGATCAAAGCTCTCTGTCTGTCTCGGAAAAGGAGGAGCTGATCCGTCAATGGGAACAGTCGGAATCGACTCATCTGCGACGACTACGTACTCTCAAGAGCACTTCGGTCGTGAGACACGCCACCAAGGGTACCTTCAATGCTGGCTTCCAGGAGCTCCGCATCCTGGGGAAGGGAAGTTTCGGACAGGTCAAGCTTGTGACAGATGCTGAGCATTTCCTGACCGAGGAACCATCCCCGTGTTCATTAGACAATGCTCCTTGTACCACACTGGTCCGACGTGGGTCCCAAGATCCCCGCCGTATGAAGGATTACTACGCCATGAAGGTCATTCGCAAGGCCGAGCAGATTCGCCAATGTCAGGAGGCTCGCCTTCGAGGCGAACGCGATTTTCTTGTCAAAGCAGAAGGCTCACAATGGATTGTCCCTCTTATCGCAAGTTTTCAAGACAACACGAATCTCTACCTCGTCATGGAGTTCATGATTGGGGGCGATTTCCTGCAGTACTTGATACGCCATGATATACTCAGTGAAGAAGACACCAAATTCTACATGGCAGAAATGATCCTGGGCATTGAAGAAACTCACAAGATGGGATGGATCCACCGCGACGTCAAGCCAGACAACTTCCTGATCCACTCTTCTGGTCACTTAAAGATAAGTGACTTTGGACTTGCCTTTGACAGTCATTGGTCTCACTTCAACGACTACTACGACACGATGCGCCACTCAATCTTGACCAAATACGATATCAACCTCAAAGGCGATGCTCAGGATGAACGGGATAAACGGGATGAACGGGATCGGGCGAGAACGGCACGCCAACGTGACGGTGTGAGAGGCCATACAAGGACAGGTGATCTGTCTCTTGACATGGACAACGCTTATGACATTGAGCAACTCTTGAGAATGCCATCAAGAATGCAAAAAAACCGGCCCGTAAGTTGTGTGGGTACAAAACAATACATGGCACCAGAATTGGTCGCGGGCCAATCTTATGATGGGAGATGTGATTGGTGGAGTCTGGGCTGCATCATATTCGACGTAAGTGTCGATCTAACATTCACCGACATAATGGCTGACGACTTGCAAGTGCTTCTACTCAAGAACACCCTTCATTTGCGGCGACAAAGAGAAGACAGCCAACTCGATTATGGTATGACTCTCTTGGCTAACGAATAAACTCAAAATACTGATATGGCCAGAACCATCGGAACACACTTCGTTTCCCCCCAGGCGAGCGACTTTCTCATTCCGGCATAGCTTACCCAGCACCAAGCGAGACTGCGATTAATCTCATGAAACTTCTCCTGCGAGAGCAAGACCGAAGACTTGGCTCGGCGGCTTATACTCGTTGTCGCTACCCTAAGCGTCATCGCAGTGCTCCGGAATCGAGTGTTGTTGCGGCGAATGATGCCGAAGAGATCAAAGCACATCCGTTCTTCAGCACAATCCACTGGGAATCCTTGCATCGCTCGAGACCGCCATTCGTGCCGGAAGCAGTGGAAGATGTCGCAATGTACTTTGAACCTGAAGATAACCTCATCAATGGGATTGGAACAAGCTACATGAGTTTGAGGGAGAAGGCCGACCCAAAAGCCAAGCCATGGGTCAACCAGCAACTGATGGGTCCCTACTACGAAAGGTGGGTTGCTGAGCAGCGTGCAATCGAGAAATTTCGAATGGGGTTCCCCCGCTGGACGGACAAATACTTCGAGGCCTGCAAGAAAGAGTATGGTGATCACTGGGAAGGTTTCAAGCGACATCGAATAAACGAGACACGCAATGCCAAGCTGAGGCGAGGAATCGATCTTGATGAAGAAGTCAACCAAATCTTCGGCATGAGAGGGCGGATACCAAGACCAAAGGATATTATTTTGCGTGACCCACGCTGGAAAGATCGCGTGCTGGAACGAAGAAAGGTGGGTGCATTCTTGGGATACACTTATCGGAGTCCTCGATACATATTCCCAGAGGTTGGCAAGGAGAAGACGCCAGTCTTCTCAAGACCTACGATCATCCCTGTGAACGACCACGACGATCACGAATGAGATGGAAAGCAGGAATCGGGCGGACGTTCTTCTCTTCTAACCTATACCCTTTATACCTTATTCATTCGAATGCTTGCTTCATATCATATTCTCCCACTGTTCGCTTGTGTTGCTGTGAGCAGACTGGAATAGCTATGAAGCACAGCTGTACTACCCATTCTTGTCCCCATGGTCGAGAAGTTCGCAGGCCTCTCGTCATCCATGTCGCATGCGGAAACAAGGTACCACACTTGATACTGATACAATGCACCAGTACACGTTTACTACACCTTGTACAATACCCACGAGTCACTATTAGCACGGTGCTCAACACATAGTGGAATTAGTCGAGTCCGAATGATAAAGTGTTGTCTATTTGCGGGATATATATGACTTTTTCAGAGGCATGCTATGTTGATGCGAGCTCTCATGCACATGGACCATGATGGACAATCCGATGGCAGAGCAGGATGGTCTATCCATCTAGAAAGGAGGCAGCCAGAAGGGGTAGCCACCGTTCTTGATGCGGAAAGTGCTGAGAAGGTAGCTGTACATGGCGAGCATGACGGCACCCCAGGCAAGAGTAGCGATACCCTGAGCACGAGGGTCTGTCATACGGGGGACCTTGAGAGCAAGAGAGATGGTTGCAAAGGCAAGAATGGCGTCTGTGGTATGGTCAGGGTAGGTACAAGGAAGGCAGATTTGAGAAAAGACTTACACATGGCAGCGACAATTTGAGTCTCGAGACCGAATTGGTTCTGGAAACCACCGGCGAAGTAGGAAACACCGCCCTTGCCATCGCCTGCAACGTAGGGGACCTTGCGGATGTGGTTGAACATGTGGCCACTGGTGAAGAGCAGGACGGCGATCAAGCTGATTGCGGCCCAGAGGTTGCGGCTCTGGAGGACGGGCAGAGCGTAAGGAGCCGCGACAGTAAATGCGGTCACGGTACCGAGAATGGCAACAGTGGTTGTGATGATCTTGACGTAGTTGACGGGACGAACGACAGGAGGTGTAGGACCAGATACATGGCGAGAGAGCCAGGAGTGGACAGGTTCGGCACGGATGACACTGTACTGAGGTTAGCTTTAATTGTGTGTAGTAGGCTTCAAGTAGCGTACCCAGTGGTGAAGTCGAAGCGGAGAGGTTGAGTATCAGGCTTGGCATCAGGACCGACGGTGGGAGGGAAGTAGAGAAGGACGGGAGCAGTGGTGAGCATCAGAGACTGGAAAGTCCTCTGGCCATTGACAAAGTCGAGGGTTCCGAAGACCAGCTTGGACTCCTGCTTCTTGTCTCCCTTGGTCCAACTCTTGCCCAGGAGGTCCCACTCGGGCTGGAATTCGTGACAGATGGCACATCCGAATCTGGCCTCGAGGGCAGTCAAGAGAACGGCAACACCATAGTCGCGGGGGGAAGCGGTCAATTTGGCGTATTCATTGTCGTCGAGCTTGAGGGGAGCAGCTGCCGACAGCTGTTGCGATCGGTAATCACCGAACTTGTCGCCCGATGTTTTCTTTGCGGCCAAAGCTGTAAGAGGCAGCAGGAAGGCTGTCACGGTCTGGAGGAACTTCATGCTGGATTGACACGATGGGCTGGAACAACAGACGGCAGACTCAAGCTGTTGTCTACAAGACGTGACTAGACTACGTATGCTTCGTGTCCCCAAGCTCGGCCGCTCGGTGCTTGGCATTGCGGCGCTTCGGGAGAGGAAGCAGCGGGACAGGGCGGGCTTAACAGCGGATGTTGCCGTGCCTTCGATAAACAAACAAGTCGACTTCCATCACGTCCGAGTCGCAGCGCAACAAAGCCCAAGCCAGCCCGTGGCCGACGATCAGATATTCTTTCCATGGCCAATGCAAAAATGGCCCCTATCAATGTTGCGCATACTTCCACAAGCACTAATGTATCTTCATCTTCTTCCATACTCATCCATCTTCATGCGCTAACTAATTCTCCCAGTACGACCAATCACTCCAATCAGCATCACTTGAACTCAAATATGAGCGAAGTACACACCTAGTCGATATCATTTCAAAGGACGAGAACCTGCGTAAAATGCGTTTCGACAAGCACAAACTCGAGGATGACAATGAAGAATTGCGCGAACTCTTGACCCAGGAAGAGGACCGCTCAGAGTCGCTGGAGAAGACTGTTAACGACAACCTCGCTCGCGCCGAAGACGCTGAAGCTCATGCTATCGATCTGCAGACCGATCTACAAGCCGCTGAGCAGGAGCTCTCCATCCTAAGGGTACGTGTCCCGCTCATGTGTCGCGTACATGGACTTACCACACCACTACACAGGCAGAAGCAAATGCTCTACGAAACGTCACAACCGATTCGGAAAAGCTCCTTACTGAGAAGCTCGACTTGGCTCGTCAACTGTCTACACTCAAACCAGAGCTCGACCACCTACGCGCCCAGGTTGAAGCCAACCAAGATCTCCTCTCCGAAAAGCTTGCGCTGCAACGACAAATTAGCGAAATCCAGACCGAACTTGATCACGCCAAATCCGAAGCTAAGCGCGCAATCGCCAAACGCCGCAACACTCAACACGACCTGAACCAGCAGGATGAGATTGATGATTTGCGCAAGGCCCTGACCAGGGAGAAGCGGTTGAGAGAAAAGGCTCAAGAAGATTTGGAGGCTGCTCAGGCCGAGCTGGAACGTGAGAAGGAGACTGCTCAGCGCAAGAACACAACGGAAGCTGCGAAGGCAGAGGAGAATGCCAGCGTCCAGGTGGAGACAGAAGAGTTGCGTCGTCAACTCGCAAAGGAGCGCAAGGAGCGGGAGAGGACCGAGAAGACACAACAGAAGATCCAATCCGACTGGGATGCCACGAAAGCAATTCTCGACGACAAACTCAACCAATTCCGCACAAAGCTGAAGTCGACCAAGGAGAAGCTCAAGGAGACGGAAGCGCAGCTCGATGAAGCTCAAAGATCCGCTGCAGCCGACGCGAGATCCATGCCAGTTGCGACTGAAAAGGCCACCAAACAACCCAAGAAGAGAAACGCAGCACAAATGGACCCGGACTCGCAAAAGCTTGGAACACCAGGTCAAGCTAAGCCCGCCAAAAAGGGCCGCAAAGCTGCAGCTGTGGGCGACAAGTCGACCTTCTCCATCACACCCTTCTTGAACCGTACCATGAGCATCGCACCAGAGAGCCCTGAACATGCCGCAGAAGTACCAGCAGAAGCAGCCGCTGAAGAATCGGAATCTGAAATTGAGGCCGACTCGCCAACCGCACCTAGTGTACGACCAACCACGGAGACTGCCCCCAAGCCCTTAGCAACTGTACCTGCCAGCAAGAGCAACATCAAGAAAGCCAAACCCACTGCCGAGCCGAAACCAAAGAAACAGACCAAAAAGCAAGCACTGGAACAAGTTGTTGAAGAAGTCGAACCCACATCACAGGAAGAAGCCCCAGCAGCAACCACCAAAGTCCCCACCTTCAAAGCCAAGAAGACCACAGACGGCGAGACGAAGCCAAAGCCCAAGCAACGCAAGTCACTTGCCACTTTTGCTGCCTTCACACACGAGCCCGAGCCAGAGAAGAAGCAAAAGAAGCGCAAGCTTGGTGGTTTGGGCAAGACGCTGTTCGATGACGAAGATGATGCGCCTAGTAAGCCATTGCCTGGTCGCGGGAACGGTTTGTTTGGAGCAACACGTCTGGGACCTCTTGCAGCCGGAGGCGTCAGGGGTAGCTTCATCGGTGGTATGGGCAAGAAGAAGTCTGGACTTTTGACAGCGGACGATGGTTTCATGTTTTCTCCTCTTAAGAAGGAGAGAAAGGCCATGGCCAGTTTCATTCAGTAGGTTTCTGAACTCTTGTCGTGGTGTTTTGGGTTGTGGATTTGGGATTCAGGGGTGGAGTCACGTTGGTATGTCGGCGTTTCTTGGGCGGTCATGATACCTCTTCGTTTTTCTTCTGTGTCTGGCATTTTGACGAACAAGATTTTTGATCACACTACACCTCACTCGGTAACATGACTTGATTCATTGCCACATTGCCTCATGTGAATTTGCAGCAGTTGGTCTCTACGATGGGCAGGGTCACCTCATTGCGGTCTTGCAAAGCAAACAAGACAAACAGACTCCTACTTCCCAACCACCACCCAGCCTCTTGTTGATCTTGGACGCACGACATGGAATCTGCCGAACGTTGGCGGTGATATTCGCGCTGCCCAGTTATCAGCATGCGTCAAATCATAGACTCTCAACACAAACGTTAGCTCTCGACATGATCTGGTGTAAGGCACAGTGCACTTCGGCCAGCTCACCGATAACATGATCGATGGCCTTCAGGTTTACAGGATGATCTATGACCTAAAGACGATGTTCACTGCGCTTCTCCGCATACGTCAAACGCTCTGTGGCTTGCAGATTGCTTGAGTTGGTACGACCTTCGCCTCATCTTCTGAATCCCTCAGACACCGTGTTCGCCCGGCTGAACGGTTCAAGGTCAAGTGTGTGACTGCCTTATTCGGCGACACAGAATCCGAGACATGTCACTTCTCACCCCGGCATGGAACTTGACAGAACGAGGTCGGGTTGCCGATGCGTTCGGCCAACCACATGTGTTGAGGCTCAAGTCTCCCTTGCAGGGTCAGCCAGCCACGAGCATCAAGAGAACACCACTTCACACCTTCAACATGCGAGCAAAACTACAGCACACCTTTAATGGTCGTTTGATGCCGTCTAACGGACTCCGGATCCACTCTATCGGAACACGTCTGAGGGGCAGCCTGTCGCCAACTCTGTAAAGATGTACCACAATATTCTGGATAGACTCTTTGGAAAGTGACTATCTCCTTAACTACAGACCACTCACGGAGATGTTTTTCATGCTATTCGTAATGGCACTCGAGGCCGCTTTCCACAAAACGTGGTACACAAGCTTTATACAGACTCATTCTCGACATCGTCTCTCCTGGACAGGAATGATCTCCAACTGCACTTCGCCCATTTTGTAAGCCAAGTATTGCCCCTGCCGTCTTATTGGCCTCGCGAACGTTGGCTCTTCTGAGCGCGAAGGTCATTCACGCGTGAAAGCCTTAGGGCATGACTGTCGCGACTGCAGTTCCTTGGATCCTTCCTGCGGGCTACTCACCAGAGATACTAGTGACTGCTTGGTTCGGCCAGTCTCTATAGAAGCAACATTCCGTATATTTCGGCCGATACAAGATCGCCTTTGCTTCTTCTTGAAAGGTTTACGGGTATGCCAACGGTATATGCATTTGGTTGAAACTCGATACCGGCTCGAATCGTTGTCTCATCGACTTCCCCTGAACTGCGAGTCCGACCTGCGTTGGCCCTTGACGCTCTGAATCTACAAGAGATCCCATACCATATTCACTGCACAATAGTGTGTCTGCTCTTGGGTGTAGCCAATACTGGTGCTCGCTAGGCAACATTCCGAGGCGATATGTGCAACCTTTCCATCCCAGTGATACGGGGGCATCGGCGACCCCGAATGACTTATTCCCACGGCCCATGTTATACCCGGCAACCCATTTCCTTGCATCTAACATCATAGTGCAGGTTGACAGGTAGTTCATGGCAAATCCAGCAGTGCGATGGCTAGCTGAACACCGCGCCTGGGAAGCACTTCCCATTCCTTGACACTGCTTCAGGATCATAGGGCATGGTTCGCGATCACTGGATAATCATGAATTTATCTCGTTACATTCCATTTCGAACGCCATATAGGACCATAACAAAAGGACTAGCTGAAAAGGCAATCGCAGATCAGTGTGTCTCTACATCAGCAAACTATTCGTAGAGTTCGTTCGGTCGTTCTTTCTGTATTCTCGGTTTTGGCAATGTCGCTCTTTACTCTTTTGCTTCTTGCCTCATGCGCTTTTGCGCAGTCGTTCGTGCCTGCTTTCGAAAGCAGCACAAGCCCAAACTCTTGCGTCAAGCGTAGTGTTATCGTCTACACGTCCGACTCTTCCACATACTTCGTGACTGATATCGGCACCTCGAGTTTCCCATCCACACCGACCTTCTGTGCTAATGCTTCTGTTTCTACTGTCACATCTACTGTGTCGGGTCCAGCCCAGACAGTCGTCGCTACGCAATCAGCTTCAACTGTAACTGTTTATCAGCAAGCGACGTCGGCTTTGCAGTCTGCAGGCACTCAACCATCCGTTGACCCTATTCTCACAAACAATAGTTTTGAGAATGGTACATCCAGTCCTTTCAACTCTTCCACTTCTACCTCGAGTGTCTGGGCAGAGGTGGTGCAGGCCGGCGTTTATCAGCCTCGTACGGGGGATAGCTATCTGTGAGTTAATGGCAGATCATCTCGATCCAGCTCCACCTAATTTCATCTATAGTCTGATTACCTTCGATAACGCTGCTGCAGCGCAGAGACAAATCCGTCGCCAGTCGACAGCGCCCCTTGTCTACAACGTCACCCAGATATTTGCAGCCTCAGCAGGCACCTCATATACTTTGACTGCTTGGGCTGCGGTAGTGATCACTGGAAACGACAAACCAGATTGCTCAATGACGATATGTGGCAACAACTACTGTAGCTCACCTTTCCCACTCACGACTAGCTATATCGGATTCTCCTACAACTACCAGTCTCTTGTGGATGAAAGTGACGCTGTCGCCACATTCCAAGTACAATGTGCATCATCAGCGTATGTCGCCCTTGACGATATCTCTGTCACGAACAATCTTCTAGCTGCCAGTGCCAGCAGTGCACAAGCAATACCTACTGCCACCACCACGGTATTCCGAACCGAGACTGTTGTGCAGAGTCAGATACTCACGCAGATCGAGACGACGACTTTCATCAGTGGCTCAGAGGTGGTTCTCACGACCACGGTGCCAACGGTCATTTACATGACGGCAACGGTCAACAATCCGGTCACAGAGACAAGAACAGTTTCGACTCTTCTCATTTCAACGGCCACTGCCACTACAGCCGTACCAGAATATGTTAATATCACAGTTTCGAGCGTGTCAACCACCACAAGTAAGTGACTCGTCGTATTCTGAATTCAACGTCTTAAATGCTGACCGGATATAGCTACTCTGACTACCATACTCAACTCTACCGTAATTTCTTACCAGCCTTCTCTCGTTATCCAAACCGAATATGCTACTTCCACGGCACTGTTCACTACCACACAGCCAGGCCTCACGCTTCCGGCCTCGACTGTTTACCAAGACCCATCTACAGCCTTTGTTACCATGGACCCCTCAACTGTGGTTATCACACTAGAGCAGCCAGTCGTCACGATTACACCACACCCGGTGACTTTGACTTCCATAGCAGACGCACAGACGTCCATGGTGATCTCATTCTTGAACGTGACTGAAACTCTTCCTCGAGAGACGGCCTATGTGACACCTTCGCCTGTCACGGAATATGTGACGCTGACTCTTGAGCCCAACACTACGACAATTTACATATCAGTCACACCACCGCCTCTCACCGAAACATTGAACGTTTCTGTTACACTTCCTGCGGAGACACAAACACAGATTCAGAGTGTCACTCTACCTCAGGAGACTGAGACCTTGCAGATCACTCAAACTTTGCCGCAAGCCACCGAGGTACAAACTCTTACGCTGCTCCCAGGAACTGAGACCATTCAACTCACTCAGACACTTCCCCCCGGCACAGAAACTTTGCAAATCACACAAACTCTGCCTCCTGGTACAGAAACTTTGCAAATCACCCAAACTCTCCTTCCAGAGACAGAAACCTTACAAATCACCCAAACTCTTCCACCAGGAACAGAGACTCAGCAGATAACTCAAACATTATCGCCTGTGACGGAGACCCTACAGATCACCCAGACCCTGCCTGAAGTCACTCAAACATTACCTCAGATCACCGAGACGCTGCCAATAACTCAAACTCTCGAGATCACCCAACACGGTCCAACAATCACAGAGACCTACTCATCGACCTCAATTCCCGACTTTTCGACCACCTCTGTGGATGAGCCTTCTTCATCATCCGAACCTGCTGTTACGTTAGTGGAAGAGCCTACTTCGACAGTTGAAGAGCCATCATACAGCTCTGTGTATGTGCCCCCGCCTCCGTCCGGTGTACCTGCAGTTGCTCTCGCACGCCCAACGGCAGTAGTTGGAGATGTCAACGGGTCACCTGTATCTGTTGATGATGTAGCATATTCGGTACGTATATTCGCGTCGTGATAACAGGTACACCACACTAAAGCTATTGTTAGGTTGTACTCCCTGTGAACCTTACGATGTACGGCCAATCTAGCGCAAACATCCGAGTCAGCTCTAACTCTGTAAGTCATGCGTAGATTACCTCTCCGACTATTTGCTGACTACCCAAAGCTGCTGGGTTTGACCGATCTCAACTGGGAGTACAGCAATCGGCCCCTACCATACCAAGGAAACAACTACCCCGGCTGCCTGTCAGAGACCACTACCGATGAGTATGGCAATACAGTCAATTACTGTTTCGGCGATGCCGTAGCATTCGGTCTCTGGGACGATCTTTTCATCTACCAGGGCACTCAACAGGGTATTTACTACGAGGTCGATGGCGCTGCCCCCAACCGCCGGACATCTTTCGAATTCTACATCAGCCATTTCTCCGACCAGTCTCAGTACTATCACTTCCTGATGAACTTTTACGAAAACAAACCGAACGTCATAAACTACCAATATCTGAACGTCAGCGATCATGGCGTCAGTGCTACAGTTGGCGTGCAGAGCTTTTCGGGTAAGCTTCCACTCTGGTCTTGTCTTTCTGTTCCTGTCCCTTTCTGTTGCTGACACCACCCGTCTTCCACAGCTCAAGAATTCATGCAATTCTCTTTCAACCAAGCAGTCATCTGCCCGGGTATGCAGTTGACATTCAACACCACACTTGGCGCCGGAAGCTATACCATCGACGATCCTGGTGACTGCTCCATCGCTACGACGCCCCCAGGCAGCAATAATGGCGAGATTGCCCGTGTCGGTCGTATGCTAAAGACTAGGCCTGAGTATCGTGGCGATACTGCGGGTTATCCTAGCAAAGGGTATTAAGGGATATGACTGATGAAAGATGGGTGGAAGGGAAGCTTGCGTGAATGTCATAGTTTAGATACGGTCTTTCAGATTGATAAATAGGCATGTCTGCCAAGGAATGCTCCAGCGCTTTAGATCCGTAGTTCTCAACTCACAGTCCAGTATACATGTTTATTCCCATGCAGAAAGCCTCTCCAGAGCCTGTAAGTCTGTATCTGCAGTGACGATTGCACCTTGATACACCCAACTAGGCACAGATCCCGAAACGCTCCTCCCAATCTTCCCAGCACAACCAAAATCAATAAGCACAATATCCCCCTCCTTACCCTTCATAATATTAGTCGGATTGCTCAAATCGCCATGCGAAAAGCCCGCTCTATGCAAGCGAGCCACAGCATCTCTAACCTCCGACATCCTCCGTGAAAGTTCACCCATCTCAAGTCTGATCAAATACTCCATCCGATAGCCAAAGATTCCTTGATCGTCAAACAATGCATGCCCATCTACTTTTGATATCGGCAACGACTGCTCACCCGCATTCATTTCCCTCATCATCTCAATTTCATGCTGAATCCTCAACCGAAACTCTCTTCCAGGATGAGCGAGTTTTGTGATGGGATATTTGCCTTTGTGACAACATCTCAAAACCGCATCGGCGCCACAGTTGACCAGTTTCGATGTAGACCAGATAGCAGTGATCTCTGGGCTTAGATTGATTTTCTGAGGCATGTAGTCGGGTCCGTTGGGGAAGTGTGAGAGGTCTGGATATATTTGTGAACCGGTCCAGGTTATTGAGTAGGGGTTTCCCAGGTATTCTATGTTGCAGGTGTAGTGGCTGGGTTTTGTGGTTGGGAAGGGGGGTGAGATGATGTCGCCTGTCGTGTTCAAAGGATCAGTAGATAGCACTCATCGAGGTTACGATAAAGTCGTGATGACACACATTGATCTGATGGAGCTTCTGAATTACAGAGGCAGTTACGGTCTTGATTGGACATCTTTCAGTGGCTAGATGTCGTGGTTCGAAAATGATTCGTTTGGCGGCCAAAAGAAAGATCGATGACTAGAGAAATGGTAAGATGTACAAACATCAACGCAGCGACACAAACCTCTTAAGAAACCATGCGGTCGTGGGCAACTGCAGCCTTGTTATGCCATGAGCGCTTCGGTAACCAATGACCATGTATCAAAATCTGGAATAGGCGCCGACATCATACAGCGCTTAAGCATGCCAATTCCGCTACATTTCTTGGGCTGGGTGAATGAGTTACAACAGACATTATATAATGGACTATTTAGCTATGTGGTCTTCCATGACCTAAATCATTTCCTGATAAAAGGACAACATCAACAGAGTCTAGGGACATTGTACACGCCACACTCCTGCCAGTCATTGATCAGCTCACAGCTCCAGTTATCAGCATCAGTGCTGTCTCCAGAGCCACTGTATGTAGTGCGGTAAGGGAATCTGCAGTGATTTCTCTCCATCTGTACGCCCTGAGTAGGATCATCGTTGACGAACTTGGTTCCAGTCATGGTGTCTGGTGCCTCGCCGTTCTCGACCCAATTCATGATATCGGTGATAACATTGCCGGTACCATTCTGTGCGTTGATGTTCTGACCGAAAGCCCAGGCGCCAATGCCACCAGTACAGTGGTACATGCCACTGATGCGGAAGAAGCGGAGGAACTCGTCGAGGCCGGTGTGGTCGAGGTCCATGTCGCGGGCGACATTGAGATAGTAGCGTTGGGATGCTTCAGCAGAGACGGCAGGGTCCATGAGACCGTGGTACATGATCAACTTCTTTCCAGCGGCTTGGAAGGCGCTGAGATCGCTGTTGAAGGATGAGACCTTGCCGTGGAGCTCATCATCGTCATCAGCCAGAGTGTACTCGGTCTGAGAAAGAGTCGACGGATCGAAGCTTGTGTTGTTGAAGCCATCGCCAAACCAGTCAGTAACGTGACCTTGGACACCGTGCAAGACACCGTTAGTCGAAGCATACAGCTCTGCACCAGGAGCGAGACGAGGATAGAGCAGGTTTCCATCTTGATCGTAGAGCTGAGAGAAGACATTCCAGACTGTAGAAGTTTGCTCGTAAGTCAGGCAGCCATCGGTCTGGCCGTCAGCGCAAGTCAGTTTGGTGGCGTTGAAATCGCAGATTGTCGAGTCTTCGATAATTCCATCGGCAACACCATCAAGGGGTTCATCGCACTGGGCAAGAACTTCATCGTGGACAATGACCCAGTCATCGTAACTCAAAAACTTGGAGTCGCTAGAGTCGGCGCCGGTGAGAACGTACATTCTGCCCGACCAGTCCATGTGGTGGTTGAAGTCATTGGTGGAAGAACCAGAAATGATACCATCGAAATCATCAGGGAACATTTGAGCAGACTGAAGAGCCTGGCGACCACCGTTTGAGCATCCGAGCATATAGTTGTAGCTGGCGGCTTGTCCGTAGTTGGTCTTGATGACTTGCTTACCAGCCACGACAGCAGCGTGGCGGGCTCTGTACGACCAATCGATAACGACCTCATTGTTGTTCAAGAATTGCTGAGCGTCCATACCGAGGTATTCGGTATTGTTGTGGCCGCCATTATCACCGACCACAGAAAACCCTAAGCTTGAAGTGTAGATCATGTCGTCGTAGGAAGGGCAGCCAGAGAGACCCTTGTTGTCAGTAGCCCTAAAAAGTGTCAGCAAAAATCCTTGACCTCGGTAGATTGGATTCGGCTTACATGAATCTTCCATTCCAGGCATCCTGTCCGGTGGGTAGCCAGACCTCGACGTAGTTGGAAGAGGCATAAGAAGTAACAATGTTCAGGGTGACTCTACGGAGATCGGTCTGGACAGAGCCACCATTGCAGTTGGAAGGACCAGTGGGAAGTGTGAGAGCGGTGCCAGAAGTGATATCCTCACAGCTGACAACAGTGACTTGTTGATCAGGGAAAGTCAAAGCTTGGATCAAGGCGTCGCAGCCAGAAACTGCTTGAGCGGCAGAAGTTGAATTAGCAACGGCAGCAGATGTGGATGTAGCTGCAGCGACTGATGCAGAGCTAGAGATAGCAATTGCCGTAGAGCTAGAGGTGACGATTGATGTAGAGAGGGAGGAGATGATGGATGTCGGGATGGCGGAAGCGGTGGATGCTGAGATAGACGAAGCGATAGCACTGGAGCTAGAAGAAGCGATGGCACTGGAGCTGGCTGCTGCTTGGACTGTCGAGGCTGCAGCTGCGGCACTTCCAGCATTACCCTTTCCTGATATATGGAAGATGCTGTTGATAAGCTGGCCAATGGAGATGAAGTGAACCATGGCGAATATAAGCCCTCAAGGGGAGTAACGAATGACCTGGTAAGGAATAGGAAACAACGATTGACCACCTGTACAAACGAATGACCAGGCTAGACAAGAGAAGAGAAGAGCTGTAGAAGGGAAAGAGCAACTCACAACAAGGAGACGCAAAGCACCTACCTATGTACTCCATCTATAATCGATATTGATCTGCGACCAGGATACGCGGCACATCCTTCGAAGAAAATAGCAACTTTCTCTTTCAAATTTCCGTGAAAGACCCATGCTCGCTGAAGTCTGTGTTGTTGTATGCGGATGCGGCTCAGTGATGCAGGTACGGAACGCAGCGGTATGGATCTGCGACTTGCCCTCCCGCCGAGCACGTTCCGCCCGGCACGAGTGTCGCATGGAAACGCCACGCGAACCAGCCACAACAGCCATCTGAAAACGGCTATCCAAAAACTCCTTGCCTGGATACGAACAAGAAACAAGAAGCTTTACAAGCACGAAGTGTCAAGCTTTAATTCCACGACTCTCCAAGTACTCCTGTCAAACAAAGATGTGGAAGATGCTTGAATACAACTGCACATCCGCCTTCCGCTATCTTCGCATGAAGAAAGCCCTAGCCAAAACGCGGGCCTAGTTTGCAGATTCAACCAAAAGGGCCAGCCCGAATTACGTGTGCATCGCACACGCTTTGACGATATCGCACAGAGATGCCTTGTCTGATATCCACCCACGAGTCTGCACTCCACTGTTCAACGCGGGCGGTTGCTCAGTGCATTCTGGTTGCAACTGCCGTTCTCGAAGCAAAGATGCGATCGTGCGAGCTTGCTTGCGCTATCTTGGAGCAAAGGTAAGCAAAGACCACTGGAGAAGGAAGCAGAGGCCTGATTGCGATTCTCTATTCGTGGATGCCGAGTGAGGGCAAGAAGCGTGCGTAGATTGCCTTGCCGCAGTGCAGAGTGCGTGCGAGGGAGGGACCTTGCATTAGCCGTGAAGAATCGATTCGACAAAAGTCATGCAACATCCATCCATGCTTCGCCTCGACGGCATCAATACTGTTGATTTGAAATAGCTGAATGTGTGTACCAAATTTCGATTGAATTATTTCGACGGCAACATCGATGCCAGAAGATCGATCTATCAATCGTCCAATATTGTTTCTAGCTACTTGCACCTGTGAGCTGTGCTTTTTGTAGGATGCCGCTATCTATGCAGCTTCTCTGCGGAAGAAGTAGATGTAGGCGAACTTCTTCATCTCCTCGACATCACCGCCTAGAGCAACCTTCTCGTCGTTAAACAGGATCCAGCCTGGCTCCTTGCGGACGAAAGCGACGTAGTGTCTGTGTGGACTTGTCAGTACAATTCATTTGAGAGGTAGCAAGTGGTCAAAAGAACTTACCCGGCGTGGATTGAACCACCCTTATGGCAGACGATGGACTGAAGCTTGAAGTTAGCGGGCTTGTTGTCTTCTGCGACAGCCTTGCTCTCGGGCTGTTGAGCAGAAGCTTGATCACCAGCCTCTTGCTCCTCGCCAAAGTCACCAGTTGCGTCAGGGTGGTTGAAAAGCCATTCGACTGCACGCTCGACATCACCGCTGGTCTCCTTCAGTGCTTGTCGTGCTTGAGGTGCACCGAAGCCCATGTTGCCTAGCATCTCGATCTTCTCGGGATCCACTGCATTACTTGCACTTGCACCTGCACCACCTCCAGAAAGATCCACAGGCTCATCAATATCAGGATCTTCCATGTGCTCAAACAGCCACAAGCTAGCAGTCTCGGCATCCGTGTTACCAGTGGCGTGGAGAGCCTTCTCGCATCTAACTCGAGGGAATCCCATGGCTTCAAGCATACTGAGAGCAGCTTCATTAGGAACGAATGCTGTTGAGCCAGCACCAGCATCTGCAGCATCGTCAGGTAGAAGCTCTTCGCCAGGCCGTTGACCCTTGCTGCGGTATGCTTCAAAGTCGATGGTGCCCTCATCAACAATGACAGGGACGTCCTGCTTGGTGGGAACCCAGTTGACGATCTCAAATCGGCGAGCGTTGACGGCCAGAATGGAAGGGAAGGTCTTGAACAGAGACTGCTTGGTGAAGTTCTTACCACCACACGCACCGCAGTTCAGCTCGACGACTTCTGCAGCGGTAAACTCGTCCAGACAGCGCTGAAGAGTCACTGACTCGAACTCTTCAGTCTCCTTTTCTACTGAGCCATCGGGGCCAGGAGTGACTCCTTCCATCTTTGTGTCCTTCTGCAAGCGCTTGATGGGTACAGCGACGGAGATGTTTTCGGCCTCGTCTTGACGATAGCGGACCTTGTTGCAGTTCAGACATTGCAGTTTCTGTTCCATAACGAAGCGGAAGGCGTCGACAGGATCTGATACATCCTTGTAGTAGTCTTTTGCAGCGCGTTGCGAGCGAGAGATGAGCTTAAGAAGGTGAAGTAAGAACTCGAACGCATCTTGTTGTCGCATAGTGGAGAACTCTGAGTGGCCTCTGCCAATGAGGTGCTTGAGCATGGCGGGAGCAATACCCTTCTGGTGTGGCTGTTCTGTGGTGTCTTCAGAGGCAATGACATCGGGATTGGGGTTTGCGTAGCGTCCAGATAGCAAGCCGTCTGCCATTTTGCGAAGCTGGATCTCGATATCCTCAGCAGGGTCGGATGTCTTCGGCAGTTTCTCGTCAGGTCTGTAGTATCGCTGGGCAAACTCGGGCATGGCAAACAAGCTCTGCACAACACTGGCAAGGTAGCAACTGTTTCCCAGGTTCTTCAAACCAGTGAGGCCAGGGCCGCACATGGGCTTCAACTCCTTGCCATCTTCGTTGGTCATGCTGAACTCCCAGCGTAGATTCTGCTCGAGTTGCATTTCTGTCAAGCTCTTTTCCGTCTTCTGGCGACCAGCGATGTCAATACCCCAGTGGGCCAGGTGAGCAACTAGTTCAGGATCGGTACGCTCTTCGTTGCAAGCATAGCAGTAGATATCGGCACTACCATCGGCAGTCAAAGAGCCGAGCTTCACAGCAACGGGATGCCTTGTGGAATCCGTATGGGCCACACCGTGCGAGTTGCCACCTACACCCCCAAACTGAGATCTGCCACAGCCCAGGTTACCGCAAGTGAGACAGAGCCAAAGGTTCTCGTTCAGGTCACACTGAGAACAGTGACCCAAAGACTGCGACTCAATGTGGCGAGAAGTCTCCTGCTCTAGACACAGCGTATGTTCACAAGGAATCATCTCTTGTTCCCATGCCTTGACCTCCTCTTGCTTTGCGAAAGTGTTCGCCTTGAGCACACCGTCAACCACGGCTTGTAGGTTTCCCTGGCTCTTCTCGATGTCGTCGTTAGCGCATTCGAAGCACTTGACGCTCGAGACGGTGTCGAATCGGTCTTCTTCAGTTTCGGCGTTGATGGCCAGCTTTGACATCTTCTGTGGCGGCTCATCCCTGTGCTTCTGCTTGCGCGTGCGCTTGATGTTGAGGGCTAGAGGATGGTTGGCTTGTTGGGCGTGTTTTGCGCCATGCTGGCGTTCGGTGGCACATCCTCCGTTGAAGCAATGCAGGCAGACGTCCAGACCTTCGGGCGAATCGATGCTGTCGAAGCAAAGGGTGCAGTCTTCCCTGTAGACTGACTGGCTGGGGCGCGGCGGGCTCAGCGATGCTGATGATACGTGTGGACAGGCTGACATGTCGGTCGCAATTTGATGTGTTTGGATAGAGGGTCAAAGAGAGAGAATTGACAGACAAATGCTTTGTTTGCTCTCATGCTCGAAAGCTCCATCTTCGGTTGCGTCAGTCAACATGTCCGAAACGCGGGGTCAAACTCCGCTTGGAACTTTCACGAAAGCCATCATCACATGTCATCCTGGGTTAAACTTTACTTTATTCTTCATTACGGCGTCAAAGCAACAAGATATTTTGTACACGAAGTCCTCCATCTCTTCATTCATCCTCCAACGTCTTGCAATGCTGCTAAAGTCTCCTTTCTCATCTCCCCAACTCTCCGATCGATACCATCTCCTTAGTTGACGAACAGACTGTCCGAGTTGTCCGACAGGCTGTACTGCTTGATCATGTCTGCAAGCTTCTTTCCTTCTGCTGACCAGTTGACAGGTCCTGCTGAAGACACCTGGTAACGCACCCTGGATCTTGTTAGTGACGTGATCTCATGGCTGCATCATAAATTTTGCTCACCTCTGCTGGTCCTGGAATGTGTCCATCTTAGCTCTGCATCTGAAGACATATGTCTGGCAGACTGCGTTGGCAAACACCTCCTTCTCTCCGTTGCTCATCTCGTCTCTCATCTGCATGATGTCGTTGGCAGGTCTGCCCATGATCATCCTGCCCACATCGTCGAACAAACTCAACCACATCTGTCCAGTGTGATCGCTGACGTTGATACTCATGATGTATCTCCACTCAGGCTTGGGCCAGGCTTTATCACATTTTTCGCAACGCCATTCTCCGTCAGCTACCTCAACAACCTTCTTGTTGCATCCTTCTGACAAGCAGGCTGGGTATGCAAAGGTGCTGTCTGACTTGACGAAGACGATGGTAGCCTTCAATGAGAAGTAGTCTGTCGACTCGCCCATGCCCAAATTCTCATCCCGCACTTGAGCAATCGTCTTCATCTGGTCGTTACGTCCACTCGTTGATGTAGCAGCCATGCTATTGGCGTGTGAAGAGAATGTGTCGTTGCGACCCTGAGCATCGTACCAGCCCTTGAGCTTGTGAGCCTCGTCGATGTCGGGGTTGACGTTCATTGTGCCTGATGATAGAAGCGACAGACTGCGACCACCAAAGTCGCTGACCTTGACACCCTTGAATGCAATGACGGTCTCGGTAGCGACGTCAAAGGTCTGAGCAGTGTTGCCCCAGATGGTGAGGCGAACGTTGTAGCCAGTGTTATCGACCAAAGTCAACTCTCTCTTGTTGAAAGGCTTAGATGTGGTCTTGGAGACGATCTCGTTAACATCGCCAATCTCCTTGAGCACACCGATGGTGTCAATGGTTGTGTCCTTCTCTACACTTTGGAGGTCGGCAAGGGTAGTGAAGTTGTAGGTGATTTCGGGAACGCCTTCGTTGTCTTCAGCCTTCTCGATGTTTGTATCCCTCTCAAAGGTGAGCTCGTAGTCGTGGTTGACGTTGGAGAACTGCTTCTTGGCCAGCTGAACCTTGCAAGAAGACACATAGTAGACGGAGCCCTCTTGCAAGACGTCGTACCACTGGTCAACAGCCTCCTTGAAACCGGTGGCTCTGATCTCACCACTCTCATCGAGGAAGTTACAGCTGAAGAGCTTGCCCTCGCCGTTCTTGTTGTGCCACGTCTTGATCTCACCCTTGTGCGAACATCTAGCCTTGATAGTCCACCTGGGCTGGTAAGGTGATAGGGCTTCGATTGGGTAGATGTTGCCGCCCTGAGGACCTCCTTGGCCACTGGAGCGTGTAGGCAATTGTCTTTGCGGGGCTGACTGCTGCTGTTGCTGTTGTTGCTGGGGCTTGTTGCCGTAGAACTGGTTGCCAGAGATGCTGGCGGGCTGTGCTTGTGGTGCAGGGGCTGCTGCAGGTTCGGATTCGGACTTGACCACTTCGAGCGGGCCAGGCTGACCAAGCTTTTCGCATTCGCCGTACTCGTCGAGGACTTCCAGATCGATGATAACGAGGATACTGTGAGAAGATTAGGAACAGTGACAGATAGATGACCATCACAGAACTTACGGCTTATCCTTGACCGAGTTTGCCTGGAACTGCTTGAGCTTCACAAGGGAGCCCTTCTTCAGCTTGCCATCGTGCACAATGTGGTTAGTCTGCTGGGCAAGCATGCTCTGGATGAAGTTGACGGTATCGTTGAAGACGACGCGGAATCTCTCAACACCGGTTGTTGAGTTGTTCATGGGCTTGATCTGAACACATTGGACAACAGGATCCATGATCTGCTCTCCGGCGAACACGCGGCGGAGACAGCCTGTCGTGATGGCGTCCATAGGGTTGGCCATGATTGAAACGAAGGTGTACTTGATGGACGATTCTCTGATACAGGCGCACAATCTGGATGACTTTTGTTAAGATGACGACAAGTATTGATTGCAAGAGCTGTTGCAGAAGGCGTGAAAGTAGGAAGGTACGCCACGAGACTTTTGGAGACGCGTCGCGCGTCTAAGGCAGAAGTGGTCTTGGCGTTGCCGCAAGTTTGACCTATGAAGGCATCTCGAAGGTATCATTATCTTGGATCAACTGACACCCAGAACGAGCTGATCCATGAGATTGAGGAGAATATATACTGGTATCGACTGTCTGTATATATCATAGCCCACCGTGCACTTTCGTCTTGCTGTGAACATGCAGGGTTTCACCAAACCCTCCGCCTATATTTGCATGTAATTGTTCACAGCATTCACGAGTTGCTCGGCTTCAGCTCGTTTTCGGTTCAGATCTCAACGAGTTCACATGTTATACACTCAAGTGTCATAGTGGGCCACTTGGTGAGTTATCTGGGCGTATTAAGCCACCACACGGTTAAGAAAATATCATCGTTGAATATGTATTGCGAAATGACTGGTTGAAATGCTTGTTTGGGTTATCACCCTGACCCATCAGCTGGTTGGCAACACTTTGATATCAGCAGGTCATCGACCGTGCCAAACAATTGTTCAAGTTGTCTCCAGATTGAAAATGGTGCAAGCTTTTGTTGACATAGTAAAATGCTTCCCACGCGTTATGCTCCTGGCCTCTGCGTGCTAAAGAATATCTTTCTCCTTGCCTCCGCCTCTCGAACAATCTCAGCACTCAATCTCAGGCTCGGTGCGAGATGAGCCAGTCTGTTCAGCTCCGAAACCACCTCTGAAATGATGACTTCTACAGATATGGTAGGAGGAAGGAGAGCAGCAAGCTTTGGCGACATGGTCGCTCCCATGACTAAGAGTGTCTGAGAGACAAGGCTGAGAGCACCCTGCCAGAGGTACGGAAGATGGCCGACTTGACTGTGATCGCTGTTAGCTTTGTGTTTTATGACATGAGGAATCACGCGAACTTACTGTGCAGAAACGTTGTCAATCTGCCTCAAGCACGCTTCGAGGCATTTGCGGCAGTTCTCTCTCACCACTGGATCAGAGACAGCGTTTTCGTCTGAGAGCACGGCAAAGACATAAGGCCGGAAAATTATCGTCCTGCAAGCAAAGTATCGTAATCGCAAACAGACCTGACCAGGCGAGTCCTTGGAAAGGGTTGTCATAGGGAATTTTATCGGTTGTGGCAGACCTTCATACCACTGCGATAGTTGAAAGTCGAGTTCAGCAGTGACCCGTGCCAGCTTCGAAGTAGGCGCTGTGGTCGGTGTCTTGACGTAAAGCAGATGGCTGACTCTGTTCAGAAGTCTGCGAAGTGCGATCTCGGCCAGAAAGTACCATAGTTCATCTTTGCTGGTATATTCTCCTTCTATGTCGGAGAAGGGGCCCGGAAGTCCTACCGTGTCCTCGAAGTTGACGATACCAGAGTGCGGAAGCTCCAACTCAGCAAGCAAATCCGATTCTGCCAAAAGGGTATCCCAGAACAATCTCACAAGGAGCTCTCTTTGAGGAGTCGGTACTCGGTCGGGAACACCAAGAACTAGCTGTAGCTTAGTAGAAGCTATGGTTATCATGTTCCATGCTTCTAGTGGTCGTACAAGATAGAACAGATAGGCCGCCGCTAGTATGTAGCACTGAACCGCAGGTATGTCATTCCGTATCGCCAAGTTCGGTATGATCTTCCAGGCAGATGCGAAGTAGTCAACACCTCGAGGCTCTCCATAGTGGGGGAGTCTCGAGATACTACCGCTGTGAGCTGCTGATCCCAGGGCAAGGACCAGCAAAACCAAACAACTGTCTGCTCCTTGAATGAAGCCGACCGAAGTGGCTTCACGGTAATGATTTGGCCACGCGTGTGGATTCACACATGCGTACCAGACGTTGACCAAATCGAAGTATGAGCTCGCAAATACAGCCGTGTTCGCCATGTCTGGCCGAGGATAGTGAGGAAGATTTATGGGAGGTCGAGACATTTCCAGCTCTACCAAGACCTGCGGATCTAAAGGCTGCGATACCAAATCGCGAATGAGTGGCCACTGCAAAAGATTCAAAGCAGGAGTGGTGTGCTTTTTAGGAATGGTTGAGATGTTGACACTATCCCAGGTTCCGAGACCATTCAGGCGATTGTTCTCTAAAGCAACGCTGCAGCTGATGCGTCTCGTAGATGCATCGTCTGCGGTGCTAGTGCTTGCAGCGGGAGAAGTTCCCATCTGCCCAGCTACTCTCGGGATGTTGGCATTCATGTTCGCTGTGGTCATGGCGGCTTGCAACATGTCCTCGAGATGGGACAGTCTTTCTAGAATGAGTTTGTCACCAGCATCTAATTTGACACCAGGCTCTCGATACACACATCGTGCATCGAGTTCGACACACAATTTACACCTCGCTAAACAGACAGTCAGCTATGTTAGCATTTTTTGATTAGATCTGACATACGTTTTCCACCATCGCATCGTGACTTTCTACTGCGACAAATCTCACAAGCAATAATGGCTCGTTTTCGAGGATAGTCGAGTGGCTCATGGGCCAAACCCCGGGATGGTTGTTCGTTCGGCGTTCCATCTTGAGTAACGCCATCTCTGGGAGACTCGGAGACTGTACGTGGCCTTTTGTTGGGACTTGCTTGCGACATGACCTGTCCTTGAAGGTGTGGATGTTTCGAAAGGTTCGTATGTGCAGAGCAGAGTGCGACCTTTCGCGCTAAGGTTGTTTACCAAGTGGTTCTGAGAAGTCGAAATGATATGTTCATGATACTGTAGACTGGTATCTGAGTACAGCCACGAGTGTTGGGCATCGACGCAGGTGAGTATTCCGAGTATTATCACGTAGTAGAAACATCGTGCCTGGAAAATGAGTGCAGAACAAAGAACACGACTGGGATGCGGGACGAGCGGAGTCGGTCATTTGGGAAATTGATACCACGCGTGCGAGATCTCCTTATAGAACGCCTCCTCGCCTTTACCATGAATTGATATCGTCAAAAGTATGTCAGAACATGGTGTGAGAATCTCCTTAATTTGAGACGTGGCATGGAGAAGTTCGCACTGGATCTCTACCACATGATAGTTGCTAGACCTTTTTGCTCCATACCTTCGTGTGATCAGTTGCAGTGTTGGAAGACGGCAGGCGCTGATTAAGAGGAGCTTGTGCGCTCTCTATCGACTCTGAGACTTGACCTTCTCCACGTTCACACCTTCCTCCCAGGGTCGGCCTCGGCCCGGCGCTAGCGCGTGTAACCCGCATGTAACGAAATTTTTTTGGAAGCAGCGACAACGCCGCATCTTTTGTCGCATATTCAACCAAGACACGCAAAATGGGAAAGAGAGAACGCGAAGAGGCTACGGCCACAGTTGACGCCGAGGTCCACAAGAAGGCAAAGAAGGACAAGAAGGAGAAGTCCGGTGACCCTGAGAAGGCAGCCAGAAAGGCGGCAAGAAAGGCAGCAAAGGCAGCTGCTAAGGTCGAAGGCACATCTGCTGAGGCATCTGCCGACGATGCAAAGGCAGAGGCCAAGAAGCAAAAGAAGGCTGCAAAGGCTGCTAAGACCGAGTCAACAAGCACCACCACCGAGGCCGTCGCTGCCCCCGTTGCCGCGACTGGTGGCTACACCGAGCATCCTGGCTTGACCGCTCTGCCCCAATCCGAAATTGACGCTTTCATCGCCGAGAAGTTCATCTCCGTCACCGACGAGTCCAAGGCATCGCCCGCTTACAGACCCATCACCTCGTTCGACTACGTGCCCATTACCGACAAAGCCCAGCGTGCGCCGTTCGCCAACTTCAAGACCCCCTCGCCCATTCAGGCTGCTGCATGGCCTTACCTTTACGCTGGAAGAGATGTCATTGGTGTTGCCGAGACTGGTTCCGGCAAGACCATGGGTTTCGGTGTTCCTTGTGTGAGATACATTTCTTCCCTGTCCGCCAAGGAGCAGAAGAAGGGCATCAAGGCCTGCATTGTCTCTCCTACCAGAGAGCTTGCTGTGCAGATTCAGGAGCAGCTTATCAAGCTGGCCGAGCCTGCAGGCTTGAAGGCCGTCTGTGTCTATGGTGGTGTGAACAAGGATCAGCAGCGTGCCACTCTTACTGGTGCCCACATTGTCGTAGCTACCCCTGGACGTTTGAACGACTTCGTCAGCGAGGGATCTATTGATCTCAGCAACGTCACCTACGCTGTTCTGGATGAGGCTGATCGCATGCTTGACAAAGGTTTCGAGGAGGAGGTTCGCAAGATTCTCGGCAGCTGTGCACCCACTGGCCGCCAAACTCTCATGTTCACCGCAACATGGCCTCCGTCAGTACGTGAGCTCGCCGCTACCTTCATGAAGAAGCCCGTCCGCATCAACATTGGTGAGAACACCACTGGAGAGCTCCGTGCCAACACCAGAATTACCCAAGAAGTTGAGGTTATGGACTCCTACGACAAGAACGACCGCCTCATCTCCCTCCTCAAAAAGTACCAGAGTGGAAAGAACAAGGAGGACCGTATTCTGGTTTTCTGCCTGTACAAGAAGGAGGCAACCAGAATTGAGGGTTTCATTCGTTCCAAGGGCTTCAACGTTGGTGGTATCCACGGTGATTTGAGCCAGGACCAGCGCCAAAGAAGTTTGGATGCCTTCAAGGCCGGCAAGGTCCCTCTTCTTGTTGCCACTGATGTCGCTGCCAGAGGTCTTGATATTCCCGCTGTCAAGGTTGTTATCAACGTCACTTTCCCTCTGACTGTCGAGGACTACGTCCACCGCATCGGTCGTACTGGCCGTGCTGGCCAGGACGGCAGAGCCATCACTTTCTTCACTGACCACGAGAAGGCTCTCGCTGGAGGTCTGATCAACGTTCTCAAGGGCGCCAACCAGCCCGTTCCCGAGAATCTCATGAAATTCGGTACCACCGTGAAGAAGAAGGCTCACGACGCATACGGTGCTTTCTACAGAGATCCTAGCGAGATGAAGGCTGCCACTAAGGTCACCTTCGATGATTGATTTGTTCTTGGGTATACCTGACTGAAGCATGCATATTACGGCGTTACGGAAGGATATTGTACGACATAGATGGTCCTTAGTTACATTCACCCAAAAGTATTATCTGAACCTGTATAACCACTCTCAAGTCCAGAATGCAGTGACTTGAACACATAATTTGAGTTTGTCTCTCTCTGGCGATAATTATTTTCCTATCGCAGGCCTTGGCAGTTCTTCGGGGATGTGAGACGGGCACCGTTGAGAGCGCGGCCTTGACATCGGCGACCTTTAGCTTTACAGTCATAGATAAAGATCACTTTGACTTTGATCTCTCTACACCCCAACTCTTCACGATCCAACTCACAACTAAGAATTAAGCATGTGTAAAGGCGCCGTGTGTGACAACTGCAGTCAGTATCCTTCCCCCGCCACCTGCCGCATCTTACATCTCAGCCAGCCTTGTCTATGAAGTAATCTACCAGCCTCTTTGCTGACCACTCTCGTAGGCAAGCGCACCTGGTTCGGCTGTGGTGCGCATGTACCATCGGTCATGGACTCGATCCCTAAGAACGAATGGTGTGATTGCGATCCCAAAACCGAGAAGAACGGCACAGAGTACCCTCCTATGGGTGAGTTGATCGTATTGCTTACGTTAAATGAGCTGACAGATGTCTTGCAGGTAGCATGACTGGCGTAGCAAAAGCTATGGCAGGATACTAGAGTAGTAACAGTTCGAATCACCTTGGATCGACCAATTGGACATTTTTTGGAATTTCTCACATGCTCGTCATTCTCGAGGACCATGAGCAAGGATCTTGAATTGGAAAACTACCGTCAAGCTTGATGGACTTGACAACTTGGCATCCAACCTGCCTTCCCGCCTTCTTTCTGCAGTTGTGACTTCATTCCTCTTTTCATTCGCCTAGTTATACCAGCCACTTGATTGCTATGGTGTGAAAGCAGATCCATATCTCCGCTGGACTTGACGATCTCACTCCCTTTGCTGACCACTAACCCATCATTTGTGTGTTTCTGACCCACGAGACCCAAGCCGTAAGCTATACTGGCAAGTCGAAGCAAGTCGTCGGAGTTCTCAACAGCCACCACAATTTCTCATTCGTCAATTATTGAATGCAGCAATAAAATAGCATGAACAATGGCCAGCCAAAACAAGGTTTGGAGGAGCCGAAGTTTGTACCTTTCAAGGCCAAGTCTCTTACCTTGATTGCCCTGTTCCCTGACCAAAACCTGCAGCAAAACATCATTTTTTGTCGCAAGCCGTGCAGTCCATGGTGTGTACTCGCGCCTCATGATGCGCTAAACACAATGATCCTGTAGACCACACCACCTTATGACAGCATAGTACAGGTATGATGAGGCTGCCAACGATGGCTGGATGAAGATATCCAGCCCTTCCTTTTCCCACATCTGCGAGTCCCTCTTTGTACGAGCATTTCTTTCCTCCAGACTGCCTCGAGCTCTCAGCAGTGTAACATGTCAAATGCAATCGAACCGCAAGTAGGCACTCTGAGGCCACTGTTCTGGGCCCACGTGTCTACGAATAGTAACGGCCAACCCAGAGTCCTACAATCCTATACGCTTGACCCTCGAGCTTCTGACGAGGACAGTGATGAAGCAGATTCATCCATCCTAACATCGGACAATAGGTCAAGCCGTCGCCCAAGCTCTTCCATTTCCTCGACTTCTTCCACATTCTCAACCGAATCAGCAAGTTCATCGCAAGCAAGCTGTGAAACTGGACATTCAATCCGAGTCAAGATCCGACGAGTACCTCAAAAGCGCAAACCAGTCTTGCGGAGATGCTGTTCACCCGTCACCGAGAGCTTACGCGAGATACGGCAGAGACAATCAGAGGAAGACTTGCGACTTCTCTACGAGGCACAGACCTTGGCCTATCTGAACGATGCGATCCACTTCTGATTCTCGCAAGCACAACTGCAAGCAGCAAAGTGGCACTGGATATAGTGGCATCACAGATCACAAAACATGTCGTGGTCGAGAACGAGAGAGCTCAAATCAATGGAAGCCTCGGCGAAACACCCGCAAACATTGCGTCACCGCATCGACCCCCACCAGAAAACATCATGGTGCTTACTAAAGCCTCATTTTCCAGATGCCGAGTTATCCTTTTGGGCAACTGCGAAACAATATCTTTTTGCTTCGAACCTTTCTCTTTGCGACAAACAAAACCTACCACCTTAATTTCTAAGAAAAGTCTCGACAACCAGAAACAACAGACACAATGGTCAACATGCGCGCAGTCGGTACGAGCTCACCTTGCAAACTTCAATTGAGCTATCACGACTAATACAACATACAGATATCAAGGAGGGCAAGGGTCCCGCAACCTCCCTCTTCATCAACGAGATCGAACGTCCCAAGCCCACGGCCGCTCAAGCTCTCATCCGCGTCAAAGCCTTCGGTCTCAACCGCATGGATCTCCTCCAACGCGAAGGCCAATACCCCGTTCCCCCCCAAGCACCCAAGACCCTCGGTGTAGAATTCAGCGGTATAATCGAAGAGCTTGCTTCAGAGAGCGAGAGTGGTTTCAAAAAGGGTGATGCTGTGTTTGGTCTGGCGTACGGTGGTGCTTATGCCGAATACATTGTCGTCAGCACGCATATGCTCGTTCACAAGCCTGATGAATTGAGCTTTGAAGAGTGTGCTGGTATCCCTGAGGTTTGTTCTCCCCTCCCCTGCATACCCTTTTCTTTTCGCAGACAGAATACTGACTTGGACTCAACAACAGACATGGATCACCGCCCTCCAAGCAATGTACATGGTAGCAGACTACAAACCCAACCAGTCAATCCTCTGGCACGCCGGCGCCTCCAACGTCTCAATCGCCGGCATCCAACTCAGCAAAGCCGACTCTGCCTCAAAAATCTTCGCAACCACCCGTTCAGACGAAAAGAACAAATTCGTCGTCGAAAAGTTGGGTGCCACTGCCGCTTTCAATTCGGAAACTCAAGATTGGGCTGAGGAAGTGCTCAAGGCTACGGATGGAAAGGGTGTGGATATCATTGTCGATTTCATGGGTGCTGGATTCTTTGCTGGCAATTTGAAGGCTGCGGCTAGGGATGCGCATATTGTTACGCTTGCTGCTTTGACGGGTATGAAGTTGCCCGCCGAGACGGATATGGGTGCTTTCCTGTTCAAGAGAGTCAGACTGGAGGGTTCGACTTTGAGAGCAAGAGATGAGAAGTACCAGGGCAAGCTCAGAGATCAGCTTGTCGAGCACGCTCTGCCCAAGTTCAAGGATGGCACTTTCAAGGCTTACGTCGAGAAGGTCATGGATTGGGAGAAGATTGTCGAGGCTCATCAGCTCATGGAATCTAACAAGACCAAGGGTAAGATCATCATGACTATCGACTGGTAGATTACTGGTTGTTAAGTAAATCTTCTCCTGGTATGCATACGAAGTTACGTTACGATTATGCCTATCTAATGTGCTAGAGTGAGTCTGAAGGAGGTACAGAAGTATTCTTCCTCCTCGGTGGTTCGACCGGGTGACGGAAGATGCTCAAGACACGGCAGCCAAAGTGGCTTCCGGTAGAACCAAAGACTCGAGGGTCTCGTTGGATTGGCCAGTCACGACTGGTCTCTTCATCCCAGACCGTCGGACAGTAGGTTTCAGCTCGTCCTCGGAGCCTTCTGTGAAAGTGGGCGCTCGCTCTTCCTCAGCATGTTCTTCTGTAACACGTGGCAGCTTCTTGTCCTTCGGCGTCAAACGATGGTGAGTGTACGCACCTTTCGCCAGGCTTTTTGCTCGTCTAGAAACTTGCCGGTCGACGAGGTACCAGACGACTTGAATGCCAGCCTTTGATAACGCCTCGACCTGTTCCATCAGCCTGGTGAAAGCGTTCGTCTCTCCGGGAGTTCCGTCCCTTGATGATCGTCCGAATTTGCAGTGGGGATGCGAACATGTCATTCCTTCGATCAACGCAACGGAGCTGCTGGCGATAATCAGACGAAAGCGTGACACAGCTCGAATCTCCTCATTAGTCCAGCGATAGAGGTCCGCTAGTTCTTTTGTCATACGCTTCCTGTCTGGTACAACTCTTGTGCGAACCACCTTCAAGGCTTCCGTGGCGGCGGCCAGGTCTGGTGATATACTGCGAGGCGAGGCAGAGATCGGCCTCAATCGGTAAGTCAGGGGAAGGGATCGAGAAATGTTGAGGGCCGAATTTTCGTGAAAATATACGCCGATGCCAACATATCCAAGCAACTGATCGATGTCTGGAGGACCGGCAGTAGCAATGGTGACGATAAGGGATCTGAGAGTGCTGCCGCTCGAGTCGTAGATTGTATGATGGATTGGATGTGTAACTTCCGGTACGTTTTGGCCTCTCAAGACTGGACGAAGCCACATCAGATTGCAGAAGGCACATTCGTAGAATCTGAGTGGAGATTCCGAATGTGTTGAATCATGATCGAAGCTTTTGTCAAATTAGTTTATGTGAGTGTTCAATCTGAGACCGCAGTGAGACTGACCCGAGTGCTGTATGATTGACATCTTGTAATTCATGAAGGAAGCCATACCATCCTTGTACTTCAGCATCCTTCTCAGGCAAGAATCTCGCTTGAGGTCCACAAAGCTTCTCAAAACGACTTCGGTCATGGTTGGAGTGATCTTTAGTGAGCTTCTCATGGGGAAGTTTGGCATCAACAGGGCCGTCGCCGGGATTGTTCTACAGATCATGGGCATCCTCGATCGCAATTGGCGCTAGGGCTAGTAGAGTCTCAATTGCTGAGTCGTATTGTGGCGGGTGGAGATGTTTGAGCAAGCGTTCGATGGTAGTTCGTACCATGGTATTAGTAGGCTCCAGTGTCTTGAGAGGTGGATACTGGGTTGATGTAGGAGACAGATATGCTTTGGTGATAGAAGGGTAGGTAAATGAATGGACGCAAGAAAGAGAATAAGCAGGGCTGACAGGTGATGGACGATTGAAGACGAGTTCGGTAATAGAGGCTTCGAAGTTGGAGAACAGACCTCACAGTGTGAGTTGACGCGTGCTTGCAATAGAGCGAGGAAGGCACGAATGTCTGCAAGCCAAGCCACAGGTCTCGCAATTGCCATACATCTTGAGAGGAGGATTAGAGTGGCACTTTCCTTACTGGAGTTTGAAGATGTTAGGAACGTACAAGCGGAAAAGCCAAATACGCAATGCTGCCATTCTCAACCAAAGATGTTGCTTTGAAGTCTTATTCTGTCTTCTTCTTATAAGACAGAGTGCTTTTGCCATGCTGAAGATTATCCGAAGTGTATCCAGAATATCTCTTTGGTGTCTGGACGAGCGGTACTTCCTCATCGACAACGAGGCTAGTCTCTACTTCTACGTACAGTTGCATGAGCTATCAAATTGGCACACTCACCTGTAGTAAAAGGTTTCAGAGTTACGGTGAAAGATCTTCCAAAAGAACTGCTGGTGGGGTTGGGGCGTGCATGATGCTGTCTTTGTTTCAGACCACGCGGGTGTCTGCATATCTACCCATGCAATGGAAATCTTCAGGAGCCTGCAAACCATTTCCCTGTCAAACGAGATCTGGTAACACATTTTGTCGCCCATCCTTCGCTCTGTTGGGAAAGGTTAGTGATGATGGTCCAAGGTCCTGAACGAGAGGTAACATCATGCGTGGGAAATTCGCTTAGCCAGCGTATGCAGCTACTCCAAGCTCTCAAGCACCAAACATTTTCAAGGATTTAATTATCAATATACACAATATTTCTAGGAACTCAGAAGGTGTCCAACGACAAGGCAAACACTTCGATCTCTCAGCGGAGCCTCTCTGAGTTCTTGATAACATTGTGCATTCTGATGGATGGTAACATGTAGTGTCTGCCCTCAGCCGAACCGAAGCCACTCTGACGAATGTTTGTCGGGCTCCGTTTGTTACGGTCTGCAGGTCTCACGAATGAGTAAAGCACAAAGCAAAACCACCTACCTTTGATTAGCATTCGAGAGACACGTTCAGTCGACCTTTGATAAACTGAAGCTTTCGCTGTTGCTCCTGCTGCGAACCTCACCTCTCTGCTCCTACCACGATACCAACTTCTACGCTCCTGCCGAAGTTGTCGGTAGTCAAATGTCCCAGGATCAACTCCTTCTCAAACCGGCTTCTCTTACTGCTTCCTTAAGCGGCTTCAGTCCTTGATCCGTACTTCACCATTACCCTCCACTCTGAACTGCTCACCTGCTCACCGGTCCTTCGATACGAACTTCATCATGGCGTCCTTCAGTTCCGACTACAAGCTCTCTGATGTTCAGCTCTGCGAAGGAAATGCCTGCAACAGGTGGTGGTTGAAGGCTCTCTTCAGTGTACCTGGTAGTCGATCCTCCCAAAGGTGTCCGCACTGTCGCGGTGCTCCCACAGAGCCGACCAAGTACTGGCATGGCGGCCGCAGTGGCCCCAAAGCTCCTAGTTACGACTACCCAGGATACCTGTCGCCACAGTCAATTAAAAGACCGGATCAATCGGGCGCCAAAAGATCGACACCGATTGACACAACTATGGCGACCCAGAGCGCGAACAAGAAGCACAAGCTGCAGCAAGTAAGTTCTAAACCTTTTGCTGCTTGTGAACACAGTAACTGACAATCCATTAGCCAACCCCGACCACGCCTACAGGCAAAGTAGAGTTTCCGAGGTCAGATCGCAAAGACAGCTTGCAGTCGCCCGCGACCCCAAAGCCTGACCCGGCGCTCCAGACTTTACTCTCCAAGACCAGTAATCTGTACGAAGCATGGAAAAACTGTGATGGTCGCACAGAAACCCACTTGCAGTCAGAACTGGCAGCAGCTGAAGTCAATGTCCAGAAGATGACCACCTCCCTTCCGAAGATCGAGCGCAAAGTCAAGGAAAGCCAAAGCCAACTCTCGGTCGCTCAGGAAACCTTAGAAAGAATGGAAACCATGTGGACCGAGATCAACGAATCCGCCAGAAAAGCAGGCCTGGATGAAGAGAAGCACAAGGCGAACAAGGAACAGTGGCTCCAAGGAGCTCAAAAGCACGTTCAACTCGCGTTTGAGGATAACAACCGCAAAAGCAGAGAGTATCAGAAAGGAATGGAGGACCTGGCACAAGCAAAGCAACTCATCGTCGATATGAAGCAGAAGATTGTCGATATCGAGGAGGAGAGGAAGCGCCTCAAGGCCTTCGGAGAGTTCTTCTGCGTGGACTTGCCTTCCAAGAACAGTGCCTGACTCTGGCGAGCGGTTGTCCAGTTGGCACCCGCCTTGTTGTTTGCATTTCTGGAGACATTTATCTAGCGGATACTGGCCGGTGAGTTGGATGAGCGGATGCGATCTTGGGGATTGCCATTTGGCAAAGACATGCATTGGATCGGGAGACCAGGGAGCAGTGTTTTCTCAACTTTTAATTTCCTTCTCTTGCTTTCACATTTTGTTTCTTGAAAAATGCAAGTCTTGTCTTCCAACCCTCTCGTCCAGAAACAAGCTCATGGTGAAAGTGCAAAACTCGTTGTCCAGAAGTTGGTGACGATATTGTTTCGTTCGAACTCCAATCCTATGATGTCCAGCCCAGGGCCGGTCTGCGCAAAGCAAACCTCTGACGAACATCACGTCGCGATGTAACGGAGATTGGACGAGCAGGGCTGTGTACTTGAAACAAGCACACTCGAGTCAGTATCTTCGTTTCAGCTCCAAATCACGATACCAAGGGTGGAGATTGGCTGCCTCCAAACATCGGAGAAGCATTCCTCACACATGCGACGATACCGAACTCCGAAAATCAAAGAATCACCTCGTCCGGTTTCTGTTATCGCGACAAACCGGAGCGCAACTCCTGCCTTTCTTTTCGCGGAATAACAGCCAAAGTATACGAGAGATCATGGCAAAAGTGGTAACCAAGGCTGGGTTGACAAGCATCTATGACGCGGAGAAGACAACCCGGCTATTGCGAAAGCCAGATGCCGACCATTAGCGATAGACAAAAAGATAATCATTTACCACCGAGATTTGACCATTCTTGCTGCGCCTTCCCCAGCCAGATAAATGCGGAGATGAATCGTGCATCTCCTTTTGAGAAAGGGGAGGAGGTGGCAGAGCCCAGTTCGACACTCAGAGATGGTGGAATTAGTTCAATTAGATGCCTTCAACGCGCGTCGATAATGTTAATCAAGCTTCTCTCATGACTTTTTGACTTTCCGCGGGCTGTTTCCAGGTTTTCCAGAAGACCTTTCCGAGAATCCAGCTTCCTGAAAGTTACGTTGCGTCGGCTAGAGCTTTGGAGAAGAATTGACTTTTCCGCAGAGCTGTTGCAAAGCTGTTGCAACTGCCACCGACTGGTCTGCTCAACGGGACGAATGTAGAAGAGAAAACCGATTTTGGAGAAAGAGCTCAGAAAGTCGACTTTTTGAAAGATATTTTGAATTTTTTGATTCGTTCGTAACATTTGTAGAAAAAAACTCCAAGCCTCCCACATCTCATGCTCTAAACGGCGAGGACCCTAAGCCAGGTTCTCCTCGCATCCCAATAATCATTCATAGTATTATAATGTTTCTTCTTTGTCCGCAGCATCGAGACCTGCTTCCCGCGTGCCGAAAAAGTTATGCCTTTCCCATGAATCAAGCTCTTTTGAATGTCCTTATGCGCCGCCGTTGCCGAAGAAGCTGCTGTACTTGGTGTTGACGTACTCCTGACCAGCAACAGGCAGGGAAGAGCTGAAAGACCCGAGGAGGAGGAAGAGGACGAAAAGGACACCACCGAAGACAATAAGCTTTCTGAGAGCGGGGTGTCTGACACCGTAGTCGGCCCAGGCGCGACCGGCACCACCTGCGTATTCCTTGAGAGCATCAGCTCCAAGCTTGTAGTAGACGAGGCCACCGAGAGCGATCGAGTAACCGAAGAATTGCAGAGGTGCAACGGGGTCGCGGAAGATGAGCATCGAGGCCATGACGAGGAGAATGTCCTTGAGGACACCGCAAAGGGTGAGAACGAGGGAGGAGGTTCTGCCAATCTGTAAATTTTGTTAGCTGCCTTGTTTCGACAATGCGCAGAAGGATACATACCAGGAAAACGACTGAGACGTTCAAGCCAAAGGCGACCATGGCGTTGAGCAGGAGAGTGAAGTAGCCAACACGGTCAAAGTCTGCCCAGCTCATGGAAGGGACCTCGACAAGCAGAGCGACAATTCCGTTCATAATGGTACAAGCGGGGGCGAAATAGTATAGAGAAACCAGAGGGTCCATCTTGAACTCAGCCGAAGACAGAAGGCGCTGGACCATGGTCAAGCGAATGGCCTCGAAGATGATACCAGCACACTGGAGGAGGAAACCGAGCATGACGAATTGGATTTCACCGAACGAGGCGATAATGACACCAATGACGATGAAGGAGACGTTTCCGAGGGTCTTCATGTTCGGGGGAGAAAGACCCATGACCCAGGAGGTGATCAGGACAGCGACGGGGGTGGTGGCCTGTAGATTTGCGTCAGCTTTCGCTCATCTGGAGACAGAATAATCTCATCGTACCTTGATCATCTGGATGAAAGACACGGAGAGGTAGAGGTAGGTCAGGTTACCGCAAATGAGCGACAGAGAGAAGAAGATACCAATGGGGACGATTGCCCTCAGGTAGACTCTGCCGTTCATGGGAACCTTCTTTCTCGAATCCAGCACGGTGGTGAAACGAGCGAGGATTTGGGTGCAGATGGTTGCAAAACCGAGATGCCATGTTGTTAGGAAAATGGGGAAGCCTGCAAGATTATGAGCTGCTGCCAGATGGTCGCATTATCGGCAGACTTACGGAAGTTCAGCTTCTTCTCGTCCAGGATGTACTTGTTGAAAATGATGACACTGGAGCTCATGGCAATCCAGACACTGCGCGCGCGCTATCAGCTTCCATCCTTGGCTCATAAGCTCTGGTGCCGCGCGACTCACACTACATAGAGAGCGGGGTGGATGCTACTCTGAGGAGGTGCAGGCTTCTCAAGTGCTGGGTTGACGGTGGGCAGAACAGGCTCAGCCTGCTCGGGTCTCTCGACCTCGCCGGAGGTTCTTTCCTTCTCCATTGCGCAATGTGTGGGGTTTCGAGTTTGTGAGTTCGAGAAATCAATGCACTGAACGGCGGAGCCTCAGTGCAAGTCGCAAACGGGACAAAGAATGGAGGGAGGAGGTGGGTGGAAATTTGGTTGAAGAGGATAGGACAAGTTTTGATGTTTGCCCGTCCAACCCCCTTGATGCATCGTCAGAAAGCTTGGAACAGCCGCAGTGCAAGTGGAGCCGCCTTCTTCGAAACCGTTGACACGCGCTTCACCAGGCTCGGGTACGCGCAATCACATCCACTCTACCACCCTTGACACTCAAGAACATCATGACGATCTGAATACTGCGAGTTTCACCTTCAAACACTGTGCCATTGTTTGCGCAAACATGTCACCGTCGTCTACCGGTGTTGCCCTATGCCTTGTATCCCGCTGTCTGTCAATCTTCCGTGCCTCAGCCGCGTCGAGTGGTACAATTATGATGTTCATCGACACTCTGCGGCACAATCTATCTCGTTCTCCTGACCATCTCAAACAACATCAGATCCAATCAATGCAAACACGCTGCCCCGGTGTAGGGGCCCGCAAGAGGTCAATTGCAGCATCTGAACGAAGCTTGGCCGAGCTTGTTCATTTTGAAGAGAGCACCTGTGTAACCTCGAAAATGCCAAAGGGAACTGTCAAACATTGTTGTTTCTTCGGCATGCAATTGGACGCGTGTAGGAGGAGGTGGCTGTACTTTTGGGAGATGGCATCAAACGTCACTGACTCAACATATTCCACTGGCAACGATTGGCAATTGAACTGGACTGAATTGGTTGACAGACGAGCAGCTGTCAAACGAACTGTAGGTCAGCTTTAGCACTGTATGTTGCTGTTTACAGAGTGGGATGTGATGGATCAAAAGAGAGTCTGGATTCGGATGGTGGGGCGGGTCTAGTGCAGCAAGGATCTTGTTGAAAGTTGAAACTTGAGGAAGGTGCGGCCCTCGGGCGAGGAGTCGGACCCTGTCCATGGCCGCCAAGTATTGAGAGTCGCCGCTCTCACCTCCTTTTTGCCAGACACAGCAATCACTTTTAAAAGTCCAGTCGACGCTCGCTCTCTTGTCTCTCTGCTCTCCAGTGATACCCTCTTTCGTTGCCCGTCCATTGTTGTTCTTAATTCCTTTAATCCGTTCTTTCACACACCCATCACAATGTCCAAGGAAATGTGAGCTTCGAATACGAGCCGTTGCCACCTCAACTCTGCTGACAAGTATACACAGTGAAGTCGACGTTCTCGTCATTGGTGCTGGCCCGACTGGTCTCGGTGCCGCAAAGCGTCTTAACCAGATCAACGACCAGTCATGGATGATTGTCGACTCCAACGAGGTTCCCGGTGGTCTTGCCTCGACCGACGTTACCCCTGAGGGCTTCGTGAGTAGCTTCGCTGAGAAAAGTTGAAGATTTTTGAGCAGCGCTGACAGCAATTGACAGCTCTACGATGTCGGTGGCCACGTTATCTTCTCCCACTACAGATACTTCGACGACTGCATCAACGAGGCTCTCCCCAACGAGACCGACTGGTACACCCATCAGAGAATCTCCTACGTTCGCTGCAAGGAGCAATGGGTCCCCTACCCATTCCAGAACAACATTTCCATGCTTCCCAAGGAGGAGCAGGTCAAGTGCATTGATGGCATGATTGACGCTGCCATGGAGGCCAGAGTCGCCAGCACCAAGCCCAAGGACTTCGACGAGTGGATCGTCAGAATGATGGGTGAGGGTATTGCCGACCTCTTCATGCGCCCCTACAACTACAAGGTCTGGGCCGTCCCCACCACCAAGATGCAGTGCCAGTGGCTCGGTGAGCGTGTCGCCGCTCCTGATCTCAAGACCGTCACCAAGAACGTCATCTTGAACAAGACTGCTGGTAACTGGGGCCCTAATGCCACTTTCCGCTTCCCCGCCGAGGGTGGTACCGGTGGTATCTGGATCGCCGTCGCCAACACTCTTCCCAAGGAGAAGACCATGTACGGTCCCCATGCCACTGTCACCAAGGTCGATGCCGATGCCCACAAGGTTTCGCTCAAGGATGGCACCACAATCAAGTACGGCAAGCTCATCTCGACCATGTCGGTTGACTTCCTTACTGAGGCTATGGGCAACCACGACCTTCACCAGCTTTCCAAGGGTCTGTTCTACAGCAGCACCCACGTCATTGGTGTCGGTATCCGCGGCCAGCGCCCCGAGCGCATTGGCGACAAGTGCTGGCTCTACTTCCCCGAGTCGGACTGCCCCTTCTACCGCGCCACCATCTTCTCCAACTACTCTCCCCACAACCAGCCCGTTGCTACCAAGAAGCTCGCTACCATGCAGCTTGCTGATGGCTCTAAGCCTGAGAGCGATGGCCTCAACGAGGGTCCTTACTGGAGCATCATGCTCGAGGTTTCCGAGTCCACCATGAAGCCCGTCGACTCCGAGAACCTCCTCAAGGACTGTATCCAGGGTCTCGTCAACACCGAGATGCTCCAGCCCAAGGACGAGATCGTCTCAACCTACCACCGCAAGTTCGACCACGGTTACCCCACTCCCTCGCTCGAGCGTGAGGGTGTCCTCAAGGAGCTTCTCCCCAAGCTCAAGGACATGGACATCTACTCGCGTGGTCGCTTCGGTGCTTGGCGTTACGAGGTCGGCAACCAGGACCACTCTTTCATGCAGGGTGTCGAGGCTGTTGATGCCATTGTCAACGGCTCTGTCGAGCTTTCTCTGTTCTACCCCGTAAGTTTCTTCCAGGAAAATCTAGCAATGACAGTCGTGCTAACTCATTTTCAGGACTTTGTCAACTCTCGCCAGAACGACGAGCGCAGACTGGTCGACGGTGCCCAGTACTTCAAGTCGATGAAGGGTATCCGCAGCAGCGAGATCCCTTTCAAGCCCCAGCAGGCCTAAACAAGGAGCGAGAGAAAAATATGTTTGAGATACCCATAAAGGTCCGAGGTTGAAAATGAGCCAACAGACCACGGCGCATGCAGGAGTTTCTGGAAGAGGACCGCTTGGGAATGCTGTGCATTTTTACCGAGCCACATTTTGCATGAAAGGATTAAGAACAACGGATGATAGAAGTACAGATACAGTCGCGATTTCGCATTATAGTCAGCATTGTGCTACCAATAGCAAGTTTCGGTCGTTTCTACCCACTCCTCCTTCCGCTTCCATGATTGCTGTCTTTTACCTCATCGACTCCATTGATCACGATCCATGCACCATACAGTCATTCTCCGAGGAAACACGGTCTCTTTCAAGGCATCTACTTGCCGAAACCCAGAGCTGGCCACGTCTTACTCAGTACCAGAAGCTCCACTTTCCTTGACTATGTTCATCTAGGTACGCCCGCACTGTCATCATTATCTGCTAGCATTACCTCACTTCACATTCGAAGCGCCAAAATCCACGTTGTTCGCCGACTGATAGGACCGCTTCTTTTCATCTCACGTTAGTACGATTCTCAGTCTCAATCCTGGTCGCGTTGCTTGTCGTGTACTAAGGTCATCCGAGAAGGTTGACTTCTGAAATATCCCATAGGATGCTCCATATGATGAGTCCTGGTTTTTTTTTTTTGACAATGCGTTATAACATCTGACCTAGCAAGTGAAGCGCTCCGAAGCTTTCGGTTCAATAGAAGCAGCACACGTAGACTTCATGCGAAGTTGATTGACAGGCTTTGCTGCTTGGAACCTTGATCGAATATCCCATTTATGAATACGGCGTCTTCGTTCTGCATAGCTCATCGTTGATTGAGGGGGTCTAGGGGGGATGCTCTAGAGGATCAGTACGATTGCGAAGATTTAATTGTATGATATCTGTGAGATTCTTGCTGTGGAAATATTCGAAGTAAAGATGGGTGTATTCTTCTTCAGTTTGCGATTGTATCAGGCATGGATCGCGAAGAAGAACACGAGGAGTTTAGACGTTGCAGTCTTCTAGACAACCATGCCTCTCCTCTCTGCCGATGCTTCAACGCTTCCTTGTATGCTCGCGAGACTTGGGCGGTCTTTTTGGCACCCTCTGCAATCAGGAGAGCCATCACTTCGCTGGATGCACATCGAGCAGCAAGAAGCAAAGGAGTTTCGCCACTGCCGTTCTTGTAGTTCACCTGCGCTCCATGTTTCAACAATAGTTCGGCAACCCCTACATGACCCCCCTGAGCGGCAAGAAGCAAAGGAGTTTCGCCACTGCCGTTCTTGTAGTTCACCTGCGCTCCACGTTGCAACAACAGTTTGACGATCCCTTCACAGCCCTCCTTAGCTGCCAGAAGAAGAGTGTTCCGCTGCAAGTGGTCTTCAGAATCTGGGTCGCATCCTCTTTCCAGTAGGATCCGGGCTACAGCTTGAGATTTAGAGTGTGAGGCGTGAGCCAGGGCATTCTGGGCCAAGCGATCCTTTGAGTTCACATCCGCACCACTGTCGAGCAATACTGTAACTGTATCTTCGTGCCCTCTGTGAGCGGCATGTAATAGTGGTGTGAAGCCTTCGAACTCTCTCGCTTCAGATTCCATGTTGGGGTCCGCTCCAGCGTCAACAAGTAGGCGGACAGCTTCCATGCTGTTCATTTCTGCTGCATAGGACAAAATAGTTCGTCCATATTGATCTCTGGCATTCACGTAATGCAACGGGAGCCGGTGATGCTGCAGACAATGCACTAGGGATCTTTCCAACGAAAAACGGGCGGCAACTTGTATGCCTGTAGTCTCAATAGAAGTCGTGCAGTCGAACGCTTGACGGGAAGCAGACACCTTTTTTCCGTCAGCAAGAAACCGAAGGACAACATCGGTGGTCTCTGAGTCGCTTCCGCGGATATGTTCATGCCAGTGTTGGGCCGCGTACTCGTAGAAGGGATACTGGACGAATCGCTTCCTCAACAGTGTTGATTTGTCTTGAGCCTGAACTTTAGACCACACACCATAGCGATCAATAGTCTTGAATTCACCGTTTCGTCCTGGGTCGACCTTCAGGTATGGACCATCTGCAAAGTCGTCTAGACTTTTGGACGACAAGGAACTTGAGTCGACCTCTGAGCATGAACCATCCGCGAAATCGTCTAGACTTTCGGACGACAAAGAACTTGGGTCGACCTCCGGGCATGGACCATCCGCGAAATCGTCTAGAGATAGGTAGCCGACACATGTCATGCCGAAAGATTTTTCACCGTCAGGGAACCATTTGGTATGATACTCGACCAGGTAATCGTAGAGAGTTTTATGGAACATCTTGACTGTGTTGTTTGTTTTGTCCAATACAACCAGGCCGGCGCATGATCTTGTGATAGCTTCGGATACATCAAGTATACGGTTCTTATCGAAGCTAGTCGACCCTGCTTTGATAGCTAAAGCATGTGATAACTCATCGACTCGGAGTGGTCGTTTGGCGAGGAACGAGTAACAGAGAATCGTCAAGGCCAGGTTCCTTTTATTCTTGGGGTTGTTGTCCGAAGTAATTCTACGCATAGTCTGCTCGTAAACAGTCTTGTACGGATCGGAGGTATGGTCGATCTCATCGAGGGCGTCCAAGAGCTCTCCGGGCTCCTCAAAGAGGGACAGATGTTCCGCATAGAGCATCGCGATAAGATACCTGGATTTCATCAGTCTCCAATCGTCTCCTCGGAATGCTATACATACACTCCATTCGCCGCTCGGAGGATCTTAGAAGTCACCTTCTCCTGGAGGTCAACCTTTCCACAGAACAGATTACCGTCTTCGAGTTTGATCCTGATACTGCGTCTCATGTCGTCTTCCAGAGCACATATCGCCCTCTCAGTCGACGATCTGGTACCACTTGCACCTTTGATAGGGACTCGCGATGTCATAAAGATTTTGACTTCGAATTTCTTACAAATCGCGAGCAGCTTAGAGACGAACTTGTCGCGAACTCCATTATGGCTTGTCAATTCGTCCAAAGCATCGACCACGATGATTGATCTTGTAAAGCTGCTGATGACGGTTTCGAGCAAATCGGACATCTCCTCAGGCCGAGGACATCTGTTGCCCCTCGCCGATCTGTACAAAGATTTGACGATATCCGGAATGATACTTTGTCGTCCAACAAGCTGTCGTAAGATGCTTGACATTAAATACTCTGGCGTCTGCTCCTGATGTCGAGCGAATTGGCAATATATGTATGCCAATCTGATACCAGAATCATCCTTGTACTTTTCGAGAACATGGCTGACCACGAGGGATGTGATCATGGTCTTACCGACGCCTGGCATTCCAATGCCCATCAGTATAGTGTCACTGCCATGGAGCCAATTTTGAAAGTGTTGGGAGTCAAGAAACCATTGTCCGATACCTGGCTGTCTCTTCCTCGTAAGCTCATACTGCTGGTCGGTGTAGTCGATCTCCGACGGACAAATCCAGCTCAAGATCGCTTGACGCTCGGCATCCATTTCCTTCAGATCCTCGCGTTTGTGCAGCCGCTCAACACCTGCTTGAGTATCTCTGACGACCGCGTGAGTATGACGCAAGATTTCGGAATCAAGTCGTCGGAATTCCCCCTCCAGCAGAGCCAGCGATGTTAGCACCCGAATTCGGGTGTCCGCATTTCCCTTCTGATCCCATTTAAGGCGTTGGCTTTACTCCGATTAGCATTGATGTTCTTCAGTAGTTGTTCCATACTTTGAAAAGAACATACACCAATTGCTTGAGCATCATCCGAAGGCCGTTGCCACCGGATTCCACTTCTTTGAACCTGCTCAATTCAGACTGCAAGCCTTGCACAATTCTTTCACAGAACGCGAGCTTTTCATGAACCCGAGCTCTGTCGAGTGGATCTGTAACACCATTCAGGCGGCTGGTCTCTTCACTCTTGATGAAGGCTGAGATCGCCTCGACACTGGCTCAACATTGATTAGATCTCGACCGTGAAGATAGATGCAGGACACTCACTCTTGTCGAGTATTTTTGATCTGGTCAGGCGAATCCTTGACTCGATCATGGATCTTTTTGACCACTTCAGCGACTGCTATGCAGTCTCCGATGCCAAAGCCAAAGCTCATGGTTAACGATTTGTTGAGGCAATTGATTGAGGTTTGATATCGGCTTTTCTTCAGGGTAATAATGAGTGCAAGACCGGATGAAGCTTGAGGATGAACGCCTCGAGCAAGATGTTATTTATGACTTCTCACATGTGCCATACGAGGCATTGCTGGCGCTTACTGCTCCAGAATGGTGGATCCATGGCTGTGTAGGATTCAGAGAGCGAATTGAGGATTGCCGTCTTAGGAACGACACGCATGCTGGACTGCAGTTGTGGTGCTGTGCCTCAAGATCACTGATCGCTTAAAGGAACATTGACCGCTATGCGATGGCTCTTCGTGGTCGAATCAATTGGCGCTTCCTGAAACATGAGCTTCGGTTCATTGGTACCTTCTTGGGCGGTATCCACACTTCTGTCTCGTTGACCAGTCGTATACCAGTCGTATAAGATCGTGTTGGCATGTAGACAAGTACTCCGTACAGAAAGTGGCTTCGGCGGCTATGCTCGCGGCAGATTGATAATCGACCTGACTATGAACCAGACTTTCGGGACTCCCAGAACCAGACATCGTTGCCTCGACGCAAGCATTGTGGGTGACTAGTTGAGGCAGCAGTCTATCAGCCCTCTCCGATCAGTGTGGCGAAGTTGGGCATGCGAAAATTTTGTTGCTCTGAGGAGGCATTGGTGGCATCCAGTAGGCCGTCTCCATGACGATTCTGGTCGTTGCTACCTCGGGCCAATGGAGTCGTTGGGTGTGTCGAGGGTTTGATGCTGTTAGCGGCGCATTGAGCTCGAGATGGCTTGTATTGCGGCTTCACATCAAGCATTGGACTCGGAAGCAGTAAAGTTGTCTGCGTGGTTGACCAGGTCAACGCCATGGCGTTCACCAGATTGCAACCCGACCTCCATCCGACCTTTCGACGACAATGTGTCTGTAAGGATTCGATAGGATCATGATGAGAGGAAGACCCAAGTTGTTATTTCTCAGAAAGGTGAAAGATGAGGATGAGAGCAGAGCTTAGAGTACACGACAACTTTCGTACCCCGCCATATGCTCAGCGACGACAAATACTGCGACCACGCCAGTGATCAAACCTCAGGATCGCCCCTTCCAGTTGCTAGGACTTGGCACCTCAATTATTCGTTTTCAACATAACAACGTCAGATGCAATGACGATTATCAAATGGGCGAATACAATTAAACGGATTTCACTTTACAGGACCCTGCTACTCACTTCTGAATAGTGCAGATAACATGCCGACACTCGAGCGTCAGGACGAACACACATGAGACATCAAAAAAGAAAACACTTTTCTTTATATGTTCCACAGCTATCACAGTCCATCTGTTTCTACCCAGAAGCAGTAGTAGCAACAGGTGCTACCCCATTACTGCAGACACAGGCAGTGCTACTAGCCAAAGGAGGCCCATTAGTACACCAAGCCCCAGCATCCCAAGGAACAGTAGTAGTCGTAGCACCCTGAGCAACCTTGATAGTCTCCGCCTTCACGAGCACCGGGATGACTGCGCCAGTGACTAGGGAGAAAGCGCGATGACCAAGTACACGAAGAAGACTGCTCGTCTCTCCACTGTGAGTGGTGATAGATACAATGCTTGCGTCGTCGTTGTAGAAGATATCGTCGAGAGCGATTTTGCTTCTGTAATCTTGCGCCGATGACGATTCCTCAGTGATACCATTCCAGAACTCGTCGTTCTCTGTGAATGTCTTCTCGAACTTCCAGGTGGGGAAGAGATTGGAGATGTAAGTCTTGTTAGACCTATGATCGCAAGTGTGTGTACTAATGCCCTCTCTGATCAATTCCTTGATTGTTGGGATGAAAGGAGATGAAGAAGGAAGGGTCAAGCCGCTGAAGGTGAGGTTGGCGGTCTTCAAGCAACGGGTCAGGGGGGAAACATAGTATGACTCTGGTGGCTGGATCTGTTGTTGAGAAATTTCTTGCGCCCAGAAGGCGTTGGCTTTGAGGGCTTGGGCAACACCGTTGGCAGTCAGGTCGGCATCTTGCCATGACACGGTGCTGTTACCAGTTTGTTGGCTCCAGTAACACTGAGATAGATCAGCTTTAATGTTCGGTAGCTTGAGTTTGGAGATAAACTTACGTTCCAAGCAGGTGTACCGTAGTAAGTCTGAGCGGCGTTGTGGTAGCCTTCTCCGTGGCGACCAATAAATAGCAACTTGTACTCAACATGCTTGGGAGCTTTGCTGTTCAGGTATTTGAGATACTTGTTGAAGCGCTGCCATTGAGTGCGTGCGCCGTCAGACTTCTTATCCGATTCATAGGTCTGATTGATCAGGCCGAAATTGTTTGCAGTCTAGAAACGGTCAGAAATACAAATTATATGCAATTCGAAGGCTTCTTACGTAGTCAAAAGTGCTGGGAACGGTCGTGTCAAGATCTTGCAGGAAGTAACCACCGACATTGGTGTAATTGATGTACTCAGTACCCTTGTCAACAGTAGGCAATGAGGCAGTCGAAGGAGCGGTCGAAGCCGTGGGGATGGAGAAAGTGGTGGGTGCCTTGGTCGTGCTGACACTGACAGCGACACTGCTAGAAACAGCAACGCTTGAAATTGTCGAGGAAGAAACACTGCTAGAGCTCACAGGTGCATCCTTGATCTTGCGTGCGCCTCTGATACCTTTGTTGGTCGTAGGTTTGCCGAGTGTCTTCTTCATGTAACAGGCAGTACCAGACATGCTAATGTCAATGCATCCCTCGGTAGCATCGCAAGCATTGACACAGTCAGCGATTCTGTTGCTAGCAATGTTGACCGACTTCAAGTCGCCGCCTGCATAGTCGACGGAACACTCGATAAGGAAAGTTGCACCGCTCTTAGCAATGAAAACATTGTTGTCTGCTTCAGGGCAGGTAGGGCTGGTGGATGTGGGAAGAGCTGAGGTCGAAGATGCTGTCAAGGATGCAGTCGACGTGCTGATGGCTGACGCCTCACTCAGTGCAAGCAACGACAGGGCCACAGAAGCCAAAGAAAAGGATGTATACACCATCTTGAAACGGAATGGAGGACGAATGCAAACAGATCACCTACCTCTGTATGCACAAGGGCTGGCCGAGCTTAAAATACTCTGCGATTGTTCTCGCAATAAAGTGTGAAGAAAGATGCCCCTGAGGACTTCAAACATGATAGCGAATGACATGATGTGCAGGAAACACGATGTGCTCGCGTGCTCTAATCGTGCCGTGTGGATATACAGCCCTTCGGGTGAAGTCGATCAAGGAAGGAGGGCTGGCAAATGTGGAGTGGATTCGAAGAAGCCGCGGCCCAATCACAGACCCCACGTGCCTGACTACCACTTGTCGACAGTATCTCAACCAACATATCGAAGAAAGCCTCAGACCCGCAGCAAATCTCGGATACCATATCGGCTGGTAGGACAGGTGAACAGCAGGTGAGCAGGAGAATCAAGGGTTCGACAGCCGGAAAATCAACACACGTGAACGATCATAGGGTATAATTTTGATTGATGCTGACCACGTGAAACGGTCAAGTCTATCTTGTCTTCGTCATTCGAATACTTGATTGGTATGTATACCTAATCCATGAGCTCCAAGGCTCGCAACGCCGCTCGAGTTGAACCGAAAGACGCCAGTGAAAAAAGTAATGATGAACATGAAGTTTAAAGAAGGAGAAAAGCAGCTCTTAAAACTGCGGCGACTCTAGTCTTACCTCTAGAGAAGTGGCTTAGAGGGCCAACGACTGTGGCTTGATTGGTGGATGTGCCAGGATAGAATGCAGACATGCAGAAAGCTTTCAGTCAAGAGTGTAGTTGTGGCGAGTGCGCTCGACATCCTTACGCATGGTCTGGCCAGAACCCGTGAAGCCGACTGCGAAGAAGTCAGTGAATGTTTGCAGCACTGAGAACTAAGCTACACATACCTCTGGCAGAAGGAGCTTCACCAGTACGGAACATGCTCTCCTTCTGGACGACCTTGGCAGCCTTGCCGGAAGAGGCTTTTGACTGCCATGACTGCCAGTTGTTCTTGCTGCTTTCGAGAGCCTTAGAGGTCTTCACTTTCTTCGGGGGCTTTCTGTCACCGTCGAGAGGTTTGATCTGATCCTTCTTGGCGGCGCTGGCTAGGGCAGGGTTGATGTTTGCCTCGGCGGAGATGACACCGGGAATGGGAGTGCTGACTGTAGGTGTAGAAGGAACGGAGACTGCAGGAGAGCCATCAGCCTTGCGCTTCTGAGAAGTCGAAGATGAAGCAGCAGGAAGAGGGCGCAAGTGTTCTTGACGCAACGTCTCTGTGCCTGTGTAGCCCTTGAAGTTGACCGTGTAGATGGGAGCGGCTGAGGAGCCAGTGACGGAGATGACGCGCGCTTCGTAGAACTGCTTGTCGCCTGCATACTTGGCCAAAACGTTATCGTTGACCTTGAAAGAAACGGGAGCTTTCTTCTCTTCGACGGCAGCGGCAGCGCTAGGTGCCTGCTTGCGGTATGCCGGGTGGTTTTCCTTGCTCCACTTCTCGCTCGACGAGGTGGCTTCTGCTTTGGCGGTGGGCGGTTCTGGTTTCAGAGCGGCGATTCTGCTATCGACATCTTCGAGCAAGGCGACGATCTCTGCCTTCATGGAGAGGGCGTCTTCCAGATCGGGCACCTCGGCGAGCATCTGCTCGACTTCGACGAGCTATAACATCAGTCAGCAAAAGATGGTATAAGGATGAACAGCAATCAAGACTTACGTTGCGCTCATAGTCGGCGCGTTCGGATTGCAGCTGGGCGAGACTCATTGTGCGTTCAGTAGCCTTCTGTTTGTTCGTCGGTCAGGAGTGTTACCAATCTGCCCTGGCTTGTTCGATGGGCTCGGCGTTGTATCTGTTCCAGCGACAATTCCAGCAAAAACAATGCGCTTCACTTTAGTCAAGTTTGTTGCGGTTGACATCAAATAATGCATGGAGAATGCAACAAATCACCAAACGGCCGACAAGCGGGCAATGACGATCCGCGATTCGCGCACTGACCAGCTAGCCGAGGCCCTGCAAACCTGCTTGCTGTCACCTTCCTGCTGTCTCACTCCTTCCCAACCATCAACACACAGCACTCTCTGCCTTGCATCAAGACCATTGAAATGTGTATTTGCATATGTTGAGTATGCTGCTAACCTGCTCAGAAAACACAACCTTGACGCCTGCCATTCAATGCTTACGCCTTCCACCAATCTTGTCAACCAACTCCAGCATATGCCCAATCGTCAAAGCAAACGCCAGTCCATCCCGATCCCAAACGCCATATCGCACAATCATTAATGTTGAAGAATCAATCGCTCGACGAACTCTCCGAAAACCCGCTTACAGAAGATACGCCATGTCCCATATCGACTGCCTGTTCCACTGCTTGATACCCAAGTCTTTCACCAGTTTGTCCATTCGCATTTCGAGCGCTTCTCGAAGTCTTTCGGCGTACTTGTCTGACCGTCCACTCGTGTCGACCCGGATGTATTCGATTTCATAGCCACTGTCTCTTCTCTTCGAGTACCTGAGGCGGAAGCAAGCGCTTGCATCACGATGCCATTCGTTGTATGCATCTTTGTACACTCCGCGCGCAATTTGTACAAGTACCACGGTTTGGATCTTTCCAATCTTGTCGCTGCTCATGTTGTCCAACCATCTGGGAACTCCAGTATTGAAAGAGCTGTAGGGATATGCGATGGGTGCATCAACAATTGGCCTCGGGTGGAAGTTGATTGAATCGCGTCTCCTTACGACAAAGTCGTTTTCTTGGTAGAAGATGGGTGTACCTTCGAAGCGCGCTAGTCTGCAGCTTCGCAGGAATGCTGGTTCCTTGGCTGAATCTTGACTTGCGTTACGAGTTGTACTCTTGCGCATGACTGCTGTCACCCCGTCGTTGACGCAGACCATGCCGTATATCATTTCTCGGAGTTCGTAGGGAAGTTGGAAGATGCGACATTGTTGCTGCGTGTGGATTGAATACTCGTCGATGGTAGAGGGTCGTAAAGGTAATTTCGATTTCGTGCTAGCGGTGACCGCATCGAAGGGGTCCGACACAACGGTAGGTGCTGGTGAGGGGAGGGACATTCTTTGACGTTTGTATCTCGCACCCTCAGCGTCAAAGTCTTCTGCTCCGAGAGCAGCGTCCATCTTGGATACCATTTTGGCGTGTATGAACTGGGAAGAGGGAAGGACATGCATCACACCGCGCTGGTCACAAGGGTGCAGTTAAATACTTCCCCCTCAAAGACCGACGACATCCTTGGCAGGGACCCTTGGGCGAAGGGGTGCTTCTTCTTGCGCCAATGAGATATCGTTATCTGAGCAAAGAAATGAAAGTCATGGGCCGAACGAGGATCTAGAGTTGATAATTCCAACGCGCGTTCCGAAATAGAGGGGTTCCGCATCGCGATCAGCTCCTGTCACCTGCTGAAACGCGGTCAGCGAGGCCGAAAGCCCGTACCAAAGACTCTCCTCAAACCGATGCGAAGGATGCCCGATAAGCATGGCTAGGGTTGACGAGTTCCGTATCAGGTAGTTGTTCCTCGGTCGTGGCGGAGGATCACCGATAGTCCTAAGCTCACTACTGGGGCTGTCGGAGATAAGAGAGATAGGCACGGATAGCCCTGTAGGCTGTACGAAAACCAAAAAAGCACAAGGGTCCAAAGAGTTTAACCCGAGCGGGTCAAACATCGTCGGTGCGGGGGTCGTGCGTTGATCAAAGTGGACAAACACGACTCGGGTCTTCGTGGTTGACACGGGGTGAGGCTTAGGGAAAACATCGCAAGGGGCACATTTTGTCTCGTGTTTCAGGCCATCAAACTTAGCATGTCAAAATGCTTTCTCCCAGAGAAATTGCGCGCGACCGAAGTCGGGATCCAGAACTCTGAATCGAAAAAGGATGCCGGTGGTCCGAGATACGCAGAGTACAGGATACACTCAGATGTGACTGTGAGTCAGAGAAATGGTTTTCAGAAGCGAGGAGGTAATTGTACGGTGATTCGGCTGGCAAAGAGGCACGAGAGTCGTGCTGCGTTGCATGTCAAGAGTTGACTGGTCAGCTTTACGTTGGATCCATGTACTGATAGATTGGCTGTGGTTTCCTAAAACAGTGAGGTGCTGTATTATTGCAGCTGAAGCACACGAATAGAACGTCTGTACTTTGTCCCAAGCGCGATCATGGGGTTGAACAAAGTCATCAAGTGGCGGACGCATCGAAACGCTTTGTTCTCGGTGGTCTGAGACACGAGCGGTCTGGAATAATAACCTGTTGTAAAAGATACATGCAGGTAAACGGGGGACGACAGGGTCACAGCGATAGCAACAGTTGGGGGCAACACATCGAGATGAGGAGGAGAAAAAAAAAAGAAAGAGAAAACAAAAAGAAGGTAGGGCAGTCACGAGCGGTTTCAAAGGCGGAGTAGAAGGCCGTGGAAGGCACTAGCCAGCCGTGCATGAAGTGGAGGAAAGTGACTCCGACCAACCCGCAGCGACACCATGATGGATGGAATCGGAGTCGAAGGCGTGACAGAAGACATGGAGGTACAGCCAGCGTAGAGACGACGTGAATGGCATGGAAAGCTGCGAAACAGGCAGTGGTTGGGCGTGTTAAGGAGAATTTCAGTCGAGTCCGGGCGACAAAGATCGGATTTCTAAGCACCATCCGTTAGAGACTGGCGGCGGTAAAAGCCGGGGGCATTCGAGGGCGGGCCTGTCTGCCTGCGATGTCTACAATCTCACTCCTGCCTAGTTTCTGCCCCTCAACGCTTGCTGCTTACTTTGATCTTTGCAATCCGACTTTCGCATTTTTCTGACACGAATTGGAGACCGACTGCAATCGCAAAAGGACACTTCGACGATCGCAGGACCGATACCGCGATTATTCATAGCTGCATCATCTCAAAGCCAAAGCGTGTTTGCCTGGCCGCTGGACTGGCCAATCGCCCAACCTCAACTCATTTTCTCCACTGCTCCATTGTCCTTCTTCGTACTCTCCGACGCACGACAATCGCATTCGGAGCTACAGAATTTGACCGACATCGATCGCATTCGACCGTCCTCTCCGCTCTGGTACCAATCGTACGACTGTGTCAGAAATGGCGGGGCAGACGACCGGCAACCAGCCCTTCAATCCCTATCTCTCCAACGCTCAACAGGAGCTCCTTCTTGCCGCATTGGCATCCAACAACCCTTCCGGCAATCGCGAAAAGAACAAGCCCTCCGCCGATATGAATGCTCTCGAGTTTGAAGACACAAGCCCTTATCTGGACTACCTGGATGGTGACACCAGCTTCGACTTCGATGCTTCCGATCTAGGAGGCCAACACATGTTCGACAACATGGGTAGCAATGCTAGCAACAAGTCCGACTCGACCGATGGTGGTGACAAGCCCGACAAGCGCAAGAGTCCTGAGGAAGATTCGCTGGATGACGAGAACGACGCCAAGAGAAGAGAAGGCGAGCCAAAGGAGGCCAAGAAGCCTGGCAGGAAACCCCTCACGTCAGAGCCGACCACTGTAAGTAACTCATTGTAATGCTGCTCCAAGATCATGGGGCTGATACAGTGCAAAAGAAACGCAAAGCCCAGAACAGAGCTGCCCAGCGTGCTTTCAGAGAGCGCAAGGAGAAGCATCTCAAAGACCTCGAGACAAAGGTCGATGCTCTCAGCAAAGCTCAAGAACAGGACAAGCACGAAAACGGTGTCCTCCGTGCGCAGGTCCAGCGTCTCCAGGCCGAACTCGGCGAGTACAAGAAGAGAATGTCATACTCCAGCGGAGGCATTGCTTCTCACTCACCCCCTTCTGCCGCCCGTGGAGTTTCAAGGAGTAACAGCAACTCTCAGACCGACTTCCAGTTCGACTTCCCCAAGTTTGGTGCTCTTCCCGGTAACCAATTGTTCGGAAACAACGTCCAATCAAGCCGTGAGAAGACTGTCAGTCCACCTGCCGGACAACATGCCAGTCTACCAAGATCGAACAGCATGGCCAGGAACCCAAGTCCTGGAACTCACATGAGCAACCATCCGCTAAGCTCGGGCAATAATTCCAGGAGCGGCAGCATGAACAAGGGAACCAATAGTCCCCTTGCTCAAATTTCGGCTACTGGCACTACCTATGCCGATCTCTTCAGCCCTTCGACGCTCGGAAACCTCAACTCGGCCGACTTCCTTATGCAAAACAACAACAACAACAACACCGATGCTCGCGCTTTTGCTCAGTACGCTGACAACGGCACTGACAGCACGAGTGGTATCTCTAGAGTCTTCAGATTCAACAGTGGCTCTGGCTCAGGTTCTGGCACCAACTCTAACCAATCACCCTCTGTGCCTTCCCTCACGCATTACAACACCAACTCTTGCAATACCTCGTCTTGTGGAACTTCGCCCGAATCTGCAAATTCTCCTCCCTCCGACGTAAACAAAACTGGTGTGAATGACTTCAACGACATCTACTCGCTCAAGCCAGTCAACTCCAACAACACTCAAAGTAAGCATTTCATCGATGTGAGGTTTGAGCGTAAAGCTGACACAATAGCAGAATCCGCTCAGAACGGCGGACTTACCAACGCTTCTACTCCTGGCTTCGACTGGCTTGCTACACAGAACGGCGGTCAGTTCGATCCTGTTCTGTTTGGTGACTATCGTGAGAGTCAAGATGCCATTGTTGGCGACGGTGACTTTAACAGTGGCTTCTTCGAGGCTGCATTCCCCTACGACTTGAACACGCCATTCGCCATGAATGACTTCTCTTCCCCTAAATCTGCACAACAGACTTCGGCGAGTGCAAACTTGCTGGCAGAGGTCGAGAAGTGTCGCGAAGGTGGAGACGATGATATGTACTTGCCTCAGCAGGCACCTACCCAGCAGAGCCAGCAACAAATCAACGAAATGAGCCTGAAGGCTGCCGAGAAGATGCTCAATTGCAACACGATATGGTGCGTGGATCCCAAAGCCAATAACCCCTTCATCGACACTAACACCTCTCCAAGGTCGCAACTACAATCAAACCAGGACTTCAAGGAGGGCAAGTTCGACCTTGACAATCTTTGTGCCGAGCTTCGCGCCAAAGCCAAGTGTTCCGAGTCTGGCGTTACTGTACCATCCGAATACGTGGATGCCGCTTTCAAGAAGCTGTCAGGCACTAATGAACAGCCTCCTCTTGACGACTATCATGCTACGCATACTACAAAGGGTATTGATTATCTCTTCAACCAATACTCCGTTGATGAGGCGCTTAAGAAGCTGGCGGGTCAATAACAACGGCCTAAATCAACATCAAAACTTCACGTACGACATGACGGACTGGTTGGGAGTTAGCCTCGGGCCTGGGAAGAAATATTTGGGATGGTGGATCTGTTTATGGGAAATTTTACCCTCTTGCCTTGACGGCTTGATCTCTGCTCACTTGTTGACATGCAGACATGATCAGAATGGCACCGAAAGTGGGAAAGGAGTTTTATTGATTTATCGCTGCAAATTGTCCAGAATAGACGCCAAAGAAGCCTCTGGGACACACATTCACTATCGATCTTTAGCATAGCAATATACCTTTAAGTTTATCTCTTGCCCTTTGTTGTAACAGTGAATATCACCACCATCTCACGATCTGATACCTTTACGCTTTGCACCATCCAAATGACGATGATATCGAGTCACAGCCTCGTCATTTACCAAAGAGAAGGTGAAGCATTGAGAAACTCGAGTCGTTGAAACATGAAGGAATTTGGGAGATCTGGGGAACCATGTTTCAGAGAGCTTCTTCTCGTCTGTGAATTTCTTCTTTCCCTCCTTGATACCAATGCCCAGATGGATATTCTACTTGGGGAGGCCTGATACATCAGGTCTCAGTATCTGACCGCTCAAACAAGATCTCACTTCAACTGCGGCGGTGTCCGGGCGAGTCAGTCTGCTGCACGTAATTCCGCTTGGCGTCGAGATCTAATCTGGACACCTCGACCTCTTCCACGCGAGATTCGTATCTGGTGATAGTGAACAGGGCTGGTTAATACGTTGAGAAATGGTATGCGGCAAAGCGGACCTCAATAGAGGGCTGTGAGCGCCGTCGAAAGCTCAAGATATTTCTTGCATGCAACGAGACCTGTCCGAAGAGATGATCGACCGCGGCCAGGCGCCGGGACAGGCCACCGGTGCATGACTTCCGCTAGCGTGCCTGTGCAATCTCGAGCGACGTCGTTGATCTCTCCGACTCGTGGTTTCGGTCATCAATTTTTTACGCTGTCAAAAGGCCGTCTGCCTCGAATTGGCCTTGAGCATGAGACTTTGACGTTTCGAGGGCTCCGTAGGAATGGAACCTGTGTTAGGCGTGCAGCACGATGCCCTCACCACGTATATGACAGGCGCCTAGGGTAAGTCGAGTGCATAGACAAGTTAACCATCATGTTGTCGCGTCCCTATATCTGTTTCCTGCTGTCCCTCTCTCTGCTTGTCCCAATTTTGCTACTCTACCTACGCCTATCCCATCAACATCACCATCATGAAGCCTTCAATCATGATACTACCTGCTTTCTTCGCATTGCATGCAAGCGCAGCACCAACATACTACCAGCCACCACTCCTCAACACGACGATATCCATCAACTCTACTAGCAGCGACTTCAACCCTCTACCACCATCATCGTGTCTTGCCAAACTGGAAGGAACTCTTAAAGACCTCACCAGTTCAACCTTGTCCATTCTGCTCGGATCTTCAACCACTATGCTCGGCTATGCTTTCTGCGGAGTGACTATGCCAGCAGAAACCTGGGAGACCTGCACAGACTATGCCGTAATTGCTGGCAGTGTTGTTGGTCTCAGTCACCTGGCGATGTGGAAGTTTCCTGAGATCCTCGACGATCTGAACATGTACGATACCACTGTCAGACCTTGGGAGCAGGCTCCTGCCGCCTGGGGATTGAATGAAGGTCCGAATGGCAAAGTTGAAGTCAAGCCTCGTGTGGAGCTGCCGAAACCCAACTTAGGAGCATGGCCTTGAAGAGGCACACACTGTTACCACTCCACCAATCCCCCCGGCTTCGACCAATCTGCCAATATCAAACAACAAGTCTGAGACCACTGAACATTGTGTGATGCAAATTGAAGCTGCACAACAGTGTCATCTTCGCCAATTGCGGCTTGGAGAAAATTTCTTTAGGAGCCGTCATAAGCAGCAGTTTCGACCATACGCCGTGCAAACCGCTTTGCAAGTCTATGTCCAGACGTCGACCGGATTCATCTTTGGGGCTCTTATAATGCACCAGCTGGAGCCATGTGTCTGTCTGCAAAATCAGTACACCCCTACGGAGAACAACAAGTCGAGCCCTACATGCGCTGGCCAGTACACGCGCAACCGCAAACATTAAAGCTTTTGTGTCGATCTCACTGCTTTCAACCTCGCGTTGCATAAACTTTCCTTTGTTGCATTCACGCCTATCACGATTATCACGAACTAAATACCCTTAGATAGCCTCAAGCAGCTCATTTTTCTAGAAACAAAAGTTCCATTACCTATCACGTATCAATCAATCGCTGTTGACAGAGGAATGCTAAAGAGCAGTCGCGAATTTGTTGGTTGAGGATCGGAAATAGCAGTCGCACTGGGGGTGCTCTTGCCATTCGTGTTGAGTATTGGCAGCCACTTCTTTCCCATCGCTCTTGCGCAATTTGGCGGATTAGGCTACTTCAACATCGATCGTGCTTCGTTCGTTAACCACAAACTTCATCCGCCACAAAGCTCGTCATCCTCGTTGTCGAGTCGTCCATGCGACCGCATCATCCCGTTCTTCCTCCACGTATCGACTCGAGGGCTTCAACATCGTAACGTACACCTTCCAATACTAGTTTCATCGCCTTCTAGAAGGCATGCCCCAACCCTCTGGAAATGAAGTAGTGCGTCTGCTTCCTCCAAGGAAAACCAGACGACGCCGGTGAGTGCCCACTCTCCTCTTGCACTTACGTTGATCAACGACTAATATATCATGTAGTCGAGACAAGATCATCGCGCCATACACCATCAACGGAACGATTCCAGTCCGTCGCAAACCTACTTTGACCGCCACTATGTTCAGACTTCCTTTCAAGGTCCCCTTCTCGACTTCATACCCCGTCTACCTTTTGGAACTCATCATTGGGATACTTTGGTACAGCTTCCGCTTCCGACACCGTCACTATCATCCACCGACTCGAGAGCGGGACATCCGAGTTGTGTGGTTCTATCTTCGGATCATTTCCAAGGACATTCAGTACCGGTTTCGAATGATGCAGTACCGATTTCGAATGATGCAGTACCGATTTCGAACCCTGCTGCACCGATTTCAAATCCTGCTAGATGACATGTGGACAGTCATGTTCTTAGCCATGGCTGTCGATTCGATGACCAACATATGGGACACGTGGTACATTGGCAGATCTCACTTGCTAACACAAGGAATCTCGCACGCCATGCTGTCCTACAGAATACTGGCAATGCTTCTGCTTTCGGAGTTGGTCCAGGAAGCCTTGTTGTATGTGAATCGTTCCTCTCAATTAAGGGATGCTGACTTGCTCTAGCTCGCCACACCAGGCTTACTGGATCATTCCATCATGCTATCCCCTTGTGGTCGTATATTCGATAGCAACGGAATCTTGGTATTCCTATTTCATGCGTTTTGTTTCCAAGGTGTAAGTCACCTTGATCATGTCATGGTCTACGAAGACTGATCACTCACACGTGAAAGGGCATCGTTCTGGGAGCCTTGTCCGAATACAGACATCCGAAGTGGCGTTGACTTCGCCGCTGTGCATACTCTGGGCTTGTAAGAAGGTCCGGAATCACAACCTCTCTGGATGTGTCATACTGATCTGTCGTAGTGCGCATGTCTGGAGAGACATTGCTGCCATCATCCTCTTTGATGCTTCCAAGGGCCTCTTTCTAACTGCCATTACATTCGTGCCGATCAAGTGTTTGTACGAGTTGTTCTTCCACTCTTTGAGATCAGAAACTCACCGAGGTGTAGACTCCCATACTGTTTGTTTCGGTGCCTTATGTTAGCTTTGCTCATCGTCTTCTTTTGCATCAATCTCACATTGCTTTACTTGTAAGACCATTTGCATCCCCTAGACAAAATCATGCTGATCCAATGTAGCACTCTTGCTTGTCTATACGCCTTCCTGATCAAGGGCGTTTGGTTGACCTCACCACTGGTGATTACCTCGGCCTTCGCAGAATACGTGAGCGAATGCATGAGCAATCGCTCGCTTCACAACAACAACTCGAGTACATTCTCAGACGTACAGGGACGGATGGGCATCGGAGGATCTTGAACTTGTTGCGTCAGTCTAATTAAGCATGGGAAAGTTTGGGCGTTTAAGCTTGGTGAGTTTTCTAACGACAGGAAGTCTTGACGGCCAATTTCTTATTTTTGTTCCTACGCCAGAGCTGCAATATCATTGTCTGAGGGTGAATCACCCAAGACGAGCTCTCATCATAGATTTTGATAAGTCTGAACTTACTTGCATTTCCATCTTTACAACAAGAAACTCACACTTCGAATCACTCAGATTCAGCAGTGATCTGGCTTGTCATCCTCTTAGCATTCCGAGATTCCCGGGTTAATGACAGAATCTATCACACTCTACAAACAGTACAGCTGGCTAGTACGAGTGCATGTGTGTTTAAGTTCATGTTCGCCTTTGATGTACAACCTGCACTTTGTTGCATCTTTGTTGTGTTATCGTCTTCTTCCTCTTGATGACGCGAGAACATATTTTGCTACCGTCAATTTGCGTCTAACCATGTATCGGTCTCGCACAAACGATCAACACCACAACTCCACCGCAGCTCCTAAAGACGTGGGTAAGTAAATGCCTGTATCAAACAAAATGCGAAGAGACGATGTTCAAGAATGTCAAAGGTCGTTCCCCGCCAAGCCCCGAAAGCCCGTTATGGAACTTTCTTCCACACCCCACCAAAAACTTCACCCAACGCAAAAAAAAATGGCACTCCATCCTAATATTACATATCTCTCTTCTCTGGTACAGCTAGACAGTCGGATGAAGGGCAAAAAGGATGGTGAAGATGGTGGGATTCGAACCCACGCGGTTGCCCACTAGTAAACTCATTTCAGGTGAGCCTGAAACTAGCGCCATAACCACTCGGCCACA
>JGI24891J29808_1000149_pt1 | contig 85486 bp, 61 predicted proteins | sample FreactcultuFSWF8_FD_29808 | JGI IMG/M metagenome (IMG submission 29808)
GAATCGGTAACAGGCCACTCGCCCATGTCACGATGCTGCAGGCCGGTGATCTTGCCCTTCGGGAACGTCCCATGGAGCGTGTCGTTGCCCCAAGTCTGAACCCAGATGGAAGTGTTGGTCGAAGAAGTACCACCGCCATCAAGAACATTGTTCGCCGTCTGAGAGTTGGAAGTATTCTTGGTGGAATACCTTGGAGCCAATCCGGTGAACCGTTCCGGATTAGTGTGCTGGTTGCCGTAAATCAGCGTCGAAGCAATCTGCTGGGACATGCCTTCAAGAAAGGCCTTGACTTCGGACAGACGGAACTCGGCGGTGTTGCCGTTAAGGTCGGCGATATCCTTATCGATAACGGCGTAGGTCTCGAGGTTACCGCAGGTATCAACAATCTGCGCCGTAGTCGACTTGGCGTTCGGGACACCGGTGTTGAGCAAGCGCCAAGTGGCCTGAGGCAAACCGGTACGGACAGTGGTTTTATGTCCGGTCGGGAGATTGCCTTCCATGACGAGCATGTCATCAAGGATTTCATTCGTCTGAGACAGCAATTCGATGATAGACGCGATGCGATATCCATCATCCATGCGCTTAGCCCAATCCGCGTAGGTTAGGGCTGTGCTACCAATAGTCGCCATTGTTAAATTCCTGAGTTAGAGTTTGGTTACACAGTTCTGATCTGGGCTAAGCCGTTCGACCTTATTAAGGCTCAGTTACTGTGGAAGATTTGGATACATTGCCGAAGCAAGAGTTGGCCGTTGGGTCTGACCGGATTTGGACTGACCATGCGGCGAGGGACCAGCACCGGATACGTTGGTGCCTTCATTAACAAGGCTAGCCAAAGCATTGAAAGCTTTAACAAAAGCAGGATTATCGCCGATGCCGTAGAGATTCATGGCTTCCTGAAACGGGGTACGAATTTCAGCGGGGATTTGATTCAAGGCCCGGCCGATATTAGTCTTGACTGCATCAATCTTCCCACCGATTTCTTTGTCGGCTTTAAGCTCGTTCCGCCACTGTTCCTGCATTTTGATGATACCGTCGTCAGTAGACTTCTTCATCGCAGTGAGTTCAGCGTTATGAAAATCTACCAGTTTCTGGGCAGCATCTTGTGAAAGCCCAAGTTCTTTGAAGATGGGGGTTGCACGCTCGATCGCGGCTGCGTCAAGCTGCTGACCTTCCGACGCGGCAAATTCGTATTTTTCTGGGACACCGTCGGTAGGTTTAGTGGTATCAACGGGGGCCTGTTCATCGGGCTTAGTTTCCGTCAATGGGGCTTTGGACTGATCGATGATTTCACCGGTCGTCGTCCTCGCCTCCGGGGTATTCGTCATGGGCGGTGTCGTCGTCGACGTTGTCGGCGTTGAGGGGATCACTGGCTCGTTCATTTGAAATTTCCCGTATGTTTGCCTCTTCCATCATCGTGACAAAGTATCGCGGGCAATTCGATACTATGTCATTGTAGATTTGCAGTCCAATGTTTCGTTCACCTTTGGAATAGGCTTCGAGAAGAGCTTCACCTGTGAATGGATCGGCGAAGATATGACATTTGACGAGAAAATCATGAAACCAAGCGCGACCGGGTTGGGTGGACATTGCAGCAACAATGAAGTTAATCCGATCCGTTTCGCGAAGTTTGGCGAGTTTTTCGTATTTGCGAATATCTTTTCGTTCGCCCGCGTTGCGCATTAGTTCAGCCTGTAAATGCCGGTGTGCTCAGTTTCGAATGAAACCCATTCATCTTCGGATACGCGAACTACGGCAGTCGCTGCAAGATCAGGATCGCTGGTTTCGTCGCCTTCAACAGTGAACATGTTAGTTACCGGACAGAGTTCACCGTTGACCCAGATTGAACCAACCACTTTAAAATCAGGTTCCACCGCCGCCTCCTGTGAGAGCTTGCAAGGCATTTTGTCCTCCACCAACATCAGCCCCTGCAAGGTTCTTGGCACCTGCGGATAGTTGTTGTGCAATCTGCGCCTGCTGCGCCTGCTGCTGGGCTTGCGCCCGTTGCTGCCGAATCGCGGCCAAAGCGTCCGGACTTCTTATCATCTTAGGATCATTGTTTAGTAGGCTGGAGTATTTGTCAAGAGAATAATCCACGTCGATGTTGTCCATAGCCTCAGGAACAACGCCGACGATGTTACCAACTAGCGACAGGACTCGTTCAATGGAAGCAGCCTGCGTGGCTTGCTGGGCCTGAGCTAGCATGGAGACAAATTCAATATTCATCATCCGACCCTGAATTTCAGGTGGCGCGGGTGGAAAGATTCCGGCGCGGTTGGCAATGGCAAATACACGTTCAAGAACGGGTTTGAGAACTTCGTTGTCGATGCGTTCCAACGCAGGACCAAGCATGATTAAAGATTCAGATTTACGCAGGTCCCATTCGACCGCGGTAACATTGGATCGGGTTTCGTATTGAGACGCAACTTTAAGAACGTCGTTGAAGAAGATTTGGGATAGCCGAGATTTTACTTCGGTCAGGTCCTGAGTGATTTCCTGTACCGGAAAATGCGTGTCGTATACCGAGGAAAATCCGGGTTTGCCGGAGGCGGTGTAACCAGAAACAAAAGTAATACCGCCGGGAGTTAGATTAGCTGGCTGGTTCTTAAGTTGAACGTCGGCGACCAGCGGAGGGTTGACCATTTTATCAATGGCTTGCGCCTTGCGCCGAGTTTCAAGTTGAAGTTGCTTCTGGTCGGGTAGAGCATCCATACCCGGCGAACGACCGTAAGGATCATTAGAAACTACGTCCCAGCGACCGGTGATATTTGGTTGCTCAAGAAATCCCCGCTTGCGGAGAAATCCCGGTGGACTGGCAGCACCGCCTTGGGGGGAAGTTGAACCGCCCCATTCCCAATAAGCTTCGCGGAAAGCAAAACGTTCGGGGATACCAAATTCTTTAGCGCGACCGTCGTCATTGGGTTCAATGGAATGTGCGACGATCAGTTCGCGGGTGAGATTGGCACCCTTGGGATCGTCATAAAGTTGCTGGATTGGGCCGGAACAATTATCGTAACCGAACTCTTTGACACAGGCATCGACAGTCATAGTAAATTCGCGATAGAATACCGTCGGCCGATATTTACCGTCGATATCAATATAATATTCACCAAGGCAGGGATTGATGCAATTAACGACATTTTCGAAATCTTCGTAGATCAGCATTGTCGCTGTACCGAAGATTACAAGATCGAAGTAGAACACTGCGATAGAGTTGTAAAAATTAGATTCGGCGAAGATTAAATAAAGCAAACGCTCGCACTCGGCAAGCCACAGGCTGACCGGAGAAGTCTGTGTTGAATCAAGGCGGCCGATTCGGAGGCGAAACCATGGTGTGGTTGGAGAAGATTTGCCTGAGACAAGACCTGACGCAAGATTGCGCGCATAAATACATGCCGATGAATCAAGAATATGTTGATTAATCGGGGCGCCGCGAGCCATTTGATTTGGTGTAATGAGCCATTTATACCGGCGCGGAAGGAAGTAATCCGCGAGTTCGCGCCAATGTGTCCACGGTGAATAGCGGTTGACTCGCAGGCCAAGTAAACGACCTTCGGAATATGCGCGAAATTTAAGGTCAGTTTCCGATATGTTGGGCATTTTGATTCTCGGTCTGAGACTGCATTAACCGACCTTCGGAATGCATTTGAGCCGCCGCCATGAGTTCAAATTCAGGCTTTACTGGCGGAAGCTGTGGCTGGATTACTTGGCTTTGGGATTGTTGCGCATTGCGCTTGGGTCTGGAAAGAGGAACAACGGGCATGGTTATTGCCCCAAGAGAGTTTTGTTTGAGGTATTTTGTTGCATCGGAGTGGCAGCTGATGCAAGGAAACTCGGCGGCGCGGCAGGTTTGTTTGTGGACGGTGTTCCGGTCGGAGATTGTGCCGGTGCAGGCGGTGCTGGTGCAGAAGGGGCTGAAGGTTTAGAGCCAAGACTGGAAAGTAGTGTACCTCCTGCAAGACCAGCGAGTCCGGCGGCTCCGGCAGATGAACCAAGAAATGATCCGATGCCAGAAATGGCGGCACCGATTGAAATTGGATCAACCATGTTAAGCATCCATCCGTTCAGAGGAATGCGGGTCCCATTCAGTGATGATTTCAGACTTGTGTGGATAGTCACCGCCGGCGAGGGTATTAGGATTCAGCGGATGAGCGAAGGTTAGGACTAGAGCGTCGATATCATCCAGCGAAATACCATTACCATCCTCGTCCACCAAATCTTCTTTACGTTCAAGAATGATTTCGTCTTTGACGTTGAAAGTGTAGCGGATTGCCAGCATCTGCCTGCGGAGCTCAGGGTCTGGCGGAAGTGCACCACCTTTGAGCCACGCTCGACAGGCTCCATACATTGCAGCCCGATTGTTTGCGTATTTCTCACCGGCATTACCCCACACAGTGTTGTAGATTACATCTTTTCCGCCGAATTGAACTTCATAGCAGAACAGGCGCTTGTTGCGAACTTGATCCACAACGCCACCGCCAACACCACCACCGTCAATCATTATGCCGTCGGAGTGATAGCGAAAATGAGCTTGAAGAACGGCATCGGATAGTTGAGTTGTGGAATATCCGTTAAAACGTTCGCGAGCGATGGTGCGGGCATCGCGGCCCTTACGTGGGAAAATAACCGAGGCATTAGCGCCGAATCGGGCGACGTCGACACCAAGGGCCAATGGATCAGTTTTGTCAACGTAGACTTCTCGAGTCATAGCCTCATCGATTTCGGCCGCGGAAAAGAATTCCATCAGGCCTTTACGAGGGAATTGGCCAAGAACACGAACGCGCACAAAGTCAGAGTCGAGGCCATAAGCTTCGATCCAGTTGTTCAGGCGGGCTTTATTGGTGACTCGAACATCGCGTGAATCGATCTGGCGATGACGCCATTGCTTTGCAAATTTGCCACCTTCGAAACACTCGCGGAATCGACCAGAGTTTTTAGTTGGGTTGCCGAAGATAAGCCAGAGGATTTCGGTGTCAGAATCGGTCAGCGCACCTTCGGCGGTTTCATAGATGATATCTGGAATTTCAGAACCTTCGTCGAAGATTAGGAGGATTCGCTTGCCTTGGTTATGAAGACCCGCGAAGGCCGCCGGGTTCTTCTCTGACCAAGGGATCATGTCGATGCGCCAAGTACGTTCACGGTCAGGGTCTTTGGAGAACAGACCTGTGGCTGTAAGGTTGTAATGATCGCGAGCGAACCAACAAAGATTAAACCATTTACCAAGTTCAGCCCATGTTTTGGTTTTAAGCTGAGTTTCGGTGTTGGCTGTAATGACTCCGCGAGTGTCGGGGTAGGTGCAGAACGCCCACATGATGATCCACGCCACAGTGGCGGATTTGCCGATGCCGTGGCCGGAGGCGATGGCGATTTGCACGGCGGTTTCGGTATCGACAATCCCATCGCGGATCATATTCATGAGATCGCAGGACCATTCATCAGGGCCGGAGAATTTCTCAAGAACTGTGCCGGGCTCGCCCCAAGGATAGGCGCCGAGGGTGAACGCGAGAGGATCGCCCCGAACTTCTGCCAGCCATGCGAATAGGTCTTGGTTCATTTACCCATCACCGTCCAAGCAGACCCATTGCAGTTGACTGTGTAGTAGGTGGAAGCGCCGCCGGTTACTGTTGCGCCCCACGCGAGAGCCCCGGTTCCATCCGAGACGGCTTTGAGTGTGCCCTTCGCGCCGGAGTTGCACGTCCCGAGCGCCGCGACTGTCGTTGGTGTCAACAATAGAGACGGGGCAGAAATTTGTCCGACAATGCTGAGACTCCCATTGTTGGAAACATCAAACGTGGCGATGTCTCGCGTCCCGTTAAAAAGAGCGAGCCCTGTCCCTGAAGCATTGTACCATTGCAGATTCTCGCCCGACCCTGTGCGCGAATTGGCAACGAGGCCCCCATTTGCGCCACTCGCGGCGATGCTTCCCCCGAGAAGATTGCCGGTCCCGTCAACGCAGAACTGAAAGGTTTTAATGGCGCAACCGGTGAACGTGACGTTGGAAAAATCAATGCCGTGAAGCGCGCCCGGCAGGAATGCAACCGGATTCGCGGCGTAGATAAGACGGCCTGTCGTTGCCTCGATAGGCCAGTAGCTATCCTCTCGACCAATGGAAATGCCAACCTTCACGCCGACATTCGAGGCGCTGTCGCTCGTCAGCGCGAGAAGGCTGTCATGCACCGCACCCTGTATCTTGTCATTTCCACTGCCATCTCCACCAGAAACGAGGGACAGTGCTGATTTGACGGCGACCGAAGATGCGGTCATCGCCATCACGTCGATCTCGGAACCAAGCCCTTGCAGGTTCGTCGCGCCTGAATGGGCGGTGCTGATCGCGCCCATTGCGTAGAAGTTCCCCTTAGAGTTGGCGAGGCTTGTTCCCGTCCCACCATCGGCGGAATAAACATCCATGTGAGGGAACGCGGACGTGTAAAATCTCGCCGGGTTGAGCGCATCCGACGCCCCGTTGAAAGTCGTAAAAAGGCTGAGCCCTGTCTGCGCACCACTCGCACCAGCGTTGATCGCGTGGTTCATCTTGACGGCGATATTTTCAGCCGCCGTGTCTTTTATGGTGGATGTCGTGTTGAACAGGTACACATTCGAGTCAGCAGCACTACTCGTGCCGGACAACCCGCCAGAAAAGAGCCCCCCGTAAGGTAGCCACGATTTGACTCCGGTCTGTTGAAGCACGCTCGTCCCGTTGATATTGTACGACAACCCCGATGACAGATTCACGTCGCCCGTAAACGTGTCGCCCGTCTTATTCACCGGGAAGGAGTTCAGCATCCATTGCTGGTAGATACCGGAATATTGATATGTTGCGGCGATCCCGCTGGCGGTGACGCATGCTGCGGGTCCACCGGCTGCGACTGTATCGGGCGAGGTTGCGACAACGGTGATTGTACCGACAGCACCACCGAGGCAACCGATGGATATAAGCTGACCATCGAATGCTGGGAAGGGCATGTTGACGGTCCAGCTGGTGATGTCGCCAACTGCGTAGACATTGATGTTGGCCGGGTTCGCGGCTTGATGGACGGTGGTTGATACCGTCCCGCCGGATTGGACGTAGATCGCGCCGGTGGCATAGACAGGCGGGTTTAGATAGCCTTGGGCCCACGCAAGAGTCGTGGTGATAAGGACCAATGCGAAAGTGCTAAGAAAAATTCGCTTGCGCATAGGGGACCTCAGTAGTAAGAGACAGTAATATCACCTGCGGCGGTAGCAGTAACAATGGTTAGACCGGTTGTGAAATTTACGTCAAAAATCGCGCAGCCTTGGATGCTTGCGTAGGAAGTTATCGTGCCGATCTTGGTTCCGGACGCGGCGGTGTTGTCGTAGATGGTAATGGTTTCAGTCGCGGCCGGGGTATCGATGCAGATGGTATGGAGGATACCCGGCCCGGATTTGACAACGATGGTTGCGTCGGTGGTAATGTTGACGTATTTATACGCGGTAATCACTAGCTGCGGTGAACCGAAAGTCTGGGCGAAAGCTGAGGTCGCAAATAATGCGGCGAAGATTGCTGCGAGGATGCGTGACATAGTGGCCTCCGAAAATGAAAATCCCCCGGCCACTCAAGCGGGTACCAAGCCTAATACCTACGAGTAGCCGGGGGATAATTCAGTGGAACAGCCGGCAAAAAAGCCCCACTGAATAGGTTATTCTTCGATCTGTTTGATTTGCCGGGACCGTGCGATGGCTTTCTCGAGGTTGGCCGCGAAGTCTACGTTGTAGTTGATCGACGCGGATTTCTTGTGGTAGCCGACGCGATCGGCGGAAGAGTCAGCGATTGCAATTAGCCGCTGGAGCGGGATGGGTTCGTTGGATTCTTCGGCTTCGTCAAGGGCATCGTTGATTAGTCGCCAAGATTTGATGCCCGCGGAATAGACGAACTCGTTGTATTGGTCGATAGATTCTTTCCACGATTGATCGGCCATTTCGCGGTATTTGGCGATAAGTTCTTGCATGGCCGGAGAGTTCTTGAGGATGCTCACGCGAGTTGGAGTGTAGCCAACTCGGCGAGCAATTTCGGAATTGGGGAGGCCGGAGGCGATCAGCCGGGCGACCACATGGTGGGAATCCCGAAGTTTCTTGATTCCGATTTTGGCCGAAGGTTGGCGCAGGTATTCGACGTCAGCCCGGTCAAGCGGACGGACTTCGAGAACATAGGCCGAAGCTGGCCTGCGATGTTGGAGGGTCATTATATCCTCCGAACAATTGGAGTTGAAACAGGGACTAGGTGGGCCAAGGGAACATTACCTCGGGGAGAATGCTCCAAGACTAAAGCCGCGTGTACCGCGTCGATTGCATCAGGATGCACCGGCTGAATTTGAACTCGATCGAAGACAACTCCGGGGATCGGCATCCAAGGCGCCGCGGATTTTTTGCCCAAAGATCGGTGCATCATGATCCGCGCCAACATCGGCCCCCGCGCCTTGCCGATGTATTCCACGCGCCCGCGATAGGACAGGATATAAATCCCGCCTTTGAGAATTTCGCTGACGTCGGTAAACCCCGGTTCCACAGGCCCAATCTCCAATTTACAATTCCATTGAAACACAAATCCTTCCCGAAGTCAAGCGGATAATTTTTTGGTGTATGATACACCAGATTGAAATTTTTTATTTCGGGGGACGAAGTGGTTTGGGCGCCGCGGGAAGCCCAAATTTTGGCCCCCGGTGGGTGGCCGGGGGCCTTACAGATCGAGAAGTGATCGAGGGATAGGCTAGGGAGGGATTATCCCTCGGACTTAGTGGTAAACTCGGAGGCGTGAGCCTTGACGAAGGCTTGAATCTCCGGCCATGCGGAGTTGAGCTTATCGAATTGGGACTTGTAGAGAGTGATCGGGAAACGCCCCATGCCATAGATGGAGAGCGCGCCCTTGGCGGAGACTTTCAGGGTTAGCTTGCCAGTCTTAGCAGCGGCGAGGGCTTCGATAATGGCGATGAGCTCGGCGGGGGATTTGGCGGAAAGATCGGGAAGAGTGGCCATGGGGAAAGTCTCCAATGTTGCGGCGGTAGCGCCGTTGACGTGAACAACATCGCATGGTCCGGGGATCGGGTCAAGCCGGATGCGAATCACAAAATCGTGATCGGGAAGGGCCGCGGCTTGGCGCGGGGATTGCAATGCGGGGGTGCAAGGTCTGTGCCAAGGGATAGTATGCAAAGCTCATGTCAAGGGACAGCCTAGGACAGGCTAGGACAGCCTTCCCCAACTTACCAAGACATATCCCTCTCCCAAACCTGCTGATTACCTTCGGATAACCCTCGGAAACTCCTCCGGTCCCCTTCTAGAAACCCTCCCATAGCCGGTCAAACCGATTTCCGGCACCCCCTGCCATCCCTAGGGGTAACGCGCTAGGGGCGGGTATCCCCCTCCCACTATCTAAATCTCTCATATTATTATTACGACTTAGTAGAGTAGGTGGGGATAGGGGAGGATAAGGGGTCTAGGGTGAGGGGTCTAGGGTTTCTACTTGACCGGCTATCAGGGGGGTTCTAGAGGGTTTCTAGAGGGGGTCTGGAGGGTGACTGGAGGGTAGGGAGAGTCTCAACCAAGGTTTACCCTCGGATATGGTGAGAAATTACTGAAAATTGTGGTTGATTTTAAATCAGGTATGGGTTATACTTAGGACATGATCGAGATTGGGTTCAGCGGATTACGGTGCCCTTGGATAGGTTGAATACCCTATGCGACAAATCGACGCGGCGGATCAAATCTTTGTGATCGGAAAATTGATTTGTTCTCGATCCGGTCCGGTTTTGTTCACGGCGACCCGCCACAATTCCGCCGCAATTGGGGCGGATGATGGGGACCGTCGGCGATGCGACAGGTTCAGGAGATCAAGCCAATGTCCTTAGACCAAGCCATTGAAGCCTTTGATGATGCCAGTTCTTTCGGTGCAGCGATTGCGCTATACCGTGCAGCAAGCCAAGCCTATAAGAACAGGGAAATCACCGAAGAAGAATTTCAGGCAATAACCAATCGCTGTGCGGTTTACCTTGGAGGCGATCATGCTTCGTAAGTTCGGCGGGATATACTTCCTATCCATCGGACCTTTCCGCTTCTCATTCTGCAAGGTGAAATCATGCTCGATCAAGTCTCAACCCAAGCAATCATCAATTGCATCGAATGGAACAGGGAGAAACTTGAAAGTCTCCAAAGCCTTAAGCCCAGCCTGTTCTACAACACAAGAGATATCTCAAGGGACATTGCCCGGTATACATTGAATATCTCTCGTCTCGAAACTTACTTGGAGCAGCGCCTATGAGTATCCAACGCCAATTCAATCGCCACGGTGAAAACCGTACCCCGCCAAAGGCTCCAGCCAAAGGCACGCCAGATAAATCCCTGATCGAATATTCCTACTCCGACGGAACCAAGCGAGTCTTACACTTCCGCAAGGGATGGCGCTAGGGATTTCCAGCCTGAGCCAATGGGTGCGATACATTGGCTCACACAGGCAATCCCGCCTGAATAGGTAACATAGATCGGCGATGGATAGAAGCCTAGCTTCTGGAACCCTAGCAAACGACCGATGGTTTACCAAACTCCGGGCAATCCTGCCCAACTAGAGGAAAGCAAATGGCTGTCCTGAAAATCCCGGTTACGAAAGCTGGTAACCAGATACTTGAAGTGGACTCGGACTCCATCCCCGATACCATGTTCAAGCTGGCCCTTGCCGAAGGTCTTAAGGTCCTGCTCAACAAGGGCATGTCCAAGATCGCTACCAAGGGCCTCGAAGGCGATGAATTGGACAAGGCTAAGGCCGCTGCCATGGAAATCGCTGCTAAGAACCTTGACAAGCTCAACAAGGGCGAAATCAAGGTTGGTCGTACCGCTGGCGCTACCAAGATTGCTGGCGTGGTTATGACCGAAGCCCGCCGACTGGCGAAGGAAGTGGTTAAGGATGAGCTTAAGGCCGCTGGATATAAGATTTCCCACGTTGAGGCGTCGGAGATCACCAAGGCTGCCAATGCTCTGATCGAGGCTGATCCTTCGTTTATCGAAACTGCCAAGGCCAATATCGAAAGCCGTGCTAAGAAGCCCGCGGCTATCAATATCGCCGCACTTGTCCATGAGTCTCCCAAGCTCGTTGCCAAGGCTGCCGCTGCCAAGGCGGAAAAGAAGTCTACTCTGTCGGCCAAGCAGGCTGGCAAGGTTGCGCCTCGCAAGGGTCAGTCGGCCGCTCCGGCTCACTAACCCTGATTACCTTACGGCAGATTTGGTAGCAATGAACAGGCACTGGTACGAAGAAGCCTAGGCTGATCTACTATACCAAGTTCAGGATACACAAATCTCCAACTAGGCCAGCAATGAACAGCCACTCGCAGAAGCAAGTTCAGGATCGCCTAGACACAAGCCAACTAGTAGGGGATACGTCCCCTACTTCTCCAAGACAGGCGTAGCGCCAATCCCGGCCAAGACGCTAGTAAGGAAACCAAGCCATGTCTAACATTGCAGTTGACTCGGTTCTGTCGGCCTTTGCGGAAGCCTATGAGAGCCATAAGCGAGTCCCTGAATTGGAATCTCGGATTATTTCCCTTGAAGCCACCCATGCCGAAGATCAGCAGGTCATCACTGATCGGACTAATACCATTGACAAGCTCGAAACTGAAATCATCGGCTACCTTGATCAAATCAAGAAGCTGGAGGCTGACTTGGCGTCGGCCACCTTTCGTGCAGAGAAGGCTGAGGGGACTGTGGAGGCAATTCGCAAGTTCTTTCCTGAACCTGAGCCGAAGCCTGTGGAAGTGGTTCAGGCTGAACCTGTGGAGGGACCATCCGAAGTCGTGGCTTCCGTAGAGACTGTCCCTGCGAATGAATATTGGAACGCTGAATTGGAACCTGTGCCCGAACCCAAGCGTTTCTCCGGCTATTCATGGTGGTCCAAGCCTGATCATATCTCGTGGGAAACATTTGTTGCCGAAGGTGGAGAGGCTGAACCCAACCGATATGGATCGGCCTCCGGTTTCTAAGACTTTTAACAGCCGGCTAGGGAGTGCGACCCTAGCCGGTCATTAAAAGCCTAGGGAGACAAGCCAATGCGTAATGTCGAAGCTATACGAAACCTCGGAGAACTTTATTCCAAGGAAACTCTTATATCAACGGCCGTGGTTATTATTGGTGTGTTAACAGGTCTACCTCCGTCCGATATTACCTCGGATATTGCAATGGAAATCTACACCAAATTGCTTGATGAAAAAGGCTTGCAAATACAATCCATGATTGACGAAGCCATGAAGGAGTCAACCCCATGACCGCCAGCCGCGCCCAAACATTTGCCCCGCCTAATGCCCTCCGCCTCTGGACTGATGGCAAATCTATCTATGTCGAACTTTCCGGAAACCCTGTCCATATCATATCCTATCGCCTGACTGAGCAGGGTCTGTCCAAAGCCCTTGAGCTAATCAAGATCAAATCCGAATTTGCGGGCGAACCACAAAACGAACGGACTTTCAAATTCAAATCTGCATCTGCCGTATTGGCCGAACGCATCTTACGTGCCCAAGGCATAATCAAATGAAATACCCGTTGCATACTCTAATCCGGCCCGGCCAATGGCTGTTGATCCCTTGGCCGGGCACAACAGTTCCTGATAGCCTTAGATCAACTATAGCCAAATCAGGCAAGCGCCATGGGCGACGTTACGCAACCCGTAAAACTGCCGAAGGTTTACATGTAACCTACCTTGGTTCCCGCCAACCTGCTGAGGTTTCCAAATGCGCCGACGAAAATACCCCAGCCAACCTGCTGAACCGCGCAAAGATTGGCGCGATCCAAACATGACGGTATCAAGAGATTACATTATCCAAGGTTCTCTGTTTAAAGAAGTATCCCCTGAATTTGAACAAAATTTTAGAGCGCGTTCCCTATCCATGAATTCTAAACCGACGTGGCGCGATGACCCAACTTACAACCTTGGAAAACCTGCTCGCAGAAATCGACGCTGAGGGTTTTCACATCGACATGATCCACCAAAACAACGCCGGATATTGGCAAGGCTCTCTACGCCCTAAAGACGAAGCCTGTGCAACATATCCAGTCTATGGTGACAGCCTTTACTCCGCCTTAGCCCATGCGTTTGAACTAATCCGCAATGGCGTTGGTCGTCGAGTGACTTCTCATGTTAACATCTATACCGGCCCGTTTAAAGTTGATCCCGATGCAAAACTATCAAAGTCAGTTACCGAAGCCTTAGCCAACCTGCTGCCAAAATCTGAGCCGATAAAACGTAGGATATGAACGCCGCCTATGTACATTGAGTATTAAAACCGGAAGGAAACAAGTGATGGAAAATACACCAGTTACACAAATTACCGACGCCAACGGCAATTGTGCCTCGATTAGGCATTGGGGCAGCGAAGAAGCCGCGCGCGCATCGCTGAAAACGCTTAGAAATTGTAAAAATTGTTGGAACTGCCAGCGCTGCTCAGACTGCTCAGGCTGCGAGAACTGTGTGGATTGCTCAGACTGCTCAGACTGTATGAATTGCTTGGATTGCTTGAATTGCTCAGACTGCTTGGATTGCTCAAGCTGCATGGATTGCTGTGATTGCTTAGACCGTGAGAAGGGCAAGAAAAACAAAGTTGACGAAAGTTTACAACCGGTTATCCCTGTCATCAGTGGGATTCATCAGGCGGTTTATGCCGCCGCTTCCGCCCCAGCCGCGCTCATTATGGAAAATTGGCACACCTGCGAAACGACTCATTGCCGCGCTGGTTGGGTCATCACTCTCGCTGGCGAAGCCGGAAAGGCCCTTGAGGAATACTGGTCCACGGACCATGCTGCTTGGTTGATTTACAAAGCCAGTGACCCCGAGATTGCGCATCGCCCTGATTTTTTCTGCTCGAATGACGACGCGCTCGTTGATATGAAGCGACTTGCGGATGCTGAACGTGCAAAAACCTAAGACCGCCACAAACGATTTACCACGCCGAAAATCCGCCCGAACTCAACAGGAGTAACCATGAGCATTCAAACCCTTCTTAACGGTGAAAAAACCGTCGAAGCTGTCATCACTCATATCATCACCGGATATCAACATCTAATAGCTACCCCATCCGTTTTGCAACTTATCCACAACTACCCAAGCCTGCTTCATCTATCCGAGTCTATCGCCAGCTTTATCCCTGTCGTCAATGAAGGCATGGCAGTCGCTGACCTGCTAATCGAATATGGCCCATTGCTCTACAACGTCGGTCACACCATCAATATCCATCCGCAGGAAGCTGGGAAATCCATTCACGATCGAGAACTAAACTCCGACATGCCGAACTAGAACCCAAAAGGAGTCCAAGACAATGCACTGCTTAGAAGGCAAGACCATCACGCAAATTGAACTCGCCTCGGATAAAAAGGCGATACGTTTCACCGTGGATGCAGACGAGTGGATTATTGCGAAAGCTTTTGGCGATTGTTGCTCTGATACGTGGATCGAACATATAGAACTTCCTGCGGCGGGGCTGCCAGCGAAAGTGCTTTCGGTTGTCGACCTTGATTTGCTTGGATCGACTGACGACGATTGCCTTAAGGTTTACGGGTTCAAGATTGCGACAGACAAGGGCGATATCATCATTGACTACCGCAACGAATCGAATGGGTACTGTGGAGGCGATTTGTACTGGCCCGGGGACTACCATTCCGGCGGTGTCTATGGCCAGAACAATTCGACCGAAGAATATGCGCCGCTGACCGGCGACGTCTGACACAGAAAAGGCCGCCGATGGACTTGTCAGCCGACTTCACCAACAACTAGGAGACAATCATGCGCCATTCAGTTGATGTAACCATCCTCGACGTTGAATATGAAGTCATCGTTGATTACAATTATTCCAAAGCATACCCGCCAAGTGAAGATGAGCCGGGTGCCCCCGAACAAATTGAAATAACCGGCGTAAGAATAGTAAACCAAAGCATCAATCTTCCAATTCCAAACTGGCTTTACCTGTCAGTCGTAGACTTCATCGAACTTCACCACTACCAAAATCTTTGCGAGGAGGCCCGCGAATGATAAACTTTCTTCGCCGAATCTTCGGCATAACCGAAATCAATCGGTTAACCGTGGAAATCAATCGCCTGATCGAAGAAAATATCAACCTGCAAGATCAACTTTCCACTGAGCAAAACATCAATGCAAAACTGGTAGAAATAATTCGCGATATGGATCAGCAAATCTGGACCTTGGGTCAACAACCTTCATGGGAACGGATGCAACCATTATTTGCAGATTTACTTGAAGACACAACTAAACGAATGAATGAAGAATCTTCGCGTATACGCGACATACTTATTCCAGAAATCCGAAAGGTCTTCCATGACTGACTCCAAATACTCCACCATCGGCGGCCAAGTCACGCGAGGCGAAGCCTACACCAAATTCATGTATCACCTTCGCGAAGCCCAAGATCAAGCCGCGGTTTTGGCCCATCTTCACAATACCGAAGATTCGCATATGGACAAGCTCATGGCCAAGGGTTGGCTGGGAATATCTGAGTTAATCAAACGCATGATAGCGCAGGTGATCGACCTCGCGAAGAATAAATTTCAATAACGTTAAACTTTCTACTTGCTTTTCCCGGTTATATCAGGTATAATCAGGAATAATCAGAGGATCAAGCCATGACCCCCACACCCGAGCAATCCGCAATTCTAGACTTCGTTCAAGCCTGCCCCGACAACCTTATGATCCGCGCTTACGCAGGCACCGGCAAGACCCACATGCTAACCGAAATCGACAAAGCCTGTGGAACCAATCCCAAGCTCCTGATATGCTTCAACAAATCTATCGCCACCGAAGCAACCAGCCGCGTTCTTCCTTCGACCACAGTCAAGACCTTCAACTCCCTCGGACACCGGGTTTGGGCCGATGCTTGCGGCAAACGCCTGACCCTCGAAAAATCCAAAATCCTCAACATCTACCGAGCAATCGCCGATGAAACGTCAGCCGCTGAACGGTCGGAACTTTGGTCTTATTATGATTTGGTATCTTCCGGTGTTAATCTGGCGCGAGCTATTGGCTACATTCCGCCAAATCATGCGAAAGCATCCAAGGCCTTAACCAACTATCATACCCTAGAGCGCCTTCTCGACGAAACCCCATCACCAGATGCCCATGCCTTGATTGATAAAATCCTGAATATCTCCATTAAGCAAGCCTACGACGGCTTAATCGACTTCAACGACCAAGTCTATATGCCAGCCCTGTTCTCCGGCGCATTTCCTCAGTTTCCGTTGGTGATGATAGATGAATATCAAGACCTTTCTCCGGTTAATCACGCGATGGTGGCTAAGCTCTGCCGCCGTTCCCGGCAAATTGGCGTCGGTGATGAATGCCAAGCCATATATGGATTTCGCGGTGCTGCCGCGTCGTCAATGTCAGATGCAATCGACCGATTTTCCATGTCCGTATTGCCCCTCTCGGTTACCTTTCGATGCCCGTCAAATATTGTTCAGAATGTCCTTTGGCGAGTGCCCGACTATAAATCAATCCGAGAGGGAGGTCTTGTTGAGAACCTTCCTGAACCTACCATCAACGACGACTCAACAGTAATCTGTCGAAATAACGCCCCACTTCTCAAGCAAGCCATGCGCCTACTGATCGCCGGACATTCTGTTGACGTCGCTGGGGTTGACGTTGGTGCCCGGATTATCAAAACCATGACCAAACTCGGCTCAGAATCCTTGACCCGAGCCCAGACCCTATCCGCGATCGACGATTGGCAGGCTGAACGTGAATCCCTTGACTCCAAATCTGCCCCAGACCTCGCCGAATGTATGCGAGTATTCGCCAAGCAAGCCACAACCCTAGGCGGTGCCATTGCATACATTCGTCACATGTTTGCACTTTCCGGCGGCAAGATCAAATTCATGACAGGCCACAAAGCCAAGGGCCTTGAATTTGACCATGTTTACCATCTTGACTCGGACCTGCTGTCTCTCCACGGCCAAGACCCGAATATCCACTACGTCATCGACACGCGGCCGAAAGAGCGGCTGAGTTATATTCGCACGGAGAACATGTAATGGCCCTTTCAGATCAAATCGCTGCATATGAAGATTGCCTCGACCTTTACGAACGCGCCATGTCCGACGGTAAAGGCGCCAGAGTAATGCTTGAAAATGAAAATCAAGCGCGGTTATTTCAGCTTCGCATGAACCACGCCCGAGTGCTTCTTCGCCAAGATTCCAAACAAATCTATGACAAAATCGATCCACGATATGGTAAGTCTCAATACGATAAATTCGCTAATAAACTTCGTCAAGACGTCGAAGGCAATTGGTGGGTTTATGTAGAACAAACCATCCAGAACCTTCTCGCCATTGAAGGTCTTACAGAAATTGAATCCACATGAAAGATGAAGTAATCCAAAAACTTCTTGACCGTGCTGCCGATGAAGAAATCGGGATCGCGGTCAAAACCAACAATCCGGGTAACTTACAGCAACTGATTCTCGATTACATAAGAAGAAACCCAAACCCAGATCATCAGAAATTCAACATCGCTATCCCATCAATCCCCGAGCATATCTTCATTGCCCGTAAGACCACAGACCTTAACGAGGATTTCTGATGTGGTGGTCATCCGTCGACAAGCGAAATATATTAATCCGTGAAATGCAAGTCGCCGGGTACACATACAGATACCTTGCTCAGGTCTGGGGCTTATCAACCGTCAGAATATGGGTGATCTGCAATGACAGAATTCCACCGAACCAACATAAATCTCTTCGCAGACGATGTAGCATATCTAACGCGGCGTTATGGAACCGGCTGGACCGAGAGAGTCAGAGAAATGGTCCGCCAACGAGTCCGTAAACTTAAATCTAACGATCTAGAAGCCGACTCCGAGGACCTGCGTCAGTCGATTATATCTGAATTTGGAGAATATCCCGATGAAACAGATTGAAGCTAAATATCGTAAATTAACTCGGCTCCAACGCATAGGTGCTTCATGAGCAATGACCTCGACGAACTTATGTCACGCGATCCGCTAGAACTATCGTCCCAAGATATCGACGCAATTATCGACTTTCACCGCAAAGCTCGGGCCCGTCGAGCATCCGGCGAAAAAGTAACCAAGCCCAAGATTGACGTTCAAGAAATCCTATCCAAAACCATGGCCAAGCCGGTTGATGCTAATCCAATCAAGCGGAGGATATAATGTCCGATCAAGCCGATCAAACCCTCGACGAAACCCTGCTAACTATAGGTTCAACCTCTCCATTCTTGCCGGGGACCAATATCCAATTCGCATGGGATTCAACTTCTCTCGGCCTAATTAAAACCTGCCCTCGACTTTATCAATACACCATGGTTGATGGTTGGGCCTCAAAAGATACTTCTGTACATCTTCGCTTCGGCATCGAATACCACCAAGCCCTGCAAGAATACGACGTCTCGCGGATGAATGGGGTTCCGCATGAAGATGCTATTCATGACGTTATTCGCGAGCTTCTTATTCGGACTGCTGATTGGATTGTTGACGAGTCAACTAAGTCCGGGAGGTATAAGAATCGCCGGACTTTGCTTGGTCTTGTCATCGACTACCTTGATCATTTTCGCGATGATACTTGCACTACATACATTCGCTCCGACGGCACTCCAGCCGTAGAACTTAGCTTTCGGTTTGAACTCGACTTTGGTCCTCAAACTGTCGACGGCATATATCAGCAACCCTATATCCTCTCCGGCCATCTTGACCGTGTTGTTTCCTTCAACGACCAACTTCTCGTCATGGATCATAAAACCACAACCACAACTCCCGGCCCGTATTACTTCGCGCAATATGAGCCGAACAATCAAATGACTCTTTACACCTATGCAGGTCAGATAATCCTTCATACTCCGATCAAAGGCGTCTGTATCTCCGCAGCCCAGATTCTTCTAACTGAGCCTAATCGTTTTGTCCGGGGATTCACCTATCGCACAGAGGATCAACTCAACGAATGGATGAACGATCTTCAACTGACCCTGCAAATCGCGGAGCAATACGCTCAGATGAATTACTGGCCCATGAACGACACGGCCTGCGACAAATTCGGCGGTTGCAAATTCCGCGGCATCTGTTCCAAATCTCCAGACGTCCGGGAAATGTTTCTCAAGACCGATTTTATCAAACAGGCACCGGAAGATCGGTGGAATCCGTTGAGGTCACGATGAAGGATCATGTTATAGTCCCAACCACCATCGTTAAAATCGAAGAAAAATTTGTCGAGTACAACCACCGTAAAGGTCCGCTAGGCCATGAGTGCGATAAAGCTTCCATCGGCTGGTTTGTTCAATTCGACGGATCAACCGAGTCGATTAAACTTTGGGATTCCGATCCCGGATGGCGGGTTGGTGACAAAGTAGATATTCTCTTTCAAAGGAAACCCAAATGACCTCCCTCGCAAAGCACCAATCCAATTCCTTCACCAAGCTCCTACTTCTAGGTGATGCTAAATCAGGCAAGACCGGTTCCTTAGTCTCTCTCGTCAAAGCCGGATACAAACTTCGCATCGTTGACCTAGATAACCTGCTTGATATCCTCAAGTATAAAATCCTCGAAATCTGCCCGGACAAAATCGACAACGTCGAAGTCCGAACCATCCGCGATAAATACAAAGCTTCGCCCGGTGGCACGGTCATCGACGGCAAGCCCAAAGCATGGACCGACGTCGAAAAACTTCTAGACAACTGGAAATACACCGATGAAGATGGAACTGAATTTGACCTTGGAAAACCCGCAGAATGGGGTCCTGATTGCATCCTCGTAATTGACAGTCTCTCACGACTCTGTGACGCCGCTTACGATCATCATGAATCAATCGTTCCGCGAGGTAAATCTGGCGACTTTGACGGACGAACAGTGTATGGAAATGCTCAAGACGACGTCGAAAAGCTTATTGCAATGGTCACTTCAAAGAACTTTAAAGTAAACCTAATCGTCATTGCCCATGGTATTTACCAATCTAATCCAGATGGTACCACCAAAATCTTTCCGCAGGGCGTAGGACAAAAACTCTCGCCGAAAATCCCGCAGTATTTCCCGAACTATGTTCGATACAAGAACCAAAATGGCAAGCGCACGATTCAACTGGAGTCCGATCCTATGATCGACCTTGCCAATACCAATCCCGGAAAGCTTAATAAGAGCCTCTCAATTGAAACAGGCCTTGCTGAGTTTTTCGCGGTACTTCGTGACAATCCAATACAGGAGGCGCCTGAACGAGAAAAACCCAAGTCCCTGACTTTGAAGCGTGTCAACTAAGGAAACCAACATGTCCAATCCCAACTTTTCTTCCATCCTCGACGAAGCCCCGACCGAAATTGATCGCCCGAAGCCGCTCCCGGTTGGAACTTATCTCTGTACCGTCGTTGGATCGCCTGTTTACGACAAATCCACCAAGAAGGGCACCCCGTATGTTCAGTTCACCCTCAAGCCGATCGCGGCCGAAGATGACATCGACGCCGAAGAACTCGCTGACATGGGTGGGTTCGAGAACAAGACCATCCGCGCGACTTACTACACCACCGAAGAAGCCATCTATCGCCTCGATGAATTCCACGAGCATTGTGGCATTGATCTGACTGAACCTGCCTCGCGCCGGTCTCGGAATGATGACGTCGTCAATGCTCAGGTTCGCGCGGTGATCAAGCACCGGACTTCGGATGACGGTACTCAGTTGTATGCTGAGCTTGCTCGGACGCTGGCTGCGGATTGATCTAACTTTGGGAGGGAGCTTCGGTTCCCTCCCAATCACAGGAGAAATCTTATGGACGATGTTATGACACAAATCGAAACCGACATTGCTCAATTACTTAATACTCGCGGTCGAACTCATGGCGATTATGCAAAGCATGCAGATATAACACAACAAATAAAACTTTCTATGCAAGTAAATGCGTCTAAAATTTGGACTGAATACTCAGCAATGCAGCGTGAATCACTTGAAATGATCGCTCATAAAATCGGACGCATACTTGCGGGCGATCCAGATTTTCGTGATCATTGGGATGATATTGCCGGGTACGCAAAACTTGTAGCAGACCGGTGTACTAAATGAAACCAATCTTTCTCTTAGGCGATAACCGCGGCGAAACCGAGGACAAGCTCAACCTAGACTTTGTGTCTACCGCAGGTGCTGAACTTATTCGTATGCTTGGCGAGGCCGGGATTCTATCTCTGACTTCTTTCGATCGCGATTATATCCACCGATACTACACCACCAATGATCCCAGATGCCTAGCCGCAATCTGGGCCCTGCATCCCGAAGTCTACCGAACCAACGTATTCAAAATCAAAGCCCGCGACCTTGAGTTCTTCTGTGGACCCAAAGCCGAAGGCATCCCCGGATATCCTGCTTTGATCAAATCCAAATATGTCCGGCAGGAATTTGAACCTGAACTCGAAAGGCTCTGCCATGAAATCCTTTCAGTTGATCCCAATATTATTATTTGCTTTGGTAATCTCGCTTGCTGGGCTCTTAGCGGCGCCACAGGGATTACTAAAGTTCGTGGAACAACATCGCTTTCAACTAGAACTGTGCTTGACTATAAGCTCCTTCCTACTTATCATCCTTCTGCTGTTCTAAGACAATGGGAGCTCCGTCCAACTATCGTCGCCGATTTAATGAAAGCTAAAAGGGAGTCTGAATATGGAGAAATTCGAAGACCAATCCGAGAAGTCTGGATTGAACCAACACTCGATGACATTCAATCCTTCATTGAACAACACATTAACGGCTGCGACTTATTGTCTGTCGATATTGAGACAAGCGGATCACGGATTACTTGCATTGGATTTGCTCCAACCCCACGAATTGCTATCGTTATTCCGTTCGATGACTGGCGCGCAACAAACGGAAATTATTGGCCGACTAGAGAGGCTGAGCAAAAATGCTGGCGCCTTATCAGGAGAATTCTCGCTGATCCAAGCAGCCGAAAATTATTCCAAAACGGAGCCTATGATATCGCGTTTCTCTGGCGAGCCTACGGAATAAAAACCATCAATGCCGCCGAGGATACAATGCTTCTATCTCATGCATTGCAGCCGGAGTCTAAAAAAGGTCTTGGGTACCTTGGCAGCATCTATTCCGACGAAGGCAGCTGGAAACATATGAGGAAGAAAGATGAAACAATCAAGAGGGATGCATGATGACTACTGAAACAATGAAATGTATAATTGAAGACTGTGAAAAAGAAAGCTGATAAGAATGAAGATAATCAAAACACATGAGATGGAGCCAAGCTTACTGTCGGATTTTGAAAGGGATATGGTTTATAACGGCCTCGACGTTTGTGTAACCCGCGATGTGTTCGACGCCCTCCATCCGCAACTCGACAACCACACCACACCGATTTACAACTTCTCTAAATCCCTCCAAGCTCCAACACTTGAAATGCGCTGTCGCGGCGTCCTCATCGACGAAATCCGCAAATCCGAGGTCATAGATGAATATTATGAAAAGATGGAAATCGTTGAAGCAAACCTTAACCGGATTGTTTTCGACGGCATCGGAATGTCACATTTCAATTGGCGCTCCCCAGCCGATCAGCAACGATTGTTTTACGGAGAACTCGGTCTACCACCGATACGCAAATCAGGACGTCCTACAACGGATCGCGGCGCCAGAGAACGACTTGCAGTATATCCAACAGCACAATCAATCGTCGCCCATATCAACGTTCTCGCCGACCTCGGAAAGAAAATCTCCGTTCTTAAAACCGACATTGATCCAGACGGAAGAATTAGGACAAGCTATAACATTGCTGGAACCAATACTGGCCGATTCTCGTCATCATTATCTGATTTCGGAACCGGAGGAAATCTCCAAAACATTGAAGAATTACTAAGATCAATCTATATCTCTGATCCCGGAATGAAGTTCGTCAAGTGCGATGCCAAGTCCGGTGAATCATTCTGTGTCGGCGCAATCGAATGGAACCTTTTCCAAGACGGGAGATTTCTTGATGCCTGTGAATCTGGTGACCCTCACACAGCAGTTGCAAGAATTTGCTGGCCTAAGCTTGGCTGGACCGGCGACCTCAAGCGGGATAAAGATATCGCAGAACGACCTTACTACCGATCTTACTCTTACCGTTTCATGTGCAAGAAACTCGGTCATGGTTCCAACTACGGTGGTCGACCCGAAACACTTGCCAACCAATCCAAACTTGATATCTCCGTTGTCAGAGACTTTCAACCAAAGTACTTCGCCGCTTTTCCAAGCCATCAGCTGTGGCAAAAACACGTTGACGATACACTTAGAAAATTTGGATACCTTGTTTCGCTCACTGGACGTAAAAGATGGTTTTTCGGGCGACGTAATGATCCATCTACCCTCCGGGAGGCAATTGCTTTTGACCCTCAATGCAGTCTTGCAGACATTGTAAATACCGCGATGGTAAATATCTGGCGTAAAGGTCTGGCAATTATATCTATGCATGACCATGACGCATTGACGTTTATGTACCCAGAAAAAGACGAGGATCGGATTATTCCGCTGCTCATGGAAAATCTAGTTGTTCCGGTTCAACTTAATAATGGCCGAGTTCTTCGCATACCTTACGATTGCCAGACAGGGTGGAATAAAGGCAAATATGATGAACGCAAAAATCCAAACGGGCTCAAAGAATACTTCGGCCATGATGAACGGAAGCGGCAAAAGACGGCTGGAGTCATGGATAGAATCATTTATCGAGCAAACAAGTAATCTTCATTCGCCCGTTATATTTCGTAAATGGGTTGCGATCACTACCATTGCGGCGGCGCTAGAACAGAAAGTTTGGGTTAAAACTTCGCGTCCGCTTTACCCAAACATTTTTGTTTTCATCGTCGGCCATCCGGGTGTTGGTAAAACTCGAACCATGCGCGAAGGCCGGGCATATCTAGAACCGCTTCCCGAGTTCCATCTTGCCCCAATATCCATGACTTTCGCCAGCCTTGTTGATTCTCTTACCGCAGCCAAACGAACCATAATCCATCCGCCAAATGATCCGCTGGAATACAATTCCATGTATATTTGCGCTGACGAACTTGGCGCTTTCATCCACAAATACGACAACGAGATGATTGATGGATTATCAGCTTTCTATGATCCTGATCCATACCAGCAGGTTCGCCGAACTTCTGAACTTAAAATTAAAATCAAATCTCCGCAGCTTAATATTCTGTGCGGTACAACCCCACAAAATCTGTCCGACCTTATGCCCGAAAAAGCATGGGGTCAAGGATTTACGTCTCGACTGATCATGGTGTTTTCTGATGAACGAATTATCGGCGATGATTTTGCACCAACTGAGGCCCGCCGATCTGATGACCTTGAGCATGACATTAACATCATCAATGGTCTTATTGGCGGTTTTGAAGTCACAGAAGCTTACCGCGAATGTGTCAATAATTGGCGCGCTCTTGGTGAACCTGATACACCAACTCACCCTAAATTACTCCATTACAATACCCGGCGTCGAACACACCTATACAAACTTTCAATGATATCCGCAATTGACCGATCCAATTCCCTGATCCTAACCCGCGATGATTTCAACCGCGCCCTCGGCTGGATGCTTGAAGCCGAAACAACAATGCCCGAAATCTTCAAAGCTGGTGCCACTAATGCTGATGGCCAAGCTATGGAAGAAATGCTTTACTTCATTAAAATCAATGATCGCGGCCACGGTGTCTCCGAACAAAAACTTACCCGCTTCGCCTCCGATCGAATACCAATCCACTCAGTTTTCCGAGCGATTGATCTGATGGAACGAAGCGGGCAAATATATGTTTTAGGGACTGATAAAATAACTAAGCTCAGATACTTCTCAGCGGCAAAGCCAGACTCACTTCAATAGATGCCGAACCAAATCACCCAGCCCAGCAATCCAACCAAGAAGCAACGCAATGACAGCCAAAAGAATCTTCGCGCCTTTTGCTTGGTTTAACAAATTCGTGAAATTATCAACCGACTCTTTTATCTCTTTGATATCGGCTTTCAATTCACGAATCTCTTTGTCAACCTGATCGAATCTCAATTGAACCTCGCGTCGATGACTTTGATTTTCGCTTTCTAGCGCTGTAATACGTTCACCCGCAGGCCTGTCATTCATATCAACCCCCGAATAAATTCCCCGGAGATTAATTTCTCCGGGGATTTTTATTAGCTGCTCTTCAAGGCAGAAGCACAGATGACCGCAGTCGCCGCGTCAATCTTGGTGAGCATGGTATTGGTGTTTTGGGACTTATCAAAAATCCCAATCAACTTCGTGGTGGTAGGTTCAAAGACGCAATAAATGTTGGTCGTTGCCTGCACCACCTGCTTGCCCAGAGCAATCTCTGCTTGAAGATTTGCCTGCTGGGTGGGAGTTAGATCGTAGAAACAACCACCAAGGGCCAATGGCAAGGCCAGAATAAATTTCTTCATGGATTGGGTCCTTTCGGTCCGAGATAAAACTTTGACGTATCGCCCGCCTTAGAAGGAATCATACCCAGCACCGCGTTAACGGCATTGCCGATCCCAAGCACCAAAGCAATTATCGCGAGAATGGCTTTAACTTCCGCAGGGCTCAATCCCAGATCGGTAAACTGTGCGCTAGCTCCCGAAAGAAAAGCCAGCACCGCCAGCAATACCGACAACCATACGCTCCATCTTGGATCAAGTGTCATTTACTTCTCCTGTTTTTTAAGGCGGTATGCATCAAGCGCGATTTGAGCCCACTTGATTCGTTCAGCCAAAGCCGGAACACCAGCGCGTTCATACAATCGCTCAAAGGCAATTGTGGCTTCTTGAATATTCTTCGATTCTCGGACGTGCGCGAGAACATAGGCGTAGGAATTATTCCTATCTTCGCCGGACAGTTCCAGCTTTAGATAACCATAATTTCCTTCATCCGATCGCCAGTCAAGTTTATGTTCGTGGCACCAGTTCAGGAACAACTTCCGACGAGGCCCTGTCCACTGCTGCCAACCATATCCGCCATATCCCGGAGGCTGGCCGATTTCATGGAGTACAGTAAACCCAAGACATTCGTGTCCGGTATTGCCAACAATCCCTGCGGCTTGGTAATCCTCAAGATTAAAATCGCGGATCAACCAGCGCATTATTTCCGGCGCTTTAGATTTAAACACTTCAATCGGTGTCATCGCCCGCCTCCAAAATATTCATCAACAGTTTTTCAATGTCCTTTGGTTGTGCCATACCTTAACCCAACTAGCCAAGACCAAGTACCCTGCGGCTGTTCAACGCCGGTATTAACGTCAGTTATATACCGAAGAATATGCCCGAATTCTGATGGGAACATTCCAGTCGCAGTACCCAATGCAGTGACACCATCCGCGATTAGTTTCCCTCGGTGCATTTCATTGAACGCACCATCTTTACCAAAGTCACGAGTCAAATCCGTAAACGATTTATACATTGTTCCAAGCAAGCCCGATTGTGGATCACGGCCTGACATAAGCGCGGAAGCAATATCGCGGATACCGACCCAGCTAGATGATAACGTTCTAACTTCGCCTTTTACCGCCCGCCATGCCCAAGATTCTTCGTGCTTTTTATCCTCAGGTTCCGGCGACACCCAGCTTTCAACAATTGCAGGCCAGATTGCATAAGCAAACAAGCTGGCAGATAATGCTGGAATATCTTTCGCAGCTTCCGCCCAGCCATCGGCTTTGCCTTTATCAATCGTCGCGCCTGCTTTCCAAAGTGTTTCCATCTGACGATTCATGATATCAGAGAAGAAGTTATAAAGCGAGGTTAACCAAGGACTACTATCCCGCATAATCGCGGATCGATTAGTTACCGCAGTTGAACCATGTGCCCGACGTACTGCGCGGTCGGCCATTTGAACTGCTTCACCGTGGCTGGACCCAGATTCAATCTCATTTTTATACGCCGCAAGCCAAGTAGGAACCGCAGAAAGTTTATCTGACAGGGCCACAGGTTTTGATGCATATTCCATAATCGTCTGTCTTAGCGACATAAATTTTTGTTTCGCCCCTTGACTGGCAAAAAACCCTCCGCCATAGACTAGATTATTCGAAGCGCCATACATAGTCTCCATCGCATTACGCTCGCGACGTTGAAGTTCCAATGAGTTATTCATCGCAAAATCATAATTAGATTCACCAGTCCATTCATCGACAGAGAACATTGACTTTGCAGCATCGTAGAAATTCTTTACACCAACCTCTCGAATCGAAGTCATAGCCGCCGATGGTCCATGCTTCAATACGGTTCCCGGATTGAAACCAACCAAGGTTGAAATCAAATTCTGCCGCATAAATCCGCTGACACTTTCCATTGCTTGGTCAGCTTTGGTCATCCGATTCGCGGAATTAGCAACCGATTCAAGATATGGTATCAGTTGATCCCGCCATTCAAGTCCATAATTTCGTTTAATTGCTTCTTGGATTCCCTTGTCATAAAATATTTTCTTTGCGTTCAACACCGCCGGACGCATGGCAATATCGTGTAACATTTGATTAATACGACCGGGCATATCATCAAGGCTCATACTCAACGGCCGAACATCAAATGTTCTAGATTTAGTCCAGCTATTTGGCGTTGTTGCTTTATAATAATTCGGCGACATTAGTCCTCCGGCTCGCCCAGATACATCGCCTTGATGCACAGCGGAATGGATGATTGGATAATACCCACCTGCATAAGTTCCATGCGGCGTTTTAATCGGCTGAGCCGGTACACTATCAGGCGCGACACCACCAGTTAGCGACCGATACATCGTGTCACCTTTGGTTTTTATATCTTTGAAAATATTGTCCCAAATTTTCTGAACAAAATCCCAATCTTCTTTATTCGCATTTTGATGAATCCAATTCATCATCTGCCCAGATTTAAGTCCATAGCCTCCGGCCATTTTAGCTATATTTGATTTAGTTCCGGCGTTAAGCATGATCGTAAGCAAATGCTTCCGAGTCATTGGAAAAAGTTCGCCTGAACTTGGATCGCGCCAGATATTATTGGTGACGCTCCGAGTCAAATCACGATCATCTTTAATATCAAGAAGCTTCTTGGAATACTCCTTAGACCAAGCTTCTTTTTGATTGGCCCCGTCGATAAGCTCATAGAGTATTCGCGACCAATCACCTTTAGGGTCAAACTTATCAAATCGCCCAAACATATTTTCAAGGGTTAATGATCTTGCCACGTACCCACGAATTGCTTTAATACCGGGAATACTTGATGTACGCCCCATTACTTGCCCATCGGCATCATACTGAATAGGTTCGCCAGTTTCAATGGTTTGAATCATTCGGGTTTTGAGTGTTTCCAAATCAATCTTTTCACCCGCAAGTACGACTTTCATTTCATCACGCGCATTCCAAGCAAGCGCAGTGAGGCTATCGTGGACGTGGTTAAATTCATCCACGGTCATTTCTTTATATGGCTTGCTCCAATTAGGATCATACAGTTGATCCCAGACCGGAATTTCCCTAAGTTCTTTCTGTTTGGTTTTTACAAATTCCTCTAAAGTTCCAGTTTCCCGAGCGCGAATATCATCAGCGATATTTTGTATTGACCGGCGAACAGGCTTACCGATTCGGATCATAATGTCATGCATATAGTTAGTGTATTCTGGCGCAACACCTTTGACTTCGCGCCGTGCAAATTGCTTGGTGATAGCCTCAAACTTCGCTTGTGTTTTTTGAAGTTTCAACGCCTCGGCTGCGATAACCGCAGAGATATATCGGTTCTGCAATGATTTTACAGCATCTGCAGCATTACCGCCAGCCAAAGATTTAATCGCATCCTGCGAATGTTTCTCAACCGTTGCCATTAGCTTGGCAAAGTTAACCGAACTCATTGGCATATTACCAAACATTCGTTTAGCTTCTGCCATAGCAAAGTCTTTATCAATCGTAGAAATACCAGCCTGCATAGCTGCGCCTTGATATTCCTCAGCGATGATATTCAGGTTGTTTTCGCTCAGCGCTTGATCCCGAGCCTCGGACATAATGTTATCTTGAAGATTTCCATACTTCGCCTGCATTTGACGATTGGTTTCGTCGTCAATGACTTTACGCAACATTTCCTGTGGCGAGCGGCCTTCTTTAGCGGCGTTGTATTTACCTAACGCAGCGATCATTTCATCGCCGGAAGTGTATCCAAACATGCTGGCGACAGAGTCAACTGGCAGTCCAGACTTGGCATAGTAATGATCCGGAAGACTCGCTTTTTGAGCTTCGGTCAAATCATCTTCGGCCAGCGGATATCGTTGACGCAACTTCTTCTCTTGAAGTTCGCCCGATCCGATAAACAAATCCGCAGCAACGTCAGGTCGCTGACGGATAGTCTGTGTTACCTGTTTTTCAATCTCGGTTTTATTCTCTTCCCATTCTTTAGTCTGTTCCCGCTTTTGCTCTTTCTCAGCCCGTGCGATTGAAGCTTCGAGGTCGGACTTATACCGCTCTTCAACTGACTTCCTAAGTTTCTGGAAGGTATCTTCATCAAGTCCAACTGCCTCAGCACGGAGTTTGTCGGCCCAATCTTCTTGGAACTTTGGCTCCTGTCCCTGATAAATATCCGGATGCATCGGGGGACCGGGTTCACGGCCAGCGACTTCCCCAGAATAAACCTTTTCAAAAATATCATCGAACGTCGGTTCACGCCCAAGAATCGACTTCAATCGATCTTTGACTGATTCCCAGATTTCCTGAATCTTCTGGAATATTTTCGAGGTTTCAGCATTTGCAGCTGAATCTTTATTCGCGGCCCAAGTTCGAAAAGCTTCGGCGATAGCTTCCTCGTGCTGCTGGGCTTTAGTCAGCGTCGGATAACGATCTTCGATATTATGCTGACCAATCCAATCCTCGTCAATCGACGATCGAATCAGCTGGTTCCATTCCCTTGGTTCAAAGAAACCAAGCTGGCGCAGAAAATGAATCGATTCATGACGATGCGTTCCGATTGGGTCAGGCCCAAACAGATTAATCAGAACATCAGGCAACCGATCCGGATGAGAAATAAACACACCCAGCGGATTAGACCCGCGAGATGTTGTTATCTTTCCAGTTGGAATAAGATTAGCCTTGCCACCAGTCAGTGTTTCATTTTCAAAATTTAGTTTTGAAACCAATGCTTTCTCAGCTTCGGAATACAACTCCCGCGGTTTAACCTGCGCAGTCACAGTTGGATGAAAGCTTCTTTCCCATGCAGAATTAAACACACTTCGCATTAAATTGAAATTATCAATATTTTCAAGTTCGGCAAGTTTAACCTTCGGATAAGCCAAATCTGTATACGCCGTGCCAGCAGCGTCCCTAGCGCCAGTAACCCGATGACCTGTGACTGTTTCAAAATCGGGATAAAGTTCTTTGATCTGGCGCTTCAAGTCCCGAATCAAACTCGGACCGAATGAATTTGCCCACATACCTGCCGCACCACTCATCATCTGAACGTGCAAGGTCTTGGTGGCTTCATCCGGAACCAAAGTTATCTGGCCAACTTCTTCTTTATTGTGATCGTATATCTTATACTCGTGATACATTTCGCCGCCAAACTGAGCATTGTATTTCTCAGTTTCAACATCACGTAGCAACGAAATCTTCCGATCACCCATGGCAAACATAGGCTCAAGGCCTTGCGACCGAACCACAGGCAACGGGGCATCAACTACCGTCTTAGGTGCTGATCCTTCGGCGGCTTCCGCAGCTGTGATTCCCTGCGGCCACATGCGAATATCGTCATGCAACTGCCGAGCCACTGCAGGGTCAACATGCGTCAGCCAGTCTTTAATCGGAATATGAACATCTTCGCCGGTAGTCTTAGCAAGCTCAAGTGCATCTTCAATTCCGGGAGCCCAGCCAAGTAGACCATCATCAGCCGAAGGGATTCTATCGCCGTAAAGTTCTGCGACTCGATCCCCAGAGATTCCAATTGTCGAGTTGCCATAATGTTGTTCGGCAAATTGGTTAAACATTTCCGGTGAGCGTTCTTTGGTCATGCTTGCTTGAGCATTAGCCAAATCTTCATCTAACCGATCAAGTGCAGAAGAATTAGCATCAGCATACATCTTGTCAATTTCAGGATGCACTCCGCGTGGAGGCATCATGCCATTCTCTAAATATGGCTTAGCAGCTGCGGCAATCTCCTGCGCTTTAGCCATATCCTGAGCATGCTTCCGCTCAAGAACTTCCTTGGCATCATTACCACCCTCGCCTGAAATAAGTTTGCGTTCGGTTTCAGCTTCTATATCACGAGAAAAAGCTTCGGCACCTTCTTTGCTACCGCCGAAAACTTGATACGCCGCGCCAGCCGCACCTTTACCAGCGCCTGTGGCACCGCCCATGAAGCCACCAAAAGCGGACGCAATATCTTCTCCGGTGGTACCAACCAGACCTACGAGGTTAACCAACGGAACCAACGCAGGATTAACCTTATCGCGCGTGTCGATTGCCCATTGCATTGAAGCCGGAGTCTCGGTGCCAAATCCGCGAATAGCCCCAGCAACACCGCCAGCAACGCCAGACAGCAAAACCTGACTCAATGAACCGGGTTCAGCCCGAGAATCTGGATTTGCAATTTCATCAAGCGCGTCGAGGAAGCCTTTAGTTTGCTTAGCACCTTGAGAAAATCCGCTAAGATTACCGTAGTCATCATTTGAAACAATCGGAGCCATGCTCGAAGAACGGATATACTGTTGAATCTCCGGCGAGTTATGAACAATATTAGCAACCATCCGCGCTTTGGTATCAGAATCAAATCGATCAAGATTCGGATAGATCACAGGCGCAGGTGTGCCTGTGGCTCGAGACAATTGAATTGCTCGGGCACCTTGATCCGGATTTTCATCGATATTAGCAGCCGCTATTCGCATCGGCTGATAGATATCATTCTCGATCGAGTCCGATTCAAAATCAAAATCGTTCATTGCCGCGGTGGCTCCGGCTCAGAGGGAACGGGGGCAGAAACAGCGCGATTGGTTGTTTTGCCACCAAAGAGTTTATTATAGTTATCAGTCATCATGCGAAGCTTATCGGTAACTTGCAACTGACGAATTTGTTCATCGCTTGGAGTAGGCATACCGTTCTTTTTATAAATACCAAGAACTTTTTCTTTATACCCTGAATCAAGCGAATCAGTATATAATGGCTTAGAATTAGTTCCAAAAAACATACCCGGAACCTGAATGTCTTGCATCAACTGTGTGCCTAGTTCTTTAATCTCTTTGTCATTCGGCGGACGTTTAAGCTTATCCGCTAGATCAGACAAAGCTTCGCCAAACGTACCATTGAATTTATAATACGAAGTCGGATTTCGAGTTTTACTTATCCCAACCGCAGGATCATCTAAAATTGGACGCATGATAGACATGGCTTTTGGAAGGAAATTATCCTTCATGGTATTGTTGAAAACTTTATTCCGCAGGTCCAGAAGTTTCTGCGCGTATTCATTTGGCATGTGTAGATCGTTCATATCGACATTCAATGCCTTTTCACGCTCCGCTGGTGTCGCATTAAGATCGGTCAACATACCGCGAAGTGTGTGATAATAGGCCATGTTCTCTGGCGTTGGTGCATAGTCGCCATGAATTGCGTTATATGACAACCGGCGATTAATTGCACCTTGAGTCTTAGGGTCAGAATTAAGATAAGCTGCTTTAGCATCTGAAGGAAGTTCTTCAACCGAACCCGGAAGTTTACCATCTTTCATGCCGACGCCATAGACTGCGCCTTGGAGAATGTTGGTGTAATTAAACTGCGTGGCGCGTTTAATTGAATCGTCCCTACCACGAAGTTGTTCAACTTTTTGGATCAAAGCGTCTTTAAATTCTGGATCATCTGGGCCTAGAGACTTAGAACGCTGCTCAGCGATATCCCTAAGCTCCTGTGCAGATTTGCCTTTGTTCGCCGGATCGTTATAAATCTCCGCGGCTTCCTTGGCAGTGACCTTGGTCAATGTCGCAGTTCTAATCTGACCTTGGAGGGTTTTCGCTGTATCAGAATCAACTGTTCCGGCCTTGATCGCGGTATCCAGCATAGACTGGGCGATGAATGGATCATCGCCAAGAGCCCCGCTGATACGCTTGGCGGTGAGGTTATTATTAAGTTGAAAGGTATGGTTGTCCGCGTAGTCCTTGTCACGACCCATCACAGAGGCTGTGAGTTCACCTACTTGGCGATTAGTCTTCAACGCCTGCTGATACGCATCTTCATCGTCAGGATGCTGCATGGCATAGTTACCATCAGCCTCCGCTCGGTCATGCGCCGTGCCAAGCATGTAGGATTTATTTTCATTACCTGAGTGAGCCGCCGCAGCCATAGTTGTTCGGCCTTCCATAGACCGCGATTGTTGGTTGAAGGCTTGAACAGCGAATGGCGAAGTCAATCGACCTGCGATTTTCTCGCGGGTTTCGGCAATAGACTTTTGAAAGTCTGGCAACCCAGCAACAGCATCTTTACCTGACTTAGATTTATAATCCGCGAACTGTTTTCCAACTTCGGCCATATAATCTGTCATCGCCGCATCAGCATCAGCCTTTTCATTTAGCTGCTGGATTGCATAGGCACGGGCAAATAGTTCATTGCCGACGTTATCGGCAACTTGGCCTAGATGCTGAGTGGCAGCCGCCGTTGCGCTTCCAAAAGCAGACTCCGGCGCATTTATCTGCATCGACGGTATCGGCCGATCTTCCGGCGCAATTGACGGGGTTGGTGAATATGGAACTTGACTAGCCATTACCGTCCGAGGCTCCATTGCGTCAACGGATCATTGCCGGTGTAGTCGCTGCTACTGCCAGAGTTATACAACCCAACCTGTTGAGCCTGTGACCATTTACTAGCAACCGATCCGGCGGTGCCAAGGACAGATGAAACCCCGCCTATAACACCCGCAAGCATTTCATTATTACCGGCAGCTTTATAGGCACCAGCCTGTGCTTCATCGGTCGCTGCTGTAACCCGAAAATCATAAGCAGTCTTAGCTGCGTTGGATCGGATTTGGTTTAGGTCCATTCCGGTGATAGTCTGTTGAGACTTTTGAACCTGTTTTGAGGAACCTGAGTTTACATCAAGACCACTGGAACTTTGAGCCGCGATTATCTGACCCTGGCGCTGTCCGGCTTGGAGGCCATATTTCTGGGCTGATTGTTCACCCTGTTGCAGGGCCAGATCAGAATTTTGCAGGGCTATCTGGGCATTAAGTTTTGCAACGCTCGCCTGATAGTCATACATGCCCTGTTTGGACATACCGCCGAATATTGAACCGACAGCGCCAATAGCACCGCCAGCTACAGTCGAACTGGTCCCGAGTGAAGCAAGTGCAGCTGGCGATCCCATCAGGTCCTCACAATTTCAAAAGGATACGCACCATTAACCGGATGACCAAATTCAGCGCCAACCCATTGAAGCCAAATCATTGCTTCACGATTCATGCAGAGGCCGACGATCTTGGAATACAGCGTTAGCATTTTTGCCGTGACCTTCCGGGATTCTCTCATAAAGATCAACTTATGTTTAACCAACCCCGGACAATGTTGCATCCAAAGATGTGCAACATCGGATAGCGCGGTCTGTGGAACGGTGCCGAAAATGCAAAGAAGATCATCCCCATAAAAAGCTGCGTGAACCGGTATTGATATTCTCGCAGCTTGTAGGATAATTTCCTTTTCATTTTCGGTTATACTATCCCCCAAATATTGAGAAATCAATCTTTCAGTTTGGGTTAAATCTATTTGATACACCTGAATTTTCATCTGTCATCCCCGATTGTATAGGACGGGAATACGCCAAGAATTGTCGAAGGATAAGGATTTGATTGCTCGATACAATACTGACCCGGAACTGTGTAAGTCGGCGACAAGAATGTTCTAGCGTCACCTGTGACAAGATCAGTCACAATTTGAGATTGCTGCCCGGTCAGCATTGACGAAACATTTCCGCGAACAAGGTCTTTCATTGGGGTCAGATGATTAAAATCTGGACCAATAGACAAACCTAAAGTCTGTGACACTCTGACGTCAACATAATTAATTTTCTTAACCTTACCCTGCACCGAGGGCTCGCCGACCTCAAGTGCCAAAGTCTGAAGCTTGCAGGTATAAGGCAAACCTACAGTGACTTTTGAGGCCGGAGTTGCAAGAGTGAATTGGCCAGACGCAGGCATAGTAAACGGCGGGATAATTACTCCATCCGCAAGACCAGTAACAACCTGTCCTGCAAGGTGAGTGAAACCTTTAAAAGTGCTGACTGGAAGACCGGAATACTGTAGCGCTGAGTCCACACACCAAGCGTCTTTAACGCCGTTTGGAAATATACGTTCAGCAATGCGTTCAATGTATTGGACTGAAACGCCGTTAATGTTACGTTGAACTACAGTATAAACTGCGTCAACATTACCAGCTGTCGCAGTTGATTCGGTTACAGTCGTAACGGATTTAAACAACCCATTGGTTGTCAAATGATGTGCCCAGCCAATAAAATCTTGTTCCTTCAAAAAAGTCAGTGACAATAGCTGCCCATCATCACGAACAGCCCAAACATCATAAAAAGGCTGTTCAGCCCAAGCCCATTCAAGAATGTTATATCCATAGAATAAGTGTGAGGACAGAACTGAAATATCTGTGCCGGTAAATACGTTGAAATAAATATTAAACGCAAGATCACGAACACCAGAACCTTTTGACTGGACATACAATACGTCATAATTAGCCACAATGGGTGGGACGTCATTTGCACCAACAAAGCTTTGGGCATTGGCTACGATGGCACTTGGGGTAATTGCAGACCCGCTTGATCCACCATTAACCAACCAAGAAGCTTTATCGGTTAGGATTAACATGCCGGAAGTCGAAGATACAATCGCTTTGATTGTATTAAGTGTCCCTGATACCAATGTTCCCGTGATAGCATCATCAGCACGGCTTGGGTCGGAAATATCAAAATTATAATAGCTGCCGGGTTTAGACATATAAAAAGTCTGAGGCGAACCCGGAGGCGCAGCAAGAACCAATCGTTGCTGAGAAAAGCTTGGAACAGTCGGATTGCCGTTGGAAGTCGCGGATAGAGTTGTAGTCGCAGTTGCTGCACCAGCACTGAAATTAACGCTCGGCGGGGAAAGATAACCAGCGCCTGAGGTCAACGGAATGACTTCGCCAACGCCCCAAGTTGCAGTCAAAGTAGCGCCTGTGCCCGACCCGGTTGTATTAGTCTGGGCGCTAGGACTGGATGGAACAGAACCTGAGGCAACGTAACCGGGGTTAACTACAGCCCAAGAAGTAATGGCACCGGCTGTGACACCGAGAACTTGCATTACGATGCCACCGGGAAATTGAATGGTGTCATTAACAACAAATCCAGTACCGCCGGAAGTAATTGTTGGAGTTCCCTGAACTTGAAGTACAGCAATACCAGTCGCCGGGATGGTGCAGGTACCGACGAATGTTATAGTTGGAACCGCAGTATAACTGCCATGAGCAGTAACGGTGACCGTGCTAACACCAGAGCCTGTGAAAGGATTTTGCGAAATCGGCGGAGTTTGAGAATAATCCGCTGAGATATTTGAATCGATAAAATTGGTGCCTTTGCAAGTGCCGATGAAACCGTATTGGACACCATATGGAATAACGCCGAAATATGAAACATTAGATTCATAGACGTTGTAACCAACTGCACCTTGTGCAGCAGTCCAAGAAATTTGGTTTGTCCCGGCAGTCGTACGAATATCTTGTTTACCACCAAGAGCAGCGACAACTGATAACGAAGATTCTTGGCCATTCACATCAATAGATGTAACTCCATAGCTGTAATAAACTGAACCAAAACCTAAAGTTGTTGTGGCTATAACATTAGTAGGTGCAACCGAAGTTGAACCAATAACAATCGGAAGCAGCGTCCAATCTGTTGCGGTGACTAGAGTTAACACATATGGCGGATGATTCGGATGGCAGAGTATCATTTGATTGATACTCTGCGCAAATTTAATAAGCCGTAAATCATCAGCCGAAGTATATGGACTGGCAATAGTATAAACCCGCGCAGCATTGCCGCCTGTGGTATAAGCAGGGAATCCGGTTGAGTCTAAATTATTACCGTTAAGATCGCCGAGAGTTACATTTGACCCTGAAACATTCAATACAGAGAAAAACCGATTATCTAACGGAATCATACCCCCGACAGAATTAATGTAAATCCAATCACCCGTTGCAAAATTATTTCCGGGGACAGATATAACACACGGATTGGCTTGGGTCGCAGCTGTAATGCTAAATGCATTTTCAAGGATCATACCGCCATTATAAATAAATCGCATGTATCCATTGCCAATTTCAATGACGTAACCCACATTGAAACTGGCCTGAAAATTGATAATCCTGACTTGCGTGGCAGATTTATAGGCTTGGATTATATACTGAGTTCCGGCTCGCGTTGAAGCACCGCCCCGGTAATCAACAAAGAAATTCTCAAGCAGCGCCGCGCCTGATCGATACTTTTGAAGATCAACTCGGGCGTTTAGATTCGGAGCCCACTCGCCAGCATTAAAGCTAGCTTGATTAGCAATATCAGCCATGCATCACCCAAAGATCGGATAAAGACCACCCCAATCATAGCCGGTATATGGGCCAGAGTATGGGGTTGCAATGTCAATGCCGCGAATCCGAAGCCAGTCGGGGGTTACGTCATTGATAGTAAAACCATCATTAGCATCGCCTGTGCGTGCATATTGAATCGAAGCGTTGGCTTCTTGTATGGCCATGTTGGCGAGTTTTTTATCGCCAGTCAATGGAATTGTTATTGTTGCGCCGAGAACTTTGGCCCAAGCGTCTTGGAACATGTCATCCATGACATTTGGATCGGTGACGTCTCGACAGTAAACTGCGGTTGCAAATTCTTGATTGGTAAGGATCACCCGCTGCGGTGCCGCGGAACCTTGAGTAAGATTAAACGTAGCACCAGTACCATTACCCGATGAAGTTGCCTGTGCTACAGGATTAGATTGGATACTGAAATAGCTACCACCTAGAGGGGGATTTGAATCTGGCAATTGTGCAACAACCGCGGCAGTTAGAATTGAACCCGAACCATTCACGGTTAAAACAACTATTTGGGCCGGTGCACCAATTGGGGCGTTGGTATTAGGACCTGTCGGAAGGGTGATAATTTCACCGGCAACATAACCTGATCCACCAACGGCAATGGCAACAGCATTAACCGGCAGAAATGTATCGGTTTGAATTTGAAACTTAACTGGCGGACCTTGCCAGAAGCTGGCTGCACCGCCTGTAACCGCGGTTGTGATTGGGATGCCACCAGCGAATCCTGTTTGAGTCGCTGGGATTAACCAACAAATTCGCAAAGCATCTACAGGGTATTGATATTCATATGCCCAAGGTGGTGCAGGCTGACCCGGCTGCCAAAGAGTCGTTGCGGCAGAAGTATTTTCAGGCGTTCCCGGCGCAGAAGTTATATAAACAAGATTAGCTGTTCGCATCGCACAACCCCACGGAGCCATGCGAAGAAGGCGTTTACGGATATTGTTAGCGACCAAATTGATCTGAATCGCTTCGTTGGTAGAATTTGCCGCGAGTTCAGCATCGGTCACCGTTGTGCGGGTACCGGGAACTTGCAACGCACGATTTGCAATATCCGTAAACGTAGTCATTGGTTATCGCTTTCCTTGGGTACCGGCGTTGCCATGATTGGTACCACCACCAAGACCGGGACGTTCATGCATGTGATTCTTCGGCCCGAGTGGCGGTAAATAAGGAAGTTCTTTCTTTTCTACCTTACCGCCGTTCGCAGCGCGGGAACCAGAAGTTCGTTCAGGTCCAAAATGAGAATGAAAATCTTTCATTTCGAATCCTCCACGGGTTTGCCTGACAAGTCAAATTCTGCCTGATCTGAATTAACAGGCTCAGCCAGATGAAGCTTCGCTAGTTCAATGGCAGCCGCTTTGGCAAGCTGAGCTGCCTCGGGAACACCAACCGACATGTGGATGATATTAAGCAGCAGCGACGCGCGTTCAAAATCCATGATTATCTCCTAATGTTTACCCTGAGAACCTTTTGTATGCGTGGTACAACCTTTCATCGGAGCTTCGAGGCCGCGACCTTCATAAACCTGAACCGACCGAGTCCGTACCTGATGGATGCCGATTTCAGAAACTGCGGCAGGGTTTATACCTCGGGACTTGGGTTCGATCTTGGTGCCAGCAACCACAGTATTTGCTCTGCCCTGTTTCATTTGTCATCTCCGGGTTTAGCCAGCTGGCGAGTATGATCCCAACGGTTCATTGGGTCTTTACCCATTTCACGGCGAACCTTTTCAAAAGTGCCGCCATCAGAATGAGCTTCTTCGAGCAACTGACGATAACGATCATCGCATCGTTCAGCTTCACGAAGAATATAATGCGGAATTACATGGCCACGCTCGGTATACATGTTCATAACATCATGAACATCGTGCATGTACATGATAAATCGCCGCATTTTCTCAGGCACTTCGGATTCAGCCTCGACCATAGAATTAACAACTTTCGCCAACATGCCTTTGATGATGGCGATATTCTGATCGATGGATTTGAGATAGGCTTCGATTGCATCTGACATTGGTTGCGCCTTGGTTATTGTGTTGGAATTACGCCGGAGATATTAAGTGTTGCACCTGACGCTGCCGGAGTTAGGTTGCTGTATGTGAAACAACTTAAATTGTTCGAGGCGGCTTGGGTTTCGCAGACTAGGCTGTTTCCGCCAACGCCATCGCTACGGCCAAGAATTGGAACTGAAGAAACTGTTGAGTACCAAGGTGTGGTGAAGCTAACAGCGCCAGTACAGGTGCCGGCATTTGTGATCGGGATTGTAACATAAATCCAAGCAGATTTGCCATCAAGGTTATCGTAAATGCCTTTGACTGTGCCAAGAGTTGTGATGCTTCCACTGCCGCAGGTGATGGTTGGTGTCCAAGAATCATACCCAAGAGGATTGGCACCGATGTTGATTCGGTTGGAACCAATGTCAGAATAACCATGAGGCATGTTGATTTGAGAAGCAAGCATACCAGCAGGAATATTAAGGTCTGCGATTCGAACGCCACCCACTGCGCCTTTGGTTATATTGTATGTTCCGATGGAAAGATAAGATGCATTGTTGCCAATCGCTATAGGCGGGAGTGTATTGCCAATGGAACAATTAGTTACATTCAGGTTTGAAATCTGAACGTGCGCCGGTGTGGTTGGACCGATGCTAATACAGTTTGTATTATACGAACCATCGATGTTTAGATTGCTATATTGAGACAGCGGCGCATCGATTAGTAGAGCTTGAATTGGATTGGTTCCATATCCCTGACCTGCGGTATAGAGAGTATTGACAGTAAAGTTTTTTGCGTTAGATGTTGCGTAGACACCGTAAGCAGGTGCATTAACACCATTCGGAGAATCTGACCAGAAACTATCCAATAAAATATTCGCCCCATCGGCGAGGAAATTAATCGTATGGCCGTAAGACAAGCTCATACCGTCAATGGTTGCTCCGTCTTGAAGCCCGGTGAATGAGAAACCATAACTACTGCGGGGAAGGCCGGAAAGTGCGGTGACGGTGCCGTTATTGACTTGAGCAACAGTAGCCCAAGGCCAGACATGAACAGAAGTATAAAGTGACGTATCGTCGTTTGGCCCAGAAATCAAACCGGCGTTGCAATCAAGATTCACGTTACGAAAATGGCCGCGGCTCAGGGTTGTACCTACGCTGGTGAAGCAAGTATCGAAACCCATGATAAGAACATTTTCGAGCGTAAAGTCATTGAAATGAGACGTAGATGATGGTAGATCAACTGCTGTGCCAACCCAAGCCGAAGAATTATTCTGCGGAAAAGACATACCATAAGGTGTGATTAAGCAACCGCGAATGGCCGTGGAATTATTGCCGTGAATTTTCGCCGATGTTGCGAGACGAATTTGACTCATGGTGTTGTAAATTGTGCCTTGAGTGTTATCAGATGCCCAACCAGTATTGAATGATTGACATTCAAGCGATGAACCAGCGGGTAGAGTAATGCTAGATGCAAGATAAATCTGGCCCGAAGATTCAATCATGCAACGTCCGCCGGTGCCAGAGTTGGCAGCAGCGGAAAGACAATTATTGATCGCGGTGGTCGAATCAGCTACACCAGTCAAATCAGCGCCATATTCGGCACCGGCCCAATAGGTAACAAGCTTAGATGAAACCGCGGAGGTTGATGAACCAAAGAGCGAGCCAAGCGGCGCCGAGAATAACTGAGCTGCGCCTGTAACGCCAGTACCGCCGTAGATTTGATTGGCCGCAATCGATGGTAGCGTGACCGATGGGCCAAGTGAATTATGCACAAACGCAGTTGAGGCGCAGGCATTGGAATTATCACCAGTTGGTCGCGTGGCGCAGGTTGTGTTCTGGGCCAACACCGGGCTAGCCCAAAACAAAAATCCCAAGAGTAGAAAAAGTTTTTTCATGTGTTTGAATCCATGACAGTCAGGGGATTGGTTGTACCGGCACCTGTGACTGCCAATGCCTGCCACGCGCCTTGGCATTCGCCCGATATATCTAAAGTACCGCCATTACCAAATACTCGACGCATACCGCCAAGGGCTGCATTGGTTGGAGTCAAAGCAACATTTGATGGAGTAGTTGGAGCAGTTCCTAAAACATTTTGAATATAACTTGGGCCAATAAAAATATCATTTGGCCCCGGATTATGGAACGTGATGCGTTGCCGCGACGGATTGGCCTGAGCTACTACCGTCGCGGTTGTTTCATTGATGTTATTGTAGCCGTAGACTTTACCGCCGGAGGCAGATGAAAAAGTCTGCGGACCACCAACGCCTCCGACGATTGACATATTACTTCCCCTTCATAGGCTTGCCGGGCTTACCAGCAGGCATCTTCTTACCGGGCATTGCCTTACCGGGCATCGCCTTGGGTTCAATTTTCTTCGGCATCTTAGCCATTAGACTCTCCGGGTGATTGAAGCAAGAATCTCCTGATTCTGCTTTGCCTGAACAGCGAGAATTTCGACGAGGTCTTTAAGTCCCGGGATTTCAACCGGCGCTGAAGCCTTCTGAGCCATTTCAATTTGAAACTTATCAACCAGCGACTGAGAATAGGTGCCGAGGTCAGTCTCAGGTTTATAGCTCCAAGCATGTTCAAAGCTATCAGAGATAGCCTTGGCTTCATCGTCGAGTGGAATCATGTCCGGAGTCGGATCACCGATGAATACCTTATCGGTAGATTCACCTTTACCTTCATGGCAGACAATGACTTCGCCTTCCATGTTATCTTTAAAACCCCAGCGATTAGTCCAAGAATCCGGGTCTCTGGGGTCAAGGAACGTCGGAACAGGGATTCGCATACGGCGTTCTTTGCCGGTCGTGCGGTCGTTTTCTTTATATTCCCATTCTTCACCGGGGATATTAAGATAGTGCCCGGCCATAAGTTTCCATCTAGCCATTAGTTAGTCTCCTGCCATTCCATAGAAATCGCCAGAACACCCGAAGAAATAGAAACGCCATTGAGATTCAGGCAAACCTGCTGGGTGGTATTTTTCTGCAAAACCAAACCATGTTCAAACATGTCAACGGCAGAACCGAAAACAAGTTCAAAAGGCCGACCAACAGTTGTGGTGACACCAAATGATACCGCCGGAGCTTTCATCAATGAGGGCGATGAATCTACAACCGTAGGATTAGCAGTGTAAGCTACCAACGTCGCGGTTGAAGCCTGATCGGCTGGAAACAATGGAACAGCCACAGGAGCGGCAAGAGAAGTCGCTGCCGTGCCACCGGTATCAAGAGAAACACGACGATAGACTAGCACAGGAGTTGTGATTGCCGTACCGGCGGTTCCTGAAAGAATAACCCGTCGAATGGTTATATTTCGAGTGGCTCCGGGTGAGATACAAAAGATATCAGTCGCCGACGCTGCGGGAACGAGGCCGACCGAGGAAGCGGTGTAGGTTGGATTCTTGATGATGCCAGAAATTGTACCAACCTGTGGCACAACATTCACCTGAGCGAATGATGGGGCAATAAGCCCCACCAGCGCCAGAATGAAGAATACAAATTTCTTCATCTGAGTTCTCCGTTAGTTGGCGACAGTAATACCGGCGGGATAGCCAGAATAAGCACCACCAGTACCAAGGATTTGATCATCACGATCAATGACGATCTGCGCTTCAATCGTGCCGGTGGAGTGGGTACCAACAGAAATAAAGCGCATGCGGAGAAATCGCGGAACCGCCTGACCCGGAACCGGACGGGGCACGTCGATGTTAGCAAGCTGAGCACCAGCAACAAGCTGAGCCTCAGCAATCGCCTGCGACTGCCACATGACGGTGTAAGAACCCGGGGCACCAGAGCCGTTGTCAGGGGCACCATCGAGTTCAAGCTGAAGGCTGGTACCGCCAGTGAACGCAACCGGACAAATAGCCGAGAGCTTGAGCGCCGGATCATCACCGACGCCAAGATCACGAGCACCACCGCCGGAGGCCGAATTGGGAAGACCCGAAACACCAAGATCGATGATGTTAGAGGCAATCTGAGTGCCAGCCGTCGGAGAGTCGGTCTGAGCACCGGCTGTGATGCCACCGGTGGCGCCGTTAGACGTGCCGGTGAAAGTGAGGAGCCCGTCAAGAATCATGATTACACCACCTGAGCTTCGTTGTTGAGGATTGCGTCGCAGGTCCTGATCGGGATGCCGCGGAACGTGGTAACGACCTTGCCATCGAATTCTTCAAGACGGAGCAGGACGTTAGTCTTGTTCATCGCCTGAAGATCGAGGTAAGTGCGAACCACGCGGTTACAGTAGATAACCGTGCGGCCCATGTTGGCGCGAACTTCCGGGGTATCAGAGGTCTGAATCGCCGAGGCCATCGCAGGGGCGGTGGGCAAGCGATACAGGGCACGAACCAGAAGATTGATGAGGTTGGCCGCAGAGACACCGGTCAGCTGAGTAACGTCGATGTTAGCGATACGGGCAACATAACGCCAGTCACGCAGAACAAGGCCGATTTCCCACTTGAAATGATCGCGGTACGCCTGATAAGTATTGCCGGANGAATCGGTAACAGGCCACTCGCCCATGTCACGATGCTGCAGGCCGGTGATCTTGCCCTTCGGGAACGTCCCATGGAGCGTGTCGTTGCCCCAAGTCTGAACCCAGATGGAAGTGTTGGTCGAAGAAGTACCACCGCCATCAAGAACATTGTTCGCCGTCTGAGAGTTGGAAGTATTCTTGGTGGAATACCTTGGAGCCAATCCGGTGAACCGTTCCGGATTAGTGTGCTGGTTGCCGTAAATCAGCGTCGAAGCAATCTGCTGGGACATGCCTTCAAGAAAGGCCTTGACTTCGGACAGACGGAACTCGGCGGTGTTGCCGTTAAGGTCGGCGATATCCTTATCGATAACGGCGTAGGTCTCGAGGTTACCGCAGGTATCAACAATCTGCGCCGTAGTCGACTTGGCGTTCGGGACACCGGTGTTGAGCAAGCGCCAAGTGGCCTGAGGCAAACCGGTACGGACAGTGGTTTTATGTCCGGTCGGGAGATTGCCTTCCATGACGAGCATGTCATCAAGGATTTCATTCGTCTGAGACAGCAATTCGATGATAGACGCGATGCGATATCCATCATCCATGCGCTTAGCCCAATCCGCGTAGGTTAGGGCTGTGCTACCAATAGTCGCCATTGTTAAATTCCTGAGTTAGAGTTTGGTTACACAGTTCTGATCTGGGCTAAGCCGTTCGACCTTATTAAGGCTCAGTTACTGTGGAAGATTTGGATACATTGCCGAAGCAAGAGTTGGCCGTTGGGTCTGACCGGATTTGGACTGACCATGCGGCGAGGGACCAGCACCGGATACGTTGGTGCCTTCATTAACAAGGCTAGCCAAAGCATTGAAAGCTTTAACAAAAGCAGGATTATCGCCGATGCCGTAGAGATTCATGGCTTCCTGAAACGGGGTACGAATTTCAGCGGGGATTTGATTCAAGGCCCGGCCGATATTAGTCTTGACTGCATCAATCTTCCCACCGATTTCTTTGTCGGCTTTAAGCTCGTTCCGCCACTGTTCCTGCATTTTGATGATACCGTCGTCAGTAGACTTCTTCATCGCAGTGAGTTCAGCGTTATGAAAATCTACCAGTTTCTGGGCAGCATCTTGTGAAAGCCCAAGTTCTTTGAAGATGGGGGTTGCACGCTCGATCGCGGCTGCGTCAAGCTGCTGACCTTCCGACGCGGCAAATTCGTATTTTTCTGGGACACCGTCGGTAGGTTTAGTGGTATCAACGGGGGCCTGTTCATCGGGCTTAGTTTCCGTCAATGGGGCTTTGGACTGATCGATGATTTCACCGGTCGTCGTCCTCGCCTCCGGGGTATTCGTCATGGGCGGTGTCGTCGTCGACGTTGTCGGCGTTGAGGGGATCACTGGCTCGTTCATTTGAAATTTCCCGTATGTTTGCCTCTTCCATCATCGTGACAAAGTATCGCGGGCAATTCGATACTATGTCATTGTAGATTTGCAGTCCAATGTTTCGTTCACCTTTGGAATAGGCTTCGAGAAGAGCTTCACCTGTGAATGGATCGGCGAAGATATGACATTTGACGAGAAAATCATGAAACCAAGCGCGACCGGGTTGGGTGGACATTGCAGCAACAATGAAGTTAATCCGATCCGTTTCGCGAAGTTTGGCGAGTTTTTCGTATTTGCGAATATCTTTTCGTTCGCCCGCGTTGCGCATTAGTTCAGCCTGTAAATGCCGGTGTGCTCAGTTTCGAATGAAACCCATTCATCTTCGGATACGCGAACTACGGCAGTCGCTGCAAGATCAGGATCGCTGGTTTCGTCGCCTTCAACAGTGAACATGTTAGTTACCGGACAGAGTTCACCGTTGACCCAGATTGAACCAACCACTTTAAAATCAGGTTCCACCGCCGCCTCCTGTGAGAGCTTGCAAGGCATTTTGTCCTCCACCAACATCAGCCCCTGCAAGGTTCTTGGCACCTGCGGATAGTTGTTGTGCAATCTGCGCCTGCTGCGCCTGCTGCTGGGCTTGCGCCCGTTGCTGCCGAATCGCGGCCAAAGCGTCCGGACTTCTTATCATCTTAGGATCATTGTTTAGTAGGCTGGAGTATTTGTCAAGAGAATAATCCACGTCGATGTTGTCCATAGCCTCAGGAACAACGCCGACGATGTTACCAACTAGCGACAGGACTCGTTCAATGGAAGCAGCCTGCGTGGCTTGCTGGGCCTGAGCTAGCATGGAGACAAATTCAATATTCATCATCCGACCCTGAATTTCAGGTGGCGCGGGTGGAAAGATTCCGGCGCGGTTGGCAATGGCAAATACACGTTCAAGAACGGGTTTGAGAACTTCGTTGTCGATGCGTTCCAACGCAGGACCAAGCATGATTAAAGATTCAGATTTACGCAGGTCCCATTCGACCGCGGTAACATTGGATCGGGTTTCGTATTGAGACGCAACTTTAAGAACGTCGTTGAAGAAGATTTGGGATAGCCGAGATTTTACTTCGGTCAGGTCCTGAGTGATTTCCTGTACCGGAAAATGCGTGTCGTATACCGAGGAAAATCCGGGTTTGCCGGAGGCGGTGTAACCAGAAACAAAAGTAATACCGCCGGGAGTTAGATTAGCTGGCTGGTTCTTAAGTTGAACGTCGGCGACCAGCGGAGGGTTGACCATTTTATCAATGGCTTGCGCCTTGCGCCGAGTTTCAAGTTGAAGTTGCTTCTGGTCGGGTAGAGCATCCATACCCGGCGAACGACCGTAAGGATCATTAGAAACTACGTCCCAGCGACCGGTGATATTTGGTTGCTCAAGAAATCCCCGCTTGCGGAGAAATCCCGGTGGACTGGCAGCACCGCCTTGGGGGGAAGTTGAACCGCCCCATTCCCAATAAGCTTCGCGGAAAGCAAAACGTTCGGGGATACCAAATTCTTTAGCGCGACCGTCGTCATTGGGTTCAATGGAATGTGCGACGATCAGTTCGCGGGTGAGATTGGCACCCTTGGGATCGTCATAAAGTTGCTGGATTGGGCCGGAACAATTATCGTAACCGAACTCTTTGACACAGGCATCGACAGTCATAGTAAATTCGCGATAGAATACCGTCGGCCGATATTTACCGTCGATATCAATATAATATTCACCAAGGCAGGGATTGATGCAATTAACGACATTTTCGAAATCTTCGTAGATCAGCATTGTCGCTGTACCGAAGATTACAAGATCGAAGTAGAACACTGCGATAGAGTTGTAAAAATTAGATTCGGCGAAGATTAAATAAAGCAAACGCTCGCACTCGGCAAGCCACAGGCTGACCGGAGAAGTCTGTGTTGAATCAAGGCGGCCGATTCGGAGGCGAAACCATGGTGTGGTTGGAGAAGATTTGCCTGAGACAAGACCTGACGCAAGATTGCGCGCATAAATACATGCCGATGAATCAAGAATATGTTGATTAATCGGGGCGCCGCGAGCCATTTGATTTGGTGTAATGAGCCATTTATACCGGCGCGGAAGGAAGTAATCCGCGAGTTCGCGCCAATGTGTCCACGGTGAATAGCGGTTGACTCGCAGGCCAAGTAAACGACCTTCGGAATATGCGCGAAATTTAAGGTCAGTTTCCGATATGTTGGGCATTTTGATTCTCGGTCTGAGACTGCATTAACCGACCTTCGGAATGCATTTGAGCCGCCGCCATGAGTTCAAATTCAGGCTTTACTGGCGGAAGCTGTGGCTGGATTACTTGGCTTTGGGATTGTTGCGCATTGCGCTTGGGTCTGGAAAGAGGAACAACGGGCATGGTTATTGCCCCAAGAGAGTTTTGTTTGAGGTATTTTGTTGCATCGGAGTGGCAGCTGATGCAAGGAAACTCGGCGGCGCGGCAGGTTTGTTTGTGGACGGTGTTCCGGTCGGAGATTGTGCCGGTGCAGGCGGTGCTGGTGCAGAAGGGGCTGAAGGTTTAGAGCCAAGACTGGAAAGTAGTGTACCTCCTGCAAGACCAGCGAGTCCGGCGGCTCCGGCAGATGAACCAAGAAATGATCCGATGCCAGAAATGGCGGCACCGATTGAAATTGGATCAACCATGTTAAGCATCCATCCGTTCAGAGGAATGCGGGTCCCATTCAGTGATGATTTCAGACTTGTGTGGATAGTCACCGCCGGCGAGGGTATTAGGATTCAGCGGATGAGCGAAGGTTAGGACTAGAGCGTCGATATCATCCAGCGAAATACCATTACCATCCTCGTCCACCAAATCTTCTTTACGTTCAAGAATGATTTCGTCTTTGACGTTGAAAGTGTAGCGGATTGCCAGCATCTGCCTGCGGAGCTCAGGGTCTGGCGGAAGTGCACCACCTTTGAGCCACGCTCGACAGGCTCCATACATTGCAGCCCGATTGTTTGCGTATTTCTCACCGGCATTACCCCACACAGTGTTGTAGATTACATCTTTTCCGCCGAATTGAACTTCATAGCAGAACAGGCGCTTGTTGCGAACTTGATCCACAACGCCACCGCCAACACCACCACCGTCAATCATTATGCCGTCGGAGTGATAGCGAAAATGAGCTTGAAGAACGGCATCGGATAGTTGAGTTGTGGAATATCCGTTAAAACGTTCGCGAGCGATGGTGCGGGCATCGCGGCCCTTACGTGGGAAAATAACCGAGGCATTAGCGCCGAATCGGGCGACGTCGACACCAAGGGCCAATGGATCAGTTTTGTCAACGTAGACTTCTCGAGTCATAGCCTCATCGATTTCGGCCGCGGAAAAGAATTCCATCAGGCCTTTACGAGGGAATTGGCCAAGAACACGAACGCGCACAAAGTCAGAGTCGAGGCCATAAGCTTCGATCCAGTTGTTCAGGCGGGCTTTATTGGTGACTCGAACATCGCGTGAATCGATCTGGCGATGACGCCATTGCTTTGCAAATTTGCCACCTTCGAAACACTCGCGGAATCGACCAGAGTTTTTAGTTGGGTTGCCGAAGATAAGCCAGAGGATTTCGGTGTCAGAATCGGTCAGCGCACCTTCGGCGGTTTCATAGATGATATCTGGAATTTCAGAACCTTCGTCGAAGATTAGGAGGATTCGCTTGCCTTGGTTATGAAGACCCGCGAAGGCCGCCGGGTTCTTCTCTGACCAAGGGATCATGTCGATGCGCCAAGTACGTTCACGGTCAGGGTCTTTGGAGAACAGACCTGTGGCTGTAAGGTTGTAATGATCGCGAGCGAACCAACAAAGATTAAACCATTTACCAAGTTCAGCCCATGTTTTGGTTTTAAGCTGAGTTTCGGTGTTGGCTGTAATGACTCCGCGAGTGTCGGGGTAGGTGCAGAACGCCCACATGATGATCCACGCCACAGTGGCGGATTTGCCGATGCCGTGGCCGGAGGCGATGGCGATTTGCACGGCGGTTTCGGTATCGACAATCCCATCGCGGATCATATTCATGAGATCGCAGGACCATTCATCAGGGCCGGAGAATTTCTCAAGAACTGTGCCGGGCTCGCCCCAAGGATAGGCGCCGAGGGTGAACGCGAGAGGATCGCCCCGAACTTCTGCCAGCCATGCGAATAGGTCTTGGTTCATTTACCCATCACCGTCCAAGCAGACCCATTGCAGTTGACTGTGTAGTAGGTGGAAGCGCCGCCGGTTACTGTTGCGCCCCACGCGAGAGCCCCGGTTCCATCCGAGACGGCTTTGAGTGTGCCCTTCGCGCCGGAGTTGCACGTCCCGAGCGCCGCGACTGTCGTTGGTGTCAACAATAGAGACGGGGCAGAAATTTGTCCGACAATGCTGAGACTCCCATTGTTGGAAACATCAAACGTGGCGATGTCTCGCGTCCCGTTAAAAAGAGCGAGCCCTGTCCCTGAAGCATTGTACCATTGCAGATTCTCGCCCGACCCTGTGCGCGAATTGGCAACGAGGCCCCCATTTGCGCCACTCGCGGCGATGCTTCCCCCGAGAAGATTGCCGGTCCCGTCAACGCAGAACTGAAAGGTTTTAATGGCGCAACCGGTGAACGTGACGTTGGAAAAATCAATGCCGTGAAGCGCGCCCGGCAGGAATGCAACCGGATTCGCGGCGTAGATAAGACGGCCTGTCGTTGCCTCGATAGGCCAGTAGCTATCCTCTCGACCAATGGAAATGCCAACCTTCACGCCGACATTCGAGGCGCTGTCGCTCGTCAGCGCGAGAAGGCTGTCATGCACCGCACCCTGTATCTTGTCATTTCCACTGCCATCTCCACCAGAAACGAGGGACAGTGCTGATTTGACGGCGACCGAAGATGCGGTCATCGCCATCACGTCGATCTCGGAACCAAGCCCTTGCAGGTTCGTCGCGCCTGAATGGGCGGTGCTGATCGCGCCCATTGCGTAGAAGTTCCCCTTAGAGTTGGCGAGGCTTGTTCCCGTCCCACCATCGGCGGAATAAACATCCATGTGAGGGAACGCGGACGTGTAAAATCTCGCCGGGTTGAGCGCATCCGACGCCCCGTTGAAAGTCGTAAAAAGGCTGAGCCCTGTCTGCGCACCACTCGCACCAGCGTTGATCGCGTGGTTCATCTTGACGGCGATATTTTCAGCCGCCGTGTCTTTTATGGTGGATGTCGTGTTGAACAGGTACACATTCGAGTCAGCAGCACTACTCGTGCCGGACAACCCGCCAGAAAAGAGCCCCCCGTAAGGTAGCCACGATTTGACTCCGGTCTGTTGAAGCACGCTCGTCCCGTTGATATTGTACGACAACCCCGATGACAGATTCACGTCGCCCGTAAACGTGTCGCCCGTCTTATTCACCGGGAAGGAGTTCAGCATCCATTGCTGGTAGATACCGGAATATTGATATGTTGCGGCGATCCCGCTGGCGGTGACGCATGCTGCGGGTCCACCGGCTGCGACTGTATCGGGCGAGGTTGCGACAACGGTGATTGTACCGACAGCACCACCGAGGCAACCGATGGATATAAGCTGACCATCGAATGCTGGGAAGGGCATGTTGACGGTCCAGCTGGTGATGTCGCCAACTGCGTAGACATTGATGTTGGCCGGGTTCGCGGCTTGATGGACGGTGGTTGATACCGTCCCGCCGGATTGGACGTAGATCGCGCCGGTGGCATAGACAGGCGGGTTTAGATAGCCTTGGGCCCACGCAAGAGTCGTGGTGATAAGGACCAATGCGAAAGTGCTAAGAAAAATTCGCTTGCGCATAGGGGACCTCAGTAGTAAGAGACAGTAATATCACCTGCGGCGGTAGCAGTAACAATGGTTAGACCGGTTGTGAAATTTACGTCAAAAATCGCGCAGCCTTGGATGCTTGCGTAGGAAGTTATCGTGCCGATCTTGGTTCCGGACGCGGCGGTGTTGTCGTAGATGGTAATGGTTTCAGTCGCGGCCGGGGTATCGATGCAGATGGTATGGAGGATACCCGGCCCGGATTTGACAACGATGGTTGCGTCGGTGGTAATGTTGACGTATTTATACGCGGTAATCACTAGCTGCGGTGAACCGAAAGTCTGGGCGAAAGCTGAGGTCGCAAATAATGCGGCGAAGATTGCTGCGAGGATGCGTGACATAGTGGCCTCCGAAAATGAAAATCCCCCGGCCACTCAAGCGGGTACCAAGCCTAATACCTACGAGTAGCCGGGGGATAATTCAGTGGAACAGCCGGCAAAAAAGCCCCACTGAATAGGTTATTCTTCGATCTGTTTGATTTGCCGGGACCGTGCGATGGCTTTCTCGAGGTTGGCCGCGAAGTCTACGTTGTAGTTGATCGACGCGGATTTCTTGTGGTAGCCGACGCGATCGGCGGAAGAGTCAGCGATTGCAATTAGCCGCTGGAGCGGGATGGGTTCGTTGGATTCTTCGGCTTCGTCAAGGGCATCGTTGATTAGTCGCCAAGATTTGATGCCCGCGGAATAGACGAACTCGTTGTATTGGTCGATAGATTCTTTCCACGATTGATCGGCCATTTCGCGGTATTTGGCGATAAGTTCTTGCATGGCCGGAGAGTTCTTGAGGATGCTCACGCGAGTTGGAGTGTAGCCAACTCGGCGAGCAATTTCGGAATTGGGGAGGCCGGAGGCGATCAGCCGGGCGACCACATGGTGGGAATCCCGAAGTTTCTTGATTCCGATTTTGGCCGAAGGTTGGCGCAGGTATTCGACGTCAGCCCGGTCAAGCGGACGGACTTCGAGAACATAGGCCGAAGCTGGCCTGCGATGTTGGAGGGTCATTATATCCTCCGAACAATTGGAGTTGAAACAGGGACTAGGTGGGCCAAGGGAACATTACCTCGGGGAGAATGCTCCAAGACTAAAGCCGCGTGTACCGCGTCGATTGCATCAGGATGCACCGGCTGAATTTGAACTCGATCGAAGACAACTCCGGGGATCGGCATCCAAGGCGCCGCGGATTTTTTGCCCAAAGATCGGTGCATCATGATCCGCGCCAACATCGGCCCCCGCGCCTTGCCGATGTATTCCACGCGCCCGCGATAGGACAGGATATAAATCCCGCCTTTGAGAATTTCGCTGACGTCGGTAAACCCCGGTTCCACAGGCCCAATCTCCAATTTACAATTCCATTGAAACACAAATCCTTCCCGAAGTCAAGCGGATAATTTTTTGGTGTATGATACACCAGATTGAAATTTTTTATTTCGGGGGACGAAGTGGTTTGGGCGCCGCGGGAAGCCCAAATTTTGGCCCCCGGTGGGTGGCCGGGGGCCTTACAGATCGAGAAGTGATCGAGGGATAGGCTAGGGAGGGATTATCCCTCGGACTTAGTGGTAAACTCGGAGGCGTGAGCCTTGACGAAGGCTTGAATCTCCGGCCATGCGGAGTTGAGCTTATCGAATTGGGACTTGTAGAGAGTGATCGGGAAACGCCCCATGCCATAGATGGAGAGCGCGCCCTTGGCGGAGACTTTCAGGGTTAGCTTGCCAGTCTTAGCAGCGGCGAGGGCTTCGATAATGGCGATGAGCTCGGCGGGGGATTTGGCGGAAAGATCGGGAAGAGTGGCCATGGGGAAAGTCTCCAATGTTGCGGCGGTAGCGCCGTTGACGTGAACAACATCGCATGGTCCGGGGATCGGGTCAAGCCGGATGCGAATCACAAAATCGTGATCGGGAAGGGCCGCGGCTTGGCGCGGGGATTGCAATGCGGGGGTGCAAGGTCTGTGCCAAGGGATAGTATGCAAAGCTCATGTCAAGGGACAGCCTAGGACAGGCTAGGACAGCCTTCCCCAACTTACCAAGACATATCCCTCTCCCAAACCTGCTGATTACCTTCGGATAACCCTCGGAAACTCCTCCGGTCCCCTTCTAGAAACCCTCCCATAGCCGGTCAAACCGATTTCCGGCACCCCCTGCCATCCCTAGGGGTAACGCGCTAGGGGCGGGTATCCCCCTCCCACTATCTAAATCTCTCATATTATTATTACGACTTAGTAGAGTAGGTGGGGATAGGGGAGGATAAGGGGTCTAGGGTGAGGGGTCTAGGGTTTCTACTTGACCGGCTATCAGGGGGGTTCTAGAGGGTTTCTAGAGGGGGTCTGGAGGGTGACTGGAGGGTAGGGAGAGTCTCAACCAAGGTTTACCCTCGGATATGGTGAGAAATTACTGAAAATTGTGGTTGATTTTAAATCAGGTATGGGTTATACTTAGGACATGATCGAGATTGGGTTCAGCGGATTACGGTGCCCTTGGATAGGTTGAATACCCTATGCGACAAATCGACGCGGCGGATCAAATCTTTGTGATCGGAAAATTGATTTGTTCTCGATCCGGTCCGGTTTTGTTCACGGCGACCCGCCACAATTCCGCCGCAATTGGGGCGGATGATGGGGACCGTCGGCGATGCGACAGGTTCAGGAGATCAAGCCAATGTCCTTAGACCAAGCCATTGAAGCCTTTGATGATGCCAGTTCTTTCGGTGCAGCGATTGCGCTATACCGTGCAGCAAGCCAAGCCTATAAGAACAGGGAAATCACCGAAGAAGAATTTCAGGCAATAACCAATCGCTGTGCGGTTTACCTTGGAGGCGATCATGCTTCGTAAGTTCGGCGGGATATACTTCCTATCCATCGGACCTTTCCGCTTCTCATTCTGCAAGGTGAAATCATGCTCGATCAAGTCTCAACCCAAGCAATCATCAATTGCATCGAATGGAACAGGGAGAAACTTGAAAGTCTCCAAAGCCTTAAGCCCAGCCTGTTCTACAACACAAGAGATATCTCAAGGGACATTGCCCGGTATACATTGAATATCTCTCGTCTCGAAACTTACTTGGAGCAGCGCCTATGAGTATCCAACGCCAATTCAATCGCCACGGTGAAAACCGTACCCCGCCAAAGGCTCCAGCCAAAGGCACGCCAGATAAATCCCTGATCGAATATTCCTACTCCGACGGAACCAAGCGAGTCTTACACTTCCGCAAGGGATGGCGCTAGGGATTTCCAGCCTGAGCCAATGGGTGCGATACATTGGCTCACACAGGCAATCCCGCCTGAATAGGTAACATAGATCGGCGATGGATAGAAGCCTAGCTTCTGGAACCCTAGCAAACGACCGATGGTTTACCAAACTCCGGGCAATCCTGCCCAACTAGAGGAAAGCAAATGGCTGTCCTGAAAATCCCGGTTACGAAAGCTGGTAACCAGATACTTGAAGTGGACTCGGACTCCATCCCCGATACCATGTTCAAGCTGGCCCTTGCCGAAGGTCTTAAGGTCCTGCTCAACAAGGGCATGTCCAAGATCGCTACCAAGGGCCTCGAAGGCGATGAATTGGACAAGGCTAAGGCCGCTGCCATGGAAATCGCTGCTAAGAACCTTGACAAGCTCAACAAGGGCGAAATCAAGGTTGGTCGTACCGCTGGCGCTACCAAGATTGCTGGCGTGGTTATGACCGAAGCCCGCCGACTGGCGAAGGAAGTGGTTAAGGATGAGCTTAAGGCCGCTGGATATAAGATTTCCCACGTTGAGGCGTCGGAGATCACCAAGGCTGCCAATGCTCTGATCGAGGCTGATCCTTCGTTTATCGAAACTGCCAAGGCCAATATCGAAAGCCGTGCTAAGAAGCCCGCGGCTATCAATATCGCCGCACTTGTCCATGAGTCTCCCAAGCTCGTTGCCAAGGCTGCCGCTGCCAAGGCGGAAAAGAAGTCTACTCTGTCGGCCAAGCAGGCTGGCAAGGTTGCGCCTCGCAAGGGTCAGTCGGCCGCTCCGGCTCACTAACCCTGATTACCTTACGGCAGATTTGGTAGCAATGAACAGGCACTGGTACGAAGAAGCCTAGGCTGATCTACTATACCAAGTTCAGGATACACAAATCTCCAACTAGGCCAGCAATGAACAGCCACTCGCAGAAGCAAGTTCAGGATCGCCTAGACACAAGCCAACTAGTAGGGGATACGTCCCCTACTTCTCCAAGACAGGCGTAGCGCCAATCCCGGCCAAGACGCTAGTAAGGAAACCAAGCCATGTCTAACATTGCAGTTGACTCGGTTCTGTCGGCCTTTGCGGAAGCCTATGAGAGCCATAAGCGAGTCCCTGAATTGGAATCTCGGATTATTTCCCTTGAAGCCACCCATGCCGAAGATCAGCAGGTCATCACTGATCGGACTAATACCATTGACAAGCTCGAAACTGAAATCATCGGCTACCTTGATCAAATCAAGAAGCTGGAGGCTGACTTGGCGTCGGCCACCTTTCGTGCAGAGAAGGCTGAGGGGACTGTGGAGGCAATTCGCAAGTTCTTTCCTGAACCTGAGCCGAAGCCTGTGGAAGTGGTTCAGGCTGAACCTGTGGAGGGACCATCCGAAGTCGTGGCTTCCGTAGAGACTGTCCCTGCGAATGAATATTGGAACGCTGAATTGGAACCTGTGCCCGAACCCAAGCGTTTCTCCGGCTATTCATGGTGGTCCAAGCCTGATCATATCTCGTGGGAAACATTTGTTGCCGAAGGTGGAGAGGCTGAACCCAACCGATATGGATCGGCCTCCGGTTTCTAAGACTTTTAACAGCCGGCTAGGGAGTGCGACCCTAGCCGGTCATTAAAAGCCTAGGGAGACAAGCCAATGCGTAATGTCGAAGCTATACGAAACCTCGGAGAACTTTATTCCAAGGAAACTCTTATATCAACGGCCGTGGTTATTATTGGTGTGTTAACAGGTCTACCTCCGTCCGATATTACCTCGGATATTGCAATGGAAATCTACACCAAATTGCTTGATGAAAAAGGCTTGCAAATACAATCCATGATTGACGAAGCCATGAAGGAGTCAACCCCATGACCGCCAGCCGCGCCCAAACATTTGCCCCGCCTAATGCCCTCCGCCTCTGGACTGATGGCAAATCTATCTATGTCGAACTTTCCGGAAACCCTGTCCATATCATATCCTATCGCCTGACTGAGCAGGGTCTGTCCAAAGCCCTTGAGCTAATCAAGATCAAATCCGAATTTGCGGGCGAACCACAAAACGAACGGACTTTCAAATTCAAATCTGCATCTGCCGTATTGGCCGAACGCATCTTACGTGCCCAAGGCATAATCAAATGAAATACCCGTTGCATACTCTAATCCGGCCCGGCCAATGGCTGTTGATCCCTTGGCCGGGCACAACAGTTCCTGATAGCCTTAGATCAACTATAGCCAAATCAGGCAAGCGCCATGGGCGACGTTACGCAACCCGTAAAACTGCCGAAGGTTTACATGTAACCTACCTTGGTTCCCGCCAACCTGCTGAGGTTTCCAAATGCGCCGACGAAAATACCCCAGCCAACCTGCTGAACCGCGCAAAGATTGGCGCGATCCAAACATGACGGTATCAAGAGATTACATTATCCAAGGTTCTCTGTTTAAAGAAGTATCCCCTGAATTTGAACAAAATTTTAGAGCGCGTTCCCTATCCATGAATTCTAAACCGACGTGGCGCGATGACCCAACTTACAACCTTGGAAAACCTGCTCGCAGAAATCGACGCTGAGGGTTTTCACATCGACATGATCCACCAAAACAACGCCGGATATTGGCAAGGCTCTCTACGCCCTAAAGACGAAGCCTGTGCAACATATCCAGTCTATGGTGACAGCCTTTACTCCGCCTTAGCCCATGCGTTTGAACTAATCCGCAATGGCGTTGGTCGTCGAGTGACTTCTCATGTTAACATCTATACCGGCCCGTTTAAAGTTGATCCCGATGCAAAACTATCAAAGTCAGTTACCGAAGCCTTAGCCAACCTGCTGCCAAAATCTGAGCCGATAAAACGTAGGATATGAACGCCGCCTATGTACATTGAGTATTAAAACCGGAAGGAAACAAGTGATGGAAAATACACCAGTTACACAAATTACCGACGCCAACGGCAATTGTGCCTCGATTAGGCATTGGGGCAGCGAAGAAGCCGCGCGCGCATCGCTGAAAACGCTTAGAAATTGTAAAAATTGTTGGAACTGCCAGCGCTGCTCAGACTGCTCAGGCTGCGAGAACTGTGTGGATTGCTCAGACTGCTCAGACTGTATGAATTGCTTGGATTGCTTGAATTGCTCAGACTGCTTGGATTGCTCAAGCTGCATGGATTGCTGTGATTGCTTAGACCGTGAGAAGGGCAAGAAAAACAAAGTTGACGAAAGTTTACAACCGGTTATCCCTGTCATCAGTGGGATTCATCAGGCGGTTTATGCCGCCGCTTCCGCCCCAGCCGCGCTCATTATGGAAAATTGGCACACCTGCGAAACGACTCATTGCCGCGCTGGTTGGGTCATCACTCTCGCTGGCGAAGCCGGAAAGGCCCTTGAGGAATACTGGTCCACGGACCATGCTGCTTGGTTGATTTACAAAGCCAGTGACCCCGAGATTGCGCATCGCCCTGATTTTTTCTGCTCGAATGACGACGCGCTCGTTGATATGAAGCGACTTGCGGATGCTGAACGTGCAAAAACCTAAGACCGCCACAAACGATTTACCACGCCGAAAATCCGCCCGAACTCAACAGGAGTAACCATGAGCATTCAAACCCTTCTTAACGGTGAAAAAACCGTCGAAGCTGTCATCACTCATATCATCACCGGATATCAACATCTAATAGCTACCCCATCCGTTTTGCAACTTATCCACAACTACCCAAGCCTGCTTCATCTATCCGAGTCTATCGCCAGCTTTATCCCTGTCGTCAATGAAGGCATGGCAGTCGCTGACCTGCTAATCGAATATGGCCCATTGCTCTACAACGTCGGTCACACCATCAATATCCATCCGCAGGAAGCTGGGAAATCCATTCACGATCGAGAACTAAACTCCGACATGCCGAACTAGAACCCAAAAGGAGTCCAAGACAATGCACTGCTTAGAAGGCAAGACCATCACGCAAATTGAACTCGCCTCGGATAAAAAGGCGATACGTTTCACCGTGGATGCAGACGAGTGGATTATTGCGAAAGCTTTTGGCGATTGTTGCTCTGATACGTGGATCGAACATATAGAACTTCCTGCGGCGGGGCTGCCAGCGAAAGTGCTTTCGGTTGTCGACCTTGATTTGCTTGGATCGACTGACGACGATTGCCTTAAGGTTTACGGGTTCAAGATTGCGACAGACAAGGGCGATATCATCATTGACTACCGCAACGAATCGAATGGGTACTGTGGAGGCGATTTGTACTGGCCCGGGGACTACCATTCCGGCGGTGTCTATGGCCAGAACAATTCGACCGAAGAATATGCGCCGCTGACCGGCGACGTCTGACACAGAAAAGGCCGCCGATGGACTTGTCAGCCGACTTCACCAACAACTAGGAGACAATCATGCGCCATTCAGTTGATGTAACCATCCTCGACGTTGAATATGAAGTCATCGTTGATTACAATTATTCCAAAGCATACCCGCCAAGTGAAGATGAGCCGGGTGCCCCCGAACAAATTGAAATAACCGGCGTAAGAATAGTAAACCAAAGCATCAATCTTCCAATTCCAAACTGGCTTTACCTGTCAGTCGTAGACTTCATCGAACTTCACCACTACCAAAATCTTTGCGAGGAGGCCCGCGAATGATAAACTTTCTTCGCCGAATCTTCGGCATAACCGAAATCAATCGGTTAACCGTGGAAATCAATCGCCTGATCGAAGAAAATATCAACCTGCAAGATCAACTTTCCACTGAGCAAAACATCAATGCAAAACTGGTAGAAATAATTCGCGATATGGATCAGCAAATCTGGACCTTGGGTCAACAACCTTCATGGGAACGGATGCAACCATTATTTGCAGATTTACTTGAAGACACAACTAAACGAATGAATGAAGAATCTTCGCGTATACGCGACATACTTATTCCAGAAATCCGAAAGGTCTTCCATGACTGACTCCAAATACTCCACCATCGGCGGCCAAGTCACGCGAGGCGAAGCCTACACCAAATTCATGTATCACCTTCGCGAAGCCCAAGATCAAGCCGCGGTTTTGGCCCATCTTCACAATACCGAAGATTCGCATATGGACAAGCTCATGGCCAAGGGTTGGCTGGGAATATCTGAGTTAATCAAACGCATGATAGCGCAGGTGATCGACCTCGCGAAGAATAAATTTCAATAACGTTAAACTTTCTACTTGCTTTTCCCGGTTATATCAGGTATAATCAGGAATAATCAGAGGATCAAGCCATGACCCCCACACCCGAGCAATCCGCAATTCTAGACTTCGTTCAAGCCTGCCCCGACAACCTTATGATCCGCGCTTACGCAGGCACCGGCAAGACCCACATGCTAACCGAAATCGACAAAGCCTGTGGAACCAATCCCAAGCTCCTGATATGCTTCAACAAATCTATCGCCACCGAAGCAACCAGCCGCGTTCTTCCTTCGACCACAGTCAAGACCTTCAACTCCCTCGGACACCGGGTTTGGGCCGATGCTTGCGGCAAACGCCTGACCCTCGAAAAATCCAAAATCCTCAACATCTACCGAGCAATCGCCGATGAAACGTCAGCCGCTGAACGGTCGGAACTTTGGTCTTATTATGATTTGGTATCTTCCGGTGTTAATCTGGCGCGAGCTATTGGCTACATTCCGCCAAATCATGCGAAAGCATCCAAGGCCTTAACCAACTATCATACCCTAGAGCGCCTTCTCGACGAAACCCCATCACCAGATGCCCATGCCTTGATTGATAAAATCCTGAATATCTCCATTAAGCAAGCCTACGACGGCTTAATCGACTTCAACGACCAAGTCTATATGCCAGCCCTGTTCTCCGGCGCATTTCCTCAGTTTCCGTTGGTGATGATAGATGAATATCAAGACCTTTCTCCGGTTAATCACGCGATGGTGGCTAAGCTCTGCCGCCGTTCCCGGCAAATTGGCGTCGGTGATGAATGCCAAGCCATATATGGATTTCGCGGTGCTGCCGCGTCGTCAATGTCAGATGCAATCGACCGATTTTCCATGTCCGTATTGCCCCTCTCGGTTACCTTTCGATGCCCGTCAAATATTGTTCAGAATGTCCTTTGGCGAGTGCCCGACTATAAATCAATCCGAGAGGGAGGTCTTGTTGAGAACCTTCCTGAACCTACCATCAACGACGACTCAACAGTAATCTGTCGAAATAACGCCCCACTTCTCAAGCAAGCCATGCGCCTACTGATCGCCGGACATTCTGTTGACGTCGCTGGGGTTGACGTTGGTGCCCGGATTATCAAAACCATGACCAAACTCGGCTCAGAATCCTTGACCCGAGCCCAGACCCTATCCGCGATCGACGATTGGCAGGCTGAACGTGAATCCCTTGACTCCAAATCTGCCCCAGACCTCGCCGAATGTATGCGAGTATTCGCCAAGCAAGCCACAACCCTAGGCGGTGCCATTGCATACATTCGTCACATGTTTGCACTTTCCGGCGGCAAGATCAAATTCATGACAGGCCACAAAGCCAAGGGCCTTGAATTTGACCATGTTTACCATCTTGACTCGGACCTGCTGTCTCTCCACGGCCAAGACCCGAATATCCACTACGTCATCGACACGCGGCCGAAAGAGCGGCTGAGTTATATTCGCACGGAGAACATGTAATGGCCCTTTCAGATCAAATCGCTGCATATGAAGATTGCCTCGACCTTTACGAACGCGCCATGTCCGACGGTAAAGGCGCCAGAGTAATGCTTGAAAATGAAAATCAAGCGCGGTTATTTCAGCTTCGCATGAACCACGCCCGAGTGCTTCTTCGCCAAGATTCCAAACAAATCTATGACAAAATCGATCCACGATATGGTAAGTCTCAATACGATAAATTCGCTAATAAACTTCGTCAAGACGTCGAAGGCAATTGGTGGGTTTATGTAGAACAAACCATCCAGAACCTTCTCGCCATTGAAGGTCTTACAGAAATTGAATCCACATGAAAGATGAAGTAATCCAAAAACTTCTTGACCGTGCTGCCGATGAAGAAATCGGGATCGCGGTCAAAACCAACAATCCGGGTAACTTACAGCAACTGATTCTCGATTACATAAGAAGAAACCCAAACCCAGATCATCAGAAATTCAACATCGCTATCCCATCAATCCCCGAGCATATCTTCATTGCCCGTAAGACCACAGACCTTAACGAGGATTTCTGATGTGGTGGTCATCCGTCGACAAGCGAAATATATTAATCCGTGAAATGCAAGTCGCCGGGTACACATACAGATACCTTGCTCAGGTCTGGGGCTTATCAACCGTCAGAATATGGGTGATCTGCAATGACAGAATTCCACCGAACCAACATAAATCTCTTCGCAGACGATGTAGCATATCTAACGCGGCGTTATGGAACCGGCTGGACCGAGAGAGTCAGAGAAATGGTCCGCCAACGAGTCCGTAAACTTAAATCTAACGATCTAGAAGCCGACTCCGAGGACCTGCGTCAGTCGATTATATCTGAATTTGGAGAATATCCCGATGAAACAGATTGAAGCTAAATATCGTAAATTAACTCGGCTCCAACGCATAGGTGCTTCATGAGCAATGACCTCGACGAACTTATGTCACGCGATCCGCTAGAACTATCGTCCCAAGATATCGACGCAATTATCGACTTTCACCGCAAAGCTCGGGCCCGTCGAGCATCCGGCGAAAAAGTAACCAAGCCCAAGATTGACGTTCAAGAAATCCTATCCAAAACCATGGCCAAGCCGGTTGATGCTAATCCAATCAAGCGGAGGATATAATGTCCGATCAAGCCGATCAAACCCTCGACGAAACCCTGCTAACTATAGGTTCAACCTCTCCATTCTTGCCGGGGACCAATATCCAATTCGCATGGGATTCAACTTCTCTCGGCCTAATTAAAACCTGCCCTCGACTTTATCAATACACCATGGTTGATGGTTGGGCCTCAAAAGATACTTCTGTACATCTTCGCTTCGGCATCGAATACCACCAAGCCCTGCAAGAATACGACGTCTCGCGGATGAATGGGGTTCCGCATGAAGATGCTATTCATGACGTTATTCGCGAGCTTCTTATTCGGACTGCTGATTGGATTGTTGACGAGTCAACTAAGTCCGGGAGGTATAAGAATCGCCGGACTTTGCTTGGTCTTGTCATCGACTACCTTGATCATTTTCGCGATGATACTTGCACTACATACATTCGCTCCGACGGCACTCCAGCCGTAGAACTTAGCTTTCGGTTTGAACTCGACTTTGGTCCTCAAACTGTCGACGGCATATATCAGCAACCCTATATCCTCTCCGGCCATCTTGACCGTGTTGTTTCCTTCAACGACCAACTTCTCGTCATGGATCATAAAACCACAACCACAACTCCCGGCCCGTATTACTTCGCGCAATATGAGCCGAACAATCAAATGACTCTTTACACCTATGCAGGTCAGATAATCCTTCATACTCCGATCAAAGGCGTCTGTATCTCCGCAGCCCAGATTCTTCTAACTGAGCCTAATCGTTTTGTCCGGGGATTCACCTATCGCACAGAGGATCAACTCAACGAATGGATGAACGATCTTCAACTGACCCTGCAAATCGCGGAGCAATACGCTCAGATGAATTACTGGCCCATGAACGACACGGCCTGCGACAAATTCGGCGGTTGCAAATTCCGCGGCATCTGTTCCAAATCTCCAGACGTCCGGGAAATGTTTCTCAAGACCGATTTTATCAAACAGGCACCGGAAGATCGGTGGAATCCGTTGAGGTCACGATGAAGGATCATGTTATAGTCCCAACCACCATCGTTAAAATCGAAGAAAAATTTGTCGAGTACAACCACCGTAAAGGTCCGCTAGGCCATGAGTGCGATAAAGCTTCCATCGGCTGGTTTGTTCAATTCGACGGATCAACCGAGTCGATTAAACTTTGGGATTCCGATCCCGGATGGCGGGTTGGTGACAAAGTAGATATTCTCTTTCAAAGGAAACCCAAATGACCTCCCTCGCAAAGCACCAATCCAATTCCTTCACCAAGCTCCTACTTCTAGGTGATGCTAAATCAGGCAAGACCGGTTCCTTAGTCTCTCTCGTCAAAGCCGGATACAAACTTCGCATCGTTGACCTAGATAACCTGCTTGATATCCTCAAGTATAAAATCCTCGAAATCTGCCCGGACAAAATCGACAACGTCGAAGTCCGAACCATCCGCGATAAATACAAAGCTTCGCCCGGTGGCACGGTCATCGACGGCAAGCCCAAAGCATGGACCGACGTCGAAAAACTTCTAGACAACTGGAAATACACCGATGAAGATGGAACTGAATTTGACCTTGGAAAACCCGCAGAATGGGGTCCTGATTGCATCCTCGTAATTGACAGTCTCTCACGACTCTGTGACGCCGCTTACGATCATCATGAATCAATCGTTCCGCGAGGTAAATCTGGCGACTTTGACGGACGAACAGTGTATGGAAATGCTCAAGACGACGTCGAAAAGCTTATTGCAATGGTCACTTCAAAGAACTTTAAAGTAAACCTAATCGTCATTGCCCATGGTATTTACCAATCTAATCCAGATGGTACCACCAAAATCTTTCCGCAGGGCGTAGGACAAAAACTCTCGCCGAAAATCCCGCAGTATTTCCCGAACTATGTTCGATACAAGAACCAAAATGGCAAGCGCACGATTCAACTGGAGTCCGATCCTATGATCGACCTTGCCAATACCAATCCCGGAAAGCTTAATAAGAGCCTCTCAATTGAAACAGGCCTTGCTGAGTTTTTCGCGGTACTTCGTGACAATCCAATACAGGAGGCGCCTGAACGAGAAAAACCCAAGTCCCTGACTTTGAAGCGTGTCAACTAAGGAAACCAACATGTCCAATCCCAACTTTTCTTCCATCCTCGACGAAGCCCCGACCGAAATTGATCGCCCGAAGCCGCTCCCGGTTGGAACTTATCTCTGTACCGTCGTTGGATCGCCTGTTTACGACAAATCCACCAAGAAGGGCACCCCGTATGTTCAGTTCACCCTCAAGCCGATCGCGGCCGAAGATGACATCGACGCCGAAGAACTCGCTGACATGGGTGGGTTCGAGAACAAGACCATCCGCGCGACTTACTACACCACCGAAGAAGCCATCTATCGCCTCGATGAATTCCACGAGCATTGTGGCATTGATCTGACTGAACCTGCCTCGCGCCGGTCTCGGAATGATGACGTCGTCAATGCTCAGGTTCGCGCGGTGATCAAGCACCGGACTTCGGATGACGGTACTCAGTTGTATGCTGAGCTTGCTCGGACGCTGGCTGCGGATTGATCTAACTTTGGGAGGGAGCTTCGGTTCCCTCCCAATCACAGGAGAAATCTTATGGACGATGTTATGACACAAATCGAAACCGACATTGCTCAATTACTTAATACTCGCGGTCGAACTCATGGCGATTATGCAAAGCATGCAGATATAACACAACAAATAAAACTTTCTATGCAAGTAAATGCGTCTAAAATTTGGACTGAATACTCAGCAATGCAGCGTGAATCACTTGAAATGATCGCTCATAAAATCGGACGCATACTTGCGGGCGATCCAGATTTTCGTGATCATTGGGATGATATTGCCGGGTACGCAAAACTTGTAGCAGACCGGTGTACTAAATGAAACCAATCTTTCTCTTAGGCGATAACCGCGGCGAAACCGAGGACAAGCTCAACCTAGACTTTGTGTCTACCGCAGGTGCTGAACTTATTCGTATGCTTGGCGAGGCCGGGATTCTATCTCTGACTTCTTTCGATCGCGATTATATCCACCGATACTACACCACCAATGATCCCAGATGCCTAGCCGCAATCTGGGCCCTGCATCCCGAAGTCTACCGAACCAACGTATTCAAAATCAAAGCCCGCGACCTTGAGTTCTTCTGTGGACCCAAAGCCGAAGGCATCCCCGGATATCCTGCTTTGATCAAATCCAAATATGTCCGGCAGGAATTTGAACCTGAACTCGAAAGGCTCTGCCATGAAATCCTTTCAGTTGATCCCAATATTATTATTTGCTTTGGTAATCTCGCTTGCTGGGCTCTTAGCGGCGCCACAGGGATTACTAAAGTTCGTGGAACAACATCGCTTTCAACTAGAACTGTGCTTGACTATAAGCTCCTTCCTACTTATCATCCTTCTGCTGTTCTAAGACAATGGGAGCTCCGTCCAACTATCGTCGCCGATTTAATGAAAGCTAAAAGGGAGTCTGAATATGGAGAAATTCGAAGACCAATCCGAGAAGTCTGGATTGAACCAACACTCGATGACATTCAATCCTTCATTGAACAACACATTAACGGCTGCGACTTATTGTCTGTCGATATTGAGACAAGCGGATCACGGATTACTTGCATTGGATTTGCTCCAACCCCACGAATTGCTATCGTTATTCCGTTCGATGACTGGCGCGCAACAAACGGAAATTATTGGCCGACTAGAGAGGCTGAGCAAAAATGCTGGCGCCTTATCAGGAGAATTCTCGCTGATCCAAGCAGCCGAAAATTATTCCAAAACGGAGCCTATGATATCGCGTTTCTCTGGCGAGCCTACGGAATAAAAACCATCAATGCCGCCGAGGATACAATGCTTCTATCTCATGCATTGCAGCCGGAGTCTAAAAAAGGTCTTGGGTACCTTGGCAGCATCTATTCCGACGAAGGCAGCTGGAAACATATGAGGAAGAAAGATGAAACAATCAAGAGGGATGCATGATGACTACTGAAACAATGAAATGTATAATTGAAGACTGTGAAAAAGAAAGCTGATAAGAATGAAGATAATCAAAACACATGAGATGGAGCCAAGCTTACTGTCGGATTTTGAAAGGGATATGGTTTATAACGGCCTCGACGTTTGTGTAACCCGCGATGTGTTCGACGCCCTCCATCCGCAACTCGACAACCACACCACACCGATTTACAACTTCTCTAAATCCCTCCAAGCTCCAACACTTGAAATGCGCTGTCGCGGCGTCCTCATCGACGAAATCCGCAAATCCGAGGTCATAGATGAATATTATGAAAAGATGGAAATCGTTGAAGCAAACCTTAACCGGATTGTTTTCGACGGCATCGGAATGTCACATTTCAATTGGCGCTCCCCAGCCGATCAGCAACGATTGTTTTACGGAGAACTCGGTCTACCACCGATACGCAAATCAGGACGTCCTACAACGGATCGCGGCGCCAGAGAACGACTTGCAGTATATCCAACAGCACAATCAATCGTCGCCCATATCAACGTTCTCGCCGACCTCGGAAAGAAAATCTCCGTTCTTAAAACCGACATTGATCCAGACGGAAGAATTAGGACAAGCTATAACATTGCTGGAACCAATACTGGCCGATTCTCGTCATCATTATCTGATTTCGGAACCGGAGGAAATCTCCAAAACATTGAAGAATTACTAAGATCAATCTATATCTCTGATCCCGGAATGAAGTTCGTCAAGTGCGATGCCAAGTCCGGTGAATCATTCTGTGTCGGCGCAATCGAATGGAACCTTTTCCAAGACGGGAGATTTCTTGATGCCTGTGAATCTGGTGACCCTCACACAGCAGTTGCAAGAATTTGCTGGCCTAAGCTTGGCTGGACCGGCGACCTCAAGCGGGATAAAGATATCGCAGAACGACCTTACTACCGATCTTACTCTTACCGTTTCATGTGCAAGAAACTCGGTCATGGTTCCAACTACGGTGGTCGACCCGAAACACTTGCCAACCAATCCAAACTTGATATCTCCGTTGTCAGAGACTTTCAACCAAAGTACTTCGCCGCTTTTCCAAGCCATCAGCTGTGGCAAAAACACGTTGACGATACACTTAGAAAATTTGGATACCTTGTTTCGCTCACTGGACGTAAAAGATGGTTTTTCGGGCGACGTAATGATCCATCTACCCTCCGGGAGGCAATTGCTTTTGACCCTCAATGCAGTCTTGCAGACATTGTAAATACCGCGATGGTAAATATCTGGCGTAAAGGTCTGGCAATTATATCTATGCATGACCATGACGCATTGACGTTTATGTACCCAGAAAAAGACGAGGATCGGATTATTCCGCTGCTCATGGAAAATCTAGTTGTTCCGGTTCAACTTAATAATGGCCGAGTTCTTCGCATACCTTACGATTGCCAGACAGGGTGGAATAAAGGCAAATATGATGAACGCAAAAATCCAAACGGGCTCAAAGAATACTTCGGCCATGATGAACGGAAGCGGCAAAAGACGGCTGGAGTCATGGATAGAATCATTTATCGAGCAAACAAGTAATCTTCATTCGCCCGTTATATTTCGTAAATGGGTTGCGATCACTACCATTGCGGCGGCGCTAGAACAGAAAGTTTGGGTTAAAACTTCGCGTCCGCTTTACCCAAACATTTTTGTTTTCATCGTCGGCCATCCGGGTGTTGGTAAAACTCGAACCATGCGCGAAGGCCGGGCATATCTAGAACCGCTTCCCGAGTTCCATCTTGCCCCAATATCCATGACTTTCGCCAGCCTTGTTGATTCTCTTACCGCAGCCAAACGAACCATAATCCATCCGCCAAATGATCCGCTGGAATACAATTCCATGTATATTTGCGCTGACGAACTTGGCGCTTTCATCCACAAATACGACAACGAGATGATTGATGGATTATCAGCTTTCTATGATCCTGATCCATACCAGCAGGTTCGCCGAACTTCTGAACTTAAAATTAAAATCAAATCTCCGCAGCTTAATATTCTGTGCGGTACAACCCCACAAAATCTGTCCGACCTTATGCCCGAAAAAGCATGGGGTCAAGGATTTACGTCTCGACTGATCATGGTGTTTTCTGATGAACGAATTATCGGCGATGATTTTGCACCAACTGAGGCCCGCCGATCTGATGACCTTGAGCATGACATTAACATCATCAATGGTCTTATTGGCGGTTTTGAAGTCACAGAAGCTTACCGCGAATGTGTCAATAATTGGCGCGCTCTTGGTGAACCTGATACACCAACTCACCCTAAATTACTCCATTACAATACCCGGCGTCGAACACACCTATACAAACTTTCAATGATATCCGCAATTGACCGATCCAATTCCCTGATCCTAACCCGCGATGATTTCAACCGCGCCCTCGGCTGGATGCTTGAAGCCGAAACAACAATGCCCGAAATCTTCAAAGCTGGTGCCACTAATGCTGATGGCCAAGCTATGGAAGAAATGCTTTACTTCATTAAAATCAATGATCGCGGCCACGGTGTCTCCGAACAAAAACTTACCCGCTTCGCCTCCGATCGAATACCAATCCACTCAGTTTTCCGAGCGATTGATCTGATGGAACGAAGCGGGCAAATATATGTTTTAGGGACTGATAAAATAACTAAGCTCAGATACTTCTCAGCGGCAAAGCCAGACTCACTTCAATAGATGCCGAACCAAATCACCCAGCCCAGCAATCCAACCAAGAAGCAACGCAATGACAGCCAAAAGAATCTTCGCGCCTTTTGCTTGGTTTAACAAATTCGTGAAATTATCAACCGACTCTTTTATCTCTTTGATATCGGCTTTCAATTCACGAATCTCTTTGTCAACCTGATCGAATCTCAATTGAACCTCGCGTCGATGACTTTGATTTTCGCTTTCTAGCGCTGTAATACGTTCACCCGCAGGCCTGTCATTCATATCAACCCCCGAATAAATTCCCCGGAGATTAATTTCTCCGGGGATTTTTATTAGCTGCTCTTCAAGGCAGAAGCACAGATGACCGCAGTCGCCGCGTCAATCTTGGTGAGCATGGTATTGGTGTTTTGGGACTTATCAAAAATCCCAATCAACTTCGTGGTGGTAGGTTCAAAGACGCAATAAATGTTGGTCGTTGCCTGCACCACCTGCTTGCCCAGAGCAATCTCTGCTTGAAGATTTGCCTGCTGGGTGGGAGTTAGATCGTAGAAACAACCACCAAGGGCCAATGGCAAGGCCAGAATAAATTTCTTCATGGATTGGGTCCTTTCGGTCCGAGATAAAACTTTGACGTATCGCCCGCCTTAGAAGGAATCATACCCAGCACCGCGTTAACGGCATTGCCGATCCCAAGCACCAAAGCAATTATCGCGAGAATGGCTTTAACTTCCGCAGGGCTCAATCCCAGATCGGTAAACTGTGCGCTAGCTCCCGAAAGAAAAGCCAGCACCGCCAGCAATACCGACAACCATACGCTCCATCTTGGATCAAGTGTCATTTACTTCTCCTGTTTTTTAAGGCGGTATGCATCAAGCGCGATTTGAGCCCACTTGATTCGTTCAGCCAAAGCCGGAACACCAGCGCGTTCATACAATCGCTCAAAGGCAATTGTGGCTTCTTGAATATTCTTCGATTCTCGGACGTGCGCGAGAACATAGGCGTAGGAATTATTCCTATCTTCGCCGGACAGTTCCAGCTTTAGATAACCATAATTTCCTTCATCCGATCGCCAGTCAAGTTTATGTTCGTGGCACCAGTTCAGGAACAACTTCCGACGAGGCCCTGTCCACTGCTGCCAACCATATCCGCCATATCCCGGAGGCTGGCCGATTTCATGGAGTACAGTAAACCCAAGACATTCGTGTCCGGTATTGCCAACAATCCCTGCGGCTTGGTAATCCTCAAGATTAAAATCGCGGATCAACCAGCGCATTATTTCCGGCGCTTTAGATTTAAACACTTCAATCGGTGTCATCGCCCGCCTCCAAAATATTCATCAACAGTTTTTCAATGTCCTTTGGTTGTGCCATACCTTAACCCAACTAGCCAAGACCAAGTACCCTGCGGCTGTTCAACGCCGGTATTAACGTCAGTTATATACCGAAGAATATGCCCGAATTCTGATGGGAACATTCCAGTCGCAGTACCCAATGCAGTGACACCATCCGCGATTAGTTTCCCTCGGTGCATTTCATTGAACGCACCATCTTTACCAAAGTCACGAGTCAAATCCGTAAACGATTTATACATTGTTCCAAGCAAGCCCGATTGTGGATCACGGCCTGACATAAGCGCGGAAGCAATATCGCGGATACCGACCCAGCTAGATGATAACGTTCTAACTTCGCCTTTTACCGCCCGCCATGCCCAAGATTCTTCGTGCTTTTTATCCTCAGGTTCCGGCGACACCCAGCTTTCAACAATTGCAGGCCAGATTGCATAAGCAAACAAGCTGGCAGATAATGCTGGAATATCTTTCGCAGCTTCCGCCCAGCCATCGGCTTTGCCTTTATCAATCGTCGCGCCTGCTTTCCAAAGTGTTTCCATCTGACGATTCATGATATCAGAGAAGAAGTTATAAAGCGAGGTTAACCAAGGACTACTATCCCGCATAATCGCGGATCGATTAGTTACCGCAGTTGAACCATGTGCCCGACGTACTGCGCGGTCGGCCATTTGAACTGCTTCACCGTGGCTGGACCCAGATTCAATCTCATTTTTATACGCCGCAAGCCAAGTAGGAACCGCAGAAAGTTTATCTGACAGGGCCACAGGTTTTGATGCATATTCCATAATCGTCTGTCTTAGCGACATAAATTTTTGTTTCGCCCCTTGACTGGCAAAAAACCCTCCGCCATAGACTAGATTATTCGAAGCGCCATACATAGTCTCCATCGCATTACGCTCGCGACGTTGAAGTTCCAATGAGTTATTCATCGCAAAATCATAATTAGATTCACCAGTCCATTCATCGACAGAGAACATTGACTTTGCAGCATCGTAGAAATTCTTTACACCAACCTCTCGAATCGAAGTCATAGCCGCCGATGGTCCATGCTTCAATACGGTTCCCGGATTGAAACCAACCAAGGTTGAAATCAAATTCTGCCGCATAAATCCGCTGACACTTTCCATTGCTTGGTCAGCTTTGGTCATCCGATTCGCGGAATTAGCAACCGATTCAAGATATGGTATCAGTTGATCCCGCCATTCAAGTCCATAATTTCGTTTAATTGCTTCTTGGATTCCCTTGTCATAAAATATTTTCTTTGCGTTCAACACCGCCGGACGCATGGCAATATCGTGTAACATTTGATTAATACGACCGGGCATATCATCAAGGCTCATACTCAACGGCCGAACATCAAATGTTCTAGATTTAGTCCAGCTATTTGGCGTTGTTGCTTTATAATAATTCGGCGACATTAGTCCTCCGGCTCGCCCAGATACATCGCCTTGATGCACAGCGGAATGGATGATTGGATAATACCCACCTGCATAAGTTCCATGCGGCGTTTTAATCGGCTGAGCCGGTACACTATCAGGCGCGACACCACCAGTTAGCGACCGATACATCGTGTCACCTTTGGTTTTTATATCTTTGAAAATATTGTCCCAAATTTTCTGAACAAAATCCCAATCTTCTTTATTCGCATTTTGATGAATCCAATTCATCATCTGCCCAGATTTAAGTCCATAGCCTCCGGCCATTTTAGCTATATTTGATTTAGTTCCGGCGTTAAGCATGATCGTAAGCAAATGCTTCCGAGTCATTGGAAAAAGTTCGCCTGAACTTGGATCGCGCCAGATATTATTGGTGACGCTCCGAGTCAAATCACGATCATCTTTAATATCAAGAAGCTTCTTGGAATACTCCTTAGACCAAGCTTCTTTTTGATTGGCCCCGTCGATAAGCTCATAGAGTATTCGCGACCAATCACCTTTAGGGTCAAACTTATCAAATCGCCCAAACATATTTTCAAGGGTTAATGATCTTGCCACGTACCCACGAATTGCTTTAATACCGGGAATACTTGATGTACGCCCCATTACTTGCCCATCGGCATCATACTGAATAGGTTCGCCAGTTTCAATGGTTTGAATCATTCGGGTTTTGAGTGTTTCCAAATCAATCTTTTCACCCGCAAGTACGACTTTCATTTCATCACGCGCATTCCAAGCAAGCGCAGTGAGGCTATCGTGGACGTGGTTAAATTCATCCACGGTCATTTCTTTATATGGCTTGCTCCAATTAGGATCATACAGTTGATCCCAGACCGGAATTTCCCTAAGTTCTTTCTGTTTGGTTTTTACAAATTCCTCTAAAGTTCCAGTTTCCCGAGCGCGAATATCATCAGCGATATTTTGTATTGACCGGCGAACAGGCTTACCGATTCGGATCATAATGTCATGCATATAGTTAGTGTATTCTGGCGCAACACCTTTGACTTCGCGCCGTGCAAATTGCTTGGTGATAGCCTCAAACTTCGCTTGTGTTTTTTGAAGTTTCAACGCCTCGGCTGCGATAACCGCAGAGATATATCGGTTCTGCAATGATTTTACAGCATCTGCAGCATTACCGCCAGCCAAAGATTTAATCGCATCCTGCGAATGTTTCTCAACCGTTGCCATTAGCTTGGCAAAGTTAACCGAACTCATTGGCATATTACCAAACATTCGTTTAGCTTCTGCCATAGCAAAGTCTTTATCAATCGTAGAAATACCAGCCTGCATAGCTGCGCCTTGATATTCCTCAGCGATGATATTCAGGTTGTTTTCGCTCAGCGCTTGATCCCGAGCCTCGGACATAATGTTATCTTGAAGATTTCCATACTTCGCCTGCATTTGACGATTGGTTTCGTCGTCAATGACTTTACGCAACATTTCCTGTGGCGAGCGGCCTTCTTTAGCGGCGTTGTATTTACCTAACGCAGCGATCATTTCATCGCCGGAAGTGTATCCAAACATGCTGGCGACAGAGTCAACTGGCAGTCCAGACTTGGCATAGTAATGATCCGGAAGACTCGCTTTTTGAGCTTCGGTCAAATCATCTTCGGCCAGCGGATATCGTTGACGCAACTTCTTCTCTTGAAGTTCGCCCGATCCGATAAACAAATCCGCAGCAACGTCAGGTCGCTGACGGATAGTCTGTGTTACCTGTTTTTCAATCTCGGTTTTATTCTCTTCCCATTCTTTAGTCTGTTCCCGCTTTTGCTCTTTCTCAGCCCGTGCGATTGAAGCTTCGAGGTCGGACTTATACCGCTCTTCAACTGACTTCCTAAGTTTCTGGAAGGTATCTTCATCAAGTCCAACTGCCTCAGCACGGAGTTTGTCGGCCCAATCTTCTTGGAACTTTGGCTCCTGTCCCTGATAAATATCCGGATGCATCGGGGGACCGGGTTCACGGCCAGCGACTTCCCCAGAATAAACCTTTTCAAAAATATCATCGAACGTCGGTTCACGCCCAAGAATCGACTTCAATCGATCTTTGACTGATTCCCAGATTTCCTGAATCTTCTGGAATATTTTCGAGGTTTCAGCATTTGCAGCTGAATCTTTATTCGCGGCCCAAGTTCGAAAAGCTTCGGCGATAGCTTCCTCGTGCTGCTGGGCTTTAGTCAGCGTCGGATAACGATCTTCGATATTATGCTGACCAATCCAATCCTCGTCAATCGACGATCGAATCAGCTGGTTCCATTCCCTTGGTTCAAAGAAACCAAGCTGGCGCAGAAAATGAATCGATTCATGACGATGCGTTCCGATTGGGTCAGGCCCAAACAGATTAATCAGAACATCAGGCAACCGATCCGGATGAGAAATAAACACACCCAGCGGATTAGACCCGCGAGATGTTGTTATCTTTCCAGTTGGAATAAGATTAGCCTTGCCACCAGTCAGTGTTTCATTTTCAAAATTTAGTTTTGAAACCAATGCTTTCTCAGCTTCGGAATACAACTCCCGCGGTTTAACCTGCGCAGTCACAGTTGGATGAAAGCTTCTTTCCCATGCAGAATTAAACACACTTCGCATTAAATTGAAATTATCAATATTTTCAAGTTCGGCAAGTTTAACCTTCGGATAAGCCAAATCTGTATACGCCGTGCCAGCAGCGTCCCTAGCGCCAGTAACCCGATGACCTGTGACTGTTTCAAAATCGGGATAAAGTTCTTTGATCTGGCGCTTCAAGTCCCGAATCAAACTCGGACCGAATGAATTTGCCCACATACCTGCCGCACCACTCATCATCTGAACGTGCAAGGTCTTGGTGGCTTCATCCGGAACCAAAGTTATCTGGCCAACTTCTTCTTTATTGTGATCGTATATCTTATACTCGTGATACATTTCGCCGCCAAACTGAGCATTGTATTTCTCAGTTTCAACATCACGTAGCAACGAAATCTTCCGATCACCCATGGCAAACATAGGCTCAAGGCCTTGCGACCGAACCACAGGCAACGGGGCATCAACTACCGTCTTAGGTGCTGATCCTTCGGCGGCTTCCGCAGCTGTGATTCCCTGCGGCCACATGCGAATATCGTCATGCAACTGCCGAGCCACTGCAGGGTCAACATGCGTCAGCCAGTCTTTAATCGGAATATGAACATCTTCGCCGGTAGTCTTAGCAAGCTCAAGTGCATCTTCAATTCCGGGAGCCCAGCCAAGTAGACCATCATCAGCCGAAGGGATTCTATCGCCGTAAAGTTCTGCGACTCGATCCCCAGAGATTCCAATTGTCGAGTTGCCATAATGTTGTTCGGCAAATTGGTTAAACATTTCCGGTGAGCGTTCTTTGGTCATGCTTGCTTGAGCATTAGCCAAATCTTCATCTAACCGATCAAGTGCAGAAGAATTAGCATCAGCATACATCTTGTCAATTTCAGGATGCACTCCGCGTGGAGGCATCATGCCATTCTCTAAATATGGCTTAGCAGCTGCGGCAATCTCCTGCGCTTTAGCCATATCCTGAGCATGCTTCCGCTCAAGAACTTCCTTGGCATCATTACCACCCTCGCCTGAAATAAGTTTGCGTTCGGTTTCAGCTTCTATATCACGAGAAAAAGCTTCGGCACCTTCTTTGCTACCGCCGAAAACTTGATACGCCGCGCCAGCCGCACCTTTACCAGCGCCTGTGGCACCGCCCATGAAGCCACCAAAAGCGGACGCAATATCTTCTCCGGTGGTACCAACCAGACCTACGAGGTTAACCAACGGAACCAACGCAGGATTAACCTTATCGCGCGTGTCGATTGCCCATTGCATTGAAGCCGGAGTCTCGGTGCCAAATCCGCGAATAGCCCCAGCAACACCGCCAGCAACGCCAGACAGCAAAACCTGACTCAATGAACCGGGTTCAGCCCGAGAATCTGGATTTGCAATTTCATCAAGCGCGTCGAGGAAGCCTTTAGTTTGCTTAGCACCTTGAGAAAATCCGCTAAGATTACCGTAGTCATCATTTGAAACAATCGGAGCCATGCTCGAAGAACGGATATACTGTTGAATCTCCGGCGAGTTATGAACAATATTAGCAACCATCCGCGCTTTGGTATCAGAATCAAATCGATCAAGATTCGGATAGATCACAGGCGCAGGTGTGCCTGTGGCTCGAGACAATTGAATTGCTCGGGCACCTTGATCCGGATTTTCATCGATATTAGCAGCCGCTATTCGCATCGGCTGATAGATATCATTCTCGATCGAGTCCGATTCAAAATCAAAATCGTTCATTGCCGCGGTGGCTCCGGCTCAGAGGGAACGGGGGCAGAAACAGCGCGATTGGTTGTTTTGCCACCAAAGAGTTTATTATAGTTATCAGTCATCATGCGAAGCTTATCGGTAACTTGCAACTGACGAATTTGTTCATCGCTTGGAGTAGGCATACCGTTCTTTTTATAAATACCAAGAACTTTTTCTTTATACCCTGAATCAAGCGAATCAGTATATAATGGCTTAGAATTAGTTCCAAAAAACATACCCGGAACCTGAATGTCTTGCATCAACTGTGTGCCTAGTTCTTTAATCTCTTTGTCATTCGGCGGACGTTTAAGCTTATCCGCTAGATCAGACAAAGCTTCGCCAAACGTACCATTGAATTTATAATACGAAGTCGGATTTCGAGTTTTACTTATCCCAACCGCAGGATCATCTAAAATTGGACGCATGATAGACATGGCTTTTGGAAGGAAATTATCCTTCATGGTATTGTTGAAAACTTTATTCCGCAGGTCCAGAAGTTTCTGCGCGTATTCATTTGGCATGTGTAGATCGTTCATATCGACATTCAATGCCTTTTCACGCTCCGCTGGTGTCGCATTAAGATCGGTCAACATACCGCGAAGTGTGTGATAATAGGCCATGTTCTCTGGCGTTGGTGCATAGTCGCCATGAATTGCGTTATATGACAACCGGCGATTAATTGCACCTTGAGTCTTAGGGTCAGAATTAAGATAAGCTGCTTTAGCATCTGAAGGAAGTTCTTCAACCGAACCCGGAAGTTTACCATCTTTCATGCCGACGCCATAGACTGCGCCTTGGAGAATGTTGGTGTAATTAAACTGCGTGGCGCGTTTAATTGAATCGTCCCTACCACGAAGTTGTTCAACTTTTTGGATCAAAGCGTCTTTAAATTCTGGATCATCTGGGCCTAGAGACTTAGAACGCTGCTCAGCGATATCCCTAAGCTCCTGTGCAGATTTGCCTTTGTTCGCCGGATCGTTATAAATCTCCGCGGCTTCCTTGGCAGTGACCTTGGTCAATGTCGCAGTTCTAATCTGACCTTGGAGGGTTTTCGCTGTATCAGAATCAACTGTTCCGGCCTTGATCGCGGTATCCAGCATAGACTGGGCGATGAATGGATCATCGCCAAGAGCCCCGCTGATACGCTTGGCGGTGAGGTTATTATTAAGTTGAAAGGTATGGTTGTCCGCGTAGTCCTTGTCACGACCCATCACAGAGGCTGTGAGTTCACCTACTTGGCGATTAGTCTTCAACGCCTGCTGATACGCATCTTCATCGTCAGGATGCTGCATGGCATAGTTACCATCAGCCTCCGCTCGGTCATGCGCCGTGCCAAGCATGTAGGATTTATTTTCATTACCTGAGTGAGCCGCCGCAGCCATAGTTGTTCGGCCTTCCATAGACCGCGATTGTTGGTTGAAGGCTTGAACAGCGAATGGCGAAGTCAATCGACCTGCGATTTTCTCGCGGGTTTCGGCAATAGACTTTTGAAAGTCTGGCAACCCAGCAACAGCATCTTTACCTGACTTAGATTTATAATCCGCGAACTGTTTTCCAACTTCGGCCATATAATCTGTCATCGCCGCATCAGCATCAGCCTTTTCATTTAGCTGCTGGATTGCATAGGCACGGGCAAATAGTTCATTGCCGACGTTATCGGCAACTTGGCCTAGATGCTGAGTGGCAGCCGCCGTTGCGCTTCCAAAAGCAGACTCCGGCGCATTTATCTGCATCGACGGTATCGGCCGATCTTCCGGCGCAATTGACGGGGTTGGTGAATATGGAACTTGACTAGCCATTACCGTCCGAGGCTCCATTGCGTCAACGGATCATTGCCGGTGTAGTCGCTGCTACTGCCAGAGTTATACAACCCAACCTGTTGAGCCTGTGACCATTTACTAGCAACCGATCCGGCGGTGCCAAGGACAGATGAAACCCCGCCTATAACACCCGCAAGCATTTCATTATTACCGGCAGCTTTATAGGCACCAGCCTGTGCTTCATCGGTCGCTGCTGTAACCCGAAAATCATAAGCAGTCTTAGCTGCGTTGGATCGGATTTGGTTTAGGTCCATTCCGGTGATAGTCTGTTGAGACTTTTGAACCTGTTTTGAGGAACCTGAGTTTACATCAAGACCACTGGAACTTTGAGCCGCGATTATCTGACCCTGGCGCTGTCCGGCTTGGAGGCCATATTTCTGGGCTGATTGTTCACCCTGTTGCAGGGCCAGATCAGAATTTTGCAGGGCTATCTGGGCATTAAGTTTTGCAACGCTCGCCTGATAGTCATACATGCCCTGTTTGGACATACCGCCGAATATTGAACCGACAGCGCCAATAGCACCGCCAGCTACAGTCGAACTGGTCCCGAGTGAAGCAAGTGCAGCTGGCGATCCCATCAGGTCCTCACAATTTCAAAAGGATACGCACCATTAACCGGATGACCAAATTCAGCGCCAACCCATTGAAGCCAAATCATTGCTTCACGATTCATGCAGAGGCCGACGATCTTGGAATACAGCGTTAGCATTTTTGCCGTGACCTTCCGGGATTCTCTCATAAAGATCAACTTATGTTTAACCAACCCCGGACAATGTTGCATCCAAAGATGTGCAACATCGGATAGCGCGGTCTGTGGAACGGTGCCGAAAATGCAAAGAAGATCATCCCCATAAAAAGCTGCGTGAACCGGTATTGATATTCTCGCAGCTTGTAGGATAATTTCCTTTTCATTTTCGGTTATACTATCCCCCAAATATTGAGAAATCAATCTTTCAGTTTGGGTTAAATCTATTTGATACACCTGAATTTTCATCTGTCATCCCCGATTGTATAGGACGGGAATACGCCAAGAATTGTCGAAGGATAAGGATTTGATTGCTCGATACAATACTGACCCGGAACTGTGTAAGTCGGCGACAAGAATGTTCTAGCGTCACCTGTGACAAGATCAGTCACAATTTGAGATTGCTGCCCGGTCAGCATTGACGAAACATTTCCGCGAACAAGGTCTTTCATTGGGGTCAGATGATTAAAATCTGGACCAATAGACAAACCTAAAGTCTGTGACACTCTGACGTCAACATAATTAATTTTCTTAACCTTACCCTGCACCGAGGGCTCGCCGACCTCAAGTGCCAAAGTCTGAAGCTTGCAGGTATAAGGCAAACCTACAGTGACTTTTGAGGCCGGAGTTGCAAGAGTGAATTGGCCAGACGCAGGCATAGTAAACGGCGGGATAATTACTCCATCCGCAAGACCAGTAACAACCTGTCCTGCAAGGTGAGTGAAACCTTTAAAAGTGCTGACTGGAAGACCGGAATACTGTAGCGCTGAGTCCACACACCAAGCGTCTTTAACGCCGTTTGGAAATATACGTTCAGCAATGCGTTCAATGTATTGGACTGAAACGCCGTTAATGTTACGTTGAACTACAGTATAAACTGCGTCAACATTACCAGCTGTCGCAGTTGATTCGGTTACAGTCGTAACGGATTTAAACAACCCATTGGTTGTCAAATGATGTGCCCAGCCAATAAAATCTTGTTCCTTCAAAAAAGTCAGTGACAATAGCTGCCCATCATCACGAACAGCCCAAACATCATAAAAAGGCTGTTCAGCCCAAGCCCATTCAAGAATGTTATATCCATAGAATAAGTGTGAGGACAGAACTGAAATATCTGTGCCGGTAAATACGTTGAAATAAATATTAAACGCAAGATCACGAACACCAGAACCTTTTGACTGGACATACAATACGTCATAATTAGCCACAATGGGTGGGACGTCATTTGCACCAACAAAGCTTTGGGCATTGGCTACGATGGCACTTGGGGTAATTGCAGACCCGCTTGATCCACCATTAACCAACCAAGAAGCTTTATCGGTTAGGATTAACATGCCGGAAGTCGAAGATACAATCGCTTTGATTGTATTAAGTGTCCCTGATACCAATGTTCCCGTGATAGCATCATCAGCACGGCTTGGGTCGGAAATATCAAAATTATAATAGCTGCCGGGTTTAGACATATAAAAAGTCTGAGGCGAACCCGGAGGCGCAGCAAGAACCAATCGTTGCTGAGAAAAGCTTGGAACAGTCGGATTGCCGTTGGAAGTCGCGGATAGAGTTGTAGTCGCAGTTGCTGCACCAGCACTGAAATTAACGCTCGGCGGGGAAAGATAACCAGCGCCTGAGGTCAACGGAATGACTTCGCCAACGCCCCAAGTTGCAGTCAAAGTAGCGCCTGTGCCCGACCCGGTTGTATTAGTCTGGGCGCTAGGACTGGATGGAACAGAACCTGAGGCAACGTAACCGGGGTTAACTACAGCCCAAGAAGTAATGGCACCGGCTGTGACACCGAGAACTTGCATTACGATGCCACCGGGAAATTGAATGGTGTCATTAACAACAAATCCAGTACCGCCGGAAGTAATTGTTGGAGTTCCCTGAACTTGAAGTACAGCAATACCAGTCGCCGGGATGGTGCAGGTACCGACGAATGTTATAGTTGGAACCGCAGTATAACTGCCATGAGCAGTAACGGTGACCGTGCTAACACCAGAGCCTGTGAAAGGATTTTGCGAAATCGGCGGAGTTTGAGAATAATCCGCTGAGATATTTGAATCGATAAAATTGGTGCCTTTGCAAGTGCCGATGAAACCGTATTGGACACCATATGGAATAACGCCGAAATATGAAACATTAGATTCATAGACGTTGTAACCAACTGCACCTTGTGCAGCAGTCCAAGAAATTTGGTTTGTCCCGGCAGTCGTACGAATATCTTGTTTACCACCAAGAGCAGCGACAACTGATAACGAAGATTCTTGGCCATTCACATCAATAGATGTAACTCCATAGCTGTAATAAACTGAACCAAAACCTAAAGTTGTTGTGGCTATAACATTAGTAGGTGCAACCGAAGTTGAACCAATAACAATCGGAAGCAGCGTCCAATCTGTTGCGGTGACTAGAGTTAACACATATGGCGGATGATTCGGATGGCAGAGTATCATTTGATTGATACTCTGCGCAAATTTAATAAGCCGTAAATCATCAGCCGAAGTATATGGACTGGCAATAGTATAAACCCGCGCAGCATTGCCGCCTGTGGTATAAGCAGGGAATCCGGTTGAGTCTAAATTATTACCGTTAAGATCGCCGAGAGTTACATTTGACCCTGAAACATTCAATACAGAGAAAAACCGATTATCTAACGGAATCATACCCCCGACAGAATTAATGTAAATCCAATCACCCGTTGCAAAATTATTTCCGGGGACAGATATAACACACGGATTGGCTTGGGTCGCAGCTGTAATGCTAAATGCATTTTCAAGGATCATACCGCCATTATAAATAAATCGCATGTATCCATTGCCAATTTCAATGACGTAACCCACATTGAAACTGGCCTGAAAATTGATAATCCTGACTTGCGTGGCAGATTTATAGGCTTGGATTATATACTGAGTTCCGGCTCGCGTTGAAGCACCGCCCCGGTAATCAACAAAGAAATTCTCAAGCAGCGCCGCGCCTGATCGATACTTTTGAAGATCAACTCGGGCGTTTAGATTCGGAGCCCACTCGCCAGCATTAAAGCTAGCTTGATTAGCAATATCAGCCATGCATCACCCAAAGATCGGATAAAGACCACCCCAATCATAGCCGGTATATGGGCCAGAGTATGGGGTTGCAATGTCAATGCCGCGAATCCGAAGCCAGTCGGGGGTTACGTCATTGATAGTAAAACCATCATTAGCATCGCCTGTGCGTGCATATTGAATCGAAGCGTTGGCTTCTTGTATGGCCATGTTGGCGAGTTTTTTATCGCCAGTCAATGGAATTGTTATTGTTGCGCCGAGAACTTTGGCCCAAGCGTCTTGGAACATGTCATCCATGACATTTGGATCGGTGACGTCTCGACAGTAAACTGCGGTTGCAAATTCTTGATTGGTAAGGATCACCCGCTGCGGTGCCGCGGAACCTTGAGTAAGATTAAACGTAGCACCAGTACCATTACCCGATGAAGTTGCCTGTGCTACAGGATTAGATTGGATACTGAAATAGCTACCACCTAGAGGGGGATTTGAATCTGGCAATTGTGCAACAACCGCGGCAGTTAGAATTGAACCCGAACCATTCACGGTTAAAACAACTATTTGGGCCGGTGCACCAATTGGGGCGTTGGTATTAGGACCTGTCGGAAGGGTGATAATTTCACCGGCAACATAACCTGATCCACCAACGGCAATGGCAACAGCATTAACCGGCAGAAATGTATCGGTTTGAATTTGAAACTTAACTGGCGGACCTTGCCAGAAGCTGGCTGCACCGCCTGTAACCGCGGTTGTGATTGGGATGCCACCAGCGAATCCTGTTTGAGTCGCTGGGATTAACCAACAAATTCGCAAAGCATCTACAGGGTATTGATATTCATATGCCCAAGGTGGTGCAGGCTGACCCGGCTGCCAAAGAGTCGTTGCGGCAGAAGTATTTTCAGGCGTTCCCGGCGCAGAAGTTATATAAACAAGATTAGCTGTTCGCATCGCACAACCCCACGGAGCCATGCGAAGAAGGCGTTTACGGATATTGTTAGCGACCAAATTGATCTGAATCGCTTCGTTGGTAGAATTTGCCGCGAGTTCAGCATCGGTCACCGTTGTGCGGGTACCGGGAACTTGCAACGCACGATTTGCAATATCCGTAAACGTAGTCATTGGTTATCGCTTTCCTTGGGTACCGGCGTTGCCATGATTGGTACCACCACCAAGACCGGGACGTTCATGCATGTGATTCTTCGGCCCGAGTGGCGGTAAATAAGGAAGTTCTTTCTTTTCTACCTTACCGCCGTTCGCAGCGCGGGAACCAGAAGTTCGTTCAGGTCCAAAATGAGAATGAAAATCTTTCATTTCGAATCCTCCACGGGTTTGCCTGACAAGTCAAATTCTGCCTGATCTGAATTAACAGGCTCAGCCAGATGAAGCTTCGCTAGTTCAATGGCAGCCGCTTTGGCAAGCTGAGCTGCCTCGGGAACACCAACCGACATGTGGATGATATTAAGCAGCAGCGACGCGCGTTCAAAATCCATGATTATCTCCTAATGTTTACCCTGAGAACCTTTTGTATGCGTGGTACAACCTTTCATCGGAGCTTCGAGGCCGCGACCTTCATAAACCTGAACCGACCGAGTCCGTACCTGATGGATGCCGATTTCAGAAACTGCGGCAGGGTTTATACCTCGGGACTTGGGTTCGATCTTGGTGCCAGCAACCACAGTATTTGCTCTGCCCTGTTTCATTTGTCATCTCCGGGTTTAGCCAGCTGGCGAGTATGATCCCAACGGTTCATTGGGTCTTTACCCATTTCACGGCGAACCTTTTCAAAAGTGCCGCCATCAGAATGAGCTTCTTCGAGCAACTGACGATAACGATCATCGCATCGTTCAGCTTCACGAAGAATATAATGCGGAATTACATGGCCACGCTCGGTATACATGTTCATAACATCATGAACATCGTGCATGTACATGATAAATCGCCGCATTTTCTCAGGCACTTCGGATTCAGCCTCGACCATAGAATTAACAACTTTCGCCAACATGCCTTTGATGATGGCGATATTCTGATCGATGGATTTGAGATAGGCTTCGATTGCATCTGACATTGGTTGCGCCTTGGTTATTGTGTTGGAATTACGCCGGAGATATTAAGTGTTGCACCTGACGCTGCCGGAGTTAGGTTGCTGTATGTGAAACAACTTAAATTGTTCGAGGCGGCTTGGGTTTCGCAGACTAGGCTGTTTCCGCCAACGCCATCGCTACGGCCAAGAATTGGAACTGAAGAAACTGTTGAGTACCAAGGTGTGGTGAAGCTAACAGCGCCAGTACAGGTGCCGGCATTTGTGATCGGGATTGTAACATAAATCCAAGCAGATTTGCCATCAAGGTTATCGTAAATGCCTTTGACTGTGCCAAGAGTTGTGATGCTTCCACTGCCGCAGGTGATGGTTGGTGTCCAAGAATCATACCCAAGAGGATTGGCACCGATGTTGATTCGGTTGGAACCAATGTCAGAATAACCATGAGGCATGTTGATTTGAGAAGCAAGCATACCAGCAGGAATATTAAGGTCTGCGATTCGAACGCCACCCACTGCGCCTTTGGTTATATTGTATGTTCCGATGGAAAGATAAGATGCATTGTTGCCAATCGCTATAGGCGGGAGTGTATTGCCAATGGAACAATTAGTTACATTCAGGTTTGAAATCTGAACGTGCGCCGGTGTGGTTGGACCGATGCTAATACAGTTTGTATTATACGAACCATCGATGTTTAGATTGCTATATTGAGACAGCGGCGCATCGATTAGTAGAGCTTGAATTGGATTGGTTCCATATCCCTGACCTGCGGTATAGAGAGTATTGACAGTAAAGTTTTTTGCGTTAGATGTTGCGTAGACACCGTAAGCAGGTGCATTAACACCATTCGGAGAATCTGACCAGAAACTATCCAATAAAATATTCGCCCCATCGGCGAGGAAATTAATCGTATGGCCGTAAGACAAGCTCATACCGTCAATGGTTGCTCCGTCTTGAAGCCCGGTGAATGAGAAACCATAACTACTGCGGGGAAGGCCGGAAAGTGCGGTGACGGTGCCGTTATTGACTTGAGCAACAGTAGCCCAAGGCCAGACATGAACAGAAGTATAAAGTGACGTATCGTCGTTTGGCCCAGAAATCAAACCGGCGTTGCAATCAAGATTCACGTTACGAAAATGGCCGCGGCTCAGGGTTGTACCTACGCTGGTGAAGCAAGTATCGAAACCCATGATAAGAACATTTTCGAGCGTAAAGTCATTGAAATGAGACGTAGATGATGGTAGATCAACTGCTGTGCCAACCCAAGCCGAAGAATTATTCTGCGGAAAAGACATACCATAAGGTGTGATTAAGCAACCGCGAATGGCCGTGGAATTATTGCCGTGAATTTTCGCCGATGTTGCGAGACGAATTTGACTCATGGTGTTGTAAATTGTGCCTTGAGTGTTATCAGATGCCCAACCAGTATTGAATGATTGACATTCAAGCGATGAACCAGCGGGTAGAGTAATGCTAGATGCAAGATAAATCTGGCCCGAAGATTCAATCATGCAACGTCCGCCGGTGCCAGAGTTGGCAGCAGCGGAAAGACAATTATTGATCGCGGTGGTCGAATCAGCTACACCAGTCAAATCAGCGCCATATTCGGCACCGGCCCAATAGGTAACAAGCTTAGATGAAACCGCGGAGGTTGATGAACCAAAGAGCGAGCCAAGCGGCGCCGAGAATAACTGAGCTGCGCCTGTAACGCCAGTACCGCCGTAGATTTGATTGGCCGCAATCGATGGTAGCGTGACCGATGGGCCAAGTGAATTATGCACAAACGCAGTTGAGGCGCAGGCATTGGAATTATCACCAGTTGGTCGCGTGGCGCAGGTTGTGTTCTGGGCCAACACCGGGCTAGCCCAAAACAAAAATCCCAAGAGTAGAAAAAGTTTTTTCATGTGTTTGAATCCATGACAGTCAGGGGATTGGTTGTACCGGCACCTGTGACTGC
>JGI24891J29808_1000150_pt1 | contig 85405 bp, 97 predicted proteins | sample FreactcultuFSWF8_FD_29808 | JGI IMG/M metagenome (IMG submission 29808)
CCCTAACCCTAACCCTAACCCTAACCCTAACCCTAACCCTACAAAAGGATCCAGTCAGGTCTAACAACCTTACGGGTCATCAGATCTTCCTCATAAGGATCCAAAGCCACGTAACGACCGCCTGCTCTTCCAATCGCGGCGATGCAGGCCTTCGTACTTGAGGGCACAGTGACACAGTCTGCGGCATATGCGAGTGTGTTGCCCGTGTATTTGCGTATGTCCTCGGCGCAGGTCGAAGAATGGTAGTCGAATGCCTCTTCGGCACCGTAAGACTTGACGAGATTGAAGTTGGCGGGCGAGCAGGTGGTGATCGGCTTGAAACCGCATCGCCGGGCCAGTTGGATCATCATGGTGCCTGTAGAGGTCGCGCCACCATACACGAGTAACCATGTAGACTTCAGTATCGGCTTATCGAGAGTACCAGGTATACATAGAGACCGGAAGAGAGCCATTCCAGTAGATGTCAAAGCTGTTCCCAAAGCTGCCGCTCTAGTGAACGTCATGTCCGGGTGCATCTTGATGATCATGGAGGCGGAACAAGTAGTGTATTGAGCAAAAGCACCTGCTAGGGGGCGGCGCCGGTCGGAGCCATTTGCACTGCCAAAGACCCGATCACCTATCGCCAGACCGCGGGATTCAGGGACGGCGCTCCCAACAGCGACAATCACACCGGCAAAGTCGAAACCCAGGATACACCCGGGGCCTAGGAAACCGTGCAACATCTTGGTATCCACTGGGTTCAGAGCCAACGCAGCAGTCTCCACGATGACTGCATCTGACTCAAGTGTGACGACAGGGACGTCATTGGAAATTTTGAGAGTGCCTTCAGCATCAGTCGCAATGATAGCTCGCTGAGTAGCCGGGAGGATAATGTCTTTGCTGGGCATCTTAGTTGATTGATTGCGAGAAGTGAGCACAAGAGAGAGCATGGGTCGCCGTAGAGGGTGGGTTACGAGAAATCCTTTATGGTTCGGTCATCTGGAGGGAATCATCCTGTCTGTGCTGCATCAGGATGATGCGGTGGAACCGAACCTTCCGGTGCTAAAAATTCCTGCAGATCACTCCGCTAGGGCCGTCGCCCCGTTCAAGCTTCTTCCAATGTCACTCTCAGTCGCACTTGATCAAAAGTGGGTATCAACTTTTCTCGTAAAGGGTTTGATCCTTCTGCTGTCTTTTCTACTCTCGCATCCTACGAGAATCCTTCCAAAACGCAACACGGTCAGCACTCCTAATGGAGGAGGTTACTCCATTGAGATTTGGCCGCCGCCAGTATCTCCTGACATATCATCCATCGAAGTCATGTGGTAGGTGTTTGCGCAATGCATGCTCAAGTACTTTTAATCATCCATATATCGAGTAAGGCAACCGCAATCTATGATAGTTACAGTCTTCCACCATCTAATCCAACTTCAGCAATTTCGCGATGAAGCTTTCCTCTGCCCATATTCTTGGACTCGGACTCTTGGTATTATTCTATGCCATCCAGAGATACCAGAGAAAGCGCGCTCTCCAGCGCTTTGGGGCGCAACACGGATGCCAGCCCATCACACTCGTCCGTTACAAACTCCCATTTGGCTTGGACCGGAAAATTGAGATTTTGAGGCACAAGGGCAATTTCTTGGAGACCCTGCGCTTTGAGAAATTGGGCAGATATCTGTATACCAGTGATTAATGGTGGGGCTTACCTCCAATCCTGTGCGCCGAACCGGAAGCCATTAAGACGGTCCTCGCAACCAAGTTTAAGGATTAGGCAATGGAAGAGAATCGATCGAGTGCTCTAGGTCCATGGCTCGGTCGTGGTATCTTCATTAGTTCTTACGAAGGTCCAGGAAATCTTTAGTTAGTCGCTCGAGGACTTATAAGACTAGGCTTCGCCTACGAAAGCGTCTACTAGCTAGGAGCAATAGAGCCGGATCTTCAAGAATTCGTCAATGCAATCGGTCTTAATGATAATAGGTAGACTACGTCAACAAATCTAGCACCCATTATTAGACGCTTTACACTAGATGTCACCGCCAAGACTTTCTGTAGAGGAAGCATCGATGCCCAAAAGATAGGGACCTAACCTATAGTCGAGATCGCTAGATAGGCATCGGTAGGAGGTGCGACTAGACTAGAGAACGCGTTCGACGTTATTAATCGACAGGCAGCAAAACGGATCGTCGTTAGAAAACTAAATTAGGTTATAAACTCGAAGATCTTTAAATCCGCTTATGTAAGCTTTTCCGATTTCGCCTATAAGAGGGTCAATAGAGCGATGGCCGCAGTTAAAGGATCGCGCGCTTAAGAATATCTATAAGCGGAGGTCGAATTTGTTAAGCAAATGGCTACACGTTTAGACAATCGTAAATTAATGCGCGATCTTCTAATACAGATGCTATTCGCTAGCATCGACGGAACCACTGCTATAATTTCCTTCGCTATGCTAGAGCTTTCCCGTAATGTAGGATGTTAGGACAGAATACGTGCTAAGCTTAAGGTAGAGGGCATGCTAAATGCAGGTCCGGAAGGTATTACCTACATAAAGCTAAAGGCTTGTACGTATCTGCAAAATGTCTTAAATAAAACGCTGCGTTTATGGCTACCTGTCCCGATTAACACTAGACAGGCAGTTAGGGATATAGTGTTGCCGGTCGGCGGTAGACTAGATAGATAATCCCCTATCGTAGTCTAGAAAGGGACTATAATAAGATATAGTGTCTAGATTATGCATCGTCGTAAAGACATCTTTAGACCTAATGCACTCGATTAGAAGCTAGATCGCTAGGTAGGGCGTCGTATAGGTTAGGAATATATCCCATTTAACGGAGGACTAAGGATCTGCTTAGGTCGTAAATTTGCCCTAATAGAAGGATGTTATCTGCTCGCAAGACTTACATAGCTCTACGACAAGATAGAGCCCTTAATCGTTAAGCCTAATATTACTACACGTGTAGAATTAGCTCTCATTCCACTTAAGGGTGTACCGGTTAGGCTACATAGAGCGGAAACTGTTTAATTAGGAGGAGGATTGACCGCGTTTTAATTAGGTAGTCATTATTAGTGTTAATGGACTCTACAAGCTATAATGTCGACTTATGATTTGTTGCTAGACTACTCTTCATTATTACGAATCCTTTAAATCCTTTCTTAGTAGTGCCTATAATGATTGGACGAGGTCTATGCAGGATTTGCTTTAAACACCATGCAAGAGGGATCTTAAGGACGAATTTCCTTTGTTCGCCCCCAATTATTTTATTGACCTCTAGGTCTACAGATAACGTCATTACAGCAAAGAAAAATAGCTAGAAATATTCGCACAAATCTTAGCTATACTCTAATATCAACTTAGAGCAAAGAATGTCTACTGTGTACTTTATACATGCCTTGGAAGAAAATGAGTTTCTTGAGATCGGGAGGACCCTGCCACGCTTTTGCGTATAAGCCTTAGGAATAAGCTTTCCTCTCGGCATTTGCTCTTGAAGCCCTAACTCTTGGTCCAAGCTTCTTACTACTACGAATCCCTCGACTCCTTCTAAGCTTCCCCGTTAGCACTAATTGTGCGAGCCCTAACTCTTGATCTAAGCTTAATCACGACCAAGCTTTGTGCGTCGGATTACCAAGCTCTATGCCTCAAATTAGACTAGCACTTGGATCTAGTCGCCTAGGAACAGCGCACAGCAATTATTTGTGGGTCTGCATTCACTTCTACATCCTGGATGCCCTTTAAGTAAACCCCTGGATATTTTCCTAGGGGGGCAAGCACTTCGTGCGGACATCAATGGGACACCAGCATGTCAAAACCATCGGCGCAGATGATTGCAAGTGCAGGACTCGCCATTGATGTATAAGTACACTGTCGTGGTGAGCAGGAAAATGATCAGCACACTCATTCACCACTTGAATCGACCGACATGGCAGCGCCGACAGAAGCATCCTTGGTCAACCTCAATGGCAGATGGAGCATCAACCAATCTTTGTCGGACCCCTATGGCAGCATCCTTAAAGCCCAGGAAGTCAACTGGCTCACTCGCAAAGTTCTCACCATGAGCCCCGTGGTTGCATCCATCCAGCAACGTGTCAACGAAGCACAATTAACATGCATCACCATCCATTCCAAGCCCTCGTCGGGCCTCCCCGGGACCACGGAGCAACGCGTCCTCAATGGAGAATCTCGAGAGTTGACACATGCTCTCTTTGGCCGAATCCGAGGCCGCACTGAATGGGTGGAGAGGGCGGATCTACCCGCGGAATGGCTGGGCGCAGGGTTGGAGGTTGACGCCAGTGCCAATGGCCGAATTATCCTCATGACAACTGAACACCTTGATATCAACGCCACCACTTACCAAGCCAATGGATTTGAGGTCGTCTCCAGTCAGAGACACTATGTTCGACGTGTTGAAGTCCGCAAGGGCGATGATGTCACAAGAGTTAGACTTGTGTATGATTACCTCGGGCCCGCAGAGGATGGGAAGTAGGGAGTCTGGAGTAGCTCGATAAACAGTAATCATTATAGCTGTGTCCATACAAAGAATCGAGTTTCGCGAAACTGAATGGCCTGATATGTATCCCGAACGACGCAAGTGATGCACAGCATGTCTCTGAAACGATTGGTTAGTTTCGATTGGAACCTGAAGTTTCCAGTGCCGGTAATATGGAGATGGTCGTTGAGACCCACCGACAAATTTAGCCCGAGCGTCACCTATCTGCCTTATAAATGCTGCGACATGTGTCTCTTTTCCATATTCCGAACGGTGCCTCTTGATAACCCTGAATGACCTATCAGACCAACGTGCGTTTTATTTGGAAAGGCGACATCACACTGAATTGCAACCTCAGCTGGTCATCTTGATACGTACCCATCTTGTGTTGTGTTCGTGGTAAGTCGTCGCGGAAGTTGTCGCCAAGACTTCGGAGCCATGGTCTACTGTGGGAAACCTTCAGAGAGCTGCGGGAACTGCAGAGCCCGTAAGACGCGTGTATGTATTGTGGCCAACTTGCGCATGCGGCATATCTTTTCTGACGTGTGCCAACCAGTGCGACAGGGCCGTACCGACGTGCGGACAATGTTGCCGTACAGGGCAGAAGTGTCCGGGCTACCGTGACCAATCCACTCTGATTTTCCGCAACGAAACCACGCGAACGATTAACCGGGCTCGCGCTCGCGCTCAAACCCGGGAAGCGTCAGCATCTTCAAGCCAGAGTTCTGCCAGTCCGCGCTTACAGCGACAAGCCACACCGAGCGTTCCTAGCACAGGTCCATCAACGACAACGACTACCCCGCCTCAGTTTGACTATCCTATTGATTGGGATAACGTCGTGAATGATGGTGTTTTGGAAACTATCAATGGCGAAACGGTAGCCCCCACAATTCACGCTACGAGCTCTGTCGCATTTTCAAGCCAAGTTGCGCCCGGTTTCATGCAGACACACACTGAGTCCCGAGAGCTTGTCCTCGATCTGAGCGTCAAGCATTTTCTCGAGAACTATGTCATACAGCCCTCAGGTCCGTCACCTGGGTTTCTTGATTATGCTCCTGCTGTTCTGGAAAGCAGCAGCGGTGATATCTCACCGGTCCAAGCCGCGGTTCAGGCGGTCGGCTTGGCTAGTCTAGCCAGAACTCTCAAGGACCCGTCGTTAGTCCAAGAGGCACAGGCAAATTATGTCGATGCAATACAGAAGATCAGGGTTGCGCTTGTCTGTCCCGGAGCGTCTAATCAAGACGCAACGATTTTGACCATACTTGTTCTCGGCCTATATGAGACCATCGTCTGTGCAAATGATGATTTTCTGACAGCTTGGACTTGCCATGTCGATGGAGCAGCAGACTTGCTGGTTCATCGGGGAATAGATCAGTTCAAGACTGATCGCGGGCTTCATATTTTCCAGGAGGCGTTGTCTCATCTCCTGGCTAGTTGTTCTCGTCTCTCACGACCAATACCACCCCAGATTCGGCTTTTACGGCTTAGAGCTGCTCCATTCATTCCGTCTGATAATATAGCCTGGGCCTTGAGCAGTAATCACATCGAAGTCCTCGATGTTCTACATGACGTCAATCTGGAACGAACTGAGCCGCACTTACAGAGCTCCTGGGATCGTCTCCTGCTACGTGCTTGCGAGATTGATGGTCGCCTGGAACTGTTATTTGAGCGACTGACACGCGATTGGCAGTACAAAACAGTCCAGGATCCGAATGCTGATCCTAGTCTCGTCTATCAAACCAAATTTCATATCTACTACGACATATGGATCGCGAAGATCTGGGTCGGGATGAGGTCATGCAGAATATTTCTCAACTTGATCATTGCGCGCCTTCTACAGCGTGAATGTTCAAAGTGGGCGCCACTTGAGCTTGAGGAGGGTGGGGCCTACGCAGACCTGCCACAGAAGATGATCGGAGCTATTAGGCAGATGCGTGACGATATCCTGGCTTCGGTGCCGCAAATGTTGGGTTATGTGCATCACGATACATCTACCTCGGCTTTTTTCTATCCTCGCAATGATGGAGCCCACTCATCCTCGATGACTCAGTGCAGCGTTCTTGGTGCCTACTTTCTCCTATGGCACCTCTATCTGGCAGGCGCATTGTCCATCAACACCAACAAGACTAGGTGTTGGATCATCGAATGTCTACGTAATATCAGCAACACCACCGGGATGCAAACTGCCCAGCACTTGGCTAATGATTTGAGTCGAGAAGAGCCAGGACTACTGGGTATCAACTACTTGAATGCTTTTGAGATGCTCAGCCCAGATAACTGAGGCCGCGATCACTTTTGAGACCGTTGACGAACAGTAAGGGGACAAGACACGTCCCCTCGCACAACTCTTTGCAGATTCGGGATCGTATCACTCCGCTCTTTTCAATCTACTTCTCCTTTGTGGCAAGCTGCTGCTCTGCGTACACGTGATGACTCAAAATGTCTCAAGGACAGGGTAGACCCATTCGAGGAAGTCTCATGTACAGCGGACACTGCCTTGGGTCAACCGGCTTTGCAAAAGAAGCGGAGCGACGACACTGATGTTGCAAATAATTGTACCTCCGACTCAATTTCCTCGGGTAGATCGAACGACCAACTCTCAGTCAGGGAACGGCCTGACCTTCCTAAAATGGCATGCACGATGTTAGTCAAATCTCCTGGTCCTCGTCAAAATCACGGTGCTTCCTCCAGATGATTACTTGTTTGCCCATCAGCAAAGCCCCCAAGCATCCGAAACATCTTGAGAATCATCTAGGACGTCAGCATGGATCATCCTCCGCCGTATCGCGCATATAGCGAGCGTAGCAATTTCACTTCTTCAGGATCACGGGATCAAGAATCGCAGCGCAGCCACTCAATTACAGAGTACGATTGGACACCAGAAGCGTTGATACATGATCATCCGCGAGAGCCGATCGTCATACCTCAACGAAGGCCTGGGAGTCAACAGCGAGGCTTCATCCTGGCGTATCCTCCTTCATTGCAAAGGAACGGTATCGATCAGCACGCATTTCTCGACTTCCTGGAGAGCTGCAACGAAGCGGTGGCAGGATATGCTGCTTTACAGGTTTTGCAGGTTGCAGGACTTGCCGTATCGATGGTACCAGATGCGATTGCTATGGGTGTCGGAACAGGAGTCGGAGTGGGCGCCTCCGCCTTGAACAAGCATGCAGTGAGATGGAAGTCAGCTGGCACTTCACCCCAAGAGCACCGTCAATCGCTAATGTCTACCTAGAACAAACTCTTTCCTAGACCAATCAAACAAGTCATTATTCATGCCGCGAGGTCTGTTCTGTATGATAATGACACACAACCCTGGTCCACAATCAAAACATGACGGATCAGTCGAAAGTGCGCCTATCAATCATGGAATTGCCAATACTTGCAACCAACGTGACTCTTTTGGCAGAGGACATCAAAATCGCGGTCAGTTGCCGGCCAGAATAGCATCCTTGTCATATCCCTATGAGACCAGGCCTGCGGCCGATGACGTTTCTCAAGACAGTGGAGGTGGGATGAAGAATACATTTACCAGGGTTAATGCCTACTTGGATCGAAGGGCAGTCACGCAATATGTTAGTGTCCACAAGATGTTTAATCATGAATATCGAAAGCTGATAGCATATTTTGAATACAGTCGTCTAGGAATAGTGATGATGTACTCGTCACCGGTTACGCTCCTCAGAAGAATACGTACTCCAATCGCTATCTCGATCCGAACCATCCCGCCGTCCAAAATGGGGTCAAAGGTCTACTGTCAGGTGGCACGATCACTCGCGACGATGAAGCAAGACAAGAGAAAAGCCGGCAGAAGGTGCATAAAAAGGAAGCAAAAGCTCGTGCAAAGTACGAACACAAGATGCAGTCTATCTATGAAAAAGGCGCATCTGGAGAACGCTCACAGAAAAAGGCCTTAGATTGCGAACGTAAATATGACGATAAGGTACGGAAGCTGGAGGAATCGAGCAAGTCAAAGACTGAGTCTGCCGTGCAAGAAGTACTCTACCTGACTATTGTCAATCTCGAGGAGATCCATTCCTGATAACCCAGCACAGCGTAGATCCAAAATTTACATTTTTCCAGCTGCCTGTTCATCTATCATGACAACTTCATAAGACGATCTTGACCTACTGCCACAGATGTTGATTATTTGGGTCTCAAAGGCGGGGTCCGGTCCAAACAGCCACGGGTGACGCAATTCAATCCTTTTCTAGACTTAATTGATCTGTTGTATGTCTGATTATGATTGGATGACGCGTAGTCTCGCAAACAACGTATCATGAGAGAATACCTGAGTCATCACTGAATGTTTGTATCATATATAAATGATGATTCTTTACTATCAGTCTTGGTGATTCCAGGATACTCAAGACCTCACAATGCGAGCCGACACGACCCCTCCAGTTGACTGCCCAAACACTAACATTGTATACTTTGCTCGTCAATCCCAGCGTCTTCTTTCCTTACCCGTTTGCCGTCCAAGGAGTACAGCCAAAGTCCCGCCTTCGGAGCATGTTTGTCATCCTCATGTGCTTTGACCAACTGAGGGGTGGGAGAAACCACAAAACCAGCCGTCAGACAGCAGACCCCAACGATAATTTCAGTCAAAACGGCCATGCACAAGTCAATAGTCTGGTTCCCTGTACCCAATTCGAATCGTGGATCCTGAGCGTAATCCGCCATGGCGGCATATATCAGTCGAATCAGCAGAAAAGGCGCGGAAGCGGCGATGAAAGGTAAGAGAAGGATCTCCCGGCCCAGCGCAGCATGCTTGTTTGGTCTGAGAATAACATGTGCAGAGATTCCAACCAGAGCGATGAGCATAAGCCCAAAATTCGTGATGAAGATTGCCAAAGCTGCTTTGACTTCGTTATTGATTGAATACGTGGCCGAATTACCACTTGATTTGACTGCGAGAGAGGCACCAACAATACCGACGATAAGACCAGCGAGAGATATCAAACTGATCATCGTAAAGTATATTGGGTTGATGACGAGAGGAATCTTGTTCCTGCGCGTAGGTTAGAAGCTTACTCATGAGAATGGAGGAAGTCTGATGGGGCCTTACACTCTACCCAGCAAGCCAACACAGACGAGGTTCAATGGCGCGAGACCCAGTAGATCGCAGACAACAACCGTGACCAGAGTATCCGCCGAAGGATTATTGAGTGAGCAGAAGTATGCGATGGCTCCTGCCACACGAAGAAGCGAGAGGACCGCAATGAAACGCCAAGCTGCAGCGGCCAGCTTCCATCCTTGAGCAATGCACAGATAGATGGATGATATAGCTGCAGGTACGAAGAAGATGAATTGCAAGATGACAATGCCGGTATGGTAGGAAACCATTTTTGTGGTGAGAAGTGTGTGTTTTTCAAGGGAAGAACAAAGAACGTCGTGTTGTTTCGTCGCAAGAGAAGGGATAGGCTTAAACGAAGGAATGACACCCAATTTCGAAGAGGCACTGCAGGCCATAGGTATACGGAGAGCGGGTAGGAATGGAGGCTGAGCCGAACATCGTGCATACTTCTTTGGGACTAGATCAGCGTTTCGCAAAAGTGCGAGCTGGTAGCCGCTTTGGGAAATCATCTCCGCCGCTACGGCCGGTGCGGCGCGGCTATTTCTCGCTGCTTTGCACTTCTCGGGATCCTGCGACAAACAATACCTCTTCCATGATTGACGCGAGTTATTCGAGAATGAAGGCATCGCTGGAGCTCTCAAATCCTTCCACATCACATATAACTGCGGCTCTTCGCGGACATGAGTTTCACAGCCACAACCCAACACATTTCCTGCAGCTTGTACAATTCTCGTGAGGGGAATACTCGTCGTAGACTACGATGCACTCCGACCATTTGGATCGACAACTTAGCAAGCTACCACGATTTCACACCGTCAAGGCCAAGGATGATGGAAGAGCTCGGTATTGTCACGCTTCCACCAACATCCATGTTCCAAGGACCGAAAGATCGCTTCTCCTCAAGCGCTTTGCTAAGTTTCTCATGCTCGTAGCGCAGAGTGACCAAATATCATTTGTCGCGACCGACCGCTGCGTGTCGACCTTGGTTACTGCTACAAGATCGGCTTCGGGACAGATTGAAGTGGAACAGTCCGACATATATGCCAAGGATGGCCTACTGGCGGAATTCGCTATGGTCATCGGAGGTCCCGCGTGTTGTCTGGACGGATCTGAACATACACTTTTGCTCCAGATTCAGAAACCGACAAGCAAGCATAACGAAGCGAGCGTGACGCTCTGTCTCCATGCAGAGCATGGTAACAGCACGGCAGCGTCGAATCTCCTCGACTTGGCTTTATCAGAGCTGAAGCCTGAGTCCAAAGCTGGACCTCCCAAGGAACGTCTTCCACCCGGTCTGGAAATTTCTCAGAGTCTTCTTGAGGTACCACGACCAAGGTTGATGCAAGCTGATTTCGAAAGGAACGCGCGCCTATTTCCAGACGCCCTAGCCATTGACTTTCTCTTTGCTGATCCATTTGGCTTGTACCAGCGTGTGGATCTCACATACGCCGAGTTAGCTGGCAAAGTGAATCGACTCTCCAAGGAACTTGTAATGATGATGGAGGTGCTCGACTGGAAGCCCGTCAGAGACGACCAGAGAATAGTGCCTTTGATGCTACCCGTCGGCATCGAGTTGCTCATAGGCATGCTTGCAGTCCTGAAAACTGGCCATGCATTCTGCCCACTGCCTATGGATGCACCTGAGGAACGCATACTCAGCTTGCTTGAAGACATGCAATCTCCCGTTATCCTAGGTATCGGCGTTACACCGTGGACAAGACCAGCAGCCAATAGCTTTGTCTGGGTGGATCTCTTGAATTCGGATCAGTGGCGAGAGTCGCTGGTCATTCCAGATAGCATTCTATCCGAAAGGCGTGCACCGACCGAGAATGACGTGGCCTATGTCTTATTCACCAGCGGATCTACGGGGAAACCGAAGGGTGTATTGGTGTCGCACAACAACCTTGTTCATGCAATAGACAGCATCAGCGACCGAGCCTCTCACCTCCCCAAAGGACCACGTCTACGCTGGTTTGTTATGTCTTCGCCCACATTCGATGCATTCATGCTTGAAGTATTTGTCACGCAGAGACTTGGCGGGACACTCTGTATTGCCGAGAGAAATACCATGTTGACCGACACGGAGAGTGTCATAAACGAGCTGCGTGCCATTGCTACCTTCGCAGTGTCAAGCTTGGCTATGCTTCTTCAGCCTGAGCGTATGCCAACTTTGAAAACTCTGGTTGTTGGTGGCGAGATGCTGAGCGAGCGCGTCGTGTCAAAGTTTGCAGCCGCGAGCGACCTCGAAACGGCAGTCGACCGATGTCTCATCAACGTATATGGACCGACGGAATGCACGATTTGCATATCAGCTGAACTTGTTGCTCCCAAAACAAGATGTTCAGTCGTCGGAGCAACGCTCCAGACTGCTTCTGTCTACGTCTGTGATGCTGAATCTGGCCGTGAGCTAGCACATGGACTTGCTGGGGAACTCTATATCGGTGGGCCGCAAGTCACTCTCGGCTATCTCAATCTGCCAGCAGAAACAGCGAAAAGCTTTGTGCAAGATCCCTGTCGGGGTCGTTTGTTTCGTACGGGAGACAAGGTTCGCATTGTATGGGATGATGACGGCACTCCCAAGATAGAGTTCTTGGGGCGCCTAGCAACAGACCAGGTCAAACTCAATGGTAGAAGAACTGAGCTTCCCGAGATTGAAGCTGTCTTGACACGAATCGAACGCGTTGCCGAGGTCGCCGTCGTGGTACAGAACAGTGCAACGCTTATTGCCTGCGTGGTACTACGGAAATTATCGTCCGACGTTGAAGGCGTAGAAGCTGAGTGTCGAGTGGCAGCAGAAAGGATGCTCCCTGCCTGGATGCGGCCGAAATCTTATACCTTACTGGACAGACTACCACGTACAAGCAGCGGAAAGATTGACCGTAAAGAATTGAAATTGATCATTGATAATGACGTGGTCGGGAATGGTCGATATGGCAGAGTGGATCCGACTCTAGGAGACATATCACCAACTGTGGACATCAATGTTCGGACTCCATCTCCTGCCAAGGCTACAAATATCTCAGGGATCGCCTTCGAATCATTGCGAGCTGAATCTCGTATATCAGTTCAGAACGGTCCTGTTTCGAAGTCCAAGGAATCATCTGACGTCCCGACAGGGATCCCGTTCGGGAGGCTCGCTGTTTGCCAAGCACTTGCAACAGTACTGGGCGAACATGTCACAAATGTTGAGGGAGCTGTGTCCTTGATCAATCTTGGTCTTGACAGTCTGCGTGGTATTGCTTTCTTGCAGGCCATGAGAGGCTGCGGCATCAAGACTTTGACCATTCGCGATGTCCTATCTGCAGACACACTTGATAATCTGGTTTGTGTTGTAGAACGTGTTTGTTCGCAAGACCGAGGACTCACTGTGGTTCATGTCGACGAAGACCCATCAATCGACGACATGGACGTGACAAAGATCGCAGTGGACGACGATGAAGCAGTTGATGAGTTCACGATCCAAGAAAAGCTTGCGCACTTCGACCATCACTGTCGTCCGCAATGTATCAAGAGTTTGCAATTAGATGAGGGAGATATCGATCAAGTATTGCCAGCCTTGAGCATGCAAGTACGAATGCTTCATATGGCGACCGACGTCAGTTTCAATGACTCAAGTCGTTACTCAGGACGTCCACAAATCGAGCATTTCGTGTACCAGGTGCCTAGCGAGATGGACTCAGACCGATTGAAGCTCGCCGTAGAAGCGGTGATACGTCAGTATGACTGTTTTCGCACAGTCTTTGTCCCGACACGACATCCTCTTTCGCCCTTTGCTCAATGCGTTTTGGCACAAAATTCCCCAGCGGCTGTGCTAAGAAGACTTGATGTGGTAGTGGACGATGATTTCGTCCAGGAACCACGCAGCAGCCAAATCTGGACTGATGCCATCGATTCTGTACAGATATGTGCTGAAGCTGCATTGACCTTCAGCCGCCCTGGGGTTTTTGTTTCTTACGTGCGTTCCAAAGACAAAAATTATTGTTGCATGGTTCTGTCAATGTTTCATGCTATATTTGACGGGTTCTCCTTGCTCCACATCCGCGAGGCTATCGCTACTCAATACGTAGGCAAAACTGCCTTGACGGACCTCCTACCTGTTCGAAGTGCAGTTGAATCTTTGCTCAGTTTTGACTGGACCGAAAACATGCTATACTGGATGAGACGCCTTTCTGGTGTTCCACCTTTCCGTCTCCAACCCGGAGGTCGCCAAGCAGTGCCTTGTCCTACAAGGAACCTAAGTGGTAAACACGCAGAGGCTCACGATAGCCAATCGAAGACACATATGCAGAGCTGGAGCTACGAATCTCGTCTAAGCTTCGCGGACCTGGCATCCTGTGCTGCCATCACGTCGACTTCTATCATGGCGGTTGCTGAGACAGCATGGGCCAAGGTACTAGCACAGGTGGTGCGTTCAGGCAATGATTCTGGGGAAGATGGGCTGAACGTACAGTTTGGCAGTGTACTACTCGGACGTCATGACCACACTTCTCTTAATTGCCTGGCTCCCATGATAGCGACGATACCTATGCAATTGATCATGGACGAGGCAAGAGCCGAGAAGTGCTCTCATCGCGAGGTGTGCCAGGCACTTGCCACTCAACATGCCGACGCAAGTCCTCACATCCATATCCCGTGTCCGACACTCGATCAGGTCAAACGCACCATGAATCGATTTGACACTTTGCTGGTGGTTCAAGCACAGGGATTTGAAGAGAACAAAGGGCGACTGGATCTACCAGGGTTCGATCGTAGAGCGAATCTCCTGAGTCCCTACAAGGAGCTCGACATTGGTTTCCCCCTCTATGTCGAACTCTGGCCGAGTCTCGAAGGCTGGGAAACCAACCTTACGCTCAAGTTTGTTTTTAACACACGACGACCAGGATATGAGTTTCTAACAAAAGAGTGGATAATGGACATCGCTACAGCTATGGATGAAGCGATGATGCAGGTTACAGAGCATAGTGATCAGAAATTCCTCTCGAGACGTCTAGATAAAGATCTCTAAGGATGTTGCTACAAAGTACTCATACAGCTAAGGACCACCTAGACACTCGGCTTCGCGCTTATGCTTGGCCTAGCTGGCGAATGTAACTGACATGATAGAAACAAACTTCTTCTTCACACAATCAATCCCTATCTGTATGGTGCCGAATCCATAGGCAACTAATCATACAAGAGCGACACTTGTTTTCCTTTTCCCCTACCCTCTACCATACTCCCTTGAACCTTACAATATACATTTACCGCCTAGGGAACAAAATGCGCGGCATTACGTTACACGACCTGCCGTCGAATTTTGTACTTGGTGCAGTGAGGGTAATGTCATTTATTTTTTTCATGTTAGAGATAGCACCCTGACGGATTGTGCCCTAGAAGTGTCATGATACAAGTTATGGTTCAACAATGGCTAACTAGGTAGAATTGATAATCTTTGTTCTTCTTGCATATCTACACTTGATTGCTCATGAGGAACGCACCAGAGGTTTTCAGGCCACGGATGTTTGCGGTGAGTTTGGGCTGGAAATAGCAGCGTCAAGGCTACCGAGGAGTCAAGTCGAGCGACTGCGATCTAGGGCGAGAATAGAGTTATCCATAGATTGCGAGGCAGCAGAAGAGTCATTCTCCGCGCTTACCATTGTAGGTGGCAGTATGGCTAATGGGTTTCGGTTAAGGTGGTCGAGAGGTCTACACGGTCGGGAGAATCGGGCTCGAAAGGATTGATCAGTGTCTAACTTAAACCAGTACGGTAGACATTAATACACTTGCGTGCCTTGGTAGGACGCGTCTTGATCGGACGGTGAGTGGACTTATGCAGGGAAAGGTTGGACCCTAGCAGCAATTGATCGCCTGGTTGCTTGGTGATGGGAGGAGTTTACAGCGGTCGTCTAAGTTATTGAGACATGCAAGAATATTTCGCAAAATCATCTTGTTCACATCCCAGGCTTGCGAAGTGCCAAAGTGGTCTAGATCAATTCAACGACCTCCCGGGGGGATGGATGATGTCGCTCGGAGAAAGCGTGCAGATCCCCGAGGTCCGCGTCATGCACAATAAACTCGCGTAAGAACGCGCCAACTATCAGCAGCACGTGGCGAGGGATAGAGCCGAGTGCGATGCAAGAGTGAGAGGACGCTATCACGCGAAGCGAAAAGGCTGGAGTTGTCGCAAAATGGTTGGGCTACCCAAGTTGGGGGCGCATGATGTGTACCTAATCCTATCAAAGTTTGCATGTAGAGAAAAGACGTTTTCTGAGACTCATTCAGTGTGCTACTATTGACAGACCAGGTTCTGCGAACCCTGGAGAGCGCAATGTCAAGGATATTCGTTCTATCTTGATAGATATGCCTATAGCTAGTTACATATGATCATCTATCAAAGCACAAGACCCAAGATATGAGTCAGAAAAGATAGGTTGAGTTAACCACTAGGCGATCTTCTGTATACGATCGAATTGTCTAAATTCGAATGTCACTACACTAGCCTAATCACTAGTCTAAAGTTGCCGCGTAGGGACTCCTCGCCCTTAGTGTCTCACCCTTGTACCAAAGTAGGATCGGGAACGGCACACCGAGACCAAGAGCAATGAAAGCAAGCAAACTCGTGCCCCAGCCGTAGCCTAGGGCGTCGTAGAGCTGCTTTACAAGTAGGGGAAAGATGAAAGCAAGAATACATCGTCCAAGAGCGACCGCAGCCATGGCGGATGCGGCATAAGTGGTATATGCATCGACAAGATAGGTTTGAATGCATTGGAATCCGAAGATGCCACCGCAGGAGTAGACCAAGATGCCGAGATTTGGGACGATCCAGTGTGTATGAGCTTGTGCGCTCCATCCATACCAGAACAAGCCGATAGGCACGAGAAGACTGCCAGCAAACATGAGCGGTAGTCGGAATTCTGGTCGGCCAATGCCATTATTCTTCTTCTTGAGATTGCGGTAGATGCGATCGTTGAAAAGCGCAGATATCTGTGCTCCGATGATTGGGCCGAGGCCGAGAGAGAGGTAGTTTACCCCGGAGATACCGCGAGACTCGTGATACTCCTCTACCCAAAGGTCGGAAAAATGTCCTAGAACAAGATCTTCCGCTTTTGTCAGCACCAATAATAATTGACGATAATGATTGCATTTACAATACAAACCGTACAGGTATGCCATGTAAAGACCGAGGCACTGTACGATGGGTTGAGTTCCAATCAAAATGAATGGACGCGAAAAACCTCTTTTCAGTGCGACCGGAAGGGTCAGTTTTTCGCGTTCCTGGATTGTCTGGTAGCGATCATCACCAGTTTCCTTACGCAATTTGGTTGCCTTGCGACGAAGAAGACAAGGAGCAAACGTCTCTTTCAAGAACTTCAGAGCAGCGAGCTGAATGAAGACATCAACGATAGAAGGCGCCCATAGAGTCCACCTCCAGGTCGTGCACTGAGCAATCCAAGCACCGGCAATGGGTCCCACGGCTGGACCGATCAACGGGCCCAGAGAGTAGATTGAAAGAGCTGCGCCACGTTCTTCCGCAAGCCAAACGTCGCCGAGCACGCCTCCTCCGACCTGATCTCATTAGCTTTGTCTCAAGGCTGATATACCAGATATGATACCGCGAGAGGGGCGCTGCCGCCCAGTCCAGATAGGAAACGGAAAGCGATCAGTTCGCCAGTGTTCCTGCTAAATCCGGCCACTGTGTTGAATATCAGGTAGAAAAGGTTCGCGAGCTGTAACAGCTTCGATCTGCCGTAAATTTCTGACAGCGGGCTGAGGAACAAGGGGCCAAACGCGTAGCCGAGCACGAAGACACTGTAGCTGATTTGGCTGACAGCGAAATTCGTGATGCCGAAGCTTGCGGAGATGTTCTGGGTCGCAGGAGCGACAATGGAAGAAGACACGGGTGATATGAAGGTGAAGGACGCTACAGCCTGGGGTTTGGAGGACATCAGAAGCGCTCGAAACATAGTCGGGGAGACCACTCACAAAGGTCGCGGCCCATTTTTGTCGCTTTGTCCAATTTTTGGGGTTCTCCGGGTCGTCCTTGCCCTTCCACGTCACGAGGAATGAGTCTTTTTGAGATTGTTTCGCAATTCCAGGACTCTCATCGCTACTAGATGGAGAGAGTCCTGGTTGGCGGCCTTCTTCGGCATTCTTGGCGTTGTGGGTCGTCATATCGGTTCTGAGGCTCAAGACGATGTTAGTGGACGGTTCTGCAAGAGTGATACACGATGTATGTAATGGATCAAGGAATGTGCCAGGAACAAAATACGTATATGAGCAGAGTAGAAGGACTGACGTAGATAAAGATTCGTAGAGTGCGTCTTCCTTCAAACCATGTTCCCGCGCGAGAGCGGAACCGGGCCTGTACCGGCGAGACGATTTTACTCCCAGGTTTGCCCGCCTGCTTCGTCACCATGTGTCAATTGTTCTTGTGCATCGATGAGCCTGCAGTTCACTGTCCGACTGGAGCAGCAAGTCGATCAAGGTGAGTTGATGTCATATGCTTTCACCTAAGTTGTTGGAAGGCCGGGTCGGTAGAACTCCAATATGGTTCACCATACAAAAGACGTTTTCGGCACAACACTCTCTATCTTGCATGGCCATCGGACCACTCTCACGACACCCTCTTGCTGATAGGAACTTGCTAACGAGCGATGCTCCCATTCCTAGCTCCCCAGGGTTGACGTTTCGCGCACGTTTCAGGGCATCTTGAACTCCTTGATTGATTCTAGCGCGGTTAGAAGGACTCAATCTGACCGCTCCCGAGACCAATGAGCAAGGTCAAGGTCTGTCCATGTACTGGCAAGTGGCGGAGAACACCTGTCTCCCTTGATAATGTCGGCGACCCTCAGCGACGTGCTCATACTGCGAAACAATTCCAACTCACATCGGGAGCTCTTGGATACTGCTTGAAGATGCGCTCTCGTCCCCGGCGACCTCGTGTTCTTTGATCCTCAATGTCATAAAAAGTTGCATGACATGAAGCATAAGGTGTCCCTGTCGCGAGCCGCCAAGACGGTTGAGATTCGTCTGGTTGGTGATCGTCAAACAGGGAAAGCAGGGCCTGGCGCTCGCCGGGAACGGCCAACAGGGCCGTTAGAGGCATCGGTGTGCGGACCTACTGCGAAACTTTGACGATCACCATGTCATCCCCTATGTCGAAGCTTCTACTTGCGTATAAAATAAGCCTTTGGCGCTGTTCAGCTGGAATGAAAACTAACTGACCCCTATCCCCACATCTTGACAATGTCTCGACACAGCAAGGTTTGTGAACTTCTCGCACAAAATAACTCTTGCCCACTAATCTAGACAGGCATGCTGCAACATTGCGCCCAAGGCCTCTCCAGTGTACAACAGCATGGGCGAGTTCGCCGAATTAGACGGACTCAAGACTTGTCAGTATAGTTAAATCATGGATTCGTGTTTGTACTGATGCCATACAGACAAGACAGGACCTTCGTCGGCGAAAAAGGCTATTCTAATTGTCTATGATATCTTCGGGTTCAGCCCTCAATCTTTGCAGGGCGCCGATCTACTTGCATATGGTAACAAAGATGAGCAGTACCAAGTCTACGTGCCTGACTTCCTGCTCGGACAATACGCGGACCACACCTGGTTTCCCCCAGACACTGCTGAGAAGGGCCAGGCCATGGGTGAATTTTTCCAAGGCCCCGCCAACCCTATCACTACTGTGCAGAAGATCCCAGCTCTGGTGCAGACCATCACCGCAAGCTCTTCTGGGTCAATCGAATCTTGGGCAATCTTGGGTAAATGCTGGGGTGGAAAGGTATCAGTTACTGAGCTCTCATAATTGCGATGCAACTTGGCTGACTGCTGGTGGTAGATTGTCTCGTTCTCGTGCGGTGACGGCACGCCTTTCAAAGCTGCCGCTGAAGTTCACCCGTCAATGATTGATCCTAGCGATGCTCCCGGCATCAAGATTCCCATCGCCATCCTGGCATCGGGGGACGAAAATGCAGAGGATGTCAAGAGCTTTGTTGAAGCTCTCAAAGTCCCCTACTATTCAGAGACGTTTGCCGATCAGGTTCATGTAAGTCGTCCCGCAGACATGAAAGCATAAAAGCGGTCTTTACTAATCGTTCTACCAGGGTTGGATGGCAGCTCGGTACCTTACCCCCCGTTTGACCTGAGAAACTCACCACTGACCCTTCAAACAGCGGTGATCTTGTTGACCAGCGCTCGAGAGCCGAATACGAGCGTGGTTATGCCACCTTGCTCCGTTTCTTGTAAGACAGATAGCTCCGAAGTTGGTATGTTTGGCTGACCAACACAGCGCCGAGTACTTCTAGAGCGGTCAAGATGAGCGTGAACATCTCCTGCTGTGACATATGTGTCAGGACGTCGGAAGAGTTTGTGGGGCCGGTCAGCTGCCCGGAAAGGCAATCTCGACAGGCTTGACCATCGCGATCGAAAATGGGCTTTTATCACGTGAAGCTAGCCTCAGTACAGCCTGAGACTGCCAGAATACATGAAGACCTTTCCCATCCAATGCCAATTTCTTTCTCAATCCTCACTTTGAACCAAAAATGATCGACTCAAGATTCACATTGGACGGCAAGATTGCACTGGTGACTGGAGGAGGCTGTGGTATGTGGCTTGTGTCATCCTCACTGCGAAGCTGACCTGTGAATCCAGGCATCGGGCTGGCTTTCGTTCACATGGCCGCCAAAGCAGGTGTAAGGGTGGTAATTGCTGACTTGTGTCTCTCTGATGCGGGTGCAGCAGCGATCGAAGCATCTGAAAAGCTGATAATATTCGTTCAGACCGATGTCAGAAAGCGTGGGGATCTGGAGAACGCCATTACCGTCTCTACCTTATCATTCGGCGATGTTCCAGATGTCTACGTTGCCAATGCTGGAGTTTTTGAGCCAGTGAGTCTGCACAAAGACTGTTTCATTAAACCACTCTGACAGCTGTACAAAGCAGTGGTCGAATTTTTGGCTGGACACAGAGGGTGACTCATACGCGACAGCCGAAATCAGTGAGTAGACAATCGCCAAATGTCAGCTTCGATTCTAACCTCACAGCAGATTTTTTACATCCTCTAAAGCTTACGAGACTCGCCACCCACGCTTTACTTGGTGCGAAAAAGTCAGGTGTTGTCGACCTTGTTTCTTCCACTGTGGGACTTTCTTGGAGCTATCCCGCCGCTCTCTACTGTGCTACCAAGCATGCTCTCATCGGATTTACACGCAGTATGGCCCCTGCTGAGAGCTTGAATCGGGTCAGGGTTGTTTGCTTATGCCCTGGGTCAGTATTACAGTTGCCGTCTACTTGGATGCATCAATACTGACGTCCATATCTGACAGAATCGTGGATAGGCCTCTCTGGCAGACTCAGGAAGGCCTGGCTGAGCAGTTCTCGATTAGTGATGAGATTTCAATCACAGCAGACGATGTGGCTGCCGCCCTGGTTGAACCGATAGCAGGTGTAAACCATAAGGGGCGAACGGTGTTGAAGATCGACAGAAGCGGATTGAAGAAGATTGAGTTTAGTGCAAAGACAAGGGAGCTGAACGAAAATGATCTCGCGATGGTTAAAAATCGGAGCTTTGCACCACTGCAAGAAGTGCTTTCGGCAGAAATCGGCCGGCCATGGAGTGTCATCTCGGAGCAGCTTTGATTTGACTCCGGCCTGCTCATATCGGTCAAATACAGGGGACTGATGACGCGAAATGGAGCGCTAAGTAGATTGTGGCGCAGGATTTGTGGTTTGATTTTCCCGTTGTGGTGGAACTCTGGCTACTGTATGCACATGTCGAATTTTGTTGAGATTCGCCGGTAACGCTCGCACACAATGTGACCTCGTCTATCCTGACACCAATGCAGAGCTTGCTTCCTTCTTCGACTAAGATTGCGCATGATTAGCCACCGAATCTGCTCGCATCTGGTCCAAGACGTCCGGCGCGTGCAAGAATGATCTGCTATTTGCAATGCTCTGTAATCGCACCAGTCCGGACCGGCGATATAAATACGTAGCAGTTCTCCACGTAGATTGACAAACCTCAAGAAAGCAGAGACTCAGCAATTTCTTGAGCTGCTTCGGTCATGATCATGCAAGACCCGGTCTCTGCTATAAACATTCCCGACGTCGATGTCTGGCAACTCCTGTTTGAGCAGCCCAAAGAATTCTCACGGCACAAGAGTACCGCGAAGACCCTACAACTTTTCTCGGACCCGGACTTGAAGCTGACCACAAGTCAGACATTTACATCAACCATGCCACCTCTGCCGCCTACAGTTTCGAGAATGTCAAGCAACAAGCGATCAAATTTGGGTCCATTCTCTTGTCCAGATGGTCTTGACAAAAGGGAGATGTCCTAGCAGTATTCGCCTCAAATTCAATCGAAATACCAGCAGTCATCTGGGGAACGCACTACTGCGGTGGCACTGTCTTTCCCATGAACCCCGCTTACACTGCGAAAGAATTGACGAGGCAGCTCCTACTCAGCAAAACGAAAGCCATTTGTACCCAAAGGAACTTCTTGCCGACTGTTAGAGAGGCTGCCCTCGAAGCAGGCGTCAGTCAAGCGATGACCCTGATAGGGCCCGATGAATCTGCCGGGACAAATTCTTTGCACGATATGCTGACATTGGATGTCGCGCCCGTGCCTCGATTGCCTGTCACCAGCCCGGAGCAGGATCTGGCGTTCTTGGTCTTTTTAAGTGGAACTACTGGAATGCCTAAAGCAGTAAAATTAACCCATCGGAATGTAGTGTCAAACATACTGATGCTCAAGGCTGCTGAGACCGAAATCAGCCATGATAGCGGGTCTCAGAGAGAGGGCGATCGTCTCTTGGCTCTCCTACCCTTTTTCCACATCCTAGGTAAACTTCAGATCTGTCGTCGTTATCTGAGTCTAGGCTGATCATGTTGACAGGGCTTATGGCAGTCGTCCATTCGTCGATCTATAACGGTCTTCAAGTAGTGGTCATGGAACAGTTCAGACTAAAAGCATTCTGCCAAGCAGTCCGACACCACAGGATTACGTATATACACGTCGTCCCACTAATCATCTTGCAACTCGCAAAATCGACAATAGCAGATAGATACGATCTATCCAGTATACGTATGCTGGTGTCCGCCGCAGCACCGTTGTCGACCGAGTTGGTACATAACCTGTGGGAACGGCGGTCGATCAGGGTGATACAAGGTTATGGTCTTTCGGAGACTTGCGCCGGCACTCATATGCAGGTAAGGAAATTCATCGATTCTAGAGGCGACATTTCGAGTACTAAAGTCCAAAAGGGGTAATATGACTGACAAACAAATGTCGGAAACTGTCGGCAAGCTACTTCTTAACATGCAAGCGAGAGTCGTGTCTGCCGAAGGCCTTGACGTCCCCACTGGCGAACAAGACGAGCTCTGGCTCAAGGGAGCCACGGTCTTCTCATGTTACCTCAACGACCCGAAATCAACATCAGAATGTTTCAGTGCTGATGGCTTCTTCATGACCGGCGATATTGTCGTCAAGGATTCAGACGGCTACTTCAACATTTTAGACCGTATCAAAGAACTGATCAAGTACAAAGGATTCCAGGTCGCGCCAGCTGAGCTTGAAGGAATACTAATGTGTCACCCTTTAGCGGCTGACGTATGTGTGATCGGCGTGGACGACGAGAGACAGGCCACTCAAGTCCCGATGGCTTGCGTCGTTCTCCAGTAAGATACACGTGCTCGAGAGATCTCCTTGGATGCAATCAAGCGGTGGTACGATGCCAAAGTATCGAATGCGAAGAGACTTAGAGGCGGCATTGTCATGGTGGATGAGATCCCAAAGTTTGCTGCTGGTAAAACCTTACATCGCGTCTTGGAAGAATGTGTTTTGGCGAGCATTAAGCTCAAAGCGAAGCTCTAGGTGGTCTGAGTTGTATAACGCGCCCTACAAATAGATAGTCTGGCAAGTTTAGTGTACTCTTCAACACGACATATCGAAAGAGTCACCCGATAGTTCTGGAACGTGCCGGAGAAACTGGGTGAAGCCAGCGGCTTCGCGAAAAGCCAAACCACAAATTTCGGTCGATGGGCCAAGTGTGAGCTTGTCACGCGTATGGCATTTCTCCGTACCAGTCAAAATCGCCGAAAATGTCATCGTCGAACATACTCAGATAGTGCCCCTCCCCATTTGACAATGGCGCATTATGCCCAGTGCCGAACGATAGCATGGCTTCTGTCGTCGTGTCGTGAAAGGCGGCACTTGAAGCTGTACAACGGGTCAGCAAAGCCGATGTACGTGCTCCTGTCTTACACGACTAGATGGTCTGTCGACGTGAGCGGTGGGAAGACTTACACTGGATTGGCAATTGCTGGCCTATCAGAACTCCTTCTGTCAGGCCGGATATGCCAAGCATTGAAGTTGAATCGACGATTTCATGCCATTTGGACGCGGCATCCATGACCAGACCAGCACTCAGTCTGCCTAAGTACCCGATGGGTGCATCCGCTGAACCGTCCGGCTTCCTGTAGGCTCTTGGATTCCCCCAGAGATCATCAAGCATCATACCTGTCTTGAACAATGCATCGTTGTCGTTGCTCGACAATGATCTTGCCAAAAGCTTACAGCTATTGATGCAGCTTTCAGCGTCTGCCACCCATACATTGTTAGGATATATTTTCGCAATCCTAAGAATAGTGAAGGTGGAAATCAAGAAAGTATCGACGATGTGATTCGGCGGACTCGGCGGGAAGGTCGGGAGCTGTACAACTCTCTTGACGAGATCGAGAACTGATTTAGCAGTCGAGAGCAGGAGCTGTATGGGCTCTACCATGTCATCCGTCGCGCCTGATGAAGGAATAAAGAGGCTGAAGACTAAAATATTGAGTCTGGCAGATTGGACATGCAGGTTCTCGGTGACAGTGAGAGTAGAAAACCCGGTGATCTCTTGTGTGAGCTCTTTTGCGAGTCTAGTTAATTTCTCGACCTCGAGATCCCGGACCCGGGTGTCAAAAACGCGAATGATGATAGCAACGGCATTGGCCTGAGCGTCAGACATGTTGCTAAGAAGACCAGTATCGGATATGGCTGTGCAACATTGGACAATGATGTCCTGGCACTGCAACTGCAGTTCAAGGCTCCTGTCGGTAGTCTCCGTGTGATAGGCGCCAACCGCGCCAATCATGCGCCCAGGGAGATGGCCCTTCGCGATAGATATCGATTGGTAAGAAAGCACACATCTCGCCCATAAATCTTTTCGCAGCGCAACTTCGGCGTCTGTCAGACGCGCGGGCTTGCCTTCGACCAGGTAAAATTCATGGCCGGCTTTGGGGCGGTGAAATCCGGCTTGCCTGACTTTATGGAAAATAAGGCCAGCCAGAGGGTACATGAAATCGAGCACATTTGAGAAGCGCGGGAAAGGCCAAGTCAGAAGAAGTAATGAAGCTTGGATTCCGTGAATGGGATTGGAGGCGGTCGTTGGCCACAGAAAGGCCAGTTCCGCAACTGGTTGGGCTAACAAGCTGAATAGATGGACATATTGTCGTGACTTACGACAGGCCACGGAGATGACAGCCCAGAATAAGAACACCGACTGCGCATGGTAAGTGTTGGGGTCTGTATGTGAGTCCAAGATCGGAAGCGCAGTAGCGTACGCGTCAAAGTATCTGCAAATCTTAGTCGGCTTGGAACACGAGCATGGCAATGCGGAGAGTACATTGAGAAGAGCCCATCGATTTCACATCCAGTCAACGACACGCCTGCCAAGGACTGAGCCACAGTGGTCCTCGTCGCTGGGAACGAGCTGGATCTTGGACCAGCATTTCTACTGCCCGGCTCGTGAGTACTGGATGTTTCAGTCCGCACGGCAGATCTGTGATGATGCTCGGACTGATGACCGAACATATCAGCAGTGCGCGAGGGCGATTCGCATCGACCCGCCGTCGATATGAATTCTCGATTCGCCCGAATCGACGATGTGGAGGGAGCAGGCCCAAGAGCCGCCTGCTGCGGATGGTGGTCATTGGTGGGCGCATCGTCGTACTCATTGCCCCTGAGCTCCAGGCGTAGTGCTTCGGCTTCATGTTCCAGTTCAGACAGTTTCCTATGCTTGTGTTGACGCTTGAAACAATTGGACACAACACACGGCAGCTTGAACTTGCGGCAACGAGAGCACGGCTGATCTGGGAGAGGGCCAGCGTCGCAACGCGCCTTCTGCTGTCTACACTCGGTACAGGCTACGCGTCTCGAGCGCCGTGCTGGCGCGCCATGAGGGGCGTGATTCATGCTCGGAGGTCACAGGGACCAACAGTTTGAACGATCGATGATGGAGGTCGCAGCGTCGGATGGCCAGACCTTGTCGGTACAGGCCGCAAGACTTGGTATCACTCACGTGACAGAATTTGCTCGGCGAATCAGCGGCCGAAGCTCAAGGAACAGCAAACTCGCCTCGAGAACTACAAGTAGCTTGCGGACGGAATCATTTTGCGCTCCCGGCCCGGTCCTTGGTACAGTCAGACAAAGTCTTAATCTGTACTCACCCGTAATGATGGAGTCGGGATATAATAAGCCGGAAGCCTTAGGCTAAACCCCCGCCTCTCGCCTAATGGCCCAGCTGTGGAGCCAGCTTATCTTCGCTGCTCTTCTTCTTTCCTTCCTCTTTGCACTCTTTGCGCCACACAACATACATCAAGAACCTGAACGCGTGAGACTTTGCTGAGCGTAGGACCCGACACCGCAAGTCGAAATTTTCCACTTTGCTCTTTGGTAGCAAGACATACGCAATACCTAGGTGAGAGGTGACCAAAAACCTCTTTCTACGAGCTTACACTGACAGCGCTTCACCTCATTTTCAGGCCCAGCCACACCCACATCGAAATGCGTTCTCAGAGTCCCGGTCGAAATCCCGCCTTTCAGACGGGAATAAACATCAATTATCAAGAATCGACCTAGCTAATAGGATACGAGGGTTGCACTACAACCCGTCCGAAAAGGGTTTCGCGGGGTCATGTTTTCGGCGCTTAGCGGGGCAAAAGTGAAGTGGAACCCGTAGTAGAACCCCGATTCTGTAAGTCACGCTAACACGATCTAATATTCGTCATACCGTACTAGAATGGATAGATTGATTGTAAAAGATGATCGCACCATTCGAAATTCAAGTGTAAGTCGTAGATAGATAGATATCGTCGCCCAAACATCGTAGGTGCAAGTGTTAAAGTTCGCCAAGAATCGCGCCCGTAGCTTCTCTACTAAGCTTCTATAGGCGTACAAGGTCGCCCTAACACTACTAATATTTAAGAGACAATCTATGTAATACTCTACAGATCATACAGCAATCTCTTCGTTTTCTTCATTAGATGAATCTTGCACCACTTACAGTAAGCGATTAGATTTTTGTAGGTAAGGAGTCGGACGTTCAATGGATCCATCGCTTTCTTAACTCGTAGCTGTTCTCTCACCGCCAAACGTATGCTTGCTAACTCGCTCTAGACTAGCTACGGAAGGTACAAGATTAGCTTTTAAATAAGCTAGAGCACGAAGAGCATAGTTACGACATAAGTCGCAACAATTTCGGACAAGCTAAGTCGATAATGTGCCGTGTTTCTCGAAATATGCATGAATCTTAGCAAATTTGGCGAACATTCGTACAAATTCAGGACCATTACAAGTTGGAGTCTTGCTAGGAGCATCAATTAGTGCTCTATCTGCGTTGTTAAAACTACTAAAGGGTATGTCGTCTAGCAGCTGCGACAGGTCGGCACTAGGGGACTCTTTAAGTGGAGTCATAGGCTCGATGATTCGATAGCTACGGACTTTTTTTACCCGAGTCTTGCCATCCCGATGTTAAAGACTAGTACTCTAATCATTTAGCTCACTACTCGGCTCTAATTCCGAATGTACAGTGGTTAGATTACCGCTCTCTATACGCTTTCTCTTCCGAGGAGTATCTTTCGTCCGAGCAATAGGGGATAGCTGCTGCTACGGTGTTGTCGGAACCACAGGCATTAACTCCAGCACGTCTTCCCGGATACCAGAAGCCGTTATGCTCAAAGTGCCGTTGAAGAATTTGACGTCTTCTGGAATGAGCTTACGGGTCTTCAAGATCCGGGTTCGAGGAGGACGGTTCGTAGGGTCGAGACGTCTTTCAATAGCACTACGCCAACCGATCACGGCTTGTTGCTGCTCTGTGATGTTTGCACATGTGATAGCCACTTCGCGAATGTCACTTGGGGGGCATAAGCGCCTTTCTGCGAGATGCGGTTGTGTTACAAATGCTGACTGGAGAGCAAGAGCAGCGTGTCAGGTAACCACATACTTGGGACTAGCTCTGGCAGACGATGCTCTGCAAATCAGGAATCAAGCCGTAGGTATAGCGGAAGCAATCCCAAGAAGTTGTAATCGGCTCTCATCTGGCTTCTAGCATGATGCCGGATGCAATCGACGTGATGGGTGTGGATAGCCAGCACGTATATAAATGTTTCCGATGGTAAACGGGCGGCTGGATGGGCGATTTACCAGGTGAGAAAACAATCAACTGTAGCATTGCGGTTGATCTTCTCTCTACTAATGCATGGTCAATCGAACCGGGTACCAGAAGCAGACAGTTGAGAACCTTGATGGATTTCTGCAAGACTCGAATAGCAACCACCAAGAGTCGACACTATTGGAGGTGGGTAAGGTCGAAGAATCCTGAGCAGGTGTCCGAGAATAGACGAGAAGAATGGCGTGGTTCGACAAAAATAGTACTGTCATCGGCACCAGGTGATATCACTCTTCTGGTCGGGCACGCAGCTTCCACGATTCCGAGGGAAGCGGGTGATAAGTACGATGTACAGATCATAGGTGTCGCTCATCAGCACAACAACGAGCGCTCAACAACCAGTCTCGGCAATGTCAAGAGAATCATATCTCAAGTGAGGAACAATGATTTCTGAGGCTCCACATTGGCGCAGGCGGACTAATCGCACAGGGACTCCGTCGATGATACAACTGTAGCGTCGTAGGATACAGAAGACAACAATAGGCGGTGCTACAAAGGCGGCGACTTCTGAGAGGCTTTTTGCGGGCCAATATAGTGACGGAGACGGATACTCCGGAGAAGGGTAACACATATCAACCATTGAAATATGGTAGAGTATCGTGCAGAAAATAACTTTCTGCGCGCATGTGAAGAGGACCAATGTGTAGCAACAGTAACATAGATGGATACTGGGCTTCATGCGTAGATCGGAGATGTCTTACGACTCATGACGCGTCGCTTCCCGCAGACGAGGACTCGAGACTTTCGTGTTGCCGTTCCGCTCGCAATGGCAGGCTATCGTCGGTGAAGTACGAAGAGCAGAGTGGGTATTCCCGTGTTGCGTTGGAGAAGGTTATTATGACCATGATGATGAACTGTGTTCCTGAGCTCCTCGCAATGTAAAGGCTAAGGTAATGTAAGAGCTTTGTGCACCTCGAATAATGGGGCAGGGAGCTGACGATGGATCCCAATCGGCAAGACCAAACGCTAGATCGATAAGGCTGTCAAGGAGTCAGGGACTCGGAGAAAGAGTAGCGCGAATGGGTGATTGTATTTGCGTGCGAGATGCAGATCATGCCAAGTGCCGTCGCTCATCGTTGAACGATTCCTGTACACCCAGAAGAAGGAAGCCAAAGGCAGGACAATGTCGACCTTTTGGATAACCGAGCCTCATTCTCACTCTGCGACTGGGCGTCAGAGACCAATTACATGAGAACTTCGTCAGTTTCAATTAATGATCAACCTGTTGGTCGAAAAATACAACGTGACTCAGCAAGAGCAGTGAAATCTCCCAGTCTGGAATCATTCCGATGGCAACTGTACGTGATTCTGACTGTTCGGAGGGCGAGCGGACTGAGAAAGGCAAGGAGCAGGTCATTAGAATTGCTTGGACAATGAGCTGGGTGGCCCAACAAAATCAGGAAGTCGCAAGAACAAACCCAAACAGCAGGTGAGATCTTGTGGGATAAATTGCATGGCTGGGAATATTGGCTTGCAACTCCGGGAAGTAACCAAGTCTCTTAGGCCTCAAGATGCAGATCTGAAACACATCGAGTGTTGGTTGAGATCGTAATCCAGAGTAGGGCTGGATAGTGGTGAAGGATAGGATGACGGGGAGGATGTGAAAGTCCTGCGGACAGAGTGTCCGTCCAAAACACGAGATGGGTTTGGAGGATATCCGTCTTGAAAAAGAAGGAAGCCGAAGTCTTGATGCCATGGAGGATGGTCGGGACTTCAATTGACTCGAGGAAACGACGGCGTGAGTAGAGATCAACTGATAGTCTCAGATCAGTCCAGGCTGCAACAGGCATCCACCGCCTCAGCAGCCACCTTAGGTGCTGACAGTGGTAGCCAATTACTCAACATAACTTTGACCTTGGGTGTGGCTGTCTCGAGCAAGCATCAACTCTGGGTTGTGCACAAACGATGTTCATCCTTGAGCTCAGCCATGAAAGTTGAACGGTAGACGGTATAGTCGTTGAAGGATGGAGCGGTGACGTGGGCCTCATGTTCAATTGTCATTCTCGAAGCTGGCCACTACGTGGAAATCTGTACGAACGAGCGTTGTGGATCTCAGAGCAGCAGAATTTCTGGTCTTGTTCCCACGAAGATAGCTAGCAGGGACGACGGTTTCTTGCGACTCGAGAGCAGGGGTCTTCCCTGCCAGGCGATCGGCGAGTTGCCCCGGACCCGAAACTGTGAACCAAATGGTATATCCAGAACGACTGACAGCTTGGAGTCGAAGAGTATGCTTCCAGCAACCCAAGGTGGACATCTGACCAGAGCGGGCTCAAGTGTGGAGATCAGTATGAGCATGACCGGAGGAAAGAGAAAACCACAATCAGACGTTTGCTTGTTCGCTTGTTCGCTGAACACATGCTTTATGCTGCGAATGGCAATGTTTGCGCTCATCTCAGCAGAAATCATGAGGGCAGTGCATCGTGAGTGGCGGTTGTACCCGAATAGAGCACGGGCGTCTGCCAATGGATGAAAGACATGGCCATGTCAATCTTGGCTCGTGCAGACAGGTGCATGAGACCAGGATATGAAGGCGGAGAATCGCTGGAAGCGAAGACTTGGCTGTTGCAAAATGTTCACTTGGCTGCTGCGCTCGTGAATCTCAACATTGGTGGAGCTCGTCGAGCTGCGTAATATACCTCCATGCTTGAGGAAGTGGGAAACAGGTGTGAGGAGTCATTGAAGACTTCGTCGATGACTATTGCGCGTTGTTCTCTTACCCATTGCCCAATGTCTCTGACTAGGTGGCTGCTTGTTGGCAGAACGTGCGAAGTACTTGGAGGTGACTGGAGCGCCACCGGATTCATCGCTAGAGCGTTTAACACCGGAGGAATGTATAGAGGCGGAATTTTGGGGTTGGGGTTCGTGTTGAAGCTGAGTCTCAGTTTGGGGCTGCTCGGACATGCTTTCTGAATGGGTAGGACTAAGGTCATCTGGAAAAACGCAAAGATCCTCTGTGTCCGATGGGGGTAGTGGACTGGTGTGATCAGTAGGTGGCACACCTTGAGAGGAAGTGATATCCTCTTGATCTGAGCTCGATTCTTGCTCATTAGCAAGTAGGCTTTCAGTCTCATTTTGTGCCAAAGACTGATTTCCGTCCTGGAACGACGGGACTGGTGTCAGTCCACAACGACGGTAATCCCCATTGCTAGTCTCGAATGAGTAGCGAAGATACAGTTTCACGAGAAAGGGTGACGGGTATTGAAATTTGAATCGTTTCAGGCTCCGAGTTGAAACACTGCATTCGCGTTTGCAGTCATGATCGATTCAACTCCGGAGCGGAAGCCAGTCGTGGTGAGCTGAGAAGAGAATAGAGTCTCTGGGCGCGATAGAGATAGAGAAGCTAACTTTGACTCATTATAGCGAATTCCGAAGATATGACAGCCTCGCCCAAGGTGATGTGAAATGTTTTCTGCTTTTCTGATGGCAGAAGCGAGACCCAGAAGGCGGAAAATGATTTTTAATATCTCAGGGTAGTCTTGCAGAAGAAGGTATGGAATGCGGGCATCAAAATGCGGACAAGAACAAATATGAATGGAACGGGAATGTGGTTCACTGGACCCATACCCTGGACACGCTCTGTTGCGTAGTCGGGATGGCACAACGGACATGTGATGTTGGCCATGATGGATGACATCGCTGATCTGGCCGCACTTGTGGTGCCTGATTCAACTCTCGACCAAGAGCACAGTCTGTTCGAGCGCCGGATTGTTCCAAGGTGATTGCCTGAGTAAGACACCTTGGTGGACGTGGAGACACTGCCAATACTCCGCGCTTGGTTGAAATGGCAAAGGAGGCGTGAATGTTGCAAGTAACCAAAGCTGGACCAACAGCGATCGGTCGGAGCAATTCGATCTAGAGGGCCTCGAGAAGGGACAAGAGACAAGCAACAATCCTCCATGCAGAAGCCGGCTGATGTCCAAGTTCAAGGTCTTTGATTGAGTTTCTTCAGACTTGCGTCGCGTAGGAGATCGAACATAGTGGTGATGTTCTCGAAGATCAACAGTAATGGTATTCACTGCTTGTCCAAGAAAAGAGGGATGGGAAGAGGACGATGCAGATAGCGAAAGTCAGACGTTGTCAGACTGATCGTACGAAGGGAAACAGTCGAGTAAAAGTCAAAGAAGCGGTGCACAGCGGTTGAGAGTGACGAAAGATTGAGCAGAGACTGTGTCAATGCAAACAAACAATCGCACTTTGTGTACCAGAGTTGCTAGATGTGATATCGGTAATTCGAGCAAGCAATAGTGATGCATCAAGGTGAGAGATGTAGATGGTGAGCAACACACAAGTCAGGAGGATTTTGAGCTCGACTGTCAGTAAGATTGAGATCCAAAGGGCTGGAATGATCAAACCGAGGGGACATCAAAGAAGGGGGACCGGTGACGAGATACAAATAAGATGCTGTGTTCAAGACTGCACCAAGAAATTGAGGGTGGCGAATTGCTATCGTCAGAACATGCCGCGTTTTGGCAGATGGAGAAGGGTGGAGATTGGTTGGCACAAGAAGGGTCGAAGGTCGAATATGATTCGCATGTCATGGTAATGAAAGTGTTTCGTGTACGCCCGCAGGAACTGAATCGTGGGTACAGCTTGGAGGTGGGAGCTGGTTTCGAGCATGGACCAAGAAAAGCAGATTTGTCAGGTTCTCAGACCTCGTTGGATGCCTCGATCAGAATGACAAAGCAGAGTACATGTCTGATTGAGAGAGACTGATGAGTTGAGTCTGGGGTGAAGCTTTCGAGTTCATTGGAGTAACATCACCGTCGAGACCGGCGAGAAATAACGCTGAAGCCAGCAGTGTAGGTCTGCGCGAACGTTTGCTGAACAGTACACAGTTGTGTCTCTTGTGGCATAGAGTCATCATAGAGTCATGATGTCCGTGGTCATCGGGAAGGTGTTTTCCGTCGAGGTGGATTTGCAGGTTCGCGGGCCAGTTGATGATGAGCGTAGCTGCTTCTACATAGTCGTTCGCGAAGCAGAAGAAGAGGAAGTGTCATTTGCCGCAAAATGAACGCATAAAGAGGGTCGGAAGAGGATTTGTATAGCCCATATCGGGCATTGCATTGCAAGTACGACTCGCTGATGAGAGTTGAGACATGTCTGCTGGAGAAGGACAGCCTCGAAAGCCGGTCGTACGTCCGAGAGCTCGTGTGATAGTGGAAGGGGAATTGTTACGACAACTCGAGCAGACGAGCAATGACTCATGCCTGAGATCTGGCTCTTGGTATAGAGGGCTGCGCATGTACATCTGTACGATCGTCCTGCAGAAAGCCACTCGGTTGGAATTTGCATGAGAGAGACAATGTGCCCATTGGTCGACGCCTGCTTGAGTAGTAGCTGATGGTAGCTTGATTGCGAAGAGGAAAGTATAAGATGGTCCAGGAGTAAACGAGGGTGAGAGGAGAGGATGGCAAGGGAGAGCAGATGCGCTGGTTTCCTGCTGCAAGCTCGTGTAATACAAATCGACGGGGGTACCAAGAGATTGACAACGTGGACATGTGCAGATATTGTGTCTTGTTTTCGTGGCGACTGCGATCGTTAGGACTCTGCGGACTTGGAGTCGGGAGTCTGCTGTATTGGAGCGGTGCCGGTGATATGTTGACGAAGGTCCAGAGAAAGAACAGTTAGTAAATGTAGGTTGCATGATTCGCCGCAGACATGCTGCTCTGACGAAGAAGTACTGGCGTCTAGATGAGTTGACGAAGGGACAAGTCGAAGCCAAAGCAGTACACTCCAGGCCGCAAGAGCGATTGACTCTTGCCGCTTGGTGCGAAGGCGATCAGGGCATGATTCTTTCTGCTAGATTGGCAGATGCTTCTGAATCAAAACGCACACGAATGTGTAGCTCGAACTTGGACATGACGGCGAAAGTCCCTGAGCAGAGTTGTGTGGTGGCCAGGTGAAGAGGTCGAATTCAAGGCGTATCATGTCGTGGATCGGACATGCCGAAGCCTGCAAAAGGGTCATAGAGGTATCTGAACGATCCAGTACTAGAGACATGCTGAGTAGCGCATGTGAGACCATCTCCAAAGAGTGAAAAGGGCAGTCTGTCCCTGAGTGTGTCGTATAGTAACAAGATAAACTGAAGGAGGGATTCGGAGAGTCGTAGACAAGCTTGGTGCTTTTTGGACATGCGCATCGATGATATCCTTGCAACAACATCCACTGTCGTATGCTTGATGCCCCCACGATATGGTGGAATAGGTATGGAGATCCAGTGATTCATGCGCGACGGTAGCATGGCGGGAGAAAAACTGCATCATTTGTTGTGGTCATGGGGTAGATGGCGAGCCACGATAGATGCGAGGGTAATTGGTGTGTTGATGGAAGGTATATCCTGAAGCTGGTATCTCAGGAACAGCTTGGTATATGGGTAGGGATGTCAGATATTGTGGTGGGAATGTGGGAGGGATCACTGCAGGAGACAATATGGCACTTTCCAAAGTCAGCGAGAACACAAACATGGAGAGCCAGAGTGACTAACCAAGGATTGAAACGCAGATGGAGCCGTAAGGCAGGCAGAAGAAGACTTGGTTGAGCTCTAATGAGCGGCTCAGTCGAGTTGTACAAGCAGAGCCTAGAGCATGTCTTGTGTGCGAGCCTGAAAGAATACCTCAAAGCTGGGTATAGGCGAGTCTCGAAATTCGAATGGAGTGGAGAGGGTAGGCGACGCTTCGGCGGACCCTCATCAATGTCATGGGAAGCAGAATAAAGCTTGTAGAGACTAGAGCGACAAGGGAATGAGGCGACCGACGGTCGGAGACGAAGCGTGGGAGATGGCGGGAGTTTGGCGGATGAGGAGGAGGAATGGAGCGTATGCACGCCACTTGTATTGCGATGCAGGGTGGTGAGCATGGCAACTATAGATTTGCTTCTGAGAGTAGTGACGAAGCATAAGTTTCCTGAGAAACGCAGAGCAAAGGACTGCCATGAAGAGGCCAAGTCCGGCCCCTCGAGGGTTTGGATAAAATTGTAACAATGGCGGCAGAAAAAAAGAGCAACATGTGCAAACGGTGGGACGCATAAGAGGTCTGCGGGTCCAAGAAGCATGTTTTTGCAGACGAGAAAGTCAACATTGTCGTAAAGGGGCAAGAGATAGTTGTCGGGTTCCCGGTCGTGAATAGGAGTATGGTGAGTCGTGATTCGTGAAGCCTCGTTGGGGACTGTAAGGCCTAGGTTAGAGGGAAGAGCTCCAGCTGAGTGGAGAAGAGAAGAGCTCCTGACTAAGTGGTGAGGAGAAGAGAGAAGTTAGGGAAGTGTTGAACTTGGTGAAGAGGTGAATAGCTGGAACAATAGTGGGGTTAGTAATTGGGACAGGTCTGTTTTTGCAACAGGGTTGATGCCTTTGAGCTGTTGGCAAGCTTTAGCGGTATTCTTCTGTTCTGTACCAGGGTCTGATAGAGCAAAGCTGGGGCAAGCTGTTGTTGCATGGAATGATCCCCAAGCAGAATTGACAATGTGGAGTACAGCAAACCATTGGCGGTAACTCCTGGTTGTTCGACATAAATTCCGCTCCGTATCTTATTCATGACATTGGCCAGGGCACAGGATATACCATACACGGATCTCATTGCCCGGAAAAAGCCAATTTCGTAGGAACTTATGGTGAATCTTCTTCTGAAAGGGTTTACACTAAGCCATCGTATCAGCGCTATGCTGGGACTCGGGAAATGAGTTCCTAGCGACAGGTAAACTGATCCCATCTCCTGCGGCGCTCTACAGATCGTCATTAACTGTCACACTGTGATACATCTGGTAAGAAAGCGTTGCTGACAATAGAATGATTGCATTATGAATCGGACAGTACACTCAAAGTCCGATCGACTAGTCCATTGAAATATGTGGGTACGCTCCTCACTTTGGGTAGACGTACTGAACAACTGCAAATCTGCCATCATCCTTCTGGGTGACTTCAGCGATAGTCTCCTTTCTTCCAGTAAAATCGATAGCGGCAACCTCTCCCAGATCTGCAACATCGACGATATCTCCAGAAGTGTATTCGCCAGTGCTGATGTAGTACACAATCTTGGGATAGACCTTGTAAGTTCTGGTCGACTTTGCAGTCCAGGTGGCCACGGGGATGACCCTAGGAGGGTGCGAGTAAGGCTGGACCTTACCCATACCGCAGAAAGCGGCAGCTAAGTTGTACGATCAGCTCACTTAAGATTTTATATAGTGACGTAGAATTCCAACTTACGGAACTGAGCATTAGTCCAGGTTTTGGTCTTGATCTCGAAACCAGCGTGCACCTTGGTCTCTCCGGCGTCACCGTCAAATACAAGACCACCATCGTCGATTTCGGCAGTGACGGCTCCTGTATCGCTTGGCCCCAAGTCGACAGACTTGGACTGGCTGGTAGAGATGTTCACACCAGGACCGAGTTCTTGAGGGGCCATACCACAGACAGCGAAGGTTTCGGAGGTGATTTTGATCTGAGTGGTACCACCATTCTTGCCAACTCCGGGGGTCTTTGCCCAGACGTTGATCCAGGCTTTGCCGATGTTGTCAGACGCATCAGGGATATCGCAAAACACCAAGTAGTTGGTGTTGTCGCTGTTGTTGTTGGTGATGTTGATTTGGTATTTGTTTGGCATGATGAGAAAGGTCGACTTGGATTGAGTGTATCGAGAGGACTTGAATATAGTTGAGGAGGTGATGAGGATAGAGAGAAAAGACGAGGCGGATACTGGACTTCTTATAGCTTTGCAGAATCCACAGATCTTTCTGCGTGCAAATTGGAACGCTTCAGGAGGTAAAGTACATTGCTCGACACTCGACGGTCCATTGACCGAATGAGGAAGGCACACTTGATCAAGATTTTAATTTGATCCTGCTCGGACCTGAGTTTGACCAACGAAGTTAGTCCTTGTCTGTGTAGAGACTGTCCCAAAGAGTCGGTAGAAGCTGACTTGCAAGCACTAACTCAAGACAGAGACTATTGGATGCAAGTTCAGCGTTGAGCTGAGAGCTAACGATGTGGTATATCGACGTCGCGTAGACACGTGTAGCTATGAAACGCCGCCTGATGACCTGCAGATGCACATATCGCTAGGATGTGCTGGATGGGGTATAGTTCGGTTCTCAGTCTGTCTATACAAGGGCTTTTTGAGAGCTCACCGCTTGCTACGAGATTGATTTATACTCTATTCATCCATATCACGATCAAATCCATCAAACGATACGGACAATGACTGGCTGGGTCATCACTTGCATCAACAAGAGCAGCGACGACGCTATCTTCCTCTTGTTTGTTGATAATCGCCATCTATCTGAATCCTTCCACACCAATGTGTTCTGCCGCTCTAACGTAGTGGGAAGCCTTGGTGGCAGATGTGATATCAACGTGGATGACAAGGTGTACGGTGTTTGCGGTACAGCTGATGGGCCTCTCAAGAATGGAGCCAGTGTTCGAAACGCACAATCTTCGCCAACACCTTTGCAACAATATCCCGGAGAGCCGTATGCAGTCACTTGCCAAGCTAAAGGAGACAATCTCGTCTTCTCGAACGCTGTGACAACCATGTCCACTCCAGCTGAAGGCCAGATCGGAGTCCAGGTCGGTAGATTCGACTTGGACAGATACCGTAAGTGTGGTATCTAACTCAGATGTACAGACTCTACTGACCGGTCTCAAAGCAAATGCCTTCATCGGCTACGGGAAAGTCGTACCCAAAGATTCCGACATTGTGACACCTGTCCTCACGACCAAGGCGTATCCCACAAGACCGCTGAAGATGATCCCTGAGCCCAAGTTCTTCGTGGCAAACACCCCTTCCACAGAGACCGAGCCATCCAGAGGATACATCTCTAGCGCGGGGGAGTTTGGGCATGTGGCTTCTATCGACTTTACACTTCAGCCAAAGGACAAGCGCTACGCTGAGGTCATTCTGGATGACGAGGGGAACTACAATGTCGTTTATCACTATGGCAGAAGACTTTGACGCTAGTCTGGACGCAATGGAGGGGGTCACCATGTGGGGTCTGTAGAGCAAGAAGATCGAATTGATGGCCTCGAACATCCTCTTCACATTCATATAAAACGTCCGAATATGATTCCCATGCGCTTCTCTACGGTTGCCGCTATCAGCTCTACTGCCAGGGCACCTTTAACGCGTATCCTCTCAATGCTTTAGCGAAGCTCAGAAGTTCCCGATGGCGAATATGTTCATCTATTGAGGTTATTACGCGAGGCACTGGGTGCGTAGTGGGATGAGACATCCAACGGTCATACAGCAAAGCTGAAGATCCGTAGGAACGCGAATGTGCTCAGCTTCTTTGGTCTGACCATTCGATTCAGTCCTGACATGCTGCGCTGATACATGGTAAGAGCTGAGGTTGATTCACACTTTTTCGCACAAGCTGCCGTTAGTGACAGCGTTCCGGGCCGCACGCCTAATACCCCGCTTAGTTCATATGGCGTGACCACGTTGTTCAGCTTGCGTTGATGTCTCAGTCTTGCCGCTCAATGGCTTGCAACAGGATTAGTAGACCCGAGTTCCGCTGCCTCGCTTAGTAGGAACTATCCAAGAATCCATCTGAACTGAACGGTTTGTTCTAGCGAGTCTGGTATCGCCTACGGCCGTGTTGATCGCTCGATGTGGCTTGTACCGAGCTACAGCGAGTTTGTAAGAGGGTCTTTGGGGCAGGCAGTACAGTAGTTCCCCGGCGAGACGCACCTACTCACGAACGCATAGTTCCAGCAGGGTCCATCCACCAGGGTTCAGCGCGAACGTTCAAATCCCGCCTCAAGTTGATCGCTTACCTCTTCGGGATAATGATATGCAATTCAGTCATGGGCGAGCCATCACTATAACGGTCATTGCGCGTACCAGTAGGGCATGCTTCTAGGAGTCGTTCACGTTGCACGCGGTGCACATGTGGATTAGTCCTCGGATCTCGGTATCCTGTCTCCCGCCTGCTTGTTGTTGCAGATCTCTGTACGAATTGGATGACCTCTTCCAGTGAAACGCTTCCTTCGTGCTTTCCTCTGGAATCCAGGCACGTGAGAGATCAGGACGTGCTTGACGAGATCGAAAGATAGTCGAACATCTGATGGTCACAGCGAGAGATAGTTGACCAAGGCAGCCGTGTAGCGATAACGATTCAAGAGAGCGAATGAGAAGTTAATGCGATACAACGAAACCTGGGACAACCATCAAGCTGCAGCTGCTGCTGCTCCACTTCCACTCCCACCACTCCTCTTACTGAAGACCTGTGTCAATTCTTGAGGCATGATACCATCAGTAGTCTCAGCGACGGCTTGAGCAAGAGTAGTACCAGTGTCAAATTGATACAACTCGTTGATCCAAGGATTCCACAGGTAGAAGTACCCAGAATCATCTTGCAAGAGATAGTCGTCGCCACCTTGGGCTCTGAGAACTGGCAAGAATTGATTGACTCCGAAATCGCTGGCCAAGTTTGGTTTGACAAGCCCGAAGTAAGTTGAGATATCAAAGTCCTGTTCGACTATCAATGGAAAGAGTCAAGAGTTCAGTTCCATGGGCACATACCTTCGGATCATTACTCCAATTACTCCTGGCCGAGAAAGACCGACCAAGGTCGACGTACATTCGCTGTAGTGATGGCTATAAGTGTGAGTAAGATCGGAATTTGTGCAGCGAAAGACTGCTCACAGCAAGCGCGACATTTGGGGTCGATGATGAACCAGCGACGGGGACTTCTTTATCCTGCTTCTTGCTCAGTGAGTGAAGAATCCGAGTCGGGTGTGACCTACACTCATTATGGAGTTCAGTACATATGACTGCAAAGAGATATGGAGGTCAGTGATCAATCAACAGGTGGGTGGTCGAAGGGTATCCGTCTGTTTCCTAGTGCTCAGAGCGCAATGCGTCAGCCTCAACATCGATTGACATGGAAAATTTTCATCCTACAGCTGAAGCGAGACTTGTCTCGAAATATCATACAACCCAGCAACTCGGAACACTGAGATGCAACTAGCAATGGGGTTCTTCTGTGTTCTGCGCGGGCCGCGTTGCGGGGAAGTGTCTGCAGCCGACATGCGAGGACGATCTTCGCGTTTTTGTTGTTAGACTTTGGCGGAACAGCCTAGCGCGTCCGAAGGTACTGACCATTGGCAAGAATAGGGCACGTTCGTCGGTCTATAGCACCAATATTCTTGGAGTTGCGAACTGTGCATGCTCAGTCAGCCCCGAACAGCTTGGGTGAACAGACAGAGATGTGATTCCCAAAGCGGTAAAAGACTTTGGCCACCTTGTGTGATGCAGTATTCACCTGTTTGTTGGAGAACTTTTGATCGACACGAGTGCTTCATAGACAGGAGTTGTCAGACAGCATTCATCTTTCCTAGCATCGCCGTGGCCTTCGATTCCTACCTCTCTCGTCATCTCAAGCTCTTTGCACACAATGGCAAATATTTGGAACTGGAACGGTTTCGTAGCGTTCTCTGGAGTTGCCACACTCGACCGGACTATCGTGCAGAATAGCTATCTAGCAGGCGACGCCCATGTTCAAGATTGGGTTGCTGATGTAGCCAAGGTCAGTCCATTCTCATGGCTGCTTACTCGGCACGTTGTCTGATGCGATACAGTTTACGACTTTCATCACCAACTTGAGAGCAGCGTTGCTGAGTGGTCATGGCGGTGGTATACCACCAAATTGTCGAGCGAAAGTTACTGATCTTCTGAATTACTTCTTTCCACTGAAGTATGCACATTCCCAGGGATCAGTAAAAACTATCTAACCGTTGTTGTAGTGACCGACCGAAAAGATACAGAGTGGCTCAACCAGATCCAGCCTCACCTGACCGGATTGCAGATCCCATTGACAACGTTCCTTGGGGGCAGGCAACAGTGGCCATTGCGGATGCACCGTCGGCATTGGCATATATCTTCAGTGTTGTTGAGCCCACCGTGACGCCTCCGGACTTGGAAAACTACTATATCCCACTCCTGGTCATGTTGAGCAGATGCATATGCCTTGCATTCTGTGATCCAGTCCAGAACCCGCAAGTCCCAATCCTCACATGCATACCCATCATGAGCTGTGTGATGTATATGCCGGCTGGTCAAGCTGGACCACATTACGTCTTCGGCAGCACATTTGCATGCAGCGAAATCGATAGCAACAGTGCTGAACATATAGCTCAACGAGCTCAAAGGCGAGCATTGGATATCTATCGAAGGGACACTGTCCTACTTGATGGCTTGAATTTTTTCCAACAAAATCCGAATGCCGATCTTCCGTGGGACCCGAAGACGCTCGTACATTACTCTATGGCCTTTCTGCGTATGCTCAGAGGGAAGTATCGGTTCCAGGGGGTCAACCTTGCTGCGATCTTTGACGATCCGCTTATGGATCAGTATGCCGCGGATGCAAAAAATCTATGGAATCAAGCTGGCGATCCAAATGGGTCGGCTGCTAAAGCAAAAGCATGGAACGACATTGAGAGAGCCCCACAGATCAAACAATTAATCGCGGTCCTGCTTCAACTTCGCACTCAACTGGCATACAATCGAAACGGGCATACAGTACGAGATGCCTACAAAGCACTCTACAGCTTTTGGATCACTCCTGTCCTATACGCGACCGATCCGGCCACGCAAACCGTTCAGTATCCTGCTCTTCCTGTATTGATCTCTCAGAGTATCCAGACGCAGGTGAACACATGGTGGAATACAACTGGGCAGATTGCACTCAATTATCTTGATAACTTCAATACAGAAGTCACAGCGGAAAATCTGGTAGGAGTGTGGATTCCACCCACTCCTTACGGACGATGTGCAGAAACATACCCTGTCGTCGGTGTCTTGTAAGTCTCCTCCTTTGTGTCCTAGTATACTTCTAACAATAGGCAGGGCGAACTACTTCCCGAATAACAACTCTACCTTGACGAGCGGTGTAGCCATCGAGAATACCGTCATTGGCAAGAATAGTGCCGTGTTCGATAACAGCTTCGACAGCGCGCAGCTGGACAGTGCCGGCGGCCAGGGTCCCTATCGCCTGCCTTGTATTAACTGCTCGACGTTGATCCCGATGTACGGTATGAACGTGGCGCACTATAACACAGACATCACAACCGTACCACCACAGCTCCATCCTGCGCGATAGGAGCTGTTTTGAGTTTCCAGTTTTTGTAGGCAGATATCGTCAAATAATCCAATTCTATGTAACACAAAGTCACCTTGCGTTTTTGTCTAGATGCTAATGACGATACATGCAGCAGCATAGAAATACGACACAGCCAGTCAACTTAAAGCGCACCGAGAGCCTTCAGAATTTGCTCACACTCGTGCTTAAGAGAGTTTACATGGTGGAGCGAGCAAATCTTGAACTTATAATCGTCAACGTGAATGTTGTTAGACTCGTTCACATGCGACAAGTATAAAAGTTATCCTGTTGTGGTTGCTTGGAGCGATATAGATAGCCTGCCATGACGAATGGTCCTAACCTGCTAGCTTAGGAGGTCTGTAGAATGGAAGGTGGACGTCGTTCCCGGGTGGCCGTGCTATGGCATACCGTGTGATGTTTGGCGTCTTTAAGAATTAGCGAAGTAACGCCTCCAAGACCATTTGTCTAGCGGTCTACACAATCCACTTCTATCGTCGTAAGTGACCGGTATCAAACAGAGTAGTAATCATCAATATCCATATTTGCTATGGTAGTAAAGAGCTACTTAATCGAGGGCACATTCTAGTGGTTGCCTTCCTACTAGACTCGTAAGGTGCTAGACCGGGAAATCGAAAAATGGCATCATGCGGCACAGAAGTTTAGCTAGCTTCTACAGTCTAGGGAAACCCTTTACGAAGGTTTGATGAAGCTAGAGGAATGTGTGTTGTTCGACAATACAAGGGTATCACATGCTAGAAGTGGCTTCGAAGAAGAGGATGCAGGTAAACCTCGTTAGTCAAAAGGAGGTTATGTAGACAAAAACCCCTACTTTAGTAAGCTTCGGGCTCTGCAAAGTCAGTGTGATTAGGTCTAAGGATCCTTTAGTAAAGTAAGCATGCATCTCTAAGACTAACTTCCAAATTTTCTAATTGGAGGACTAAAGACTACTTGACGTAGCGACGAAGATTCCGACAAGGAGTCCTTGTCGTGCGGCATTCTGTCAAGCATAAGCTCGTATACGGCTTGGTGACCTGATGTGTTGCAGGCATCCCACTTGTCCCGTCCAAAACGGTCCAAGGATTTACGATCGAGGCGGGCAGGGAGAAGAATTGGGTCTTGCTTGGAGTGCTAGTGTGAACGTTCAGTCCAGACTGCTGACTGGGTCTTGGAATATGTGAGTTTCTCGCCCTCATTGTCGAGCTTCAATGGGCGTCGTCTTGTTCGTCTCGAAGGACAGCAAGAAATCCTTCGTCGTTTGCAATATTATCCTCGGTGGACAGCTTCATTCTCTGCGTGCGATCTCCGCGCGTCGACGGCCTCAACACATCTCCTTCTCTTTCCCCATATATGTTGATCATGGCCTTGACCACGCAATCGATGGTGGGTCGCAAGTTGTAGTCGCGCCGGCGTATATGTAGTGCCGGACCGTTGCCTGGAGAAGAGTGCAGAGATTGGTTCTGGCCTGCTGATCAAGGCCTCCGGAACATTTGCGACGGGGATGAACTTCAAACAGCGTGTATTTTGTGGTAAGCGATGTCGAGATGAAAAGTTGTTTCCGGCGTAGTGGATCGGAAAGCCGAAGTGCTTGAGATGTTGCTTGGCCAGTAACACAGGCGACATCACATCAATGCTCATAGGTTACAATCCCGACCGAAAAGTGCGGAGGTTACAACAGGAGGATGACGCAAGAGGCGATAGTAGAACGCTCAGAGGTTGGTGCCGCCTTTTCCACATTGGACTTGGAACAACCATATACTGATGTTGGTAGCCAAGCGGAAGGGACGCGAGTGAAAGATGCACTGTTCGGCGGCGAGCTTGCTCTCAATAATGCTCTGACCTGGACCAATCTCTTTGCAAACTCTGCACGCGGCGTAAGTGATGATCTTCAAGTAGGCGACTATCGGCATACCCATGAATACCCATACCTGAATGGTCATTCGGACATGACTGCAACTCCCTACTCTCGCTCAAAGTGATGGAGGCAAGTGAGGATGCTAATTGATGCTTGTGTTATTAACGGTGTTGACGTTGTTGATGTGGACAAGCAGGTGATGATGGTTGGGTGTTAGCTGCAGGCGCACATTAATCGGCTCGCGCTTGCCCTCTGGATATATTAAAACAAGCTTCTGGCTGCAGCAATCGAGCTTTTTGCTCTGCGACCCTTTCCATTGCGAAAACATTATGACCTTGTCGAACATCTCTACAAAACGGTTCAATCCAAGGTTCGGCGAGCCTGTCGTCTCTCTATGTAACGTGCATGATCTTGGTTAAGCGGGATCTCTTCTTTCGAAAACTTTGTGTCTCTGCCTCATTGGCATGCTCATGCTGTCTTGTCTTGCTATCGTTCCAGTCACGGGTACGGTTGCGGATTTGTTGCAGCATCCAGGAAACTAGCCCTCACTCAATTTGAGAAAGCTGGGCCTCTTATCACATCCTTCCATTATTTTCAGTTGTATCATGAGCGCATCATAACTCAAGATAGATGTAGCTCACATCAGTTAGACCGTCTCGTGTTCTCTCGTGACTAATATCTTTGCTGCTCAACTTCCCCATCGTCGTACCCTAAACCATACCCTCAAATCCCCTGAGCTGCAGTATTAGCCGGTGTCGTCGACGTCAGCATTGTGGTCGTTCGCTATGCCTCGAGTATTGGGATTCTACTTGCGTTCAGGAAGGCATACTAGCAACATCATCATAGCCATTGAGCCGCGGCAGATGTTCATGTTCTTGCCCGAAGTTGCGATCAGTGCTCCAAGTAGTTCTACAGTAAAGATCCATACCGTCACTCTACTCTTGGGTACCATGATCCTAGGCATACTACTGACAAGTGTCATCGTCGGCGTTCGAAGCGAGCCTTCCTGCATCTCATTCGCTTTTCATCTCTCAATTGGGCTATTCCATCATCCAGTCAAGCCTCGCTTGAGCGAGTCCGCGAGCATTCACAGCGATACTTCGCAGCAGTTGTTGTTGTAACAAAATATCAAAACTTGGACCTCATGAGTCTCTTGCGTCATGTTCAAGATTCATAAAAGCCGCTCGAGACAAGTACGGAGAATTACAGCGTCTGTTCAATGCTGTAAACAATCATTGGGATGCTATGGGTAATGAGAGAACTCGTCCGTCCTGGAAACTGTTGAGTATTATGGCAAGAGTCACTGAACCAGCATCTGAACGAGGTAATATGTTGAGAAGGATGCAAAATCACGGCAGCTAGCACCTGCGGTAGCAGTAAGAGACTCCATTGAACGCTGATGCTATCTATCTCAATGGTACAAGAGCTGATCTGCTCAGAGAAGTACAATAATCATGACCGGTAACCGTCCGTGGATAGCTCTCTCTTCAATCCCCCATCGCGGCCAATCGCGATCTTCAATTGCTCATTCTCCTTCTCAAGTTGCTGTATATATCCACTGGCGGCGAGCAAGATTTCTGCCTTGCTGGGTTTGGGAACTTGACCTGCCCGTGCTGGCTGAAATGTCTCAATATGTGGGACTGCACTGGCCAATTTTCGAAAGTGGGAGACAAGATTGTGACGGTAGCGCTGCTCTACTTCTGTATGTGTTGAGCGGCCACGACGTCGTCCTCTGGTAGCTTTGTTTGGGGAACCAGGAACTTCCTCGAGGAAGACCGGAGTGTCATCGAGCTCAGGATAGGCAGGCTCTCTGATAAGTGGTGGAGGGGTCAGAGGAAGAGACATGATGGGGTCGGGAGCGCGGATAGGCGATGTGTGTTGCGATGCAAAGGAATGAAATCGCTTGGTTTGTGTTGTACAAGTATTGTTGTATGCAGCAGCGAGTAGGGAATCAATGTCGCAGTAGCCAGTCATGCTATTGATGCCGGCGTCTATCGATAGCCTGCTCGTACGTTCATCCAGAGTCTCGAGAGCGTTTGATTGATTGTAGGTGTAAGGCAAAACTGGCATGGATTGTTGCTGTCGTAGGCGAGGTCTTGAAGGCTGTTCTTGAGGGGCTTGATATACACGTGCAGATACGTATGTCTGCTCAGGGTTTGCTTGAACATGTGATGCGTATGATTGTACTTGAGGAGAAAATTGTGATTTGAAAGCTCTCTCAAAAGGGTCGTTGGGCTCGCTAGCATATCCTGAATCTTGAGGCATTGGCGATGATACTTGGAAAGCATATGCGTTGAGATTGTATGGTTGCTGACCATATGGATCCATCTGAAGAAAGTTCATGATGGAGTATCTGTAGGAAAGAGTGAAAACTAGACAGTGGATTGAGGTAAATAATGATGATGATGATCATCTTCGGAAAGAGAACCTCGAGCTGCTTTATGTGTTCCAAAGTCCATATCTGAGAACAGCTATGATACTGTAACGGTTTATGATGATGATCGAACTGGTCTTCTCGATATTGCATGCGTCCTGATTCTCATGACTCAAACCGTTGTATTGGATAGCTTGAGCCGCTACTTCTTTCGCGGCTTCTCCAGTAGGTTCGGACCTTTGATCGTAGATGCATGTTTGACTTTAATCACCGACTGGCTGATTTGACGGGGAGGAAGTGACTTAACGGAGATGAAGAAACATACCAAGTACATCCAGGTATGAGAGCCGTCCAGGGGGCGACTTAAGCTATACTCCACGAGGCGGTATACAGACCCGGCCTGTACTCGAGCATCTCACCGATTGATTTATCTGGGACTTTGTAATGTTGTGATGAGGCTTGATGAACACGAGTTTGTGTCCCGCATCGGCGCATCCTTCGGTCTCCCCGACGTGCAGCAGTTGTTTCAACGGTCGGCTGTTATAGGGCTCTACCGACGCAGCTGAAGTACGCCACAAGCAAAAATATCCGGCGTTTGATGCGCCTAGACTTGCCACAAGCAAGGTGCAAGTAACGAGGTGTAGTACAGATGAGGATCTTGTTTAATGATCATCTCATCTTTCCTCGAAAAAATAATCAAGAAATTGCAAACACGAGCCGTGATCCTGAACGCGCAAAGACGAACTCAATCATTTCCATGCTGCAATGTTCGAGACTGAGGTTTTGACACAAACGCTTCGCCTCGACTCCATGTTTTGGAGAAGGCCCGTTTCAAATGATGGCTTGAAACGGTCTGTCGTTCCAAGCACGCCGCAGTTCTAGCTGCAAGCAGAGAGCATGGAAGTCGCTGTCGATCTCCGATTGGGTTTACGATATGATATGACCACCGTAGTACGATGCAGACATGCGACGCAGAAGTTGTCCGGTCTACCAAAGCCATTTCCCTCTTCCAGCTTTGAGGAGCTACAATCACGGTCACCTCAGCTATCCACATCAACCAAAGAGTCTCTGCCTAGGTGCTTATTCCATCTTCTCATATACCACCATCGCCGATGCATCCTTCTATATCGAATTGGGTGGAGATGTCGATAGGAAATCGAATGCGATGCCAATATCGCATGCGCCAAATCCTCATGGACTGCGCTGAAGACTGCAAGGCCGATGCGCGAGAACGACCCAAACATGGACAAGCGTCGAGGTTACTGCTGTCTACGCATACGTCGTCTCGATCATACTGTATCATGTCGACTCGAATTGAAGCAAAAAGACTGGCAAAATGCAGGATGCCTCGTATTGTTGTTCATGTGGAAGTCTCAGCACGCTTCGGTCCGTTCCACAACTCCACTCCTCGTTCTTCGGCTGGACCTGCCTAAGCCCAACGTTTCGATTCGATACTCTCATCATCGACACAGTGTCTTCAAGGATTCTCCATGTGCAGTGAGAACACGCACACTCTTCTGTCTGCACGATCTGAAGCATTTGGAGGGGTAGTCGTATGTGTACCATGTTACGTCAGATCTTGTCATGACATCCCCGCTTCTTGATCGGCACGAAACCCTTGCAAGGTCACTTCGTAGCCCCTCAATTCTCTGTGTGGTCGCGGCCGAAAGGAAATCAGAGACGCATAAAATGTGTCGCTGCTCCAGTCAAACAATTGCGCAAGTTTCAAAGATCCAAGAAAAGTCCACCATGCCAAATACCACCACTATTCTCGTCAATCACCTTGGCGGCATCGAAGCGTCTTACCAAACTCCTGGTCTTGATCCCTCGAAACCAACATTGGTGCTTGTAAACTCCTTTACCACATCCTCTGAGCTGTACAAAACTCAATATGCAAACGATGACCTCACGAGCAAGATGAATCTCCTAGCCATTGAGCTTCTCGGCCATGGACAGACACGATGCAAGCTTGATAATTGGACTTACTGGGACACTGCATACATGAACATCCAAGTCCTGGAATCATTGCAGAAACAAGGAAAGATTGATCAGAGCAAGGGCGTCTTCGTTCTTGGTACTAGTCAGGGAGGATGGATTACCGTTCGTATGGCATTGTTGGCTCCTGAAAAAGTATCACCTTGCTGCGAATTGTGTCCAAACATCTCACTGACATGAGAAGATATCTGGCATCATCCCCCTAGGTACATCTCTCGACTTTGAGTCACCCAAGACCCGCGAATTGGGCTGCTGGAATGCCCCAGAAGATCTTACTTCGGTCATCGACGGTTGGAGTAAACCTGCAAATGACGGTTTCCGCCCAGGCAACGACTTCTCCGATTTTCTTATCGATATCGGGTTCGGCAAAGACTGCGACAGCTCCGTCCGTGATTTCTGGCGCAAGGAAATTGCAAACAATTATGTCGGTGAAGAAGGTAGAAAACGTGCTCGCATGGCTACTATCAATCTTCGAGATCGTGATGGCTTGCATGGAAGATTGGCGGATGTGGTATGTCCTGTGTTGTGGCTTCATGGCACCGCCGATGTGGTGTACTCTGTGGCAAATGCGGAGAGAGAGATCAAGATGTTTGTGAACAGTCCTGATGCACAGCTCAAGGTCATCAATGGTGGGCAGCATTTCCTATCATTCAGTCATCCTGAAAAAGTTGATGGCGCAGTGGCTGAATTTGTCGGAAAGTATGCAAAGTGATGTTTGGCATGAACATTGTTGTATTTCGCTATAATGCTCACATCGGAGAGAGAGTTCAGTCCCTTTCTTACACACAATCATACCCAGGATCAGTCATCTCTGCATACTTGCACCATATCGGATCATTGTCCAACTTCTCGAAATGTTGCTTCTCCATCCCCATTGCAATCTCCATACCTAGATTTTCTTGCTCGCCCCTAGTGATTTGCGGATAGATCATGCTCAAGCCATTGAAAAGACCACCCGTTAGATACCTCACACGCTCAATCTAGCCAATAGCAGGACCCTAAGGCAGATCCAAAAGGTTAAGCTTATACCATGTGCTTGTTATACAATCGGTGGTGAGGAGGGAGGGGAACGATGTCCAAGCGACTTAACCATAGCCAGGGATGTTGTTAAGAAGTGTGATGAGAGATTTCGTGTATTCGGGTGTGCGCTTGTCGACTTAATTCCTGATTGCACGTGCTAGAGGAGCGAGGCTAGTTAAGCTGCAGAGATCCCGAAGATTCATACCGGGGCGGGCGTAATTTATGGGACATCCAGGATATTGCTTCGACAGAGGAGGATCAGAGCGAAGACGAAGGTCGACGACAACGATGTAATAAGACATTGCATCCTCAGGAAGTTAATCAAAGTCGGCTTAAGCGCGAATGACAGAGCGCCAGATCAATGCGGTGGCTGCATCATTGGTTGAGATCCAAGAATCTCCAGGCTTAGTGCAGTCATTCTTAAGTTCAGCGAGCGCTTTAGGAGAAAGACGGTAAACGCGTTGTCTGTATGTATCTCTAAAAGCCGTTTCGGGCCACGATAGTTGAAATGGTGCGACAATGAACTCAGGATGATGCTCGGGACGGCCCATTGCTGCTGTTAGCTCACCACTATTAATGTAAGCAGATCTCTCGAATTGTTCGGCAGGAAGGCTGCTACATCTTGTAACGGCCGCATCTTAGATATGTCGGCAATTTTGGGCCCATACTCGAAGAATCTCGTTAATAGCTTGCGCGTCATAAGTTGTGTAATGAGTGCAGAAGGCTAGGATGAAGCCTCCATTAATAATGTTAAGCTAGGGAATGAACGTTAGCTGCCTTTCGCCAGGCATAGGGAAGACACCACGAGCGCAAAGTACGCCAGATTCGAGTCGAGATTGAGGGAATTTCTGCTTGCGCAGTTCCTTATAAGACAAGTGGTTTCCTCGGAGGTCGTTAACAATCAAGGAGCCGAACCCTCCGTGTTTGAGAGCGACTCTTCCAGTAGGTGTCTTTCCATCATCAACCGGCACAATCTCGCAAGCAAGGGAAGGAATAGCTTATAGGGTTAGCTCAAGGGCTTTACGGAAGATTTCAACAACGCTCATCTAATCAACACCGTAAGGAGTCTCGAAGAAGAACATAGGCCGTGTGTAACCACGAGGATTTGCTTGCTCCATGTTAGAAAGGGCCAAGGCGTGTGCTGGCGGGCTATCGATGTCGATACTGTCGAGGATTTCGGTCACCACGGTGCTCATCGACTTCAACATACCATCTGAACGGCCAAAGGCTGTATCAGCGGATGGAATGATGGTGTTCATGATGTGTGTCAAATTTGAGCTTTGATGACTGGTAATAGACAGTGGGTGAAGTCAGGTACAAAGAACATGTTGAAATCAGCCGCTTATGTATATTGTCGAAAACAACCGACCTGACACGGACTCAGAGGTCAGAATCGCGAAGGATCCTCAACGAGTTGGCTTCTCGCTCTTTAGTGTCAAGCAACAAGCGCTGCTATATTGCAACTTCATGAGGAGTGGACCCTCGAAGGTCAAGCTTTGGCCATCCCCAGACTCGCGTGTATCGCAATAGGCAAGAATCCACAAACGAACCCCGACGCAGTGGTTGCTCTGGAACCGGAGTGTATATCCATTATGGTTGAGTAATTAGAGGTCAGTGCTGATGAACGTGTTCTGTTGGCAACATCTCTTTGCAAGAAATCCTGGGCGATGATCACGGCCGTTGTGCGGGATAATCAATTGGTGAAGTAAAAAGATGAGAATAAATTCTGGGGTATATATACATTACGCACGCACTCTTGCTCATGGCGTCTCGCTGTTCTCGGGCTTGATTTCTTCCATGGTGTGCGACGGAGCGCGAGAGACATCTGTGTCGCTGTTGCTGTGGTTTTCGCTTTCTGCTGGAATCTGCTCCTTCGGCTTCTCGGTAGTTTTGGTCGATGTCGGCGCGAACTTTGACTTCTCGCGGATTGGACCTCCATATTTGTAGAAGATGAACGGAATGGGTGCGAGCAAGCAAGCAATTCCAGCAATGAGCGAACCACCGCCACCAACACCCAGAGCGTCGAACATGTATTGAGTGAATAGTGGAGCGGCAGCACCAGCGGCTGAACGTGCGACGGTGTTGGCTGCCAATGCACTTGCTGCGTACATGAGATACGTGTCGGTGAGGTAGTTGAGGTAGGCGACGAAGATCAGCAAGATGGAGGTGGAAAGGAAGACGCCGGCGATGGTGGGCACGATCCAGTGTATGCTATTGAAGTTTCCAGTCCAGGCGAACCAGAACATGGTGATTGGGAACATGACACCGCCAATCATTGCGACTGGAAGACGATCTTCAGGAACTGCCTTGTGACCAGCGAGCAGCTTCTTCCTGTCGCGAGCGGAGTTGGCGAAGATGATACAGCCGCCAATAACGGCACCGACTGCAGTGCCGATAAGCGGAAGCTCTCCAACTCCCGAGTTCCAGCCTCGCTTTTGTTGAAAGACAATGGGGTAAATGGTGAAAAGCATGTACAACAGCGCGTAGACGACGGCGAGGTAGACGGCGACTGCGAAAGAGATGGGATCGACCAAAATCTTCCAAGGGCGAGTTAAGGAAACAGCAAACATTGAAGCGAGTGTCCTGTCAGTGACCTCAACAGGCGCCTTGATGTTTTCATATCCAGGAATCTTCAAGGCTCTGATTCTTCTTGCCTTGTTCTGCAGCACAATTGATGGGAGTGTCTCGGGAATGGTGAACATCAAGATCTCGGTGGCACCACCCAGCCAGAGGAGAACATAGAAACACCAGCGCCAGTTCTCCTTCAATTCCAAGAAACCAGAAATGACAGGTCCGAGAGCTGGACCGACAAACGTCATCATAGAAAAGGCAGCCATGGCATTTCCACGCTCGATCGGACCCCAAATGTCGGCCAAAACACCAGGCGCATTGGAAAGCGACGAACTGGCAAAGGTGCCAGTCAAGAAGCGACCGACCAAAAGACCGCCAAAGTTGGGTGTGAAAGCACACAAAAAGTTGAATGCCAGATAGAGAGTGAAGGTGATGTAGAAGATCCATCTGCGACCGTAAAACTCGGACAGTGGGGCAAAGACGAGCGGACCAGCGCAGTATCCAAGAAGGAAGAGAGTGACTACCAGTCCGGCAGCCTCAGTTGAGACATGGAGATCTCGCGAGATTCCTTCAAGCGTTCCAGAAGGACTTGATGAGGCGAATGTTGCGTTGACGACGAGAATGACGGATGCCACGGTGATGTACCATCTGCGAGCCTTGGACCAGTTTTTCGGGTTTTCAATATCGTCAGGAGAAAAATCGAGCAGGCCCTCTTCATTGAGCCATGGTTCTTCGGAGGCCTCGATGTCTCTTGACTTGTATGGCTTTGCCGTCGGTCGGGAAAGAAGACGTTCAAGCCGTTCCATGCTGTTGTGATGTGGTATGTTGTGGCCAAAACACGGTGAGGAGGGAGACGGAGGAGAAGGCAAGGAGAAAAGGCATGATGGAGCTGAATAATCGACTCCGCGCCCTTCCCAAGGACAGTTGCCGTCACATCCTGGGACCGGTAGCCGGGTACGGTTTTCACCAGAATTTGAAGGTGAGGGAGCTGCGACCCCGCGAAAATGGTGCGAATCTGATGCGGCAACGCGGAAAACGGCAAGTTAGCGTGTAGATGACGATGGAATTTTCGCAGATTACGGAGTTAGCTGAGTTGGAACGGAATTTGGCACCGGGGCTTCGGATGGTTTTCTCACGAGTGCCCTTTTGGGTCACTCTTCAACATGCACTTGGTCTTGAATGGATTTTGTATGGATACAGGAGCAGGATTTCCCTGCTCAGACTTATGGAGGCGGCCTAAACTCAAGCGATTGTGCTTTGTTCGATGCTTGGAAGTGCATTTGATGTAAAATGCAATTCGAGACAAATTCCAAACGCAGATTTTGGCCGACACGGAACATTTTCCACGAAATCGTGCTGTTCTGCGTCAAACAGGTCTAAGGAAGTAGAAAGAAATCGACACTACATCTGCTGCAGTACTTCGTGCTTCTATATACGACTCAGGATTTTGAATGGCAGAGGAAAAAGTTAATAGCGAAATGAACAGGGTCATGGGAACTGCAACGTGGATTTCCTGCCAAGCGGAGTGGAGCGGGCGGGGAGGAGCGGAGCGGAGAGGAACTTGGCCAAGCTCACACGGGAGATCGACCGGGCCCTTGTCAGTGCGGCGAACGCAACCCTGAAAGAAGCTGGAGCAAAGAAGGATTTTTGTTTCCTTCGAGTTCCGAGTCTTCTAATCATGAAGAGGAAGCATCAGGCCATTATCGAGACGTACTGCAAGTCGTTGTGAGAGCGGTTCGCAAATTCAAGGAAGCGGCCATGACAATCGTCATGCAGCGGATTGAGTTCACTGCCACAATGACGTAGCAAGCTCCTGTGCTTCCCAGCGCTTTCCTCTCACCATCTTCAAACCATCACTCATGCTCCACGCAGCCAACACTCCTCCCAAATCATACCGCCCAGAAGACCGACCCAGCACAATGGACAAGCTCAAGAAGATCTTCAAGCACGACAAGTCCGACTCGTCGTCGTCGTCGACCAGCCCTTCGCACACGACGGCCGAGCGAAACACGGCAGCCACGACAACCTCTTCGGCCCCTCCACCTCAGCACAGCACTCCTGCTGCAGCTTCCACCACCGGCGCACCCTCTTCCAAGGGCCCTCCCGCCGGAGTTCTGCTCGAGACCAACTACGGCAACATCACCATCGCCCTCTACAGCGACAAGGCCCCCAAGGTGAGTTTTCCGCGTCAGCTACAACCATGCGACAGCCTCTGACACACGACTCAATACAGACATGTGAGAACTTCGCAGGCCTCGCCGACGCAGGCAAGTACAACAACGTCATCTTCCACCGTATCATTCCCGGCTTCATGCTGCAAGGCGGCGACTATGAGTTTGGCAACGGCACTGGTGGTAAATCTCTCTGGGGCGGCAAGTTCGAGGACGAGTTCCACCCTGAGCTCAAGCACACGGGTGCCGGTGTCCTGTCCATGGCCAACAGCGGCCCTGCCACCAACGGCAGTCAGTTCTTCATCTGCCTCGCTCCCACTCCCCATCTCAACAACAAGCACACCGTCTTTGGCCAGGTTGTCGATGGTATGGATGTCGTTCAGAAGATTGGAAGCGTTCAGACCAACAACGGCGACAAGCCTCTCAAGGATGTTGTCATCATCAAGGCTCAGTCCTTCACTGCTTGATTGTCTTGACTCTGCACGAAACTAACGAGAGCAAAATTACCTAATGATTACTTCTCTTTATCCGCACCCTCGTCCCACAAGTCGCGTAGAATGCTATCTGCTACTATTGTTCATCGGAAACCCCCACGCGCCATCCATGTCGTGCTCAACTAACCTCAGTAACCTCGCACACGAGGCGTTGGACTTTTTTGCCCAACCGTGCGTGATGTCGACCGTGTCGAGCTCCTGCCATTCTGGGAAGCACATGATGCTCAGACGATTGGCCTTTGACTTTCACCTCGATATGAACAGGCTTGCATGAACTGGACTGTTTGATAGTCATGCGTTCCTTGCGTGCGCAAGGTCATGGCGGAATCACGGTCTGGCCCGCAATGTGATAAGCTTTTTCATTTACACGGCCTCATCTCGGTTATCACATCTGCTTGCACAAGAGATCACCGCTCTAGAGAAACTCTCCGACATGCCCTGAGCTGCCATCTGTCATGATCATGGCGTGAGAGTTTATTGTCGATACCTGAATAAAGAGGTGATCATAAACGCTGAACTTTGCAGGGCAACCGTCGACAGCGCGTTCGGAGTGTGGCGAGCCAACGCTTCCGAGGGGTCCTGCCGTTGCTGCACCGCACTCGTCAAGATTGGGAGTCACGCTCCGGCACTCGACCGCCACTCATACAGTGCTCATCCATCCTCCGTCGCACGTCGCCCCTTCTTCCATGATTCGAGAAGGTGCGGGGATGGCGCAATTGTCGATAGTCACAACATGGCGGGCCGCACTCTTTACACAAGACGTCTCTTGCATACGGCGGCGATTGCCATCTCGTGTTTTCGCTTCTTTGATTGGATACTGTCGACATTGCCCTCAACCTCGCTTGATCAGGGGATGACCTATCAGCCTTCGGACTTTCACAAGATGCTGGTTGAAAGCACTCCGACAAAGATACCGAGGCCAGAAATCATGAGGCGCTCAAGAGGGTGCACGCGCTGAAACATTGCCAGCTTCCGAATTCGGCCTGGTATCTACTGATAGATCTACAGATCCCCACACTCCATACGAGCAACCACGCTCACGGACCTGCATGCCACGGTTGTTAGTCTGAGCTTACATGTCCTTAGCAAGCACAAGCATATAGCTTCAATGCTCTTAGCACACCGGCCACATGCAGTTTAAGCGACTACGCACTGAACAACCGAGTCTTGGTCTGTCGATCTGCCTATCATTCTACTATTTGCCCTGTTCTTGAATATTGTGCGTTGAAGCTAATCCGTTGATTAGGACGGGAAAGGCAGCTGCGGTTGAATACTGCACACATCTTCCGTCTATTCTTTCGTCCGTAACCTCGGAAAGCGTCTTTCTACAACACCATTGGCCGTTCAAGGTATGCAACCATCTTCACAAGACCGAGCGGGACTCAGGAGGCGACCACTGCTCGCACTTGAGCCGAGCAACACCATGAGATGCTTGAGATGGCCACGATATATAACGAGGTCCTTCTCCTCGACAAGAACAATCATCATCATCACTCACTCACTTCCTCTTCTCATCTCTTCCATCTTCCATCATGCAGCAAACTCTCGCTGCCCTCGCTGCTGTTGCAGCTGTGGCTGTTGCCTCGCCCATTGAGCCCAGAGCCAACATCAAGTTCTCTGTCCCTCAGGTCTCTACCGGCAACACCAAGGTCGCAGCTCCTCCTCTCGCTCTTTCCAAGGCCATCCACAAGTACAACGGTACTCCCCCCACTGTCGTTCAGGCTGCTGCCGCCGCTGCTCAGCAGAGTGGTTCCGTCACTGCCAACTCTTACAACGGTGACTCTGAGTACCTCTGCCCCGTCTCTGTCGGTGGCACCACCTTGAACCTCGACTTCGACACTGGTTCTTCTGATCTCTGGGTCTTCTCCACTCTCCAGGCTTCTTCCCAGAGAACCGGCCACGCCGTCTACAACACTGCCACCGGCCGCAAGCTCACTGGCGAGTCTTGGAGAATCAGCTACGGTGATGGTTCTGGTGCTTCTGGCCAGGTCTACGCCGACAAGGTCGTTGTCGGCGGTGTCACTGCCACTTCCCAGGCTGTTGAGGCTGCCACCTCTATCTCCGCTCAGTTCCAGCAGGACACTGACAACGATGGTCTTCTTGGACTTGCCTTCTCGTCCATCAACACCGTCAGCCCTGACCAGCAGACCACCTTCTTCGACTCGGTCAAGAGCACTCTTGCTCGCAAGCTCTTCACCGTCGACCTGAAGAAGGGTGGCCCCGGTTCTTACGACTTCGGTTACATTGACACCTCCAAGTACACTGGTGCCATTACTTACGTCCCCGTCAACACTGCCAACGGTTTCTGGCAATTCACCACCACCGGCTACTCCATCGGTAGCGGTGCCACTGTTTCCAGCTCCTACTCCGCCATTGCTGACACCGGCACCACCCTCATGCTTCTCCCCGACGCCATTGTCAACGCCTACTACGCCAAGGTCTCCGGTGCCAAGTACGACGACACTCAGGGTGGTTACATCTTCTCCTGCTCTGCCACGCTCCCCAGCTTCTCCGCCGTCATTGGTGGCAAGAAGTTCGTCGTTCCCGGCAGCTACATCAACTACGCTCAGGTCACCTCCACTCAGTGCTACGGTGGTATCCAATCCAACTCTGGCATCGGATTCTCCATCTTCGGTGACATCTTCCTCAAGGCTCAGTTCGTTGTCTTCTCCATGGAGAACTCGACTCCTCAGCTTGGTTTCGCTTCTCAGTAAGCGTGATATGAATTTTATGATCTAACGGCTGGCATTGTTTGCAGCGATTTAGTTGGTGGAAGGGGTTGCTTTCTCAACAAAGCATGATGATGAGATGAACGGGAGTGAGGTGAGACGAGATGGAAAAGTAGTGTATATCTTTTCATACAACCAAAACGCAATTGCAGCTTTTGTTCGAACCAATCTTGTTTCCCCTCTCTTTTTGTTGTGATTTATTCTTTGGGTATGGCTACAGGTCAATCCCAAAATCGCGAGCCGACGGCACGGCAATGCGATCCAACGAGATCTCCATTCAATTCCTGCTTGCCCGTGGTTCTACGAACCGGAGAAAAGACCCTGGATGTGTGGTCGGCAACTCTATCTTATGCATGGCAGATCTCCCCACGTTGATCCCAAAGTATGTCACCCGCATTGGAGCACAACTTTCGAAATTCATAAATTTGAATTGCACAAAAGCTTATGATGGGAGTTTACAGTTTTCTCTCGGAACATCATTAATGCTTCATTCATCTTACACGCGCTCTGCCCTCAATACCAATCATGGCTCTAGCGGAGGCAGCGCTCAATGACCAGTTACTGCCATCATTGATCCAAGCCTCAAATGCGTCGCTCATCGCCAGGGCGCCATTCGCCTCTGTCTTGAAGACCGTCTCTTCGCCATACGGCCACGACACCGATATACTGCCCATGACAGCTTGCACCCAGTCTGCATTACTGGCTTGTTCGACGAAGAAACGACGCAGTTTGGGCCATGCAAGACAAATGATGATAGGCATATGCGGACAAAACATTTCCGAAGGACTGGGCCGACACCATCCGGGTACTTGTTCGAAAGTCGCTCTTGATTGGAAGGTCTGCCATCGAAGGACCTTCCATAGAATTGCCCAACATGCGACTTTATCTGAGATATTCTGCCAAGAATTCATGTCATTAAAGCGTGAGCAAAGGTTGCAATAGTTTGTATGCATACCATGTGTGGAAAATTGCTCATGAAATCTTGCGCCCAGTCGGATACATTCCATTGCAGGTCTGGATCTCTAACCCGATCATCAAGGAGCCTGTGCAGTGAGGTAGGTCCGATTATGGATTCTAATGGTGCTTCATTTGCAATCATCAGTCGCGCTCTATGGCGAATGCCGATGAACGAAGCACTCGCCCATCGGGAAGGGCTTTCGGGAATCTCATATTCGGCCATCCAGGCTGTTTGAACCATCCATGGAGCTGTGCTTAAATTGGCCAACTGCACATCCTGTATGTGTTTTGCGCAGTGATTGGCTTTGATTCCCATGGAGAATGGCATAGAATCGTATGGAGACGAAGACAAGCGCTGAGTTGAGCAGAGGTCGACCGGCGCATAATTCACAACTGTCTCGATATCGGATTCCGGGTCTTCTGGTGAGCTTTCCAAATCGCTCTTGGTGATCGTATCGATAGTTATGACTGTTCGCTGATGCAGCTTGAACGACCCAGACTTTCTGGCAAGGGCGTCTATGATGGGTCGGGCAGAAGCAGGAATGATGAATCCAGTTTCGGTGATGATTGGAGCCATCGCATCGTGACTAGAGTCGTCGCCGACTGCTTCATCTGTCGTGGATGACGCAAATGAGGAACGACGTATCCTTGTGCCAACCGTACTCATGGCTGACCACCTGCTTGACTATGCCGTGACCTTGCTCTGTCGAAAGCGATGGTTCCTCTGATCACATGTGTCGGTCGCGAGGGGGATGGCGAAGAGTGTATCGTTGAGTCTCCCGGGCTCAACGTCTGACAGCGGAACTTACAAACGAGAGAGAGTTGTAGACGCTGAAACAGATGAAGATGACCAGAGTATTTGTTATTCTCGCTAGTCGTCTACAAAGGGACTTCCCATCAATGTCAGATGAGATTGATTGGTCGGTGGTACGATACTACCCACTGAGAATAGGATCAACGGAGCCAAGTCCGCCCGACCCATCCTTAGCAAGGGTCCATTATTGCAGTAGCATCAGCTGAAGAAGCCTAGCCTCGCACAATCAGAGATCGCGCCTCTGTCTCGCAGTCTCGGCCTTTGAACAAACGACACCATATACGCGCAGCCTTCGCAGGAGTCGGATCGCGCCAGCAATCTTTTCTTGGCAACAAGCATGGAGGCGCTCGTCGATAGCACTTTTGACATTCTCAAGACCATTGCCTATCGCATGCTGTGAGCCGACCTCCTGCGATCGGATGGAGCATGCACGAAGCTGACTTGATCGAAGAATTGCCCTGCATCGCCGAAATCATCCACTCTGATTTGCTGGCGCTTCATGCAGGAGGTTGCGAACTGCAAGTAGAGTTCCTGTCGATGAAGGAGAGTCTTCGCCCGGTCTGCGCCTGCTCAACACCGTACCGCAGCTGCAGGATTCGTATCTGAATCAACCGTGAACGAAGGCCTAGTTCAGTTGCCTTGTACCCTCTCGAAGAGCAGTAGCGACTAAACAGCAAATATACAGAGGATGCACCATCGCAGGAGAATTCTGGCTTCTTGCTTGTATTCCTATCGCTCGGGTGAAGAGGGGACTTCTACGTCGACTCAGATGACTTTGTCCTTATACATCGGTCAAGGTATTCATCTCGGTCTCTTCAAGCTGTCGCAAGCAGGATCTAATGATCTGACAGGATCGCCGGTTCGAGAATACTTACAGAGACCGGCTGCTCTCCTTCGACAGTCGTCAATAAAATCTTCTCAAACCCACGCGACGGAACAGCGTCTTCCATGATCACAAATTGACGACTAGGATACGGCGAATAACTTCAGCCTCTCCATCTTCGCAAAACCCTCCATGTCCTGTCGGGAAGGGTGGAACTGGTCAATGTCATGTCTTTGAATCAACTACTCAGGTCGCTACTGAAAGGCATGCGTGCAGTTGCAACTGCAGGGTTGGGCAGAGATTATGTGTGTTGATGTGCAACGTGAGTTCGAAATAAGATACCAGTCAAGCTGGGCCCACTCTCATTGCCCCCAATATGTCTGCCAGGAACTCAATAGAACAAAATTGAAACATATAGTGAAGATGATAGACAAAAGCGCCAAGTAGCCCTCCCTGCCCCGAGGCCGAGCTAAACATCTCTTCCACCCCCTTCTGCGTCGCTCTCCACCCTACGGCCCCCCTTTTCGGGGATCAGTAAGCATAAGCAAGGGCAGATGTGATTCCATCGCCTCTGTTCTTCTTGTTGGTTCGGACGAGCCAGATTCTCAAACCCCAGGCGCAAGCAATCGTGCCGACAGCAAACGCAGTGTTTGCCGACATGGCGGTGAGATATCTTGGGCCGTCAGTCTTGGGGTACAAATAAGGCGTGTAGATGTAAGAAGCATTGGCAACGACATTCACAATCGACAGTGAGATAGCCTTCTTCTCTCTTGTCTGTCCCAGAGTCGCGGACACCCAACCAAGGATGACAGAGTTGACAGCATAGGCACCAGAAGCAAACAAGAAGCAGGAGAAATATCTGGCTCCAGTGTTGAGCGTGATGCAAGAAATGATGAAGCCGACCGCTGCGATGCCCATGGAGAGGGTGATGTGCCAGGTTCGCTCATTCAACTTGCCAGAAGTCAAGCCAACGACGACACCGGCCACACCAGAGACGAGGTATGGAGGGCAGGTCAAGACCAAAGTGATTGTACGGCTGAATCCGAGACTTCCAATCACGGTGGGGAAGAAATTGTTGAAACCACAAGCGCTCAAGTGTAGGTTCTGCATCAAGCAGAATAGGTAAAGGCGAGGGTCGCGAATCGCTTGCATGAAGCCGGCTCTTGCTCCTTTGTTCTCTTCCATCCCGACTGTATCGCGGACGATACGTTGGTGAGCTAATTCGCGCTCTTCCGGGGTGAGCCAGGTGGTCTTGAGCGGGTGGTTTGGAAGGAGGAAAATACTGATGATCGCAACACCGAAGGTCACCGAGCCCTCTGGACGGTTGTCAGCTCTTGTGTTACTGTCAAGTGCCTGATTGTAGACCTACCAATGATGAACAACCAGCGCCAACCGGATATACCGTGGACGTCGCTGAGGGTGTTGAAAGTGGCGACTGCGATCAAGCCAGAAACAGAGGTAGCAATGATGTTGCCGGAGTAGAGAATGGCAAGACGCGTTGCAAGCTCTTTCCGAGTGTAGAAGAGGGAAAGCATGAAGAGTGCGCCAGGATAGTACGGAGCTTCGGCGAGACCGAGGAAGAAACGAACAAGGACAAGACCTTTGTAGTCGTGAACAAGAGCAGTACAGGCCGAGACGACAGCCCAGACCATCATACACACTCCCATGTAAGTTGAAGGAGGAACCTTTCCAGTCGCCATGATCATGTTGGACGGAATCTGCATGAGCAAGTATCTGTTCATTAGTTAGCGGATGCTTGCACAAGGATTGAAGGATGGAAAACATACCCAACAAACAGAATGCTGATACAAGTATTGTACTGGTTGCCCTCGAGCCCAAGATCCGACTCAAGGTTGTCAAGTCGAGCCTGTGCAATCGTGTTTCTGTCGAGGTAGTTGAGAAAGTACATTGCCCATAGAGTGGGCATGATGCGAAAATCGAGTTTCCTGACGAGAGCAATCTCCTTGGGATCAGACTTGCCGACAGCACCGGAGTAGTCAAGGTCTTGACCAAGACTTTCCTTGAGCACATCGACCTGCTCGATGTGAGCTGCATCCACATGCTTCTTGTCGTCAGACATGGTATGACTTGTATATATTGAGCTGAGCTAGAATGAATGATGCAGTGAGGAAAGTAATGATGTCTGATCTTCATCGAGTAGAATGGTTCGTCTCGATACTCTTTATACCTTTGCCACGAAGACCACATGATCTGCATCCCCGCTTCCTACAACCCCAGACATCTCCGCGTCCTAGATCTCAACTGTGGAGGTACACAATGGGATGATGAGTGGGTCCTCCAGCTGGTCTGGAATCTTTTGTGGCTGCTGTTGATTAGGGTTACCCGGACATCGTTTGTCCGGCCCTCAGGGACTGTCGTTTATCCGCGCGGACACTTAGACTGGACAATACCAAGTCCGTTGGAATGGGGATCAGCTGGAGTCAGGCGCAAAAGAAGGGGAAAGATAGACGAGCAGATTAGGGAACCATCGTGAGCATGAATCAGAGTATGAGGGGTAGGCGCAGCTGGTGAAAGTAGCCGCGAGGATTGCAGACTGAATTTGTCAATCTTAGAGATGAGTGCTAGTAAAACCATATAGGTACACTCTCTCTGGAGGTCACATCTGCGTTCATTTGCCTTAGTGTTCTCGTATCATAACATACTGCATCTTGGTGACTATTCGGGTCGGTCTTCACTTGACGATTCAGATCGTATAGAGATGCTCATTCCATTTAGTGATGGGTCGTCGATCGTAGGATGAACCCATCTATGTAATCACAATCGAGGTATGAGACAACGGGTCATTACAAGATCATAAAATAACCATCTTAGTCGCTCAATGCTTGCCGTGAGCCATCCTATGGATCATTGACAGCTGCGTCAGAGGCAGCCATCATATGAAGCATATCGAGCAATCTACACGAATAAGCCCACTCGTTGTCGTACCAAGCGATGATTTTGAAAAACTTGCACAGTCGTCAGCTCCGTGGTCGTTGCAATTTGCTACATGTTTAGGAGGCATACCTTCGAGTTGAGTTCGACCGATGCTTTACTGTCAATTATGGCACTGCTATTATGGCCAAGCAGGTCGCAGCTTACGACCTCATCATCCGTGACGCAAAGCACGCCAGAAAGATAGGTCTCACTTGCGTGTCTCAATGCACGGAGGATTCCATCCAAGGAAGTTGCAGTATCAGTATTGATGGTGAGGTCTACCATGGAGACATTCGCCCTGGTGGTAGAGTGTGAGTATATCTCTGACTTCTCTTTCCAAAAGTTTGAGTCAACTTACACTGGCACTCTGATCGAGGTACCTGACAGCTTTCCCTTCAGCTGTGGCAAGACAATCTTGATGGCTTGAGCAGCACCTGTCGTTGTTGGGATGATGTTACCCATGACAGAACGACCGGCTCTTTTGTTCTTCTTGCTGTAACCATCCAGAACATGTTGCGACTGTGTGGATGCATGGACAGTTGTCATGAAGCCTTGCGCTATGCCGAAGTTGTCATCGATGACCTTTGCAATGGGAGCTAGACAATTGGTCGTACAGCTGGCACAAGAAAAGACGCTGAGATCTCTGTGCAAGTCATACTCGTGCGAATTGACTTTGAACACGAAGGTCGGAGCATCGGGACTTGGGGCGGAGATTAGGACTTTTCGCGCTTTGCCATGTGTTGTATGGATTGATGCCAGATCGGTGGTCTTGAATTTACCAGTACATTCTGCGACGTAGTCGACGCCAGACGCAGCCCAGTCAAGCTTGTACAAGTCGCGTTGAGAGTGGAGGATGATCTCTCTGCCGTTGACGATCAGATTTCCATTTGGCAGTGGATCTAGCTGCGCGTCTGAGCCGATGAGTTTGGCAAGTGTACCATGGGTCGAATCAAATCTGATCAGGTAAATTAGATCTTCGATAGAGTCGCAGGTATGATTGATGGCCACAACGACAACATCGGACCGAAGTAGCGAAGCTCGAAAGACGTTTCTGCCTGCATTTGTCAGATGAATTCGGATGCTGATTGCTCTCTGGTTCCTACCTATCCTTCCAAAACCATTTATACCGATGCGACACGAGGGTGGAGGAGTCTGAGCGATGGTCGAAGGCATTTCAAAGGATTTGAACGGTGAGTAGCTCAAGGAATCTGTTGCCTATATTGTCAGGATGACATTGACATCGAACTTGAACTTGGCTTTTGTTTATACGATCTCTGGTAGACCACGGTGGTGCTGATAGTGGATGAACAAACGTCCGTATTCTGGCTCGTTTGTGAATACAGCCGTTGGCGGCCTAGAGGTGGCGCAGAGTTCTTCTGCGGACAATGAAAGCTCCGCGACGGGACCGATCTAGGTTGTCATCGAACGCAGCCACACGCATCGCACATGAGACAATGACGGTGAACGAAGAGGTCACATGTATAGCAGAGTCGAACGGACGTCTCTTAGTCCGTTATGAGTTCGGACATGGCACATTAATTACCGTTCTAACGACCCCTCTCACCGGACTTTTGATGTTCCGCAACCCTGACTTGAAATACTACTCTTGATTCCAGTAACTCACTGTGGCAGTCAATCATTTCCTGACATTCCTGATTTCTTCACGACAATCGCACCAAGCACACGCAATCGCCGTCATGTCTCCCTCAGCACTCCCAGCAACTTCATCATACAGCATCGCCACGATCCCCGCAGATGGCATCGGTCCAGAAGTCGTTGAAGCTGGAGTTGAAGTACTCAAATCTCTGAGTCAACAGCTGGGCACGTTCAAGCTGGACTTTGTCAACTACGATTGGAGCAGTGAAACCTACAAGAAGACAGGCAAATACATTCCCGATGGTGGCTTGGAGCAATTGAAGAAGCACGATGCTATTCTGTTCGGAGCTGTCGGTGCTCCCGACGTGCCTGACCACATATCTCTCTGGGGGTTGAGACTCGCCATCTGCCAGCCATTCCAGCAATTCGCCAACGTACGCCCCACACGCATCTTCCGTGGTACCCAGTCACCTCTTCGCAACGCGTCGACTGGTGATCTCGATTGGGTCATCGTCCGCGAGAACAGCGAAGGTGAATACGCCGGACAGGGTGGACGTTCCCATCGTGGCAAGCCTTGGGAGGTCGCGACCGAGACTTCTATTTTCAGCAGACACGGTGTCGAGCGCATCATTCGCTTTGCCTTTGAGACGGCTCAGAAGCGCCCGCGCAAGCAATTGACCGTCGTGACCAAGAGTAACGCTCAGAGAAACGGCATGGTCATGTGGGATGAGGTTGCCCATGAAATCGCACAAGAGTTCCCGGATGTTACCGTCGACAAGATGCTCGTAGACGCGATGACTGTTCGCATGGTCATGAAGCCCGAGTCATTGGATACTATCGTCGCCACCAACTTGGTGAGTACCCTTTTTGATACTTTGTTCGCATACAGACTCGTGACATGAGCTAACTATAAACAGCACGCCGATATTCTTTCTGATCTCGCAGCCGCACTTGCGGGTTCCATTGGTATTGCTCCAACCTCAAACTTGGATCCTACCCGCGAGAATCCCAGTATGTTCGAGCCAATCCACGGTTCTGCTTTCGATATCACAGGCATGGGTATTTCCAACCCTGTTGCGACGTTCTGGTCTGCCGCTGAGTTGCTAGACTGGATTGGTGAGGCCGAGGCAGCGAAGTATCTGATCGACGCAGTCGAGAAAGTATGCGAGAAGGGTATCGTAACCGCGGATCTTGGTGGCAAGGCAAACACCAAGGAAGTTACTGCCGCAGTCTGCGAAGAGATCCAAAACATCGTTAGCAAGAAGGTTCAGGCGTGAAAACTCAGCATGTATTGCAGCTTTACTTAGCCAACACCAGTCACTAGTTCATCATTACAGCTCCTGAATTTTCACGTGAAAGATAGTGACCTTGGAAGGACTCAATGTTTCCAATGTGCATGTAACAGGCTGTTCATACCTCAACCGCAGCAGAAAATGCTGCTGTGATTGTGTTTGTGCGACTATAAGGGAAAGGCTTAGCGAGCGCAATGTTGAGCAATGCCAGCTGCAACAAGTTTCAACATTTTGAGTATCCAGGGGAGTTTCAATCATTCAGGATGAGTCTCGTTGGCCGCGGAACTTGTGACTTGCTTCATCTATGTGCAACCTCGATTTCATTTTTACCTAGGCTATCTGTCACGCTCAGACCTTCTCACAGTCATCAATATCCTCCTTCATCTCGATCCCAGATTTGCCGTTCGGGATTTCATAGTTATCGTAGATGATCTGCTGCTGCTGCGAGACCTTTACGATTTCCCTTATCGAGGGGACCTGCTTGAACATGATATCCAACTCTTCCAGCGTGCGGCCTTTTGTTTCTGGAAAGTAGAAGAAGACGACGACAGGGATGATTGCTCCAATACATGCGTAGACGAGATAGTATTTCCAACCGATCGTTCGAATTGCGATGGGCGTCACCATGTTGACTACGAAGTTCCTATGACGATTTGTTAGTAATTTTTCAATTTTTGCGCGAAACAAAGCCTTACCAGATCCAATGGTTTGCTGTAGAGATGGAAGACATAGACGAATGGAGTCTCAGGGGTGCGACCTTCATGAGAAGTTAGCTCTGATGAATCAATGGGCGGAAAGAAGTAGAATGAGAATAAGAAGAAAACAACTAACCTCTGTGCAGTACAGGAAGTTGGCACCTAAGAATCCGATGGGTGTGAAGAAGCAGAATAAGAACAAGAACAAAGCGGCTGCGATAGATGCTCCGTAGTTGTCTTTGAAAGAAGTTGCCACTGCGAGCGCTACCATACAAGATCCCATACCAGCGCCACTGATCATGAAGCAAGCGCGGCGACCGAGTCTTTCGATGCTCCAAAAAGCGACGGAGCAGGATAGAAGCTTGAAGGTGAGCATACCTCCCGACAATGTTCGTGCCGTGATGCTGCTCAGTCCGAGGTTCTCTTGATAGATGATGGTCGAGTACACAGAGACGAGGTTGGAGCCGCACATCTGTTGGAAAAACTGCAGTAACATGCAGAGTCCGAACCGATAAGCGAGGCTCTCTTCACCCATTGTGAACATCTCGCCCAGGCTTGCTTTTTGCGTCTGGAAATCTTCGCAAGCTGCTTCAATCGCAGAGAGCTCTGCAGCGACAGCATCCGACTGTTCATCTTCACCTTTGTAACGACTCAGTGCAGAGCGAGCCTCGTCGATGCGATTCATTCGGACCAGCCATCTGGGTGACTCGGGGAATGAGAAAACAGAAGCAAGGATCACGAGGGAGAAGAACGCAGAAATGGCGATCGGAGCGCGCCATTCGGTTGTACCGGAGGTGAAGTAAAAGCCAAGGTTGATCCAGGACTCGAGGAAGTAGCCAACAGCCATAAAGACGCCGTCCATGATAACGTGTTTGCCTCGACTTCCTGGCTTCGAGCATTCGCTCTGCCATACAGGCACGGTGGCGCTCAGTTGCCCGACACCGTTGCCGAGGATAATACGTCCGACGATAAGCTGCGCCAGACTGAACGAAGTGGCTTGGAGAATGGTGCCGATGAGCGTGAAAAGCGCTCCACTGAACATCAGCTTCTTCCGACCAAAGGTGTCGCCAAAGAAGGTACAGCTGAAGGAACCAACAATGGCACCAAGCGTAAAACAAGCGACAACGACACCTTGAATTGTGGTGTCATGAGTCTTGATTGCGCCAGTCGTGAAGACTGTATCGATCTCAGAGAATGTCGAGGCCCAGGTGGAGAGGTTGACTAGGCCACCGAGACCAGACAAGTTGTAGCCATACAAGATGAAAGAAGGTGTGACAACAAAGATGGTTTGAAATATCAACAAGGCATCGCCACGAGAATTAATCGGGGTTTTCATGTTGACGAAGAAGATGTGTAGGTGTAGAAGGGGGCCAAACAAGCTGTTGAGGGTTTTAAAAGAGTATCCTGGGGCCCCGAAGAGCCCCCAGACATAGTTGCGCCTCTGGTCATACCTCCACAATCTATGTGCCGAAATCCGCGGGGTTTGATTTGATCGTAAGGAGGAACCGCAGATAGACTCCAGGTCCTCCGGAGGAAGAGAATGCCGGGTCGGAGATTGATACCTCCGAGCAATTCATTGGGAGATATTCATTTCCGGATAGAGCCAGCTGTATCAGGAGCCAGGTTCGTCATCTAGAGCGAATTGAGCCCAACCACGTTGTGGCCACCTCATGGATTTCAATCGAATCCGATACATAGCGATTGTGGACAATGTGCAGCACGCAAGTCGGCTAGCCTAAACAATCCGACATCGGATGCAAGAACATAAAGCATCGAATTTCTCGTGGTGTTCTCTAAGTTCTAATTGTGTAGTGACGGTGAGTTGCAATTGCTACTGGGCATGAAAGGCTTATCCAAGAGAGCCGTCGAAAGCCCACCATTCTCTGGCCCACTACAAACACGCATCCTCAGAGCACTCAGGAAGTCGCAACCTGAGGCGGTTCCCTATATTCTGTGGACCACGAGCCCTGTGTTCGAGAAAGGTTGTACCAAGTGGGCATAAGATGCTGATAGGTGACGCGCATCCAACAACGATCAAGCTCCGTGTGTCCGCTTTCGAATTCAGCCCGAACGCCTCCCAGCATCTCCAAACAGACCAGATTGACATAGCCTGTGCCCAGTAGATCTGTCGGCGGAGGTGGTCCAGAGATGACGGACTGCAATGCCTCTTCATCGACGTGGACGCAAAAGTTGTACCGCTGAGACCGCATTGCCGGGCCGCCTTGCTCGCGTTGTGGAGCATCTTGCACCCATTGCTTAAAATGCTCGCGCACCGTGATGGGGTTTGCAGCTTCGAACAGAGCTCTATCCTCCAAAACGTGATGGTCAAGACTCTCCATCATGTCAAGTCCATTATGCAGTTTCAACGACTCCTGGATGTGGAAGTTGAGGCGCGACATGAAATTCATCCAGTCCTTGTCGCTTGAATAGGTGCAGCGGTAGATGACCCAGCCCCACGTCTTGTGGTTGTCCTCTTGAAGCTGTCGCTCGAGCTTATCGGCTTTGTTGGATTCTGTCTCCATGTCGGGCTTTCGCCGCGAAGGATTTCGGACTCGTTGAGCGCGCATCCGAATCCATTCTTGCAGGTCAACCATGGTCGGTCCAAGTAAAATGAGAAGACGATACTCGAGTAGATGGAAGCTGTCAACGGATGACACAATGAGCTTGATGCTTGGCGTATTGGTAGCCAGGATCGGCAAAGCTGTGGGGATGCGCGCAAGGCAGCTGCCAAGGGTGCGCCCGGGGATTTTCACCACGTCTGCTCATTTCTGCCCAACCAACATGTTGCACAAGCACGAAGGGTCTTGTCTCATGCATATGCTCGCATCTGAAACATTGCTAGCATTAGGTGATTCATCATGCGGGACTTAGGCTCAGATCACAAGAGTGATAATTGCTGAAGCTGCTGATGTTGTCGAAGAACTTCTGCAGTGCGATCCAATTCAGCAACCTACGTAGAGGTATGACAGACCCAACGCTTGATTCTCTGCTACCTAGACGACGAGTATTGAATCTGCGTGCAAGAACTTGGGGTTGTTCGTTTTCGGCGAGATCGAACATTGCTTTGATGTTGCAGTGACATTGCAAGCTGTACTCAGCTTCTACGAATGTTTCCTTCGCTCTCACGATGATGACCGCCACAAAGATTGTTCTCAAAGACGTGGCTCTTATTGTTGGGGAATTATCGCAAGCTAAACCACATCTTGGCTGCTTGGATAGAGTATGAATTAACTGGGGCTCTGACGCCTTGGGGTTATACTCGGTCATCTTAAGATGGTCGACGAGCTTGGCATACGGGTGTGTGAACTCTGGGAGGTACCACCTTGTACCATTGCCAGTTGCTAAGAGGGGTATCTTGAGAAGACAGCACAAAAACAGTTCTTGGTAGCTCTATGTCGAAGATCTATTGCTTTTTCAGAAGCGACTCAACTGGGAAGAGGATCTGAGAGTAACTTCACACAGGAATTTACTCCTATACGATATGTATATCTCTTCGATGATCATTGATGTTGCTTAAAGCCATGTTTACAACCATAATTTTATCGCTTTCAAACATGCGGTGATATTGTGTTTCCAGACGCTGCTCAATACGTGTGTCTTCGGCTTTCGATTTTCTTCGGATTTAGGACAACCCCTACAAACCTCGCTCAATATGACAAGAACCAAAACTGGAGACTTGTCGAGACTCAAAGATTGTGTTTCGTTGGTCAGCAAGGAGAAAAGAGTTCTCCCATCGGGCTTCTTCGGCCGAAAAAACTCGGCCCGAGCCAGATGAGTGTTGATACAAGCCCCAACCGAGCACTTAAAACGTTGCCCTTTACATCTATCACAAGATCTTCAAAAAAGAATATAAGGCTGTCGCTCTTGCATCACCGACGCAAATCAAATTCAACAATCACAGCTACCTTTTCCCTTCATTTCTTGAACCACTCAATCAAAATGTCCTTCATCATCACCGTAGTCTTTCCCAATGACGCTGATGCCCAATATGACATCGAATACTACACCAACCACCACATGCCATTGATCCTCAAGGACTGGGCCAAATATGGCGTCACTGGCTGGAATGTCAGAGAATTCGCTCCTGGACCTGACGGCTCTGCACCACTGTACGCCTTTGGCTCGGATGTCTTTTGGAAGTCGGCGAAGCAGCTGGAAGAGGCGTTCAAGGGGCCTGAAGCAGGATCTATCATGGCGGACGTGCCCAAGTTCAGCAATAAGCCTCTGGTGTTTCTTTATGGTAACGTCGTGGGTTCTGGATGAGTAAGTGAGACATGTCTGCGTGCTATCATAGATTGGAATTGGTGACTGACAACATCAGATGTCACTCGAAAACACGAACCTGAATATGCACCCACAAACTTATGGTCTTGGGATTTTACAAACGTGTAAGACGAATGAGAATGGCCTGTCTGAACGCATGACCTCTTTCGAAGATGCTTATGACTTTCGTGAAAGCCTGGATCTAGACGAAACATTGATTACGTTTGAATACATCTTCCATTTGAAACACTGCCGTATCGGGAAATGGCCTTCTCAACAACTTGTGTTCATACACACAGGGTACTCTGAGCCACGGATCACGACACTCTCTCAACATGAACGGCTGTTTCTTTCTCCTTAATCTCGAGGATCATCTGGTTGGTAGAGAATTCTGCACAAACACTGGTTAGCATGTGACTCAGACTTCCAACACAGGTGATCATAACTTACGATTGACCTCGGTAGTTCTAAATTGTCTAGCTGGAACCTTGTTCTCGAAGAGCAAGTCAATCTCGCCGAAACTGCGGTCTTTGGTCTCCGGAAGACGGAACCAGCACCAGATGTTACAGAGCAAGTTTGTGCCGGCGTAGAAGAGACCTGCTTTGGCTCCCCAGTTCCATGCTGTAGATGAAGGTATCAGTCTGACGTTTCGATGCCGCGGCGGAGAGTGGGAATGCTTACCCGATGAAGATATCATTCGAGGGGTGACGCTGTTGGAGAAAATGCCGGTCAAATTGTACACGAATCTTCCGATAGTGATGGTCTTGTATCGAAGTCTTCCAGAAGGTGTCTCTGCGACAATCGGGTAACAGACCGGTCCGATGGTGATCATATTGGCAAGTGTAGAGACGATAAGAAGGATACCGATAGCCATCTCAGCATGCTTGCTAGTCGTGAAACCAAGGCCACCGATTGCGACAAGGCAGAAGAACATGAAGGTCAGACCAGTCATGTAGATCGTGGCTCGACCGAAGCGAGGGAAGAGAAGCCAACAAATCATGCCGCCGACGATGTAGCAAGCAGAAAGACCAATGTTCAGATCAAGCGCTGCGACAGGACTGAAGCCTGCAGCTTCCAGAAACACGACGCTGTAACCGAGGATAGCGTTACCGCAAAGGATTTGGGCGGCCCAAACGACACAGTTCTAGTGAGATGTTAGAAATATTCTGACGCACCATATTGAGTCTTTACTCACAATCTCAGTTCGGCGGAGGTTGGTGCCACGGAAACAATCGATGAGTCTAGCTCCCTCTGTCTCGGCTTGTTCTTGTTCAGTGGTATAGACAATGTATGCCAAGCTGCACTCGACCTCATGAGCTTGATCGTGGCTCTTGCCAACAAGACGCTGTAGACTCTTTCTTGCCAGGTCAATCTTTTGACGTCTTACGGCGTTCCAGGGCGACTCGGGAGCAAGATATGCGAGTATGAACAGAGGCACAGGCCACATCCACTGTAGTGCGAATGGAAGTCTCCAAGCGGTGTCCCCATTGAGAGTGATACACGCTCGTGCGACACCAGAAGATAGAAGGATGCCTGCACCCCAGCACATACAGACATAGGCAGTAACGTAGGGTCTGAGGACAGTCGGTACAACCTCAGATGCGTATGATGTCGAAAGAGTCTTGATGGATGGTTAGTGTTGGTTGCGATACTGAAGTGCAGAAGACATGCCTGGAAAACACCCCATGGGATGCCGCAAAGAGCTTCTCCGACTGCAAGAACAGGCAGAGAAGGTGCGAAGAATGGAATGAAGATCGCGCCAATCAGCCAAACCATGAAGAACATCATCGTGTTACGAGACCCGAAGCGATCCTGGAACTCGGTGTTCAAAACCAGGCCAATCAACTGACCGACAACAGCCGAATTAGATAGTCCAGACTGCCACGCAGCTGAGATAGCCCACTTATCCTCGCCGACTTTCTCACCAAATCTCCGTTGGAATTGTGGTTGGCCATAGAACGAGTTGATCTATGGAAAGGTAAGTGAAAGATTTTGTGAGGGGTACATGGGGGACTCTCTTACGATGACTAAATCGTATCCTTCCATGACTAGACTCGTTGAGAGGATCATGGCCCAGAACACTGCTTTCTTGTGTTTCTTGAGCGCCTCCATAACAGACAATTTCGAGTCAGCATCGGCACTGGCTTGCGCCTGCGTGATGAGATCGCGGAACTCTGAGGTGTCCATGTTGGCGGTCGAGATTGCTGCCTCGCGAACCACATTGCCGTGAGAAGCCATGATTGGAATGCAAATATGATGGTTGTTGTGCTATGATGGTGATCATTTCCCCAGATACTTGTGGTATTGTCTTATAGATTGTGCATTGGATCACCCCCCGGAACACCTCGTGTCAGGCGTGGAGGAGTGCGAGACCCATTTGTGTCTGTGTAGTCGTCTTCCGAGGGCTCAGGTGATGGCTTGCCGTTAGTGAGTGGTTCGTCCGAACGGCTTCCCCGCATGTGGTTGCAAAGTTAACATCCGGTAAACCCAGTCCCGTCGACCCCTCCGGGGCTCTGGCTCCGGAGGGTGACATTACGCAGTGGCCACAGGGGGAGGTCTCTAGGACCACGAGACTTCGCGGGTCTGGTGTGGTCAATCCTGCATAGTATCTTCTGCTCCCCCGGAGAACTGCCCTTTAACCAGCTAGGTGTTCAGCAACATGATAGAACGCGGGATTCAAGATTGGATCTGAAGATGATGGATTGATTCTCACTCTTCAACATTCTCGGCGCCTGTGACTGTTGAGATCACATGAGTGAGCTCTTGTTCTGTCTGGTCTCTCGTTCTCTTCCGCTCCCGTTTGCATACTCCTGTCAGTCGGTCCAGTACTTTTGCCCACGATTCCCAAACACGCCAACAACCGAGCGTCTTCAATATCTTTGAACCCTCCCTCAGAACGCGTTCAGGACCTTTCTCGCCGTACAAATCACCAACCCCTGTCATGTTCGCTCTCATACGAGGACCATTCGTCACAAACTCCTGCACAATCTCGTCGTCTGCGGGACGATCAAGCAAGATGATAGTATCGGATGAGCTTTCGCTGTCGGAGCTGTCATTTTCCGCTGGAGCAGTTGCACCTCTGGAGGTAGAGTAACTTTCGCGAGTACTCGAAGAATCGACCGGTGCCGCGGTCTTTGACGAGAACGCACTGAAAGCCCAAAGTACCAATGCTGCATGTGCTACCGCTGTTGGTTCGTAGAAGGCGTTTGTTGAGAATCTCCTCACATGCCAGAAGACTACTCCAGCGTGAATGGATGCTAGACGGGCTTTATATTGATGTTGGAATGCCCATCTCTGCACAGCTTGTCGGTCCGCAGTAATCTCAGATTCTGTCTTGGAACCTTTCTCACCGGCCAGATATCTTGCAAGATTGACAATCTCACGGATGGGGGTGAGTAATGTTACCCTTGCAAGGTGTAGATGTAAGACTGTCGTGTGTTCAAATCCGCTTGCTTCACCGATGGTCGCATTTGCCGTCCAATGTAATACATCCAAGCTGTCACAAGTAAGATTCTGCCATTGCTTGAATACCACCAGCGATGGAGGCCATATAGGACGACTTGGTAGACATCCAGCTCCAGGCCCTTGTTGATTGCCAGGTCTCCAATGAGACAACACCTGACTGTAGTAGCTGTCGACTTCCCATAATCGACGATAAAGGCCATATATCAGGAGCACACGAGAGAACTCGCCAAAACTTGCGGGTACTATTTTCGACATGTACAATGTGTCAAGGGCTGTAAGTAGATCTGGCCCATCTTTATCCTCTTGCATGAGCTGAGACCATTCAGTAGCGCTTGACGCATTCCATGTCTTGTCATTGGAAGGAAGCGTGATGGCAGCATCGCTCAAAGACAAAGCCGTCCGCGTCTGGAATTGGAAAGACCAGATGCAGTCAAGGAACCAAGTACAATGTTTCAAGCGGATTCCAGACTCCCTCTCGCTCCAACGATGCCAATTACTTTCTGTGCCTTCTGTCAGAACCAATCTCGCAGGCTCTGATTGTACTGGATAGTCCTTAAAGTAGCTTCCAAGTTTTGATTGGAGGTCAAGCCCTTGAGTTCTCAGAGACTCATCGCCGCAGTATGTCCTACCGATTGCATGCAGCAAAGTGACTCGATAGCGTGTGACGAAGTCAAAGGACAGCTGCTCGGGTCTTTCTCCAGCAAAAACGAGAAGCCGGCGAACGAATTCATGCATCGAAAGTACAAATGTATTGGACTCCTGTCCCTTGATATAGTGACTACCAATTGCCGCCATGGACAAACTCAGTAGCCAGTGTTGTTGGCGTAGTTTCAGCGTCGGGATGTGGAGGAACGGAACAACGGTATTGCAATGTTCCACGTACAGCGTACATAGGTAGTCGAACAGAGCTTTTTCAGGAAGATTGACTGATTCGAAGGGCGCAAAGAGCGATGTACTCGGAGCACAGATGTTCAAGTACTGCGATTCCAGAGTGGCGTAAGCTTTTGCGTCAAACCACTCCCAGCTTAATGTCGGAAATGTCAAATCCGACGGCAAGGCCATGGAGAATACTCTTCTCCGGCTATCGAGGAGCGCATACGTGGACATGGCCCTTCGTTTCCTCATCCTTGGGAGCCTAGCGGTCCCGCCGTCCACATAAAACTCGCCAGGTGTCGGAGTGGATCCATCCGTTATTGACGTCTGTATCGTGCCAATGTCCCAAGGAGTAGATACATTGTCATTGTGCTGTACATAATCGCGCCCGGCTGGGATCTCTATTTCCCTCTGGTTTGCTGGCGATTGAGATATTTGTGAAATGCTATGTGTATCGCTGGCAGGCATGTAGAAATTGAACAATTGGTCCGGGTACTGCCAATCTTGTTCCAGTCCCCCTTCAAAGTTATCGCCCTCCTCGTAGCCCAGCCAGTTAATCGTGGAATAGATATTGGGCACGAGCGAGGAGTTGAAAGTTACATCGACAACCTGCTGATACTGGTCCGCGTGATTCGTCTGATCCTGCGTGATGTTTTGGTAGTTCACTGTCGAGGCTGTTACCTGTGGAAGATCGGACGTTCCATGCGACCTCTGAACCATCGCGCTGTCTGGAATATTCTGGGGAGGAGCATTGGTGAAGAGATTCGAGTCGGCCGTACTATGGATTATATAGGGAGCACTGAGCTGGCCTTCAGGTGATCCTTGTTGATCGATTGATGCTTCGGGGTAATTGCATTGCAACGAACGCTTTTGACACCTGTTACAAGGTACTTGACCAGAGCATCGAGTTTTGGATGATGCACAGGCGATACAAGCTCTGCCTCCTCGTTGCAGTAGATTTGGGCCTGACGTCAGATGTGTGTTTTCGTGCCGAGAAAGGGCATCTCTGGAAAATGTCAGTCGCGCGAAGCTGGATGCGTGCATCCATTCTGTATCGACAAAGCTGTGAGAATGCTCTGTGTGTCACAGCAATGCCCCCACGACACTCGAGTTTCCTCAACTCCAGCGATATCACAACTTACTTCCGGAAGAAGGATTTGCGGCAAATCCGACATTGGTACTCGCGAGAACGCGTGTGCGTCAGAACGTGGCGCTTGAGATGCTCAGAACGCCCAAAGCTCTTGTTGCAGACCTGGCATGACAGCGGCTTCTCTCTGCCGGCGCTATCAGCCATCGATCATGGATGAGACGTGGCTTCCGAAGGGTCGATGCTGGGGTCCGGAGCGTAAGGAACATATGCAGGACAAAGGTCCTCTACGGGGAAGAGGTGCAAAGAATTGATACACGCGTGTGATTCGACATTTTCCGTAATACGAGTGCGCCGAAGTATCAAGCGTCCTTGGACGTGTTGGGCGTTGTGCGTTGTTACCCCTCCGGAGGAGTAGCTTTAATGTTCAGGATTACCGAGGTAAAGCGATGTCAAGAGCAACTCGACGCCTCAGCACGCAGGCCACTCTTGCAAATCGTCCCCTCCATGAAACGATGGGTTTATTGGCATAGTAAGAATGAGACGAACTATAGTATGACAACCAAAAGTGAATTGGCATAATGGCTATGTGCAATCAGCAAAGTGGGACACACAAAGATGCTGTGCGCAAATCGCTACACATCAATCAGTCTTCTTCAATCCTACACGCATATGTCCTTTGCCACCACGATTGGCTCTGAAGTAGTATGGAACGAATTTCAGCTCTTGTAGTGGTTTCCCTTTGCTCAGCTTATTGTTGGTCAAAAACGGTGTCTCCTCGAAAGCTTGAGTATCCAAGATAGAAGCTCCTTTGGTGACGTTGAGAGCGACGTATAAAATTCCTGATTTTGGGTCATGCACCTCTTCCTCCGTGATCTTGCATTCTGCGCTCAATAGGGTGCCCTGTAATAGTGTCAGTGATCAAACGGTACAACTGAAACTAAGAGCACTCACCTCGAAATGGTCTTCGACCCAAGCGTTGTCAACATCCTCAACACAGTATACAACAGGTCCCCTAGCGATTGTCAAGGTGTTCTGATTGGTCAAGGGATGTGACAGCAGCAAACGAGGCTTGAGTGGTATTGAAAGCGTGAAGTCCGGGTTCTTTTCGAGCCAGTTCGAGCGAATCCTCAAATAGCCCTTTTTCATTTCAGCATCAGGACATTCGGGTGTGATCTGGCTTTGTCAGCATGGTATTCATGGGAATCACAAGAGCAGTATTCGTACCTTCCAAGACTCTGCCCAACCAGGAATTCTCAATCGAATGTCGACTTTTGCTGACTTGGAGCGCAAGCTGAACTTGACGTCTCCCGAGGAAGGCCAATGGGTCTCCTGCTGGAGTTCCACAATGTCGCTGCCACAGTCGAATGTGAGCTTAGCGCCTACATAAAGATGTACGTCGATATGCGCAGATCTGTATTCCACCATGGCGTTGTAAGTCCAGATGTATCCGCCAATGGTTCCTAGCAAGCGCAACATGTTTGGCTGTTTCCACAAGCATTGTTAGTTTCATGCTAGAATGTTGGCTCTGGGAGATACCTACCGGGCAGCATGCTACAGTGAACCAATCATCTCGCCGAGAAAGGTCTTTGTCGCTTGACGCCAACTGATTGACGTATGTAAATTTCTTGCCATCCGTAGACATGGCAGTTAGGACGGCATTGTACAAGCAAAGTTCCATGATGTCGGCGAATTTTCTGTCCAGATCAATCTATGACGATAGTCAGTCGAGCTACACGTCGTTCTAGTCTCGAATTGACACATACTTGCAGCATTCTCTGGGCCAGCATCATAACACCGATTGCTGCGCAGGTTTCGGAGTAGCAACCTCCTTCAGATGTTCCTTGTGGAAGGAAGTAATCCAATCCAAAGCCTTCCCACTGTTTCATTGCGCCTATACCTCCTGTTGAATACATCTTCTGGTTGACCATGTTGTTCCAGAGTCTGTACGTTGCGGCTTCCAAATCATGGTGGCCTTGCTCGAGACGTAACAGATCCGCAACGCTTGTCAAAAGGTACATGGCACGAACAGAATGACCTTCGATAGTAGTCTGTTCAGCAATGGGCTTGTGCGCTTGATGATACCATAGAGAACGAGGCTCAGGGTAAAAGGCAGGCTTCATATTGGGATCTGCTCCGCGCTTCTTCGCCTCAACATCGAAGTAGTGTCTTCCGTCACAACCAGTCGCATTGCCTCGTTCTGTGATGAAGTATTTTGCTAGCGATAAATAACGCTCAGTCTTGGTACGTTCGTAGAGTCGGAGAAGAGCAAGCTCAATCTCAGGGTGACCAGGATAGCCATGCGTCTGATCCGGTCCAGGACCAAAGACCTTGCACAAGAGGTCCACATATGAACAGATAGGACTCAGTAATTGATTGTTTCGGCAAAGCGCTTGGTGTGCCAGAGCAGCCTCAATCAAATGTCCACAGTTGTATAGCTCATGCATGTCCTTCAGATTCGTAAAGCGATTTCCAGGATCAACGACAGTGTAGTGAATATTAAGGTAGCCATCAGGCTGCTGGGCCGAACGAATCATGTCGACCAACTCGTCGACTGCCTTTGCAATAGCTGGCATCGACTGCTGCTGTAAGAAATAGCAAGCACCTTCGATCCACTTGGCAACGTCGGAGTCCCAAAAAAGATGGTCAGGAATCGGCCAGACCTCTGGGGCGCGGTCGTAGACGGGGTGCCATTTCAACTTGAAAGCGTCGTAGCGGCCAGTCTTTTTGAGTACATCGAGCTGGTACTGTAAAGTGTTTGCTGAAACAGCTTGCCGACGCTGCCCAAGCAAAGTGTCCGGCGTGAGGGAGGTGTGAATGAACGAGGTCTGAGGGTAAGCCATATCTGAGATACAAAGATGGTATACAACTTCAAAGAATAAGGTACGCAGAAAGGAAAGCAGGTGTCAACTTGATGGTGCATTAATAGGAGTATGATGACAATGACATGCCCATGGCCTCCGGTGTCTATAAGGCGAGCATCTTATTCCTCCGGTGGGCCATCCGCCGTTCTGATATATCATGTGCCTTTTCGACATACTAACGCAACTTGAAAGTCGAGTCTCGGCAAGTTTCAAGGGAGGCGAGAGACGGGTACCCCGCAATGTTCATGTTGGAGGTCCGGGACCTCCGGTGGGTGGCAGGCGAGCATTTGGGCTCGTTGCAGAGGACGTCGCAGGACTCGGAAAAGCAGAGCTTGCAATGTATGTGTTGCCCGCTCTTGTCAGGGAGTGGAAAGAATCGACGAACGACGGCGATGTTGGTGAGATTTGATTTTGCCTGGGTCAGTCGCAAGAAGCACAGACCTCCATCCTCGCTTGGCAATCAAGCTCTTTCGCTCTTCCGTCTCGTTCTTTGACTACACTCCTGCGTTCATGCCCTTCCCGCCTTCACTTTCGAAGCAATCGAGCATTTGCAGCTCTGTCTTGCGTCTGGGACAGAACTGTATGTAAGCTGAACAGTTAGACTTCTTTTGACGACACAGGTCTTCTTCTCATCCTTCAGATTCCTCTCTTCCACTCCTTCGTCCCCTCCATGCCCCAAACAACCTCTGTCCCCTCCCCAATCTCCACAAATCCCAATTTCCCTAGAATCGCCCCACTCCCCTTGTTCTCCCTCTCAGTCTCAGCAATAAACCTCTGTACTCCTTTTTCTTGTTGCCCCCAAGCCATGACCGCCTTCGCCGCTTCAGTCCCAAACCCTTTACCCCAAGCATCGGGATGAAATCCATACCGCAGCTCAATCATCTCTTGCCATACACGAGTCGAAGAAACAGCAGTGGGTTCATTAAGCATAGATGTGGTAGTCGCATCCCTGATTCCCACATATCCTATCCATCGTACGTCCTCCAACCTCTGCACCTCCGCCTTTACAATCTTTAATCCATTTTCTCTGACATCATTATCATGTTCGAGGTTTTGGTGTTCGGAGCGCAGACCGATGGCGAAATCGCCCATTCCTCTGACCTTCCAGGATCTGGCGACTTCGCGAGCGATTATTTCTCGTACGGAAGAGGTGGTCCAATCTTTGACTCCCCAAGTTTCGCCGAAAGCCATGGTGGTGAATTCAGACATACGGTGCAGAGAGGCATAGAGCTCTTTATATGCTTCAATGTCTATGGCCTGGGGAGTAGGTAAAAGAACAAGGCGGTCCGTTATAATGGCGAAATTAGTGGTTTGGTGAGGTGATGTTGACATGGTAGGTGACGATGTTTCTTTTTGTCGTAAGATTGGGGAGTTTTGATGAATCTGGGTTTTGTTCGATTTGGATAGGGAAGGAAGGATCGTGTCGTTGGTGTGGTTGTGGAGATGGGCAGGTGCGGAAGAAGCTCGGCAAACAGCCCGATTGGGTCACCGCGTCGGTCGGTTCGCCGAACCTGAGGCAACGAACTGAGAAAGACATATCAATGCCGCTGGTACTTGTGCACAAACTCAGTGCAGATCATGGGAATGTTGCGGTCCATTGACCACCCTGGTATTCGACGTTCAGATGCGGTGCTATTCGAGATGTACGTTTCCAGAGGTATACCCAATACTCCGGGGTCCTGATTCGACAAAGAGTTGGGCTCAAACGCTCGATCGAGCTCGCGCAACGGGGGTCATTCATATACGTGTTGAGAATAATTCCGAGCATTTGCGTGTGGCCGATTTTGTGAGCCGTGGATAGAGGCGAATGCTCAATACGCCAGCCGGGTCTCAATGGAGCGATCTGAGCATCCATCTCCCCAACCATCGCACCTGCGTTGATTAAGACTTGTACGGTCTCAAAGTGACCTTGTGAGGAAGCTGCGTGCACCGCAGTGCAATATTTCCCACCCACCCCGTCGACGTCAGCGCCACCTGCGAGCAGTATCTGTACGGTTCTCGTATGATTTCTGACAGAGGCAGCTTGCAAAGGCCTACCATATTCACCACCGAGAATGTTGGTGTCCACACCGCGTTTAAGGAGGTCCTGTACCCCGAATTCCAATCCGAAATAGCTCGCATAATACAGCGCGGTACCAACCGAGGCCTGAGGCTCTGTCAGGCTGCATATCCTTGCAAATCTCTCGGTATCTGACTTGAAGAATTTTGTCATGAGCATGTGGAGACTTCGATCACCCGGAGCAGCGCACATTGCGAAGATAGACCACCATTTGGCAGAATATCTGGTCAGATGAAATTTGTTGATCGTATCTGTATCAACTCCCGGACTGGAAAGATATGCTAGGCACATCTTTGCGAGATTGGTTTTGGCAATCTCCTCCTTAAGAGGCAGGCGGAATTTCTCGAGCACCCGGCTCGAGATCAAGTACTCTTTGACTGACGCATGGGCCAGCTGACACGTCCACTCCATTGGATCGGACACCTTACCTGAAGCATGGGCTGGCTGGTATTCCCAATCTTTTGGCCAAGGCTGTAATGTTGCTCGAGCATGGGCTAGCTCACGAGCCCACCTCATTGAAGGGGGTTCGATGTCGCCTCTGTCGACCAGAGTTAGACCAGAACATATACGGAGTACGTCTCTTGCGTGCGGCATCCTGTTGATCGGGTCGAAAACAATATTTCGGTCTGCGCGTACTGCGATGGCGTCTACGATTTCCTTCAATTTCAACGGTTCTGATTGGTCTGACCATATCAACATGTTGAGGAGTGTAGTTGCATGTGGGAAGTTTACTTCTGGTATGTCCTTGAGCATCCGCTCATAGGTCCCCTCGAGCGTTTTGGGTAAAGTATCGAGTGCCTCGGACAGGCTAGGATAGTCCAGACATTTCTCTATCACGGCAAATTGACAGACAACCCAGCGGAACCTGTCAAGTGGTCAATACTGAGTGTGTGTAGTCACTTGGCTGATTTTCGACCTACATTCCACTTGCTTTGGTTGTCAAGCCATCCACGATCTTTCTTTGCGCCCTTGGCTCAGCACCCCATCTTCCGAAAGTCTTGTCATGGTGAACTCGACGATTTACGTACGCGTAGATGTCCCTGTCTATCACATCCTTCTGGATCTGTATTTTGTGCTGGTGCACCAAATATGGGAGAAAAGCTGATTCGATATCTTCTTCCATACGAGAAAGCACCATGAGCTGAAAGTCGTATGCTTTCTTGTCGACTGAGCTAGTTATCCAATCCAGCAGATGGCGCCTACTGGGCGCCTCATCTATGGCATCCAGAATGATTCTTACACGACCAGCATGGCATGCCATGGTCTCGAAGATGGTACTGTAGTCCAGACGCTGGATCTCTTCGGTTTGCGATCGCCAGATTTTCACGAGACGTAGACGTGTATTCGGTACTTGTTGGTAAAGTTGTGTAATAAGAGACCGAAGCAAGCCATCGAGCGACTGCTTGTTAGGGTTACGAAAGTCAAAGAAAAAGTACAGCACTGTACAAGCGGCTGTGTTCTCTTGCTTAAGCGCTTCGATGATGGCAGAGCTGAGAACAGTCTTTCCGCATCCTGAAAGACCGTGGAGCCAAGTGAATACATGCGGATCTTCCTTCCATCGCTGAAAGGCTTTTCCTTGGATGAACCAGAGGCCAGTGCCTTCTTGTCGCTGCTCCAGAGCCTCGTGATAGTTAGTGAAATAATCAGGCGCCGATAGCCAGCCCAAGACCTTGTGGTACGTAGCATCGGCTTGAGTTTCGTCCACCGTTTGTGCGACATCGTTCAAGATCCCTCTAATCTTATGAACATCTTCAGATACTATGCATCAGTCAGCGATGTTGTTGTGGTGCATTCACGATAGCCTTCCCGTACTGACGCTGCTCGATCACCTCAATGGCTCGCGAAGTTTGTGTGACATCCGCACTGTCGAGGTAGCTGAGAAGTTCTTTGGCATATACAGCGGCAGTAGCGGCGGCATACTCCTGCCAGTCATCGTTCTTATGAGAGTCTGCGTAATCACAGATGCCTCGGATGACGAGACAAGGGAATGAGTTCATAAGACCAGCGGCTTCCGTCTCCAAGCATAGACAGTCTTCTCCACTATCTTTAGCTATCATGTCCCTCTCCAAGGCATCTTTGATGAGTCTGTTTCCAGACGCGATGACTCCGTAGTGAACCTCGGGTATCAGAGGGTCTTCGCGGGCATCGCGTGAAATTTCGAGAGCTGGATCGCAATCCTTGCATCCCAAACCACTCATGTGAGGATACGATGCTTGGAAAAGCCTGTCTTTTTCCTGGCCTTGGTACACGTATCCAGGTTGACGAGGTTTAGACTTTCCCATCCTCGGATGTCGCCGTAGCATATCTTGTAGTAACCCAGGAAATTGGTGTCCGTCAATCCTAGCACGAGCTTCCAAGGAGCCAGTTGCATTCAGCAGGGCTTGTGGTGGAGTGTTGAGGGTACCGCGACGTTCAAATACATGCAGGACATGGTCAGACCCACTGGCAGTCTCGACATGATTTTTGCCCAAGTCATACTGAATGACACCGCCGCTTCTTCCATGAGGCAGACTGACCACGACATCGCCCAGTCTTATATCGTTCGCGTCACTCGGGATTGCCGCGCCGATTCCGACCATCAAGCCGACCTTGACATTGGGAAAAGAGAATAGCATAGAAGAGGCAGTAGTCGCGGCTGAGGTCGTGCCGTATATTCCGTGAGGCAAGCAGGCAACGACGACGTTGTGGTTTCCAATGCGGCCGCAGTGATAAGAGTTCGAATCTGAAGAGTGCTTCTCAAAGTCCAGCGGCTTGTCGTGCTGTTCGTCGAACATTGCGATCGCGGCCGATAGTTCCTTGGGAAGAGCAGCTATCCAGCCGACCGTGTACAGTTCGCGGCTCTTCAGTGCTTGAGAAGTCGACATCTCATAAAAATTGGCAGGGTGTATAGTAAAGAAGGAACATGATGAGAAGTCGGAGGTCAACGATGGAGAGGGATAGTGACAGGATAATCGAGGTGGCGCAGTGCAGCAACTCACCGCAACAGCCTTGTCTGTAGAATGGTGGCGTTTGATAGAAGGGACGATGACCCCACTCCCCAGCGTGGCTTCCCTCTCTTTTCGATGGCTCGAACATATGTATGGCAGGCGCGACTTTTTATTCATCGATTAACAGACATGTAACACTAACTACCTTTCGCCTCTTCCATATAGGACCGGGGTTTCGGCTGCTCAAAGAGTTGGGTGGGCTCTTCTTCGTTGCAAAGTCTTGGGCGCGAGTCCCGCCAATCATGCGATAAGCGCTATATAGGTGATGATGATCAGGAGGCTTGCATGACTTGAGTCGAGCAGAAATTGTCGCTGTTCACTATTGTTTCGATCCTGATGTTTCGTATCCAAGGAAAGAAACTGTTGCGCCTCAAATGAGAAGAATCCAAAGGATGAACACATGAAAATATTTCTTTGATGAATATCTTCCCTAACAAGCAAACGGGTGACTTTTGATACCTGCAGTTGTTTCCTTGGAAAAGAAGTGGTCAGAACGGAGAGATGGGTGAGATCTACTACATCCCGCTCCTTCTCCTCTTGCCATCATGTCCACCCAATGCATCATCACCTCTCCTCTTCCTCTCACTGCGATTTCCTCTTTCCTCATTGCCTCCTCCGTTACCTCCACGTCTACTACCTCCGTCTCCGCCATCATTGTTGCCTCCTCGTCTTCCACCACCACCATTTCCATCATCTCTTCTGCCACCGCCATCGCCTCCGTTGCCAGCTCCAGAAGCACGACTTTCGCGTCGGTATCCCCCCTCTTGTCCACGCTCGTCACCTTCATATCTACCTCCTCTACCGCCAGGATATCCAGAAGCAGCATCAGGGCCGGCGAAATTCTGAGGTGCCTGGGCAGCAGAAGATAATGTCGGTGTAGCAGGAGTGTTTCTTGCACCATATCCACCATCTCGCTCGCCACCTCTAGAAGATCTGGAACTGCGATTGTTGCCTTGATGAGAGCGATAATCGTCGGATGGAGGAGGTTGATTGGGGTTGTTGGAATGGTTGGAATTGCCATGTCTGTCCCCGCCATCGCCACGATGACGGCGATCCCTTTGCTCGCGATCTTCATGGCCTCTGCGGGATGAACCGCCTTCAGGACGAGAGGAAGCGGCGAAAGCATCACCCCTCATGGAAGGAGATGGCATAGCGGGCGATTGTGCAGGAGCCGGAGAAGGCAGGGCGGGTGCGGGCATCATGGCGGCGCTGTTTTGACGACCACCGGCACGTCCTCTTATGGATGCACCGTTTACATTTGCATTGGATGACTGCAAGGTATCATTGAGGCCTGCAAAACGGCGATCTTGGGCACCTCCGTTGCCGCCGCCGCCGCCTCCTCGACGGTCACTCGCTGGACCGGCTGGTGCGCGGGAGGTGGCTGAAGGACCT